>Ga0207416_1002058_pt1 | contig 23383 bp, 20 predicted proteins | sample PaiPotPPM11metaG_FD_184107 | JGI IMG/M metagenome (GOLD analysis project Ga0207416, IMG submission 184107) | Iron sulfur acid spring bacterial and archeal communities from Banff, Canada, to study Microbial Dark Matter (Phase II) - Paint Pots PPM... ...
TACGGCCGCGCGGGGTTCGACCTGTTACGCCGCCGCGTCCTGCTCGCCGCGTAAGCGCAGCCCGGAACCCCGGTGTGAACGCAACCATGGCCAGTGCGCCGCCGTTCACCAAAATGGAGGGAGACCCCCTATCATCTGGCCAGGTCTGCTTGATGCTCCAGCGATCGATGCGCTTGCCCGCGATGCCCAGCAGTGCCGGCAGCAGCGTCCAGGCGACGAGCACCGCCGTGAGCACCATCAGCGCCCCGACGATACCGAGGGCGGTGACGATCGGGATGCCGTGCGTGGTCAGGCCGAGCATGGCGATCGCCACGGCGCTGCCAGCGAACAGCACCGAGCGTCCCGCCGTGCCCACGGCCAGCGCCACACTCTCCTGCACACTCCGCCCGGCCGCCAGCGACTCGTGGTAGCGCGTCACAACGAGCAGGGCGTAGTCGATGCCGACGCCGAGGCCGATCATCGCCACGAACTCGGGCGCGAAGCTGGCGAGGTCGAGCACATGCGCCAGCAGACCCATCGCCGCGAAGCCGGCGATCAGGCCGGTCAGCGCCGTGATCAGCGGCAGACCCATCGCCACGACCGAGCCGAAGGCGAGCAGCAGAATCAGTGCGGCGAAGATCATGCCGTAGATCTCGGAGCGGTCGGGCTGCTTCTCGTGGTTCTCCACCACCGGCCCGCCGGCCTCCACGTCGAGGCCGTTGCCCTTTGCGCCGTCGACGATGCTGAACAGCGGCTTAACCACGCCGTCGGGCAGCTTGCTCGCCTTCTTGTCGTACTGGACCACGGCGTAGGCGGCCGTGCCATCCTGCGAGACGGCGCCGCCCTGGCCCTTCGCCGGGTTGCCGACGCCGACGACCTTCCAGGAGCCATCCGGCGCCTTCAGTGCGGCGGCCTGCTGCAACACGGCCTGAATGCGCTGCTGGGTGGCGGGATCGGCGAGACCCGCGTCGCTGGGAAGACGATGCGGGCGCGGTCGCCGGCAAGCTGCGGGAAGCGCGCCTGCAACAGATCCTGCGCCTTCTGCGTCTCGGCGCCGGGCAACGTGAACGCATTCTCGTAGCCCGCGCCGAACGCCTGCCAGCAGGCGAAAAGCGCGAGGAGCGCGAGTGCGCCGCCGCCAGCGTCGACGGGCGACGAACGCGCCCCAACGCTCGGGGAAACTGGCCCGGCTGCTTGCATTCATTGCGGACATGGCGGGTGCCTCCTTGCTGGGCGGTGGGTGCGGCCCTCACAACCCCCCACCCCCTTCTCTCCCATACGCAGGCGGCGGGAGATCTGCCACGGATTGAGAGGGTATGGGAGAGAAGGGGGCGATCGGTGGGAGGAAATTCGGGGCGGCATCGGGTTAGCCAGGTGCCATATTTCCCAACGCTTCCACAGCCTCCCCCTCGCCATAGGATTATGGCGAGGGGGCCGGGCCAGAGCGCAGCGCAACCGTCGGAGACTTTGTAATGAGACCGCGCCGCGATCACCTCGGCCTCGGCGCGCGGCAGACCGAGCATGCAGAGGGCGCAGGCGGCCACTTCCTCGGCAGCGCCGGCGCCCAGCCGGCCCTCTGCCCGCGCCTGCATCACGGCCAACACGCTGCCGGCGATCGCGGTGCGCGCGACGAGCTGATCGCCGGCGTGGAAGCGTCCTTCGGCCACGCCGCGGGCGATGCCGGCGCCCAGCCGCTCGACGATCGGCACCGGGCGGCGCTCGGGCGAAGTCAGGCTGATCTGCAGAATGAACCCCATGCAGGCGAGGTCTTCGCCTGACAGTCCGGCGACGGCACGGATGCCCGCTGCCATGGCTTCCGCCACATCCGGAATCGTCGCGGCGAGCTGCTGCAGGTGGTCGAGCTGGCGCTGGACGGTCTCGGCGATCACGGCGTCCACGATCGCCTCTTTCGAGGCGAAATAGTTGTAGAAGGTGCCGAAGCCCAGGTCGGCCGCGGCGGCGATCTCGGCAATCGTCGTCGCTTCGATGCCCTGCTCGGCCATCACGCGCCGCGCCGCTGCCACAAGCTGTGCCCGCGTCTGCCGGCGTCGCCGCTACTGCCGGCCGCTGGCCTGTTCGCTCGCCGCCGTGGTCATCCGTCCCTCCTGTAACACATCTGACTTCGCGGTCAGCTTTGACGTCAATGTCAAGATGCCACGGGACGTAACGCGAAGCCCTGGGCCGTTTTGCTCTGTTGTGCGCCGCCGGCAGGATACTCGTCCTCCGGCGGGTGTGCTGCACTTGCGCTTCCGCGCATTCTCTCTATGCTGTCCGCGATCGGGGCGTGAAGGAGGGCGGAGCGATGGCCGATGGCGCGTTGGCGGGGCTGCGGGTGCTGGAGTGCGGCGAGCTGGTGGCCGCGGCCTATGCGGCGAAGCTGTTGGGCCAGCTCGGCGCCGACGTGATCAAGGTTGAGCCACCCGCAGGCGATCCGCTGCGCCGCCGCGGCCCCTTCCCCGCCGGTCGGGAGAACGCGGAAACCGGCGGCCTGCATCTCTTTTTGGACCAGGCCAAACGCTCCGTCGTGCTCGACCTGGACACGGCCGCCGGACGCACCCAGCTCGGGCGCCTTGCCGCCCAGGCCGACGTGCTGCTGGCCAGCGGCCCGCCGGCACAGCTTGAGCGGCGCGGCCTGAGCGATGCGGCGCTGCGGGACGCGAACCCGGAGTTGATCGTCACGCTGATCACGCCCTTCGGCCTTGACGCGACCGAGGACCGCGACCTGCCGGTGCGCGGGCTGACGGACCTGGCGGCCAGCGGCTGGCTCTCGATCAGCCCGGGAGCGCTGGACGACCCGAGCCTGCCGCCCTTAAAACCGTACGGCCAGCAGGCGCACTACCAGGCGGGCATCCACGCCGTGATCGCTACCCTTGGCGCTTTGCTTGCACAGTCTCCCTCCCCCAGGATGTTGAACGTCTTGGGGGAGGGAGACCGAGGGGGCCAGCAGATCGATGTCTCCACCCAGGCCGTGATCGCCAGCCAGCTCGAAAGCGGGCTGATGCACTACACCTACAACGGCCGTGTCGCCAGCCGCCTGGGCACGCGCATCGTCGGGCCGTGGGGGATGGTGCAACTCGAAGATGGGCTGTTCTTCCTGCTGTGCGTGACCGAAGACGAGTGGAAGCGGCTGCTGGACTTTTTGGGCAATCCCGACTGGGCGGACAACCCGCTGTTCGCCGACCGCCTCGTGCGCGCCGACAACAACGATGCGCTGCTTGGGCTGTTGGAGGGCGAGATGGCCGGCCGCCGGGTGGCCGAAACCTACGCCGCCATGCAGGCACGGCGTATCCCCTGCACACCGGTGAACGACATGCAGGCGCTGCTGCACAACGAACATCTGAACGCGCGCGGCGCCTTCATCGAGCTCGATCATCCGGATGCGGGCACACTGACCTATCCTGGAGCACCGTGGCAGCTCGGCCTCACGCCCTGGCAGCCCGGTCGCCGTGCGCCGCGCCTGGGCGAGCATACCGACGAGATCGTGGGCAGCGGGCAATGGCCAGAGCGGAGCGCAACCGCCGGAGGCTTCCCATTCGGCGGTGAGGAAGGGCAGAGGGCGGAGGGCGCAGGGCGCGGGGACGCACGACCAGTTCCGGCAGCTTCGACGGGGTCGCGCTCCTCAACCGCCCCACTGCCCACTGCCCACTCCCCACTGCCCCTCGAGGGCGTGCGCGTCGCCGACTTCACCTGGGTCTGGGCGGGGCCGGTTTCCACGCTGCAGCTCGCGCATCTCGGCGCCGATGTGATCAAGATCGAATCCGCGGGCCGCCTGGACACGGTGCGCAGCCTGCCGCCGATGTGGAAGGAGGAGCGGGGCATCAACCGCTCCGGCTATTTCAACCAGTACAACCAGGGCAAGCGCAGCATCGCCCTCAACCTCAAGCAGCCCGAAGCGATGGAACTGGCCTACGAGCTGGTGCGCCGCAGCGACGTGGTGGCCGACAACTTCAGCGCCGGCGTGATGGAACGCATGGGACTGGGCTACGAACGCTTGAAGCAGATCAAGCCGGACATCATCCAGATCTCGCTCGCCGGACACGGTCAGACCGGGCCGATCGCCAACTACGTCGCCTACGGCCCGACGCAGGTGCCGATGATCGGCCTGATGAGCCTGACTGGCTATCCGGGCGGCACTCCGCGGGAGGTCGGCATCTCGTACGGCGACCCGAACGGCGGCCTGAACGCGGCGCTGGCCGTGCTGGCGGCATTGCACCACCGACGCCGCACCGGGCTGGGCCAGGCGATCGACATGTCGCAGTGGGAGGCGGCACTGCCGCTGGTGGCCGAAGGGCTGCTCGCCCTGCAGATGACCGGTCGGCAGCCGCCGCGCCAGGGCAACCGCGACGCGGACGAGGCGCCGCAGGGCGTCTATCGCTGTGCCGGGCAGCCCGTCGCGGGCACCGCGACTTTGGATGAAACCTGGCTGGCGCTCGCCTGCTGGAGCGATGCCGAGTGGCAGGCGCTGGCGGGCGCCATCGGCCGGCCTGATCTGGCGGCCGACGCCGCGCTCGCCACGCGGGCGGGGCGCAAGGCGCAGGAAGACCTGCTGGAGGCGGCGATCGGCGCCTGGACGGCCACGCGGCCGGCCGCGGACGCCGCGGCGGCGCTGCGGGCGGCCGGCGTCGCGGCGCAGGCGGTGGCGAGCACGAAGGATGTGGCCGAGGACGCGCGGCTGGCGCAGCGGGGCTTCTGGGTCGAGCTGCCGCATCCGGAGTGTACGGGAGCGCGGCACGCGGGCATTCCCTGGGTGTTTGCGGGCACGCCGCTTGCGGTGCGGCGGGCGGCGCCGGCGCTGGGGCAGCACACCGACGAGGTGTTGGGCGAGGTGCTGGGCCTGTCGCCGGCCCGCATCGCCGCGCTGCACGCCGCTGGGGCGCTGGCCTGAGGCGCGGGAGCGGGGCCGCGCCACTTCGCCGCCATCAACGCGTGTCGGGCGGGCCGCCGATGTCGGCGACCATCTCGAAGAAGCGCTCGATCGGGATGATCGGCATCGTTTCGTACTGCGAGGTGCCGCGCGAGGCGGTGAGCGCGGAGAGGCGCATCGCCGTCTCGTTGTCGGGCGCGTCGATGATGAAGAGGAAGTCGTACGGGCCGAGACAGGCGTAGCCCGCGACGATCTTTGCGCCGACCGCTTCCATCGCGCGTTGATTCTGGCCGTAGCGCTCCGCCGTGCCGCGCAGATCGGCCGCGCCGACGGGAGTGGTCTTGCCCAGCGTGCAGAACAGCGGCATCGCGAACCTCACGGGCATGCTCGGGCGGGCTGAGCGAGTATAGCACCGCACGGCGCCAGGCGCAGAGGTTCACTGGTCCGCGCGCCGCGCCACGCGGGCGCCTAACCCTGCTTCGGCTGAAGCCGAAGCTGTCCCTTCCCGAGGCGGGAAGGGACTTCTGGAGCGTTCCCAGCGGCGCCAGACGGCGGCGGGGTCGGGGTGTCCTTGCGGGAGACGCGGAGAGTTTCTCCCATCCGGTCGTGTATCCTCAAACCCCACCCTTCCCGTGTCGGGAAGGGAGATTTCGCTTCAGCGAAAGCGGGGTTAGGCGCCCCGCGCGGGCTTTGCGACTGCAGCGCTCTACACGTCCGCCGCCGGCCCTGCCTCCTGATAGCGCGCTACAGAGAAGGAGAGAATCAGCGGAACATCCACGGCGTAGACGGCGAGCATCAGACTGAGCACGATCAATGGCCCGCCGCGCGTGCCGTCGGTGACGAAGGCGTACTCGATCATGCCGGCGATCACGAGATACGCGAGCAACGCCCAGCCGAAGACGATGCGGAACGTGCGCCAGGCGAACTCGCCGACGCGGGTCAGCGCGGCCAGATTCACCAGCACGAGCACGCCTGCCACGATCAGGAGGACGACGGCGGGCGCGAGCGACACGTCGCCGGGAATGTGCGCGGCGAGATAGATGCCGCCGATAACGACGATGATCATCGTCGCGACCGCCAGCTCGGTGATCGGCGGCAGGCGGCGCTCGATCAAGCCAGCGGCCCCGTCGGACAGAGCGTCATGCTGCGTCACGTCGCCAGCCTCGTCATGATCACCAGCGTCGCGAGCTGCATGACGCCGGTGATGCCGGCCGTGTAGATGAAACGGCGCATCAGCTTGCCGATCAATATGCCGTTCGGCTTCGGCTTGCGCAGCTCGAACAGCACCGCGAGGTTCGCCGGCTCCAGCACGCCGAGCGCGATCACCGCCATCACGCCGACGACAATGAACGAGGCGACGATCCAGTCGTGGCGGGGATACGACGCATCGAGATATTGCAGGTGCCGGGCGAGCTGCCAGCCCGAGGCCAGCGTCATGGTCACGAGCGTCGGCATGATCAGCACCATCTTCGGCATGAAGCGCGCCGAGAACTCAACCCGCGCCTGGACGGAAAGCCGGCCGATGATCGGGCCGATCACCAGGCCGACGAACAGGTCGATGCCGGTCCACAGCGCGCCGCCGACGACATGAAAGAAGTCGAGCGCCCAGAGCCAGTTGCCCGCGATCGCCACGACCTCGAACACGAGCACGGCGCCGACGATCGGCAGACCCCAGAGCGGCACGATGCTCGCCGGCGGCCGCGGCATCGCCTCGACAGCAGCGTTGTGAGGCAGCGGCTGCATGTCCAACGTTGACTCGACCATGGCATTCAGCCCCACGGGATTCAGTACCGCGCCACGCGGCGCAACGGCCGGCTTCAGACAGATTCGCAAGGAGATTACCACACAGTCGGGCGGCTCGCGACGCCTGGCGCCGCTGCCGGCAATGCTCATCGCGGCGCCCGATCCCCCGGTCCAAAGGCGGCGATTCGCCCCCGATGCTGCGCGGGCGGTAGGATAGGCAGCGGCGCGGCCGACGCGTGGGACAGACGATAACATATGACTGATGACTGAGCTGCCGGCTGGTTTGGGCATCTTCGATCTGAGCGGGCGTACGGCACTGATCACCGGCGCCAGCCGCGGCCTCGGCGCGGGCGCGGCACGGGCGCTCGCCGGCGCCGGTGCGAACGTGGCGCTGGCCGCCCGCACGCAAGCCGATCTTGTGGCCGTCTGCGCGGAGATCGGCCACGGTGGCAGCACGACGCACGCGATCGTCGCGGATGTGACCGACGAAGCGGCGGTGGAGCGGATGGTCGCCGAGACGGTGCAGCGCTTCGGCCGCCTCGATATCCTCGTGAACAACGCGGGCATGAACGTGCGCAAGCCGGCGCTTGAAATGGAGGCAGCCGAGTTCGACCAGGTGCTCGGCCTGAATCTGCGCTCGTACTTCCTGTGCGCCCGCGCCGCCGGCCGGCGCATGGTCGAGCAGGGCTACGGCCGCGTGATCAATATGTCCTCGATCCTCTCGGCCATCGGCCTGCCCAATCAGACGGCCTATGCCAGCAGCAAGGGCGGCATCGGCGGCCTCACGCGCGTGCTGGCGATCGAGTGGGCGCCGTTCGGCGTCACGGTGAACGCGATCGGCCCGACGTACTTTGAAACCGAACTGACCCGGCCGCTCTACGAAGATCCGGCGCGTCGCGCCTTCATCACCGAGCGCACGCCGATGGGCCGTTGGGGCCAGCCGAACGAGCTGGACGGCGCCCTGATCTTCCTCGCCTCGGCCGCCGCGGGCTACATCACCGGCCAGACGCTGTTCGTCGATGGCGGCTGGCTGGCGTGGTGACGGCGCTGCGGCGGCCAGCCGTCATCGAGCCGTCGACGTGAACGCGCTCGCCGGCACGCTGTACCTCGTGCCCACACCGCTCGGCAACCTCGAAGATCTGACCTTCCGCGGCGTGCGCGTGCTGCGCGAGGCGGCGCTCATCCTGGCCGAAGATACGCGTACGGCACGGCGTCTGCTCGCGCACTATGCGATCGAAAACCGCCTGCTCAGCTACACGGAGCACAACCACCACGCCCGGCTGGCGCTCGTGCTGCAGACGCTGGCCGAAGGCGACGTGGCGCTCATATCCGAGGCGGGCATGCCGGCGATCAACGATCCGGGGCAGGCGCTAGCGGCGGCGGTCTGGGCGGCGGGCGGCCGCGTAGTCGGGCTGCCCGGCGCCTCCGCGGTGCCGCTCGCGGTCGCCGTGAGCGGCTTCGCCTGGCGCGCCTTCAGCTTCATCGGCTTCCTGCCGCACGCGGCCGGCGAGCGCCGTTCCCTGCTGCGCGAACACGCGGCCGGTGGAAACCTGCTCGTCGCCTTCGAGACGCCGCACCGGCTGCGCGCGGCGCTGGCCGACATCGCCGCGGTGCTGGGCGAACGACCGATCGCCGTCTGCCGCGAACTGACCAAGCTGCACGAAGAGGTCTTCCGCGGCACGCCCACGGCCGCGCTGGCCCACTTCCCGGAGCCGCGCGGCGAGATCACCCTCGTGATCGCGGGCGCCGAACGCTCGATCGGCGGCGAGCCGGTGGACGGCACGGCGCTGCGGGCCTTCCTGTCCGAACGCGTCACGGCCGGCAGCAGCGCCCGCGACGCCGTGGCCGCGGCGATAGCGCGCTTCGGCCTCCCACGCCGCGCGGCCTACGCCGCCTGGGAGCAGGCGAAAGCGGACGCTGCTATCATGCGCCCGTGCTGATCGACGCTCACACCCACATCTTCCCCAGCGAGTTCATCGACGAGCGCGCGGCGCTCTGCGCCCGCGACGCGACCTTCGGCGAGCTGTACGGGGACCCGGCGGCCAAGCTCGCCCGCGCCGACGAGCTGATGGCCGCGCTCGAGCGCAACGGCTTCGCCCACGCGATTGCGCTCGGCTTCGCCTGGCGCGACCCGCAGCTATGCCGCCGCCACAACGACGCCCTGCTCGGCGCGGCGGCGGAGAGCGGCGGCCGCATCGTGCCGTTCTGCACCGTCAGCCTGGCCGCTCCGGAGATGTTGCGCGCGGAGATCGCGCGCTGTGCCGCCGCCGGTGCTCGCGGCCTGGGCGAGCTGCGCCTCGGCTCCCAGGGCGCCGAGCTGGACGGGCCGGCTGGCGATCTATTGGCGGCCTGCGCGGCCGAGTTCGATTTGCTCTTACTTTTCCATGCCAGCGAGCCGGTGGGCCATCGCTACCCCGGCAAGGACGGCGGCGACCTGGGTGTGCTCGCGCGCTTCGTGCTGCGCCACCCCGACCTGCGCGTGATCCTGGCCCACTGGGGCGGCGGTCTGCCGTTCTACGCGCTGATGCCGGAAGTTCGGGCGGCGCTGGCGAACGTCTGGTTCGACACCGCGGCCACGACGCTGCTCTATGAGCCGGCGATCTACCGCCATGCGATCGAGCTGATCGGCGCCGAGCGCGTCCTGTTCGGCAGCGACTTCCCCCTGCTCGGTCCGCGCCGCCAGCTTCGCGCCCTCGCCGCCGCGCCGGTCGACGACGCCGCGCGCGCGGCGATCGCGGGAGGAAACGCGGCGCAGTTGCTCGGACTCTGAATTCCGGCACGGCTGGTCGCGTTCCCAGGCACGGCGCGGTGGGCTGGTCTATGCCCGGCTGATCCGCAAACCGGCGAGCGAGCGCAGCAGGTGCGCAACGGCGCCGAGGCGCCCGGCGCGCTGCACGACAGGTTGGCGCTGCGGCCGCTCGGCCCGTGCGGCGCGTTTGGCGGCAAGCTCGCGATGCAAACTGGCGATATCGCGTTCTACCTGCGCTTTGTTCGCCTGCAGGTACAGATCGTTGTGATACATCGCTCCGACCTTTCTGTCAGCGCCCGTTGCCGGCCATCCCGCCGATGGCATGAGTGTGTGCCTCGGCGCCGGGCCCCGTTGTCTCCTGGCGCATAGCCGCGCTGTCTGCTGGCGGACAGTTGCGGCACGCGCGCGGCGGCTGTGCCATACTGCGGCGTGGACGTCGTTCGCTCTGCTGAGAGGCCGTTTACGCAGGCGAACGCCGATGCGGACGATGAGCGAAGACGAGACTGCCGCGTTGCTGGCCGGGGTGCCGCTCTTCCGCGGGCTGGCGCCGCGTCCGCTCGCGCTGCTGGCGGGGCGGATGCGCGGGCACGGCTATCGCCGCGGCGAAGTCGTCTTTCACCAGGGCGACCCGGCCGGCGCGCTGCACGTGATTCAAAGCGGCAGCGTAAAGGTGACGGCGCCCACCGCGCGCGGCACCGAACCGGTGCTGGCGCTGCTGGGTACGGGCGCCTGCTTCGGCGAGGTGGCGGCGTTGGACGGCGGCGCGCGCTCCGCGACGGTCACGGCCGTGGAGCAAACCGAGACGCTGGCACTGCACCGCGACGACCTCTGGGCGTGCGTGCGCGAGCAGCCGGAGTTCGCCGAGCGCGTGATCCTGACGCTGGTCGCCAGCCTGCGCCGCATCAACACCTGGCTGGAAGACGCGTACTTCAACGATCTCGATACGCGGCTGGCGCGCCGCCTGCATGAGCTGGCGACGACCCGCGGCCGGCACGGCGCAGACGGCGTGCAGGTCAGCTTCCCGCTTTCGCAGAGCGAGCTGGCAGGGATGCTGGGCGCCACGCGGGCGAGTGTGAACGCGATTCTGGGCAGCTATCAGGACGCCGGGCTGTTGCGGCTGGGCAAAGGTTCGTTTACGGTGGCGCGGCCGGACGAGTTGCGCCGCCGCGCCGGGGTCGAGTAGCGCCCGTGCGAACGAGCAGCGGCGTGCCGATCCGCTTTCTCCTGTGTCCTGCGCTCTGCCCTCGCCTCTCGCCCTCCGCGCTTACGACGCAAGGGGCAGCGGGAGCGGCTGGGCCTCGGCGTGCAGCAACGCTGCGAGCGCGTCTACGGTGAGCGGGCGGGCGAAATAGAATCCCTGCGCGTGGTCGCAGTCGAGCGCCCGCAGGCAGGCGAGCTGCTCGGCCGTCTCGATCCCTTCCGCCGTCACGTCGATGCCGAGCGCGTGCGCCAGCATCGTCACGGCGCGCACGATCGCGGAGGCGCCCGCATCCTCCGCCAGGCGGCTGACGAACGAGCGATCGACCTTCAGCGTATCGACGGCGAAGTGCTGCAGATAGGCGAGCGAGGAGTAGCCCGTGCCGAAGTCGTCGATCGCGATCTGCACGCCGAGCGCCTTCAACTCGCGCAGCGTGCGGCCGGCCGCCTCCGCGCCGTGCATCGCCGTGCTCTCGGTGATCTCCAGGCGCAGACAGGCGGCGGGCAGCCGCGTCTCGCGCAGCACGCGCGCCACTTCGTCCACCAGGTCCGGCTGCGCGAACTGGCGCGCCGAGAGATTGACGCCCATCACCAGCGGCGCTTTGGCCGGATGCGCGTCGAGGAAGAGCCGCGCCTGGCGGCAGGCTGCGCGCAGCACCCAGCTGCCCAGCGGCAGCACCAGCCCCGTCTCTTCCGCCAGTGGAATGAAGGCTCCCGGCGCGAGCAGGCCGAGCCGCGGATGCTGCCAGCGCACCAGCGCCTCCATACCGACCACACGCTCAGTCAGCAAGTCGATCTCCGGCTGATAGTGCAGCACCAGCTCGCCACGGTCGATCGCGTGCTGCAGGTCGCTCTGCAGATCCAGCCGGTCCACGGCGCCGGCGTTCATCTCCGCGTCGAACACGGCGCAGCGGCCCTTGCCGTCGCCCTTGGCGCGGTAGAGCGCCACATCGGTCTGGCGCAGCAGTTCGTCGGGTTGCAGGCCAGCGGCGGACCCGCGGCCAAGCGCGATGCCGATGCTTGCCGAGACGAAGACCTCATGACCGCCGATGTCGAACGGCGCGTGCAGTGCGGCGATCAGCCGTTCGGCCACGGCCGTGGCGCCGGTGACATCGCCGATCTGCTCCAACAGCACGGTGAACTCGTCGCCGCCGAAGCGGGCGAGTGTGTCGCCGGGGCGCAGGCAGCCGATCAGGCGCTGGGCGACGGCGGCGAGCAGGCGGTCGCCCTCGCGGTGGCCGAGACTGTCATTGACGAGCTTGAAGCCGTCCAGGTCAAGGAAGAGCATACCCAGCGGCTTGTCGCGCTGGGAGGCTCGTGCGAGCGCCTCGGTGAGGCGATCCATGAACAGGTTGCGGTTGGGCAGGCCGGTGAGCAGGTCGTAAAACGCCTGATGGGCGATCTCGGCGACGAGCTGGCGCCGCTCGGTGATGTCGCGGCTGTTGACGACAACGCCGCCCACCGCGGGGTCGCCCAGCCGATTGCGGGCAAACGATTCCAGCCAGACCCAGCCGCCCTCGGCGTGACGGAAGCGGAAGCTCGCGGTCGCCACGGCGTCGTCTTCGGCGGCGACGCGTCGCAGCATGAAGCGGGTGGCCTGCTGGTCCTCCGGGTGAATGAACGCCGCGGGATTCTGCCCGATCAGCTCGTCGGGGCCGTAACCGAGCAGCGCTTCCATCGAAGGGCTGACGTAGAGGAACACGCCGTCTGCGGCGTGGACCGTGATCAGGTCCATCGAGTGCTGTACGAGCGAACGGAAGCGCTCTTCACTGACGCGTACGGCTCGCTCCGCCGTTCCGCCTGTTGCACCCGCTCCTGCAGCGCCGCCGCCATGCTGTCGAAGGCTCGGGCGAGTTGGTCCAACTCCCCGTTCCCAGCACCCGCCCCGGCGCGCGCGCTCAGATCGCCGGCAGCGATGCGCCGCGCGGCCGAGAGCAGCGCCCGCGTGCGCCGCACCACGAACAGATGCCCGCCGAGCCAGGCCGCGACGAGTGCGAGCAGGCCCGCACCGAGGAAGAGTGCGACGTTGAGCTTCAGCGTTGCATTGGACGTCGAGAAGACCGCGATTTCCGGTTCACCCACGGCGACATGCACGCCCGAGTCCAGCGGCCCGAAGCCGGTGAAGCCGTACAGCCGCGTGACGCCGTCAACGCCCGCGGCCGCGACGGTGCCTTCGCCCCTGGCGTTGATCGCTGCAATCACCGCGGCGGGCGCGGACCGGCCGACCCAGAGGTCCGAGTCGGGCTGCTGCGCCAGCACCGTGCCGCCGCGGTCGATCACGAGCAGGGAGCCGCCGGCAGGCAGCCGCGTGCGCGCGACGGTCTGGTTGAGCCAGGCGAGATCCAGGCCGGCGACGACAATCGCTTGCACTTCCGTGCCGTCGGGCGTGGCACGCAGGATCGGGTAGGCGAGCGTGAGCACGGGTTTGCCGGTCAGACGGCCCAGGGTGTACTCGCCGACGGTGAACGCGTGGCTGCTCAGGACACGCGGGAAGTAGGCGCGGTCGGCCATGTTCGTGGGCCGGCTGAGCGGCGCCGAGCTGCAGACGACGTCGCCGGCGGGGTTCAGCGTCGCGAAGCTGGTGTAGCTCGAATACTGACTCAGGAGGCCGGCCAGAAACGCGCCGCAGGTTGCGGGATCGGCGGACCGCACTTCGGGTAGCTGGGCGATCGCGGTCAGCAGTTGTCGCCCGCCTTCGACCAGGTCGTCCTGCTGCGCAGAAGACGTTCGCGCGAAGGCGAGCACCTGATTCTGGTCGGCGGCGCGGTTGTGGCGGCTGCTCTCCAGGCTGGTATATAGCACGAGGCCGAGCGCCGGCACGACGGCCAGCAGCACGAGCAGCACCAACCGGGTGCGCAGGCCCGACAGCGAGCGGAACATGGCCCTCCGGTTCGGCGCGGCGGTCAGCCGGCCCGCCGCCTATCGGTACAAGCCCCTACCGCGTGGTCGCGCCGGCGGCGTGCAGGTCGAATTGCACATGCGCGGCATAGACCTGAGGTCGAAGCAGCCGGCGCGTGGCAATATCTGGTCACTGCGGGCGAGCGGACATCCGGCAAAGAATGGGTCAGAGAGGTTGCCACGCGGCTGGGAGGGGAATCAAGCCAGCGGCGGCTGGCCAACGTAGGGTTAGTCGGCCAGGTGCACGTTGACCCGCAGGCTCCACGTCTCGTGATAGAAGCTGACCTTGCCGATGAGCTCATCGAGCTGCCAGGAGGGAACGGCTTCACCGCGGTCGCGTTCGGTCATGACCGCTCCCGCAACTCGCCGGCGTCGTCTGGCTCCAGGCGCGTAATCGTCGACACGCGGCTCAGGCCATGGTCGAAGCTAATCATGCGGGTCAGGCCGCGGCTCTCCATCACGGCAATGTGAGAGCAGTCGGCAAAGGAGAGGCCGGGCAGCGTGACGTAGAGATCGAACGCTCGGCGGTAGCGACGCTTGTGGGCCAGGCGCACCCCACGCAGAAGAAGCAGCGGCAGCACGCCGTCGCGGATGTCCTGCCGGCTCAGGCGGTAGAAACGTTGGAGAGTGAAGACGGTCTCGAACACGACGGTGTCGGTGGTTTCGACGACTTCCTCGCCGGCGGCGATGCGTCGCCAGAGGGCGGTCGCCTTCGGGGAGAGGTCCGGGTGGTCGTGGGTAAGGTGGCGCAGGAAAAGGTTGGTGTCCAAGAAGGGGAGACCGGCCATTTAGTCTCCTGAGCCGCGCATGACCTCGTCGCTGACGGCCTGCTCGAAGGCCGCCGTCTCGTCTTCGATGGTCGCCGGTGGGCGCCTGACGGTGTCGCGAAAGATGCCGGCCGTGCGCTCGACGATGGCGAGGGCCGCTGCAGTGCTGCGATGCGGGCGGGGCACGGCGCGCCGCCGCGTCGCCGGCAGGGGGGCGAGGACGGCGATAGCCTCGCCGGCTCGACGTAAGACGCGGGGTCGCCGCGTCGCGCGCACGTCCTCCGCCATGCGGACCAGCTCGGGCACGCTGGAAATATCAATCGGGTAATCGGGTGCCATAATTGTTCACCTGGTTAAATCATTATACCACGAATCTGGCGCCGGTGTTCGCCTGGCTGGCCCGGCTGGCACGTGCGGCAGAACAACCGGCTACGAGTTACCGACGTCCGCGCTGAGAACCAACCGGCCGCGCTGCTTCGGAAGCATGCCGAGACGACCCGCGGTCTGGTTTCGTGTGCTGCGGTCAGTCGTTCTCCATGCAGAGGTCAGTACACCGCGCCGGGAACACGCGTCAGCAGCTGATAGTGCTCGGGGCGGCGGTTGAGCGCGAGGTTCAGCCGCTCGCGCACCCTGGCCGCCGCCTCGCGGTCGATCTCGGCGAGCACGAGTTCATCGCTGTCCGTCTTCGCCTTCGCCAGGATCTCGCCGGTCGGTCCGATGATCACGCTGCCGCCGATGTACCCCGTGCCATCCTCGACCCCGCCCTTGCCGGCGCCGATCACAAACACGCCGTTGGCGTAGGCGCCGGCGCGCATCGCCAGCTCGGAGAGCGCCTGCCCGGCTTCCGCCGTTTGCGCGGTTGCGCCAGGGCCGTAGTCATCGTTGTAGCCGGCCGCGATCAGCTCGGCGCCGGCGAGCGCGCAGCAGCGATACGCCTCGGGGAAGCGCCGATCGTAGCAGACCAATATGCCGAGCGGGCCGACCGGCGAGGGGTAGACCGGGAAGCCGAGGTCGCCGGGGCTGAAGTAGCGCTTCTCGAAGTTGCGGTAGGGCTCATCCGGCGAGGGCTCGACGTGGCCGGGGATATGCACCTTGCGGTAGCGCCCCGCCTCGTGTCCGTGCTCGCCGATCAGCACGGCGCTGTTGAAGCGCGTGCTGCCCTGCAGCTCGGCGAACGGCAGCACCACGGCGATGCCGCGCGCCGCCGCGAGGTCGAAGATCGGCCACGTTTCGGGCGAGGGCATTGTCGCTTCGAAGAAGCGGCCTGCGTCGTCGCGGATCTCCGCCGCGAAGTACGGCGTGAGCGCCAGCTCGGGAAACACGATCAGCGCCGCGCCGGCGTCGGCTGCCTCCCGGATCAGCCTGACGATCCGCGCCACGGTGCCCGTGCGCGTCTCCGACGCCGGCCCGAGCTGTGCCGCCGCAACCACCTGCTTCGTCACGTCGGTACCCCTTTCGCGGTTGCCAGCCCCGCGCAGAGCCGTCTATGGACCGGCGCCGCCACGCCGCAGTAGGCACACGCAGAACGCTGCGGCGCTTCGCGGCGCCGCGGTCGGGACTCAACCTGACCGCGGCCAGCGGTTCGCCGCCTGCTTTCTGGAACTATGGTATCCGATGCAGAAGCGACAGGCTGTGCGATGCGCCGTCTCTGGAAGAGAAGCAGGCCCACCGGTATCGCTGTTGTGATCCCACCCGATAGGCCTTCCATCTGGTGTGACCGTACTGCCCGCCGCGTCCCGGCTCCACGCCGGTGTGCAGACGTTGCCGGTTCCTCCGCGCGAGGTATGCGCCCCGCGAGCGTGCGTTCGTATACTCGGCGTAACCGTACCCCGCGAGGCGCATCCGTAACGGTAGCGGCAGCGAGGGGCATCATGCGCAGCAAATTTTCGATCGCCGGTCATCCGCTGCATCCGACGCTGGTTTCCTTGCCGATCGGGCTGTTCATCTGGACGCTGATCGCGTCCATCGTTCACGCGGCCGGAGGCGGTCGCAGCTGGTACGACATCGCCTTCTGGACCGGTTTCGCCGCCTGGGTCAGCGCTCTGGTGGCGGCGTTGCCCGGCTTCGGCGATGGGTTCACGCTGGCGCGTGGCAGCGACGCCCAGACGATGGCGATGACGCACATGGCGCTGAATCTCTGCGTCGTGGTGCTGTACATCGTCGCCTGGGCGTTGATGCTGAACGCCGGCGCCACGAGCGGCGGCAAGCAGGTCGCCGTGATCGTGCTGCAGGCGGTGGGCACGGGGCTGCTGGCGCTCAGCGGCTGGCTGGGCGGCGAGATGGTCTACCGCCATCACCTGGCGATGGTGCCCGACGACGCCGAGCTGGCGCAGGCCGAAGACCGCGTGCACCACGCCGGCCGGCCGGGCCTGCAGGGACGGTAGGTTCGTCCGCCGGCATGCAGCATGGCGCGCCGACCAGCCGGCCCGAATGCGCTCTTTGCTTTTCTGCCGCGGAACATGTCCTTGCCCTACCTCCCTTCGGGGGCGTGCAAGGTTCGCGTCGCTTCGTGCCAGGTGTGGCGATCCCGGAACATTCCTTGTGACGCTGTGACGCCGCCGTGTCGTCATCCGGCGACGTCCGGACAAATCGCCGCGGTTGGGCGGCAGCGGAGCGTAGATGGAGGTGACGCCGTGCAGCCACTGAAGCCGCTTCACGAGCAGAGCGTCGTCATTACCGGAGCATCCAGCGGCATCGGCCGGGCAACGGCACTGATGGCTGCCCGGCGCGGCGCCTGTGTCGCGCTGGCCTCCCGCGACGCCGGTGCACTGCACCGGCTGGCGGAGGGGATTCGGCGTGAGGGTGGCCGTGCGCTGGCCATTCCGACGGATGTTGCCGTCGAGGACCAGGTGCAGGCCCTGGCCGACCGGGCGGCCGACGCCTTTGGGGGCATCGATACCTGGGTGAACGACGCCGCGGTTTCGGCATACGGCAAGTTCGAACAGCTGCCGTCTGCGGAGTTCCAGCGCGTGGTTGAGATCGACTTCTTCGGTCAGGCGAACGGGTGCCGCGCGGCGTTGCCGTATCTCAAGGAGCAGGGGCGCGGAGCGTTGATCTGCGTGGGTTCAGCCCTCTCCGATCGCGCTGTGCCGCTGCAAAGCGCCTACTGCGCCGCCAAGCATGCGGTGAAGGCGCTGACCGAGTCCTTGCGCGTCGAGCTGGCCGCCGAGGGCAGCGAGACGCAGGTAACGTTGATTAAGCCGTCATCGATGAGCACGCCATTGTTCGATCAGGCAGCCACCCACCTTGGTGTAAAGCCGAAGCCGATGTGGCCGGTGTACGAGCCGGAGTTGGTAGCCGAAGCGATCCTCTACGCCGCCGAGCACCACGTCCGCGAGCTGACCGTCGGCGGGGCAGGGAAGTTGTTGACGACGCTCGAAACCTGCGCCGGGCCGCTCATGGATTGGTGGCTGGCACGAACCGGCGAAAACGGCCAGCGCTCCAGCCAGCCGAAAGCTGCGGACGAGGGGAACAATCTCTTCACACCGCTGCCCGGTCACGCACACGTTCATGGGAGCTTCAAAGGACGGCGGCTCAGCCTTGCCACCGCGACCCGCCTGCATCCGCGTCGTGCTGCGCTGGCGCTCGGCGCTGTTGCGCTGGGCGCCGGGCTGATCTGGCGTACGAGACCCCAGCTGCTGTGGAACCCGCGATGAACAACGAGGGTAATCTCCGCGCCCAGCCCGATCGTTATCACTGCTTCCGCGATCAGTCCCTGCTGATCACCGCCGCGGATGGGGAAGTCTGTGGCGAGGCCATCGAGGGGTTCTACTACGCCAACACACGGCTGCTCTCGCGGTTGGCCCTGCGCGTTAATGACAGGCCGCTCCAGCCGGTTCAGATCGCGCTTGCCCGCAACGATCTGCTCGTCGCCTATTACCAGGACCCGGAGATCACCGGCGATGAGCAGGCCCAGGATCGCGCGTTGGTCGTACAACTCACAGTCGCGGCCGGGTCCGGCTTTCACATCGACCTCGATGCCCGCAACCATTCGCTGAATGCCATCGCCTGCGAGCTGGCGCTGCTGCTCGACGCGGACTTCGCCGACCTCGATGAACCGCGCCAGGGCCGCCGCCAGCAGACGGCGCCGGTTGAGCGAACTTGTGCGCTTTCAGAGCGCGGCGAGCTGCGCTTCAGGTATCTGCATCCCGCTCTCGATGAAGCGGTCCGGCTGCACTTCACCGCGTCTCCTCGCTGCCGGGCGGATGGCGTGGCCTGGCAGTTGACACTGCCTCCGCAGGGCGTGTGGCATTGCTGTGTCTCGGTCGGCGCCACACACCAGGGAAACGAGGTTGCCACGACGGCGCGCTGCTACGGCGCGGGCGGGGATGAAGCCAGCGAGGATCTGACGTGGATCGATCAAGCAACCCGGCTGGAGTCGAGCAACAGCACGGCGCAGCGCAGCTATCGGCGGGCCGTGCAGGACCTGGCCGCGCTCGCGCTGCATGAGGGCGGTGCAGAAGAGCGATCCGCCTTCGCCGCCGGTATCCCCTTCTATCAGAACCTCTTCGGGCGCGACCTGTTGACGACCGGCTGGCAAGCGCTGCTGGCCACGCCGGCGCTGTTGCGAAGCGCCGTTCTCGTCTGTGAGCGCTACCAGGGCATCAAGAACGATGACTTCCGCGACGAGCAGCCGGGCCGCATCATCCAGCAGGTGCGAACCGGTCCGCTGAACCTGCTGCAGCTCAATCCGCGCGGCCGCTACTACAGCGACTATGCCTCACCGGCGGACTTCCTGGTCGCGCTCGGTCAGCAGTTCATGTGGACGGGCGATCGTGACATACTGCGTGCCCATCTGCCGGCAGCGGAGCGAGTGCTGCATTGGCTCGATGCGTGCGCCGACCTGGACGGCGACGGCTTCTATGAATATCAGACGCGTTCGCCGCAGGGTGATCGCAATCAAGGCTGGAAGGACTCCGAGCGCGCGATACCCGAAAGCGATGGCACGGACGCGCCGCTGCCCATCGCTACCTGCGAGGTACAGGGCTACGTGTACGCGGGCAAGCAGCAACTCGGCGCAGCGCTGCTCGCTCTCGGCAAGCTGCGGCAGGGGACGCGGCTGCTGCGCGAGGCGGCCGAGTTGAAGCGCCGCTTCAATCGAGCCTTCTGGATGCCGGAAGAGGGCTATCTAGCGCTGGCGCTTGATGGGCAGAAGCGGCAGGTGGGCTCCGTCGCCTCGAACGCCGGCCACTGCCTCGCGACGGGTATCGTGGACAGGGAGCACGCGCCGGCCATTGCCGGGCGGCTCATGGCGCCGGACCTGTTCAGTGGCTGGGGTGTGCGCACGCTGAGCGCGGACCATCCGGCCTACAACCCTTTCAGCTATCACCTCGGCAGCGTCTGGACGGTCGAACAGGCGACGATCGCTTTCGGGCTGAAGCGCTACGGCTTCGGCCAGCACGCGAACGCGCTGGCGCAGGGCAGCTTCGAGCTGGCAGACCGCTACCAGCTGCACCGCTTGCCCGAGGCTGTCGGCGGTCAGCAGCGGGACCGCGCCCATCCCGTGCCCGGCGTCTACCCCAAGGCCTGCTGGCCGCAGGCGTGGTCCGCGAGTGCGATCATCCTGTTCGTGCAGGCGATCCTCGGACTACGGCCGATCGCACCCCTGGGCGTGCTGCTAGTCTATCCGGAGCTGCCGGAGTGGCTGCCCGACGTGACGCTGCACGATCTGCGCGTCGGCAAGAGTACGCTCACGATCCAGTTCCGCCGTGAGCGCGACGGCACGACCGACTATCGGGTGCTGCAACGCCGCGGCTTCGTGCGCGTGCTGCGCGAGCCGCCGGACCTGAGCGTTCATCATGGCATGCTGCGCAAGCTCGGCGCGCCATTGTGGAGTGCCCTGGCCGACGCGATCTAAGCCGGGCCGGAAGTATCGCAGGATCGTTCCGATACCGTACGCTGGTACCGGTTTGCGGGCGGACCATCTGCTGGTGCGCACTCGCAACCGTGGCACGGTCTTTCCCCCGCATCCCCCTGCGAAACTGGCTCCTGTGAGCGAGTTCACACCGACCGCTCCCAGGAGGAATCAGCGATGCAACCGCAACGCTCTTTTACCAGCCGCATCGCCAGCTTCAGCTTCCGGCACAAATGGTATGTGCTTGGCGCCTGGCTGGTGCTGCTGGTGACGGCCGGTGTGCTGTCAACCGGCCTTGGCTCGACCCTGACCACCGACTTCCGCGACCTCAGCCATTCTGACGCGCGGGTCGGCAAGGACCTGATCGACAGCCGCTTCGGCGCCCGGCCCTTCGTCGAAGAGCTGGTGGTCCGCAGCGACACGGATACGGTCGATTCTCCCGCCTTCCAAAGCCAGGTGACGGGCCTGGCGGGCCAGATCCGCGGCCTCAAGGGCGTGCAGAGCGTCCAGACCTATCTCGACACGCAGAGCCCGAGCATGGTCTCAGCCGATCGCCACGTCGCGCTGACGGCCGTCACGCTCTCCAACGACGAGAAGACGGCCGAAAAGGACGTGGCCGCCGTGGTCGACGCGGTGAAGGGCGCCCAGCACCCCGCGGGCTACGAGCTGCACCTCACCGGCCCCGCCTCAACCGCGCACGAGCAGAACAAGCTCTCGGAGAAGGATCTCTCCAGCGCCGAGACGTTCGGCCTGCCGATCGCGCTGGTCGTGATGCTGCTCGCCTTCGGCACCGTCGTGGCCGCGGGCGTGCCCCTCTTGCTCGGCTTCGCCGCGATCGGCGGGGCGCTGGGCATCGTGGCGCTGATCGGCAAGGCGTTCGCGCTCAGCTTCTTCGTCACCAACATCATCACGATGATCGGCCTAGCGGTCGGCATCGACTACTCGCTGTTCATCATCGGGCGCTACCGCGAGGAGCTGAAGCGCGGACGCACGCCGGCCGAGGCGCTGGCGATCGCCAGTGACAGCTCCGGCCGCGCCGTCTTCTTCTCCGGCATCACGGTGCTGCTGGCGCTGGCCGGCATGCTCTTCGTGCGCAACAACATCTTCGTCAGCATCGGCATCGGCGCGATGGTGGTGGTGCTGGTCGCCGTGCTCGCCAGCCTGACGCTGCTGCCGGCGCTGCTGGGCCTGTTCGGCCGCAAGATCAACGCCCTGCGCATTCCCTACCTGGGCAAGGCCGCCTTCGGCCACCGCTTCTGGGGCATGGTCACGCACGCGGTGCAGCGCCGCCCGGTGGTCTTCCTGGTGGGCAGCGTGGCGCTGCTCGGCGCGGCGGCGCTGCCGCTGACGCAGATCAACCTCGGCTCCAACGGCGTCGAGTCGCTGCCGCACCACACCGATTCGTACCAGGGCATCAAGGCGCTGGAGCGCGACTTCTCCGCCGGCATCAACGACCCGATCCGCATCGTGGTCGACGGCGACGTGCAGGGCGCGGCGGCGCAGCGCGCGATCGCGAATCTGCAGCAGAAGGTGGGGCAGAACCCGTCCTTCCAGTGGCTGGGCGTGCAGAACGACCAGGCCGGCCGCACGGCGCTGATCGAGGTCTCGTCGAGCACGGTGGATACGGGCAACGCCTCGCGGCAGCTCGTCAGCGAGCTGCGCAGCGACGCGGACGCGGCCTTCCACGGCTCCGGCGCCAGGGCCTACGTGACGGGCAACCTGGCGGGCTTCTTCGACGTGAAGAACCAGACTGATTCGGCCGTGCCGGTGGTCTTCACCTTCGTGCTTGGCCTCAGCTTCCTGCTGCTGCTGCTGGTCTTCCGCAGCGTGGTGATCCCGGCCAAGGCGATTCTGATGAACCTGCTCTCGGTCGGCGCGGCCTACGGGCTGATCGTGGCGGTCTTCCAGAAGGGCTTCCTCGCAAGCCAACTGGGCTTCCAGCGCACGAGCCAGGTCGAGTTCTGGCTGCCGCTCTTCCTCTTCAGCATCCTCTTCGGCCTGAGCATGGACTACCACGTCTTCCTGCTCAGCCGCGTGAAGGAAGAGTACGACCGCACGGGCAACAACACGCTGGCGGTGCGCGAGGGCGTGCAGAGCACGGCAGGCATGATCACCAGCGCGGCGATCATCATGGTGGCGTTGTTCACGGCCTTCAGCCGCAGCAGCCAGGTGAGCCTGCAGCAGATGGGCTTCGGGCTGGCGGTGGCCGTGTTCATGGACGCGACGGTCATCCGCTCGATTCTCGTGCCGTCGGCGATGCAGTTGCTGGGCAGCTACAACTGGTGGATGCCGTCCTGGCTGGGCTGGCTGCCGAGGATCTCGGTGGAAGGCAGCGCGGCGCTGGCAGCAGACGCCGAGGAGCGCTTGGAGCTGGCCGCGGCGGACTAGCCCGGATTCGGCCGTAAGGCCGGAGCGCGTGGCGCCATACGGAACCACCGTCGGGCGACCCGGGGGCTGACCACCCAGCCTTCGCGGCGGTGCTGCGCTGGCCCCGTCTCGCCCAGCGGCGGTGCCCTGCGCGACCAGCGGCGGCGCCCTGCGCGACCAGCGCCGGTCGCGCCCGCACCGCGCTGCCGTCGCCAGCCGCGCGTCCAGCAGCGGCGCCAGCGCCGCGGCCCGATCGCCTGTGGCTGCTGCCGCCAGCACCTGGCCCAGCCGCGGCGGCGCTGCGCCGGCGCCAGCGGTCCGCGCCTGCCGGCGGGGCTGCGCCCCGGCCCCGCGCCGGCCAGCCGGTGCGGCGTGCTGGTGCGGCGCCGCTGGCCGTGGACGCCACCTGCGTGGACCGCGGCCGATGGGCGAACCTGAGCCAGGACGGCACGCACGCGTTGGCAGCGGACCGCCGCAGCGGCCCGCGTGGCTGTGCCCACCCGTGCCGCCGGCTGCGGCCCGCGGCCGCCGCCTGGCGGCGCGGGAGGCGGCGCACGCCGCGCGCCGGGCCGGCGCCAGCCCCGGCGCCGTTCGCCCCCCGCCGCCGCCGGCGCAAGCTTGCCGCTCGCGTCCGCCCACGCGTGCCCTGCGGCCGCACGCCGCCCCTTCCGGCAGAATCCGGGCTAGCCCCCTTTCCCCCAACGCGTTGGGGGAAAGGGGGCTCTTCTCTGCACACACGAGTCGCGGATCTGGGTGATGTCGCTGCGCAAGGCGCCGCTCACCGTACCGGTGGCAGGGCCTCTCCGCACGTACGGGGCACGCAGGCGGCTCGCTGCCGATCGCCGTGGTTCCAATCCGGGACTTCTCTGCTCGCGCGGGACACGGCGCTTGCGAATGCGCCGCTTTACTCGGGCGGAACCCCCTCCCCCAACGCGTTGGGGGAGGGGGTTCCGCCCGAGTAAAGC
>Ga0207416_1002059_pt1 | contig 23365 bp, 25 predicted proteins | sample PaiPotPPM11metaG_FD_184107 | JGI IMG/M metagenome (GOLD analysis project Ga0207416, IMG submission 184107) | Iron sulfur acid spring bacterial and archeal communities from Banff, Canada, to study Microbial Dark Matter (Phase II) - Paint Pots PPM... ...
CGCGCGCGCTTTGGCGAGTCCGGCGGCTGAAAAATCGATGGTCAGCACGTCGAGCCCTTGCTCGGCGAGCCAGACGCCATTGCGGCCTTCGCCGTCGGCAACCGAAAGCGCGGTCCGCCGCCCGCGCAGCAGCGGCGCTTGCGCCTTGAGAAACGCATTCGGCTCCTTGCCGAAGGCGTATCCCGGCGCGCTAAACCGCGTCTCCCACCGTTCCAATTCGGACATGGCTTTCCTTGGCGCTCCCTGCCGTTTCGCGCGAGCTTTTCGGCGCTTGTTTTGGCATCATGCCGGCGATCGCGCTAGGAGTATGCCATGGCCGTTGCAGTGAAAGCCCTGTTCTTCGATGTGTTTGGCACGCTGGTCGATTGGCGCACCTCGATCGCGCGCGAGGCCGAGGCGATGCTCAAGCCGCTGGGCTATGCGCTCGATTGGCTCGCTTTTGCCGACGCCTGGCGCGGCGAATATCAGGGCGCCATGGACGAGGTGCGCTCTGGCCGCATTCCGTTCTGCAAGCTCGACATCCTGCACCGTCGCAATCTCGATCTCATCATGCCGCGCTTTCACATCGGCACACTCAGCGAGGAGCAGCGCTGCGAGCTCAACATGGCGTGGCACCGGCTCGATGCGTGGCCCGATGTGCCGCCGGGCATGGCCCGGCTCAAGCGCCGCTATTGGTTGGCGCCGGTGTCGAACGGCAACATTTCGCTGATGGTCGATCTGGCGCGGCGCAACAATCTGCCGTGGGACGCCATCCTCGGCTCCGAGATCGCCGGCGACTACAAGCCGAAGCCGCGCGTCTATCTCGCCGCCGCCGAAGCTTTCGACCTCAAGCCCGGCGAGTGCATGATGGTGGCGGCGCACACCAAGGATCTGATGGCCGCGGCGGCGCTCGGCTTACGCACCGGCCACATCGCGCGTCCCAACGAGCACGGGCCGGGCCGCGGCGAGACCGCCCCGGCTGAGAAGGTCGATTTTGCCGCCAAAAGTCTCGAGGATTTGGCCGCGCAGCTAGGGCTGTGAGCGAGTCGCCCCGGAATGACAACGGCGGTATCAGCCTTGGATTGGGGGATATTCGATATAGCCCTTGGCGCCGCCGCCATAATACGTCTTGCGGTCCGGCGCATTGAGCGACGCGCCGCGGCGCAAGCGTTCGGGCAAATCCGGATTGGCGATGAACAGCGTCGCAAACGACACCAGATCGGCGGCGCCGCCGCGCAGCACTGTGTTGGCGCGCGCAAGATCGTAGGCCTTGTTGGCGACGAGCGCGCCGCGCCACAGCGGACGGAAGAACGCCGCATCGAGCCGTGGTCCCGGTCCGACGGGGTCAGCCGGGCCGGGCTCGACCAAGTGCAGGTAAGCCAGTCCGAGCCGGTCGAGCGTGCGCACCGCGGTCGAGAATGTTTCAGCCGGATTGCTGTCCGAAATGTCGTTGAAGGCGAGATTGGTCGGCGACAGATGCACGCCAACGCGCTCGCCGCCCCACACACCGGCCACGGCCTCCATCACTTCGACAAGCAGGCGCGCGCGATTGGCCGCGCTGCCGCCATAGCCATCGCTGCGCCGGTTGGTGCTGTCACGCAAAAATTGGTCGAGCAGATAGCCGTGCGCGGCGTGGACTTCGACGCCGTCGAAGCCTGCGGCTTTGGCATTTGCCGCGCCGTCGCGGTATTGCGCGACGATGCCGGGAAGCTCCGCAATGTCGAGCGCGCGCGGCGTGACGTAAGACTTCATGCCGTCGAGCGTCCAGGCCTGGCCGGCGGGCGCGATCGAAGACGGCGCGACCGGCAGCGCGCCGCCGGGCTGCAGCGACGGATGCGAGATGCGCCCGACATGCCAGAGCTGCAAGAAAATCCGCCCGCCCGCGTCATGCACCGCCCTGGTGACGAGCTTCCAGCCGGCGACCTGTTCGGCGCTGTGGATGCCGGGCGTGCCGGGATAGCCCAGCCCCTGCGGCGACACCTGGCTCGCTTCGGCGACGATCAAGCCGGCGCCGGCGCGCTGCGCATAATAGGTGGCGTTGAGCGCGGTCGGCGCGTTGCCGGGCCCGGCGCGATTGCGCGTCATCGGCGCCATCACCACGCGGTTCGCCAATCGCAGCGGCCCAAGCTGGAACGGCGAAAAGATATCCGTATTGCTCATTGAACCTGTCAATCGAAATGCAGCCCGCTCTTCTTCACCACCGGCTGCCAGCGCGCGGCTTCACTCTGGATAAAGGTGGCGAATTCCGCGGGCGTGCTGGACGACGGATAAAGCCCGACGGCGTCGGCCCGCGCCTTGATGGCGGGATCGTTGAGGATTTTTGCGGTTTCGCCCTGGAGCTTGGCGATGACGGCCGCGGGCGTGCCGTGCGGCGCGACGAGGCCGAGCCAGACCGCAAGATCACCGAGATGCACACCAGCGGCGTCGTCGAGCGTCGGCAGATCGGGCAGCGCCGGGAACGGCCGGCCGTCGAGCTTCGCCAGCGCGCGCAGATCGCCCGACTGAATGAGCGGCAGTTCCGCCGAAGGGCCGTCGAACACAAAATCGACGCTCTTGGTCAGGATGCCGTGGGCCACTTCCGAACTGCCGTTATACGGCACGAGCACGGTGTCGATGCCGGCTGCATCGTTGAACAAAAAGCCTTGCAGCTTGGTCGTGATCGTGCCGGCGCCGTAATTGAGCTTGCCCGGCGCGGCCTTTGCCTTGGCGATCAGATCCTTCACTGATTTCAGATCGCTTTGCGCATTGACCACCAGTAGCCCGATGGTCTTTGCCACCAGCGAAATCGGCGCGAAATCGGCGATCGGATCGTAGGGCAGGGTCTTATAGAGATATTGGTTCATCACCAGCGTGGAATCGATCGCCATCAGCAGCGTGTAGCCATCGGGCGCCGCTCTCGCCACCGCCTCGGCGCCGATCACCGTATTGGCGCCGGGCCGGTTCTCGACCACGACGGCCTGGCCGAAATCGGCGCTCATCTTGTCGCCGATCAGCCGCGCCAGGACGTCCGACGGCCCGCCCGCGGGAAACGGCACAATGATGTGGATGGCGCGCGTGGGGTAAGCGTCCTGCGCATCCGCCGGTGCGATAACGAGCGCCGGCAGCAATCCGAATGCAGCGAAATAAAACGAGCGCATGGCGTTCTCCCCGACCGTGTTCCTCAGTCGAACTTGATATTGGCTTCCTTGAGCACCTTTTCCCAGCGCAGCGCCTCGTTGTGGATGAAGGTGGCAAATTCCTCAGGCGTGCTGGTCACGGCGAAATTGCCGGTCTGATTGAATTTCTCTCTGATGTCGGGCTCCGCCAGGATGCGCACGAATTCGGCGTTGAGCTTGTCGATGATCGGCTTCGGCGTCGCCTTGGGCGCGACGAGGCCGAGCCACACCGACAGGTCATCGAAATTTTTCAGGTCGCCCGCCACCGCAAGCGTCGGCACGTCAGGATACGGCTCCTTGCGGCCATCGAGCTTGGCGAGTGCGCGCGCCTTGCCGCTGTCGATCATCGGGCCGATCACCACGGATCCGGCATAGACCATGTCGACCGAGTGGGTGAGCAGGCCTTGCACCGTCTGCGCGGTGCCCTGGAACGGCACATAGACGATGTCGATGCCGGCTGCTTTGTTGAACAGCACGCCCATGAGCTGGGCGGTGATGGTGCCGGCGCCGAAATTGAGCTTTCCCGGCGCCGCCTTGGCGCGCGCGACCAGCTCCTTGACGTCCTTCGGGCCGCTGTCGGCGGGCACCGCGAGCAGCGACATCGACTTCACCGTGGTCGTGATCGGCGCAAAATCGTTGAGCGGATCGTAGGGCAGGCTCTTGTAGAGAAACTGGTTCATCACCAGGGTGGAATCGATCGCCATCAACAGCGTGTAGCCGTCGGGCGCGGCTTTCGCGACGAACTCGGCGCCGATGATGGTGTTGCCGCCGGGGCGATTGTCGACCACGACCGGCTGGCCCCATTCCTCGTTCATGCGCTGGCCGATGATCCGCGCGGCGATGTCGGCCGGGCCGCCGGCCGGGAAGGGGATGACGATGTGGATCGGGCGGCTGGGATAGGTGTCCTGCGCTGCCGCAAAGTCAGCAAAGCGTGCCACGACGAGCACCGGCAGCAGCGCCAGCGCGGCTGGGCGAAGGCAGCGCATGTGTCCTCCCGCGTGCGGTCACGTCTTCTGCGAAGAACTTAACAGCACTGGAGGAGGAACTCCAATTCGGGTTACGGTAATGCGAACATCCCGGGAGAGCGGCATGCCGGCACGCATTGGACTGATCATCCCAGCATCGAACCGCATGGTGGAGCAGGAGATGGTGCGCCACCTGCCGCCGGGCGTTACGGCGCACGTCATGCGGCTGCGCATGACCGGCGACCATCGCGGTACGCTCGATGCGCTCGCCCCGCGCGTCGAGCAGGCGGCGGGCCTGCTGCTCGATGCCCGTTGTGACGTGATCGCCTTTCATTGCACCAGCAATTCCACGTCGGAAGGTCTGGCGGGCGAAGAAAAGCTCCTCTGCGCACTGCGGCAGGCCGGTGCGGGGCGCGCGACTACGACGGCGACCGCCGTGCGCCATGCCTTCGATGCGCTCGGCGCGCGCCGCATCGTGCTGTTGACGCCGTACAGCACCCACACCACCGAGGAGGAAGCCGGATTCTTGCGCGAGGCCGGCTATGAGGTGCCGCACGCCCGCGGTTTTGCGCTCAAGGGCAGCGACGAATATTGCGCGACGCCGGCGCAATTCTGGCGCGACCGCGCCATCGAGGCGGCGCGGCCCGACGCCGACGCTTATTTCTTGAGCTGCGCCAATATTTCGGTGTTTCCCGTCATCGATGAGATCGAGCAGAAACTCGGCCGCCCGGTGGTGACCAGCAATCAGGCCGTGATCTGGGATGCGCTGTCCTTGCTCGGCATCAGCGATCGGCGCAATTGTCACGGGCGGCTGTTCGACAACCTCGGCGCCGGCGCTGCCGCGCGCCGCGCGCACGCGTGAGACGGATCATGACTCTTCAGCAGAACACCGACCGCATCCAGACCACCCATATCGGCAGTCTGCCGCGCCCGCATGCGCTGCTCGACATGATGAAGGCGAAGTTCGGCGGCCAGCCCTACGATCAGAACAAATATGATGCGCTCTTGGCCAGCTCGGTCAAAGACGCCGTTCGCAAACAGGCGGAGTGCGGCATCGATATTGTCACCGACGGCGAGTTCTCCAAGCCCGGCTTTTTTACCTACATTCAGGAGCGCCTTGAAGGTTTTGAGCGGCGTCCCGATCAGAAGATGAAGCTGTTTCAGCAGGAAGTCGCGGCCTTTCCTGAATATTATGCGGAATATTTCAAGCAGGCGATGATGGGCGGGGCGATCGTTGGCTTGGCGCCCGTCGTTTGCATCGGTCCGGTAAAATACCGCGGCGAAAAGTTCGTCAAAACCGATATCGAGAACGTTAAACGCGCCGCGGCGGCCGCCGGCGTGCCCGATCATCACGTCTTTCTGCCAGCCACGGCGGCGTCGGGCGTCGGCATCAACGAATATTACAAATCGGATGAAGAATATTTCCATGCGCTTGCCGCCGAGCTGGCCAAGGAATATCGCGCCATCGTCGATGCCGGCATCCTGGTGCAGATCGACGATCCGTTCCTGCCCGATATTTTCTTCGAGCCGGGCCTCGACCGGGCACAGATGAAACGCCGGGCGGAGATTTATGTCGAAGCAACCAACACCGCCTTGAAAGGCATTCCAGCCGAAAAGGTGCGTTTCCACACTTGTTACGGCATCAACGAAGGTCCGCGGCTCTATGAGGCGTCGCTCGCCGACATCATCGACTATGTCCTGAAGATCAACGCCGGCTCATACAGTTTCGAAGCCGCCAATCCGCGGCACGAGCACGAATATCATCTGTTCGAAACCATCAAGCTTGCCGAGGGCAAGGTGCTTGCTCCGGGCATGATCACCCATGCCAGCAATATCGTCGAACATCCGGAACTGATTGCCGAGCGCATCATGCGCTTTGCCAAGCTGGTCGGCAGGGACAATGTCATCGCCGCCGCGGATTGCGGCTTCTCATCGCAGGCGTTGTATCGCACCGAGGTGCACCACACCGTGGTGTGGGAAAAATTCAAGGCGCTGCGCCAGGGCGCCGATCTCGCGACCAAACGGCTATGGCGATGAAAGCGGTTCTCGCCGCGCTGCTATTGTCGTTTCTCGCCGCCGCGCCGGCGCACGCCGAGGATGTCGCCGGCTTCTACCGCGGCAAGCAGGTCCGCTTCATCGTTGGCTCGGCGCCGGGCGGCACCTACGATTTGCTCGCGCGCATCGTGGCGCGCCACATCGGCGCGCATATTCCCGGCAATCCTTCAATCATCGTGCAGAACCAGCCGACCGCCGGCGGCATGGTCATGGCCAATCAGCTTTACGCGCTCGGGCCGAAGGACGGCACCGTGATCGGCGTGCCGCTCAACGGCATCCCGGCTGCGCCCTTGTTGCAGCCCGCGGCGGCGCATTTCGACGCCGCGAAGCTGATCTGGCTCGGCAGCACCCACAGCGAGCCTTACGTCGCTTACGCCTGGCACACCGCGCCGGTGCAAAGCCTCGCCGAGGTGCTGACCAAGCCGCTCATCGTCGGCGCGACGACGCCCGGCACCACCATGAGCGATTTTCCGCTGCTGACCAACGCCGTGCTCGGCACCAAATTCAAGATCGTGCCGGGCTACGGCTCAACGCCGCAAATGAACGAGGCGCTGGAGCGCGGCGAGATCGAAGGCGTCGCCGGCTTCGGCTGGTTCGCGCTGAACGCGCAAGTGCCGCAATTGATCGCCGAAAAACAGATCAATGTGCTAGCCCAGTTCGGCTTCGCCCGCAGCCGTCTCTTGCCCGACACGCCGCTGATGATCGATCTCGCCAAGACGCCGGCCGACCGGCAGGCGCTCGCCATGCTGTTCGGCCGCACCGAATATGGCCGGCCCTATTTCCTGCCGCCGGACGTGCCGGCGGATCGGGTGGACGCTTTGCGGCGCGCCTTCGATGCGACCATGAAAGACGATGGCTTTGCCGCCGATGCGGCCAAGATCGGCTTCGCGGTCGATCCGCTCACCGGCGAACAGGTCCAGGCGCTGGTCGCCGCGCTGGCCGACACGCCCCCCGGCGTGGTGGCGCGGGTGCGCGCTGCGCTCAGCCAACAGTAGGGGCGAGTTTCAAACCCGCCCTTACGACAGGGCAGATGCCGGTGGTATAAGAAGCGCCAGTCAGACAAAGGTTAGCACCGTGCACGCTCCGCAAGTTTCGACGCGCGATGGCTCGTTGGCCGCCCGCCGGTCGATGTATTCCGGCAACAAGCTGCAAATCGGCCTGTTCGGGCCGAACTGCTCGTCCGGCCGCGCCGTGACGCTCGTTCCGGAGCGTTGGTCGGGCAATTGGCAGGACAACAAGCGGCTCGCCCAGATGTCGGACGACGCCGGCATCGATTTCCTGCTGCCGATCGGCCGCTGGAAGGGCTATGGCGGCGACACCGATTATCAGGGCACCACGCTCGAGACCATCACCTGGGCGACCGGGCTGCTCGCCTCGACCAAGCGCATCACGGTGTTCGGCACGGTGCATGCGCCGATCTTCAATCCGGTGGTCGCCGCCAAGGAAATGGTCACCGCCGACCATATCTCGGAGGGCCGCTTCGGGCTCAACATCGTGGTCGGCTGGAACGAGGGCGAGTTCGATATGTTCGGCGTCGAGCAGCGCGAGCATGAGGACCGCTACGATTACGCCCAGGAATGGATCGACGTCATCAAGATGATCTGGTCCGACCGCGAAGATTTCGATTTCGATGGCAAATATCTGCACATGAAGAAGATCCGCGGCAAGCCGAAGCCGTTTGGCGGCACGCGGCCGGTGATCATGAATGCCGGCGCTTCGGGAACCGGGCAGGCTTTTGCGATCAAAAACTGCGATGCGTTCTTTTTCCACGCGTCGCGCACGTCGCTGGAAGAGAACAAGCAAAAAGTTCGTGAGGCTCAAGCAGCGGCGCGCGCGCAGGGCCGCGACATTGGCTGCTACACGGTCGGCGTCGTCACCTGCAAGCCGACGCAGAAAGAAGCGGAGGATTATTTCCACCATTGCATCGTCGAGCATGCCGACTGGTCGGCGGTCGACGGCATTCTGGGGCTGAAAAACATCTCGCCGCAGACGGTGCCGATGCAGGAATATCTGACAAAGCGCAGCCAATACGCCCAAGGCATGGGCGGCTTGCCGATCGTCGGCGATCCCGATCACGTGGCGGCGCAGCTCGCCGATCTGAGCAACGCCGGACTGACCGGCATCGCTATTTCGCTGGTCAACTACATCGACGAATTGCCGTATTTCTGCGACGAGGTTTTGGGCCGGCTGCAACGCCTGGGCATCCGCGAGAAACGCGCCAGCTAGACGTCAACCTACAGATTGGCGCTGTTAAGCCGCACGGGCCAATTTGCGCTTTGCGGCTGACAGCGGATGTCATTTCTTGCCTATCCGAAGTGCAGCGATGGGCCAATTACGGAAATCTCGACCGATTTAATTCCTGGTCAAGTAACTGTCGCAGCCACAGTGCCCGGATCATCGGGAGCATCTCCTCGTGACAGGCTGCGCCGCGGGGATTAACAATAGTCTGTATCAAATGGAACCACTCGCATTGGCGCGAGATCGAAAAGACTGCGCGTTCCCGGCGCGCACGGCAGGCCATCGTGACCGCGACTATGATCGGGAGGATCACATGAGGTCGATACGCGCGATAGGCGCGGCATTTGCCGGCGCGGCTGCGATTGCAGTCAGCACTGCTGCTATGGCGCAGCAATGGCCGACACGGTCGATCATAGTGGTGAGCCCGTTTGCCGCCGGCACGACCTACGACCTCGTTGCGCATCTTGTGCTCGATCAGGTCGCACGGCAGATCGGCCAGCCCTTTGTGGTGGAGAACCGGCCCGGCGGCGACGGCTCCGTTGGCGTCGCCGCGGTGGTGAAAGCCAAGCCCGACGGTTACACCTTGCTGCTGAGCTCGTCGTCGCTGAGCACTGCGGTCATCCTGCACAAATCACTACCTTACGACGCGCTGCACGATCTTGCGCCGGTGGCGATGTTCGGCGGCGAGCCGAGCATGCTGCTGGCGGCGCCAGGGAAGGACATTTCGACCGTGGACGACCTCGTGGCGGCAGCCAAGGCAAATCCCGGCAAGCTCAAGTTCGCTTCCGTCGGCATAGGCTCTGCCTCGCATCTCGCCGGCGAGCGCTTCCGCCTGGTGGCGGGACTGGATGTCCAGCGCATTGTCTACCCTGGGCCGGTCGAGGCTCTCAAAGATCTGACGGCTGGGCGCATCGATTTCTATTTCGTGCCGATCACACCGGCACTGCCTTTGGCCGCGCAGGGCAAGGTGGTGCCGCTCGCGGTGAGCACGATCGCGCGTTGGCCGCCGTTACCCAACCTGCCGACGCTTGCGGAAATGGGCTATCCCATTTCCACGTTTCTAATCTGGTGCGGGCTCTCGGCGCCGGCGAAGACGCCGCGCAACATCGTCGACAAGCTGAATGAGGCAATTGGCAGCGTTCTCGACCTCCCGGCGATTCAATTCAGGTTACAGCGCATGGGCTTTAAGCCGGCGCAGATGGACCCGGAGCAATACGGAAAATTCCTCGCCGACGACGTGGCCGCGATGATTGAGCTCAGCAAGAGCGCACACATCGAGCCGTCGGATTGAACGGAAAAAGCGACGACGAGCATGGGTGCCCGCATATCTTCAGCGATTCTGGAAGTATAGCGGCGGCAATCGTGCCGGCGATCACCGGACTCACCCCGCACCGATCGGTCGTCCATGTCTGTTGTGGATCTTGGCTGTGTGAAAACTCCGAAATCGAATTTGCGGACAGAAAATTCGTCTCGATTTCATCAATCTGAAAAACAACAACACTGGTGAGCACTGTTGGGAGCAGATAATAGAGAATACAATTCTGTGCCTTCCTCGCTCGCGCGCGTTTTCACACAGCCTCGGTCAATAAGAATGCTTTGAGCAGCCGCCGGGAATGTCCGCTTTCCTTCCGAAAGCGACCTGATTGCTGCTTTTCCGCAGTCGATGCCGCGCTGTGAGGTACGTCACAGACCCTCTATTGGGAAAGTGCTATCCTTCCCCTTATTTCAGTACGCGTGATCCCGTTGGGGGCGGCCCAAACGGCAATCGACATCGGCAGGCGGCAATTCATATGCGCGCTCGGCGGTACGGCCGTCGCATGCCATTGCTGTTCGCCCCACCATCGCTGCGGTGGGATTTTCCATTCGATTGCGGGGTACGTTAAGTTTTAATTAACTTTTACGGACCAGCCTCGAAACGGGGGAGCTAGCGGAGAAATTCTCATGCTCCAGATCTTGTTCGCATGTGCGCGTACGGGTCAATTCGTTCCCACCGGAATCGAGACAGACCTCGATACGTTTATTGCGCTGCCAGAAGTCCTGTCCCTGAGCCAATGTCCCGCGTGTGGTCGCAGCCACTATTGGACAAAAAGCGAGACTTGGATTTCCGATTCGCTGCGCAAATGTCCCGAAGCACTTCCCGCGGGTTCTGTCCTGCCCCGCTGCTAATTCACGGCCTTGCTGTGGCTAACTAGGCCCCGCCACCAACGCGGGGCCTAGTTTATCGAGCCAGAGCGTCTGTTGGTCCAACCATTGTTGCAGCGCAAATTGACAGCCACAGCGAGGACCGCTTCGGGTCAAAAAGCGGACGTGGCGACTCCGATTTGTGATGTCTGCTCCTCCCCCGATATCAGACATTTCCTGCGCGTTTGTGATTCTACGTTCTAACATCCGTTATCCCCTCGTCATCGTGATCGTCGTGCCGCGTTTCTTGTTGTAGCGGTGGACCGCAACCCGCTCCCACACGCCATTGATGTGATACGGATCGCTACGCGTGAACGCATCGACCGCGGCGCGGTCCGCCGCATCGATGACAAAGATGCTGCCTACCGGCGTCTCGCCGTCGTCGGCAACCAGCGTGCCGGCCGTCACCACATCGCAGCCATGGTCGGCGGATTTGTCGAGATGGACGCGGTGCGCGCGGTAGTGCTTGGCGCGCGTCGGCAAAATATCTTTCTTGTCGAGTGCGTGAACGACAAACAGCATGCCCGGCTCCCAATAGGGGTCGTCTATTATGCCATCACTGTCATCGTCCGCGAAGGCGGACGATCCAGTAATCCTTGAAGGTTCGATGTTGTCGCGGCGGCTCCTGGCTGCCGCGGCCGAAGCGATTACTGGATGCTCCGCCTTCGCGGAGCATGACAAGTTAAAAAAGCGCGACGCTCTCTAAGCGCGCCGGCGCGAGATGACGTAGGACTCGTCGAAAAACCACAAGCCGTCGCGCTCGCGCAACACCGCGCGCGTAGCATCGAGATAGCGGCCGTCGGCGACCACTTCGCCGAGCCGGTCGTCCTCGACCTGCGCCACGTAGATCGCCGCGTTCCAGGCGGCGAACAGCGTCGAAGTGCCGATCGATTCCGAGATTTCCGAGGGCAACGTATGCATCTCGTAGCGGAACAGCGAGCGGTTGTCGGCATAGGCGTTGAAGTTGAGATCGCGGCCGGCGGGTCCGAGCTCCTGTTTCACCGCCTTGAGGATCTGGTGGCGATCGTGGATGAACGGATGGTCGCCGGGCCAGACCTTCTGGATGATTTCCATGCCGGGATCGTTGCCGTGCGAATGAATGGCGATGAGCCTGCCGCCCGGTCCGAGCGCGCGCGCCAGCGGCGCGATCACGCGCTTTGACTTGAAATCGAGCGAGGCGCGGGCGCGATAGGGTTGCGAAGCGATGACAAGGTCGTAGTTTGCGATCGTGCCGCCGGGTCTTGGAATGATCGGATCGAGCAGGAAGCGGTGGTCCTCGCGATAGAGGACGAGCACCACCGGGCGCTCGTAAACCGGATTACCGGTGCGCGGGCTGACGCCGGCCTTCCAGTTCTGGCTGAGGAAGCCTTCGAGATTGATGATCTGTTCCTCGAAGGCATGCGCCGAATTGCCGATCAGCGGCAGCTCATGCCAGACCAGGCTCGACGCGGCATTGAGCGACTTCACCGCCAGCCATGGCGCGTCGGCGTAAGCGAGATTGGTCAGCACCAGCACCGCCGCCGGATGCTCGAAGAAGCGATCCGACATTTTTTGCAGCGTCAGCCGTACGTCCTCGAGGCTGATCTCCTTGCCGACCGTATAGAACGGCATGTGCGGAAAGCGGGCGTGCATGGCGCGCATCACCCGCACCAGCACCGAGCCGTCGCCGACGCCGGCGTCGAACACGCGCACCGCCGGCGGGCGCGGATGGATGTGGGCGAGTTCCTCGGAGACGCGGTGCGCCACCTCCCATTTCTCGCTGCAGGTGTTGACGAACAGCAGATACTTTTGCCGGTTGTCGAAGAAGCGGAAATTGCGCTGTGGATCGCCGGGCTTGGTCGGCGCGGCGGGCAGCATCGGCACCGCCGGCCGCGGCTCGCGGGCGCGCTCGATGATGGCGGGGCGCTGCTGCTGGGCGGGATTGGCCGCCATGAAGCCGTGAATGCGGTCGAGCGTGTCGGTGGTGATGCGGCCGCCGTTGCGCAGCCGCGCGGCGAGCTTGCCGTCGTTGACCGCGCGGCGGCCGAAAGTGGATTCCGCAAGGCCGGTCTGGCGGCAGTAGTCGGAGATTTCCTGAAGAAGTTGCTGCGCGTTCATCGCACGCTCCCTGACATTTCCTCAGCTTCCGTCGCGTCTTTGGGCGCGATTGGGAGCGCCAGCGAACCAAGCCGGTGGATCGGGGTCAACCACAAATTGGCCCATTATCCTGGTGGGCTAGATCGTGGGGGAGGCTAAAATTTTCAAGTTTCACAGGAATAAAACAGCAATTCTGCCTACCGCCTCAGGCCACCCTTTATCCGATAATGGGCAATTTCCCACAAACAATGGGCAGAAATATTGTCACTAGTCGATTGACATAAGTCACTGATTATGCAACATACGAATCTATCTCGCTCATCGACGGACGCCTTTCGCGAAGGTATTCCCGAAAGCGGAGCGAGTGCGGTGCCCGCGGGCGGAGCCATACACTCCGCTCCCGGGCGGCTCCGGGCATCATGCTGACCGGCACTAAGACCGGTCCGTGAGGTGCTTTCACTGGACTGGGACAGGAAGGAGCGGGTAACGCCCGCCTCGACCACGTCCCAGGAAGCCTGGCCTGGAGCAGCCGCCATTGGGATGAAAGTCCCTGTGGCGAGAGCCGTGGTGGAACGCCGATAGGCGAGCGCGTCCCGCTGGACGCGCGCCGCGCGAAGCAGATGGGTTTGCGCAAACTGCGTAGACTTGTTTGCGGGGCGCGGAGGTTGGACTACGCGCCTGTCGGCGTTCCGCTTCCCGTCGTCCGGTAATGTAGGGGCGGGTTTGAAACCCGCCCCTACGCCGCGCGGCGGGAGCAAGACCAACAAGACTCGGACGCACCTGCGTCGCGAGAACGCTTTGTGTTGCGCAGTCCCCATTCGTTATTCGCCATTCGCGCCAATTCCGGCTACGGTTCCGCAAAGAACGAGGGAGGACCATGCCGCGCTTTGCCGCCAATCTCGGCCATTTATTCACCGAGCGTCCGCTGATCGAACGGTTCGGCGCCGCGGCCGCGGCGGGTTTTACTGCCGTCGAGCTGCAATTTCCCTATGACATCGCGCCGTCGGCGGTGAAGGCCGAGCTCAAGCGCCATGGCTTGACGCAGCTCGGCGTCAACACGCCGCAAACCGCCGAATTCGGTCTTGCCGCGCAGCCGGGGCGCGAGCGCGACTGGGAGGCCGCATTCAAGCGCGCGCTCGACTATGTCGTGGCGATCGGCGGCAACGCCATCCATTGCATGACCGGCGTCGTGCCGCCGGAGCAGCGCCCGGCGGCGGAGACGATTTTCATCAAGAATATTTCGCGCGCCGCCGAGGCGGCAGCGAAGGCGAATATCACGCTGTTGATCGAGCCGATCAATCCGCGCGACCGGCCCGGCTATTTCATGGGCCGTATCGAGCAAGCCGCCGGCCTCATCGAAAAAATGGGCGCGCCGAACGTGCGCATCCAGTTCGATTTCTATCATGTGCAGATCATCTCGGGCGATCTCATCAAGCGCTTCGAAAAGCATTTGCCGGTGATCGGCCATTTGCAGATCGCCGCGGTGCCGACACGCGGCGAGCCCGACGAAGGCGAGATCAATTATCCGGCCGTGTTTGCGGCCATCGACCGCTCCGGCTACACGGGATGGATCGGCTGCGAATACAAGCCGCGCACGCGCACCGAGGACGGTCTCGGCTGGGCGAAAGCATACGGCGTCGTACCAAAACGGAGTTAAGTCATGCGTCTCGACGGCAAAACGGCCTTGGTTACCGGCGCCGCGTCCGGCATCGGCAAATGCATCGCGGAAACCTATGCGCGGGAGGGCGCCCGCGTCGCCCTCGCCGATATCGACCTTGATGGGGCGAAAGCAGCCGCCCGCGCCATCGGCAATAATGCCATCGCGATGCGCTGTGACGTGACGAAGAAGGCCGACTTCGCCGCGGCCGTTGCCGAGACGCTCTCGGCATTCGGCTCGCTCGATATCCTGGTCAACAATGCCGGCACGACGCATATCAACAAGCCGATGATGGAGATCGGCGAGGACGAGTTCGACAAGACCTTCGCCGTCAACGTCAAGGGCGTGTTTCTCGGCTGTCAGGCGGTGGTGCCGGTGTTCCGCAAGCAGGGCGGCGGCGTCATCATCAATATCGGCTCGACCGCGGCCATCCGGCCGCGGCCCGGAACGTCGGCCTATGCCAGCACCAAGGGCGCGGTGCATACGCTGACCAAGGGGCTTGCCGGCGAGCTTGCCGGCGACCGCATCCGGGTCTGTGCCATCGCGCCGGTTGCGACCGAGACGCCGCTGTTGCCGAGTTTTTTGGGTCCGGCGCCGGGTCAGCGCGAGAAATTCATCGCCAGCGTGCCGCTCGGCCGCCTGGCGCTGGTCGAGGACGTCGCCAATGCCGCGCTGTTCCTGGCCTCGAAGGACTCGGAATTCCTCACCGGAAATATCGTCGAGGTCGATGGCGGCAGGTGCGTGTAGCGCCGTGGCGTGCCGTTAACCGGCGAATCGGCCATAACAATCGCTTTTGGACGCTCGGCTCGTCGCCGAGCTTTCGGCGAGCCTCGCCGTTGGTGTATGATCCGCTCAAGGGAACGTGCGGTTATGTGGGGTAGAAAAAGCAAATCCGCCGCGCCGGCCAGCGCGGCCGAGCCGCCTTCGCCGCTGACACAGGCGATGCATCAGGCGCGCGTCGAGGCGGCCGAGCGCACCAGCGTTGTCGTCGACCTGCGCGACGCCGAGCTTGCGCGTCTTGAGCTTCTCAACGAGGCGCTCGATCCGCTGTTTACCGAGATTCCGCCGGAGGCCGAACTGTTCGATCGCGGCATCAGCCGGGGCGATACGCCGCGGCTGTGGATCGACTCGGTCGCGCATGTCGCCATGGGGCGCGACAAGCGCAGCTATCGCTTCCTGCACGACACCCGCGTCGGCCGGCATGTGCTCGCCGAGTCCCACGACATTCCGGACATCGTCCAGGCGGTGACGGCTTATGTCGCGCGGCGTCTGGTCGAGCGGCAGCGGGCGCTCGACGAAGATCCCGAGTTCATCACCCGCATCGCGCCCAAAGCGGCCGAGCGCGAACGCCGCCGCCGCCGCTGGCGCACGTTCGGCGTTCTCACGCTCGGTTTCTTGATTGGCCTCGTCACGCTGATCGTCGCCGCTTTGATTTTCGCGGCGAAGTCTTAAACGAGCGTGCGGCGCTCGGCGTCGCGGAAGATCCCGTTGGCATCGCGCTCGCGCCCGATCAGTTCGCAGCGCCAGTTTCCGGCTTCGCCGTCGATGTGGAAGAGATTGTAGCCGGCGGCATTTTCGTCGCCATGCGGTGCGCGCGCCGAGGCCGACGGCACGCCCACGGCGGGGATTTTTGCCTTCGATCCGTCGAGCCAGATCACCGCGCGGCTGTGGTCGTGGCCGTGCAGCAAAAGCTCGGCGCCTTTATCGGCGAGTACGCTGCGCAGGTCGGCCGCGTCAGTCAGGCGCCTGAGATATCGTTTGCGCGGCGTCATCGGCGGATGATGGATGAGCACGATGCGGAACAGCCCGCGCGTTTGATCGAGCGCCTCCAATAGCCGCGCGAGCTGCCGTTTGCCGAGCCGTCCGGTCGCCAACAGCGGCGCTGTCGGCACCGCGGTTGATAACGCGATCAGGGCAACATTGCCGCGCCGCCGCACGAACGGAAAACGATCCATTTCGTCGTCGCCACGCATGTAGCCGGTCCAGAACTTGGCGGACGAATTGACGGCGCTACGGACGTAGACGTCGTGATTGCCGGGAACCAGCGTCACGTCGCGCGGCGATCCGAGCGTTTCAAGCCAGCCGCGCGCCCGATTGTATTCATCGGGCAGCGAGAGATTGACCAGATCGCCGGTCACGGCGATGTGGTCCGGGGTACAAGTCTTCAAATCGTGGATTGTCGCATCGAGGACTTCAGGGCGATGCACATATTTGCGGTGGCGGTGCCAATTGATCAAACCAAGCCCGCGTTTGCCGATAAGCTCGGAAAGGCGCGGCCGCGAGGCAAGATGCCAGTCGGACAGATGGGCGAGTGTGAACATTGCAACGTGATGATACGCGAAGGTTCACGAACTGCCGATTAGGATGCCGGCGACAAACACCAGCACGCCGCCGACCACAACCTGGAAGGCCGCTTGCAGGAGCGGCGTGTCCATGAACCGCATGCGGATCCATGAGATCACCGCCAGCTCGACCGCGACCACGGCGAAGGCGAGCGAGGTCGCGACGTAGAAACTCGGAATGAGATAGGGCAGCGCATGACCGAGGCCGCCGATCGCGGTCATCGTGCCGGTCACTGCGCCGCGCATCACGGGCGCGCCGCGGCCGGTGAGCGAGCCGTCGTCGGACAATGCTTCGGCAAAAGCCATCGAGATGCCGGCGCCGATCGAAGCCGCCAGCCCGACCAGAAACGTCGACCACGTGTTGTGGGTAGCGAACGCCGCGGCGAACAGCGGCGCAAGCGTAGACACCGAGCCGTCCATCAGCCCGGCGAGGCCCGGCTGCACGTATTGCAGCATGAACAGGCGCTTGGAAGTCTCCTCCTCGGTGGCGCGCGCTTTCGGCGAGATTTGTTCGCCGAGATGTTGGGCGATTTGCTCGTGCTTGTCCTCGGCGGCGGCAAGCTTGGTTAGGAGGTCGCGCAGGGCGTCATCGCGCGTGGTCTGCGCGGCACGCCGATAGAACCGCGCGGTCTCAAGTTCCATTGCCTCGGCAAACTTGCGCGTGGCATCGAGCGCCAGCGGGCGATTGAGCCAGATTGCGCGGCGCTCGACAAAGCCTTTGACGTCCTGGCGCCGGATCAGCGGCAGGAAGTCGCCGAACTTCTTGCGGTGAAGATCGAGCAGCATATCGCGATGCCCGATCTCCTCTTGCGCCATCTTGTCGTACATTTCCGCCGTGTCCGGGTAGGATTCGCGCAAGCCGTCGGCAAAGGAGCGATAGATGCGGTTATCCTCGTCTTCGTTGGAGATGGCGAGCGCGACGACTTCCTGCTCGCTCAGTTCGGCAAAGCTTTTCACGTGCGACCCCGTTTCATCCGTGGCGCAGCCGCAGCCACAAGTGGAGATATATTAGAATGCTTCTAAGATGCTGCCCAGCGCGGATTTCCACATGAATCTCGATGCCATGCGCCGGCGGTTCGAGCCCGCGCTGCGGCGCGTGCTGCATTTCTATTGGCGCTTCGCCCGCGGGCTGACGGTCGGTGTGCGTGCCGTCGTGATCGGCGCAGACGGCAAGGTGTTTCTAGTCGCTCACTCTTATGTCGGCGGCTGGCATTTGCCGGGCGGCGGTGTCGAGGCGGGCGAATCGCTGTTGGCGGCGCTGACGCGGGAATTGCGCGAGGAGGGCAACATCGAGTTGGCCGAGCCGCCGCGACTGTTCGGCATCTATTTCAATCGCCGCGCCACGCGGCGCGATCATGTCGCGCTCTATGTCGTGCGCTCGTTCCGGCAGAGCGCGCCGCCGCAGCCTGATCACGAAATCGTGGCGCACGGCTTTTTCGCCACGGATGCGCTACCTGATGGCACAACGCGCTCAACGCGCGAGCGCATCGCCGAGGTGCTTAGCGACCGCGCCGCCGCGGAACTTTGGTGATCGTTCTGCCGCATCCCTAACATTTGATCGAACGCATTCAACACCGTGCAACCATCTCTTTCCCAGGGCGTTTTCTCCGACAGGCGAACGCCCACAGAAGGGAGAATTCGGATGCGTACAATACTCATGGCTGCGGCGGCGGTGGCGCTGGGTGCCACGGCAATGACCGGCGCTATGGCGGCTCCTCACGGCGGTGGCGGTGGCGGCGCAGCCCACTTTAGCGGTGGTGGCGGCGCAGCACACTTCAGTGGTGGCGGTGCCGCGGCCCACGTTGGCGGTGGAGCGGCGCCTTCATTCAGTCGCGGCTCGGCGGCATTCGGCGGCGGTACCGTCAATCGTAACGCCGCGAGGATAGGTGGCGGGGCTCCTGCGGCCGGCCGATTCGCCGGCATGGCTGGACACGACCATGATCACCACTTCCATCACGGGTTCGTCGGATTCGGCGGTCTCTACGCCTTCGGTGGACCGGACTATTACGGCTACGACGACAGCTACGCCTATGACGATGGCTGCTGGGAGCGCAGCCTGGTTCCGACGCCGTTCGGGTTGCGCTGGCGCCTTGTCAACGTCTGCGACTACTAAAGCGCCAAGCTGGGGCAACAAGGCGTGCCGCTTCCGAAAGGAGCGGCACGCCTTCGATTAGGCAAATCGGCCGCGGTCATGCGGCGCCGTGAAATCGAGCAGCGGGCCGATCGGCACGATGCCGGTCGGATTGACCTGACGCTGGCTGCCGTAATAGTGCCGCTTGATGTGATCCATACTCACGGTCTCGGCGACGCGCGGCACCTGGTAGAGATCGCGCAGATAGTTCCACAGGCTGGGATAGTCGGCGACGCGGCGCAGATTGCATTTGAAGTGGCTGTAATAGACCGAGTCGAAGCGCACCAGCGTCGTGAACAGCCGCCAATCGGCTTCCGTGATCTGCTTGCCGGCCAGATAGCGCTGTCGTGACAGGCGCTCTTCCAGCTGATCGAGTGCGGCAAAAATTCCGCGCGCGGCTTCCTCATAGGCGTCCTGACTGGTGGCGAAGCCGGCGCGATAAACCCCGTTGTTGATGTTCGGATAGACCAGCTCGTTGACGCGGTCGATCTCGCCGCGCAGTTCGGCGGGATAGTAGTCGGTGTGAACGTTGGTGAATGCGTTGAATGCCGAATTCAACATGCGGATGATCTCGGACGATTCATTGTTGACGATGGTGCGTTTTTTCTTGTCCCACAGCACCGGCACCGAGACGCGGCCGGTATAATGCGGATCGGCAAGCAGGTAGATTTCAGCGAGCGACGACTTGCCGTTGGCGCTGTCGATCGTGCCGCCGCGCGCGGTGCCGAATTCCCAGCCGGTTTTGCCGTAGAGCGGCTCGGCGATCGAGACCGAAATGACGTCGTCGAGATTCTTGAGATCGCGAACGATCAGCGTGCGGTGCGCCCACGGGCAGGCGAGCGAGATATACAGGTGATACCGGCCGCGCTCGGCAGGAAATCCGCCTTTGCCGCTCGGGCCCGGGCTGCCGTCGGCCGTGACAAAATCACGGAAGGTCGTATTCGGCCGGACAAAGCGGCCGTTGGTGGTGCGTGCAACATCTTCTTGCCAGGCGCCGTCGACGAGCAGTCCCATCGTTATCTCCGTTGAGCTTGTGCCTCAATCTAGTCATTCCTCGCCTCGGCGATAAGGCGGCGGTTCGGCATGGCGGGTGCGCTCCGGCTGGACCTCGGACGATCAGGATGCTAGGCGGCGGCACGATGGACGATATTGCGCTCACGATTCTTCCTGAGGCGAAGGACGACGCGGCGGCGATCGAGCGCCTGCACGAGCGCACTTTCGGTCCCGGCCGCTTTGCCAAATCGGCCTATCGGCTGCGCGAGCACGTGGCGCATCGCCCCGACCTGTCGTTCACGGCTCGCATCGGCACGCTTTTGGTCGGATCGGTGTGGCTTTCGCCCATCCGCATCGGCGAGACCAAGGCGCTGCTGCTCGGCCCGCTGACGGTCGAGCCGGCATTCCGCGAGCGCGGCGTCGGCCAGGCCTTGATCGAGCGCGCGCTCAAGGGAGCGCGCGACGAAGGTCATCGGCTGGTCATTCTGGTCGGCGACGAGCCGTACTACGGCAAATCCGGCTTCAAGCGCGTGCCGCCGGGCCGCGCAATCATGCCGGGACCGGTCGATCCGGCGCGGCTCCTCGTCGCCGAACTCGCCGACGGCGCCTTTGAAGGCGTCTCCGGTCCGATCCGCGCCGAATGGGAAGGCGTGCAGACCTAGGTCACCAGGGGCTTTTGAGTTAGAGTGCCTCATCAGTTTTTAATCGGCGCACATGGAGCCAGGAACGGATGGCGCAGGTTTTCGTCTGCAACGACATCGAGATGAAGGACGGCGATGTCCGCATCGTCCGCCAGGACAGGATCGAGGTCGGCGTCTATCGGCATGACGGGTCGTTTTACGCGTACCGCAATCAATGCCTGCATCAGGGTGGACCCGCGTGCGAAGGCATTATCCGGGGCAAGGTCGTCGATCTCTACGACCAGGACAGACAATTTCTTGGCCAAACCTATGACGATGACGAACCGCACATCGTCTGCCCCTGGCACGGTTGGGAATACAAACTGAAGACCGGCGAATGTGCGCCGGATCCGAAGCTGCGGCTGAAGCGCCACGACGTGGTGCAGCGCGAGGGAGGCGTTTATGTCGTCATCTGACGGTCTCGACCGGCCAGCCGAACTGCTCGCGCACGCGGCCGATGCGCTAAACGCGGCGATGGGCGACCCCGATCGGATTCCCGATGTCGGATTTCGCGCACTGATTGCCAGCGCGCTGCGGCTCTACGCCGCGAAGGCTGAAAACGGCATGCGTACGCCGCTGCCGCCAAACGGCGGCGGCGTTACCGTCACTGACGCAATGCTTGCGGTGACGGACATTCTCCATGCTCTGAACACTCAGCTCTTCGAGCTGAGCATGTGGCAGGCGATGACCGGCAATTGCATCGCTCCGCATCAGCGCGTCGACGCACCGCAATCCCGCTAGACCAAGGGGAACAGCCATGAACGTGATGACGCCGATCGTTCGCGATCCTAACCAGGACAAATTCGATACCAAACGCCTGCTCGCGCACGCGCAGGAGCAGGCCGAGGATCGCCGCTACGAAGATTTCATGATCGTCGACGTCGACTCGCATCACTACGAGACCGGCTCCTACAAGGAAATCTTCGAATACATCGAGGATCCGGTGATGCGCGATCAGTTCGTCTACACCAAGGGCCAAACCATGCTGCCGCGCTCGACCGGCGGCTTCCAGGAGATGGCCGGGCGCATCACGCGCTATGAGTATCGCACCACCGAGCAGGCGCCGCCCGGAGCGCGGCATAAAGATATCGGCCTTACGCTGAAATGGATGGACTCGATCGGCGTCGATGTCGCCTGCGTGTTCCCGACGCCGATGCTCGGACTCGGCCTCAATCCGATCGTCGAGGTCGAGGTGCAATACGCCCGCGCCTACAATCGCTGGCTGACCGAGAAAATTCTGGCGCAGGAGCCGCGCATCGTTTCGATGCTCTATCTGCCGATGAACGATCCGGCCGCGGCGCTGAAGATGGTCGAGGAGTTCAGCGGCAAGAAAGGCGTGGTCGGCTTCCTGGTCACGACAGTCCGCTATAAGCCGCTCTACAACAACGCCTACATGAAGCTCTATGCCGCGCTGGAAGAGCGCGGCTTGCCGCTTGCGTTCCACGCCGCGACGAACTGGGGCGACCAGAGCATGAATATCACCAACAAATTCATCGCGACCCACGCCCTTGGTTTCACCTGGTTCAACATCGTCCACATGACGAACTGGGTGGTGAATGGCATTCCGGAGCGCTTTCCGGGTTTGAAGTCGATCTGGATCGAAAGCGGCCTGGCGTGGGTTCCGTTCCTCATGCAGCGCCTCGACAACGAGTACATGATGCGCAGCTCCGAAACGCCGACCCTCAAGCGCAAGCCCAGCGATTACATGCGCGAGATGTATTTCACCTCGCAGCCGATGGAGATGATCGGCAACCGCACGATGCTGGAAGAAACCTTCAAGATGGTCGCCGCCGACACCCAGCTCGTCTACGCGTCCGACTATCCGCACTGGGACATGGATCTGCCGAGCACAATTTACGACTTGCCGTTCCTCAGCCAGCAGGCCAAGCGAAACATCCTGGGCGAGAACGCGCGCAAGCTGTTCAAGCTCGACCGCGTCGTTTCCGAGGAGAAAAAGGCGCGTCTTAAGGCCCGTGGTCTGGCGGCCTAGGTCATCGCCCCTCGCGCGCCCAGGTGCCGGCGAGGCTGCCGATCAGAAGCAAGAGGCCGAGTAGGCCCGCGAACACCGGCAGCACGCCGATGCCGCGGACCACGCTGGCGTCGCGCATTTTCAGGCCGATCCAATCGTCGCCCTTATAGGTGTCGCCGGAACGCACCGCGATGATGCGCGGCACGCTGAGACCGTTGCCGTCGTCGAGCCTTCGCGAATCGCCGCCGGTCGCGTTGGTAAGCGGGGCAAGCACATCGGTAGTCGAAGTCACTTCGGCGAATTCGCGCGGATTGGCAGGGCCGATATTGACCAGCGCAGTGAACTTGCCGTCGGTGGCGCGCCACAGGCCAAGTTCGTCGGCCTTGACGCTCTTCTCCCAAACGCCGGGATCGGTCGCCTCCAGCTTGAGAGACCGTGTCGTGCCCGACGGCGAGGTCAGCGTGACGTCGGCGACTTCGTCGGCCATGGTTTGGCGGCGGATCACGAGGTCATGGCCGCTGACGTTCAGCCGCAGCGCCTCCTCCTCGAGATCGGGCTCCTTCATCAGCCAGTGCGACAAGCGGCGCAGCAGATCGAGATGCGGGCCGCCGCCCTCGAAGCCGCGCGCCCAGAGCCAGATGTGATCGGAGAGCAGTAGCGCCACGCGGCCTTCGCCTTCGCGCGACAGAACCAGCAGCGGCTTTTGGTCCGGTCCCTGCATCACCGTCGTGCCGGTCGGGTTTCGGGTATCGACGATGCGGAACCACTGGCTCCAATTCGGCGGACTGCTCTCGGCCCCGTCGAGGCCGCGCGTCACCGGATGGCGCTTGCCAAGCTCGGTGAGGCTCGGCCGGTAAGCCTGATCGGTGACGTTGCCGTCCGGCTCCGCCGGCAGGATGGCGTCGAGCGGCGTGCGCCAGATGCTGGTCTGGCTCGCATAATCG
>Ga0207416_1002060_pt1 | contig 23354 bp, 20 predicted proteins | sample PaiPotPPM11metaG_FD_184107 | JGI IMG/M metagenome (GOLD analysis project Ga0207416, IMG submission 184107) | Iron sulfur acid spring bacterial and archeal communities from Banff, Canada, to study Microbial Dark Matter (Phase II) - Paint Pots PPM... ...
CGTCCGGCGGATGTACACAGGACACTATTCAATACTATGACACTATGCCAGTCAAGTAGAGTAGCCAGTTTATTCGTCACTATATCGCCAATCTCGCAGTCCCACCCTTGAAAGCACTGAGGTTTTTGCGCCAAAAACTGAAAATCGCTCAATGGAGCGCGGAAGTTAGGCTAAGAGCAGTGGTTCCTTCCAGCGCAGTGGATGCGAGCGTAAAAGCGGCGAGGGCCAGCAGCATTAATGTGAGGGTTAGGTATGTTTCTGGCCAGATTGGCCGGTCGCCCTTTTTCGGTTGCCTGGACTTATTAATAATGATAAATCATCATCGCTAGGTCAACTGGGCACAGAATGGAGGCCCTCTGCCGATGGGGGACGCACCAATTCGCACGAAGATGGAAGGCAAATGATTGTCGGACCCAAATGTTCTTCCAATCATGCGATCGTGCGCGATCCGAGTGCTACCAGGGAATCAAGATCTTTTCGCCGCAACACGCAGCAGCGCCGGGAAATCCGAGAGGTCTTCGAGCTTAGCGATCGCCCCCTCGCGGCCGCTGAAGTGTTACAGCTTGCTCAGGAGAAAATCGCTAGGCTAGGTATCGCGACGGTCTATCGCACCATAAAGGCGCTGACCTACGAGGGATGGCTGGTGCCGGTCGAGGTGCCGGGAGCGTCGCCCCGTTACGAGTTGCGGGGGAAGGCTCATCACCATCATTTTCATTGCCTGAAGTGCCGGAGGCTATTTGAGCTCGTCGGTTGCGTTGAGCATCTGGGCAAAATGATTCCCCAGACGTTCCAAGTAGTCGATCATGTCGTGCTCATATATGGCTTTTGTGCTGGCTGTAGGCGGGGGCGCAAGGTCCCGTCTCCTGCAGTTCGGTGGTCGTCTTCGAACCGCAAGCGAGAAAGCGTTGAGCTTGCCCGATGGTAGATCGGTTTGAGAGACGCGGGCCGCTGGGACGGCGGGCGGCAAACGTTTTAGCCGCGATTTTACTGGTCGCACAGTGTCTGGCCGTTGCACACTTTCACCCGAGGCAAAGCACCTCGCTCTATTCTTCCGGCGCGGCGACTTTGAATGATGGCCTGTGCGCGCTCTGCTTATTCCACCAGTACTCACCTACCCTTTCGGCGACGGCTTCCTCTCCATTCTCGCCCAGCGTGATCGACCATATTGACCTTTATGCGGCACAATCTTGGCCGCTCTATGCGTTCAATTCGTACCTCTTGGGTAGATCGCCTCCCGCTCTGGCGTAGGTCTCCTGCTCCATCTCCAGCAACGATTCAGTTCGAAACAATTTGATCCAACTCGCACGCCCCAAGGGCGGGCGCGCTGTTCTGTGCAGTGATCAGCGTGGGACAATTGTTGAATGCAGAGGAACGTCTATGACCCGGAGGTTGATGTCTTTAGGGCTTTGCGCCCTCCAGCTTCTGCTAATCATTCCGGCGAATGCGGCCCCGTCAAATTCCGCTTCGCAGCGGGTGAGCGGGACCATTAACGACGCTTTAGGGCGGCCGGTCGATCGAGCCGAATTGATCCTTCAAACTCAAAACGGGCGCATTATCGCACACGCGAGGAGCGATCGGAGCGGCCACTTCGAATTTGCGGATATTCGGCCGGGAACGTATGCAATAGTCGCTAACAAACAAGGCTTTGCTACCGCTACCTCCATCGTGACGGTGACCGCCCGCGGCGCCAAACCGGTGGATATCTCGATGGAGGCGCAGACCGCACTCAATATGCAGGTTGTTGCCAAGCGGCTCGACGTCGCGCGCAATGGTCTGAGCCCTGAAACGGGCGGTAGCGTGTATCGGTTCAGCGAAAAGGCAATCCAGGAGTTGCCCCAGGGTACCAACACGCAATTGAGCAGCGTACTGTTGCAGGCGCCCGGGGTCGCTCAGGACTCGTTTGGATCGCTTCACATCAGGGGCGAGCACGCCGAGATACAGTACCGGATCAATGGGATCGAACTGCCCGAGGGGATCAGCAGCGGCTTCTCTCAAAGCTTCAGCCCTCGGTTCGCGCAGAGCCTCTCACTATTGGAGGGAGCGCTGCCTGCGCAATATGGCTATCACACCGCGGGGGTGGTTCAGATTCAGACCAAGAGTGGTGCAAGCCTGAGTGGCGGCGATGTCGAAATGTATGGCGGCCAACGCGGCACCCTGCAGCCGAGCTTTGAGCTGGGAGGGGCGAACGGAAACTTGAGCTATTATACGACTGGCTACTATCTGCAGAATAACCGCGGCCTGGAACCGCCGACGCCCGGCCCCGAAGCGATTCATGACTTCGCCACCATCGGTAATGACTTCGGCTATTTGTCATATTTTTTGACCCCCACGACCCGAATCAGTCTGCTCGGCGGCTTTAATCTTTCCAATTTCGAAATCCCGGCAAATCCAGGTCAAGCACCGGCGTTCAAGCTTTTTGGGACACCTGCTTTGCCTTCCGCAGACATCCGCGAGACGCAACTTGAGCAGAACTATTACGGCGTTCTCGCTCTGCAAGGGCTCGTGGGCAAGAACCTCGACTATCAGATTGCCGCTTTCAGCCGGTATTCCACTCTGTCGTTCCATCCCGATCAGGCGGGAGATTTGATCTATAACGGCGTTGCTTCACGGGTTTTCCGCGGCGACTGGGCTAACGGGCTTCAGGGCGACTTCGCCGATCGAGCCTTGGCGACACACACGATTCGCGCCGGCTACTATTTCCAAGGGGAGCGCGCGGAGATCGACAATCACGCCTTGGTTTTTCCTGGAGGACCAAGCGGACAGACCAGTGATGAGCCCCGAGCTATAGTAGACAACACCGCCTTAACCGCCTGGCTCTATGGTCTTTACCTGCAGGACGAATGGAAACCGATCTCCAAATTGACCATAAATTATGGTGTGCGCTTCGATCTTTATGACGGCTTAACTCGCGCGGATCAGGCTAGCCCTCGGGTCGGCGCGGTCTATCAGATTTTCAAAAAAACCGCCCTGCATGCGGCCTACGCGCGTTATTTCACCCCGCCGCCGCTGGAGGCGGTATCGGGAGAGAGCATCTATAAATTTGTTGGGACGACCAACGAGCCCGCCGTGCGGACCGACTCCAACATTGCGCCCGAGCGAGCTCATTATTTCGACGCGGGAATCACGCAGAATCTTCCGTATGGGCTCAAAGTGGACCTGGACAGTTACTATAAGAAGTCGCGCGATCTGATCGACGAGGGCCAATTCGGGCCAACCCTGGTCTTTACTCCTTTTAACTACGACAAAGGCCGTCAGTACGGTGTCGAGTTTAGCACTTCGCTCACTCGCGAAAATCTAACGGCCTATACCAACTTCGCCTACTCTGTAGCGCAGGGCATCAACATTGTCTCGGATCAATTTTTATTTGGTGCAGATGAGTTGTCCTATATCAAAACTCACTACGTATTCCTTGATCACGATCAGACTTTTAGCGCCTCGTGGGGAATTGCCTACAACTATGCTGGGTTCTTGTTCTCACTGAATGGCTTTTATGGCAGCGGCTTGCGTACGGGCTTTGCGAACACCGGCAACCAGCCCTTCTATATTCAGTTTGACGCAGGCGTCGCGAAAAAGTTGATGGTTCCCAAGATAGGACACATCGAAGGACGGGTCGCGGCCGTAAATCTCGGGGATTGGATCTATCAGCTTCGTAGTGGTTCAGGCATTGGTGTGTTTGCGCCCCAATACGGACCGCGTCGCGCCGTCGAAGGTGGTCTCAAATGGTTTTTCCCGTGGTCTAAAGCGAGCGCGCTGACACAATGATCACCATTAGGAGCGGCTCCCGAGCCGTTCTCTTCAGGTCAGCGCAAGGACTAAGGCGAGGATTTTCGTAGAATGCAGGAACTAGCTGGAGCATGGGCTGCGCTCAAGTTCGGCGGCGCGATGGTCTATCCGCTGCTGCTGCTGGGAGCGCTCGCCCTGATCATCATCGTTGACCGCGCGGTGGTCTATAGAGGGATGCTGCGCTTGCCCCGAAATCTCTTGGATTTGGTTGAAACTTACGAGTTTTCCTGGAGCGAATTGGAAGCCGAACTTCTCAAACTGTGGGCCGGCAACGCTTATCGCCGCTTCCTGGGAGTGATTGCCGCGAATCGGACAAAGCCGGCCTGGTGGGTGGAATCGCGCGCCGGCGACGAGGCTGGAAATATCGAAAAAACCTTGAGCCGCGGGCTCTGGTTGCTCGAAACGGTAGTAACGGGCGCACCGTTGATGGGACTCCTGGGCACAATTACCGGCATGATGCAGGCGTTCAAGGTGATCGGAGCCTCCAGTCTGGTCGCTCCCACTCAAGTCACCGCCGGTGTAGCCCAGGCATTGATCGCAACTGCCCTTGGATTGCTGATCGCGATCTTTGCATTGTTTGGATACAACTTCTTTGCCCGTATGCAATCGCATGCGGTCGACCGAATGGAGCGGCTCGGCTCGCGTTTGGTGGATCATATTCGGCTGGATCAAGAGACTGTGGCCGAAAGCCCGGCGCGAGTCACCGCGGCCGCCGGCGGGACGAGATAACATGAAACTTCGGCGGGGACGAGCTTATCGGCGCGGCCGCATCGAAATCATTCCGATGATTGATGTGATGTTCTTCCTGCTGGTGACTTTCATGCTCGCGTCGCTGTCGATGCAGAGTCTAAACTCCATCACGGTCAATCTGCCTCAAGGCGATGCACCCAATCTGGAGCACAAGGAACCGGTGACTCTGACGATCACCAAGGACAGCAAGATTTTTCTGGACAAAACACCGACAACGTTGACGACCATGGCGTTCGCGTTGAAGGCGATGCTGACCGAACACGATCCTGGAGTCGTCGTCAACGCCGACAACTCGGCGCCCGAGGGAATCGTCGTCGAGGCGATGTTGCAGGCTCGGCGGGCAGGGGTCAACCATTTCCTGATAGCAGTTAAGCGCGAATGATTCGACGGCGCGCATGACTCCGATCTATCACATCGATGATCCGCGGCTGCGATTAGCCTGGGTAATCCCGTTTTCACTCATCCTATGGGCGGCATTTCTAACGTTATTTGCATTATTGCTGGAAAGAACCGCGCCGCCACCGCCGGAGCTGGCGCCGGCAGAAGTGCGAATCGTCGAATTGCCTCCAACCGCAGGTCTACAAAGCGGTGCAAAGGTTCAACATCCTGCGGCCGCGCCTTCAAAACCCAAGGTGGAAGCGCGGAAGCCCAAGCCGCATATCAAAACCAGAAGAGCCGTGAGGGCGCATCCGGCAAAGTCAAAAGCACCCGCGGCGCCGCTGCTCCCGCCCTCTGTTTCAGGAACGGCAAAAGAACCTACGGAGGTAGCTCCACGAGCAGGGTCTCCATCTGCCAGCACTGAAGCTCCAATTGCCGGAGCGGGGCAAGGTGCGGGAAGCGCCGGAATTGGCAGTGATAGTAGCGGCGCACGAGCAATCTACGCACCGAAACCTGTTATCCCGGACAATTTGCGTGAAGAAGGGTTCCAGACCGTAGCGGTCGCCAGGTTCAAGGTCACTTACGACGGTCAAGTACACGTCACGCTGATAACCCCAACCGAGAGCCCTCAACTCAATGAGCTAGTGCTCGAGACGCTCAAGCAGTGGCGTTTCTTCCCGGCGATGAAATCAGGCGTCGCGATTGATTCGCAATTTGACTTGCGAATTCCAATCTCGGTGCAGTAATCCGCTAAAAGCGTATCCTCTTTCAAATCGATCAGCCCAACGCTTTGCGGAGCTGGTCCCGGTCGAAGCCGGCGATTAGTTTGCGTCCGGCGACCGTCAATGGCCGCTTGATCAGGTTCGGTTCCTGCGCCATCAGCTTAAGCGCCTGCTCGGGCGTAAGCGTCTTGCCCTTCAAATTCATCGTCTTAAAGGCGGGACTCTTCGGATTAATGTAATCGCGTGGGTCGGCCGCTTTGAACAGGTCTTTCAGTTCGGCTTCGTTGAGCGGCTGCTTGCCATAGTCCCGCTCGTCCAGTTCAACCACCAATTCGTTACGCAAGAAACTTCTCGCATTACGGCATGTGGTTCAGGTGGATTTCCAGAGGAAACGCGCCTTCTTCATTTTTTCACCAACCGGTCAAGCGCCAAGACCTTTCTGCGGCAGGCAACCGAACCTGCGCTGAACATGAATGAGTCGCCACGCCTTCAACGCGCAACTAACGCTGCCTCATTTCACTCGATGCTCGTATCTGGTAACCCTGGTCCCTTCAAGGCCGACGGACGGTTATAGCTACCGGGATTGTTGGCCCCAGCGTAGGGAGCCGGTCGCGGGCTACCGCTCGCCCCGACTCCGGGTGTGCGAACCGGACCTGCCCCGTTATCAATTGGATGAGTTGTGGGCGGAGTGTCAGCCCCCTGCCTTATCGTGGATAAAGATGCGCCCGGTGTGCTCGGTGTGTCGTTGGACGGCGGCGAGCTATTTCCGGCGGCGGGCGGCGTTCGCCCGGTGTCACTTGGGCCGCTGAAGTATATGGGCTTCTCTCCCGTCATCATGTCAGGCGTCAGAACGTAATCGCCACCCAGCGAACTGCGCCAGATGCTGTCGGCTACCTGCTTGTTGCCGCCGGTGAGAGCATATCCGGCTCCACCTGCGATGCCTCCCAGAATTCCGTAGACGAGCTTGGCAGGCACGTAGACCAAGTTGCCTACGACCGCACCCGCCCCGATACCGACACCTTTCCAATTGACGCTCCCATCCGACGGCTGAGTAACTTGCGGCGCATCGGGAGACGGCCGCTGCGATAAACTGCCGCTGTCCTGAGCCCAAGCGCTGGTTGCCAGATAGAACACTGTAATCGATAGCGTCCGCACCAGCCAAGTCATCGTTCTCATCGTTCTCATCATACCTCCTCCATCCTCCACCAATCGCGCTAACTTCCAGCGCGCTGCTCAGACTTGTTCGTTGCCTCCGAAAACGTACCGAAGAAGGGTGCTATTCGACTTTGACCACCATCTCGCGCGGCAACAGTTCAATCAAATGATCAAACGCACGTTCGACATATTTGCGATCCTTCGATTCAAGCGTAAGCTTCACACGATATTCGGGATTGCCAATGCGTGGGTAGGAGCCGAGCAGCACCGCCGGATAAGTCCGAAGACAAGCATTGAGATATTCGGCGATCGTGCCTTCACCGGCGCTGGTGTAGATCGTCCGGATGTAATACGGGTCGGTAGCAAAGCGGCCCAGCAAGGCCACCAACTTGGCCTCAAAGATTTGCGGAATACCCGGCAGAATGTAGACGTTTTCGAACTGCACCGTGGGGAAGCGCAGATCACCGGCGGCATTCAGCACCGCGCCCTCTGGTACTTCGGCCATCTTCAGCCCGGTGGCCAAGCGCTCATTGAAGTGTAAACGAATCGCGCTCTCCAGTTCGGGATGCATAACGATCCGCCGGCCGAACGCGAGTGCGACCGCCGCCATCGTTATGTCATCATGAGTTGGACCGACTCCGCCGGAAGTGATGACGAATTCGAAGCTGCGAGCGCAGTTAATAACCTCGTCCGCTATTGGCTGAAGTTCATCCGGAACCACGGCGATGCGCTTGAGTGCCACACCAATTTTGCGCAGTTCGCGTGCCGCGAAATAGGAATTGGTGTCATGCACTTTGCCGGACAGAATTTCGTTCCCCACTACCACCATCCCGCAATCGCGCTCCTGCTTGGCGGCGATCTCCATTTTTGCGATTCTACAGCAGCCGCGCTTTGAAGCCCAGCGCTCGAACTCCTAGGTTTCCGCCATCACTCAGGTGTTCAAAAATTAGCTCTCGGCCTGGTCGATATCGGCTGCCTGGTCCTTGAGGAATTCCTTCAAACGGCGTTTCAGTCGTGATTCGATTTGGCGGACGCGTTCGCGGCTGATGCCGAAACGGGCGCCGACTTCCTGCAAGGTCGGAGGCTCTTCCGCGAGCAGACGAGTGCGAAAGATCTCAAGTTCCTTATCCTTGAGAGTGGCGGCGAACTGCTCGACTTTATCGTGGGCGAAATTGCGCCACTCTTCACGAGCGGCCGTCTCTTCGGGATTCCACTCTGTATCTGCGATGGCGTCGCCCAGCCGGGTGCCGTCCTCAGGACCAGCAGGAGCATCTAGCGACACTTCGCTTTGCGCCATCCGCTCCTGCATCTCGCGCACCTCGCTTTCCTTCACCCCCATCCGCTGGGCCAATAATTTCGGCTGCGCCGTGAACCCTTCAGCTTCGAGCCGCTCGCTCTCTTTGCGAAGGTTGAAGAAGAGCTTACGCTGGGCCTGAGTAGTGCCGATTTTAACCAGCCGCCAGTTGTTAATTAGATAACGGTAGATATAAGCACGCACCCACCAGACGGCATACGATGGAAAGCGAATCCCGCGATAGGGATCGAAGTTCTTCATCGCTTCCATCAGGCCGACGTTGCCTTCCTGGATAAGATCCAGCAGATTGCGGGACGCTCGTGCAAACTCATTGGCGATCTTTACCACCAGGCGCAGGTTGGCAGTGACCAGGCGATAGGCATCTTCCGGATTGCGGTACTTGTAATAACGGCGGGCAATTTCGCTTTCATCTTCGCGGCTGAGAACCGGGAATCGGCGCAGTTCTGCCAGGTAGCGGCTGAGCGGATCAACCGGAACGAGTTGCCCGCCCGCGGCCGCTTCACCACCCGCCTGCTCGCCGTCTTCAGAGTTGGGCAATGGGCTTTCTGCCGCGGCTGCGCTGAAGTCTTTGTTCCGCTCGATCGAGCTATCGGCCGGCTCAACCTCGACGGGTTCTTCCGTCACCGACGGCTCATTGCCGGCCACGATCTCGACTTCGATTGGCTCGTCTTCAGATAGTTGCGGACCTTGTGCACTGGGACGCCTGGGCTTGCCACCGGGTTTCGGGTGGTTGCTACGCCGAACGCGGCCAGATTTACGAGGCACTGACAAATAATTGCGCGGCCCTAACGTCGTTGCGATTGAGAATAGTTAGCGTGCGACTATGCAGTTTGTTCCATCCGGGCCATTAGCGCTCAACCGATTAAACTCTATAACCGAGAGCTTTCGCGCCGCGGACGAGAACCACTCAGAAATCGGCATCACCGGTCAACACCGGCCCCGGCCAGCTCAATCCTCTCCCGGTTCGACCAGTGTAACTTTGCCGGCGGCGATCTCACGCAAGGCCGTTACAACTTCCTTGTTATCGGATTCAACTAAAGGACGCGCCCCCTTTAGAAGTTGTTTGGCACGGCGTGCAGCACCCAAAACCAGCTCGAAACGATTCGGAATGACTTCCAGGCAATCTTCGACAGTAATTCGCGCCATTATGATTTGATTTTCCGGTTATATTCGGACCGTGTCAACGCGGCGTTCGGGACGGGGCGTGCCAAATGGAGACATCACTTTTGCGCTGGCAGACCGGCTTGCGACCATTGCGCGAACGAGCCGTCGAACAGGCGAACGTCAGCGCCCAATTTGTTCAGCGCCAGGTAGCCCAGAGCGGCGCGTGGTCCGCTGCGGCAGTAGACGACCACTTGGTTACTAAGGTCTACGCCGGCAGCATCTGCTATCAGTGCCAGATCTTCAACTGGCTTGAGCATACGTTCCGGCGGCAGTCCGAGGTCACGCCAGGCGATATTTACTGCCCCCGGAATATGGCCCGCTCTGTCCTCGCCTATCGTCGTTGCGCCGGTATATTCTTCGCGGCTGCGGAAATCAACGAATGTAATGCCGTGCGCATTGCGAACATCGTCGAGGGTCGCCCGCACGGAGGGGTTTAACCGTCCAGTGAAAGTCTTCCTCGGCTGCGCCACTGGCTTATATAACACCTCGTGGCCGCTGGCTTTCCACGCCTCGAAGAAACCGTCCAGAATACAGACATCGGCGCGGCCGAGATATTCCAAAATCCACGCCAGCATTGCCGCGTTCTGTCCGTCCGGCGAATCATAGACAATTGCGATCGAGTCGTCGCCCAGACCTCCGTTTCCGATCAAGTCAGCCAACGATTGCGGCCCGAGCAGCCGTCCCTCGGGACCGAAAGCCTGGTAAGCTGGAATGTTGATAGCGCCAGGCAGATGACCCGACAGATACTTCATCGGTCGGCGTGCATCGACCAGCAGAAACTCGCGCTGCCCCAAATGCTCTACAACCCAATCAATCGACACGAGCTTTGCCATCGGCAATAACGGCAGTGTCCGCGATCACACCTTCTCGAATTCAGTAATTATCTGCGTTGGACGCGCGACGGTCTGCGTTACGGGCGAGCCGTCTACTGCCGCCTGCCAGATTTCGCGCAGGATTTTTTCGTCCGCATCAGCTCGCACAAAGCATTTGGCCTTAATCGAGGGATAACCGGGATTACCCGAAGGGCTGTGACCCGCCCATTTCAGGATATTTTCAAAATTGCCTTCCAGCGCAATTTCGAGGTCATGGATCCTAACCCCGCGCCTGGTCGCATTGAGAACATAACCGACCGTGAGACAGCTGCCGACTGCCGACAACAACTGCTCGTGGGCGCTGGCCGCGGAATCTGCCGCGTCGAGTCCTTCAGGTTCATCCAATTCAACCGCGTGCTTACGCATGTAGGCCTTGGCTTTAAAGCCACCTTGCCATACCACGCGCGATTTCCACGGTCCGGTGACCGCCCCCAGAAATTCCTTGTCGTCGCGCATCGAGTTCATAATCGAATTAATCTTCTCGACGCGCAGTCCGTTAAGAACTTTTTCTTCCGCCATTGAGGTATCCTCGGTGTGTGCGCTTGATGATGATTAAAGCTGCGAGCGAGAGTAAGGGTCTGAGGCTCTTTCCCCGGTCTGTCATCGCCTCTTCTCAGGCGTAGTCGCGCCGTAAGATCTCTGCCGCCTCCGCGATCGCCTGTAATTTGCGGTAGGCAGTCTCAGCATTGTTTACACATCGTTCGGCGAAAGTGCCAAAGCCGCAGTCGGGGTTAAGATAGATTTTCTCAGGGTCGAAGTACCTGAGCACCTCCCTGACCCGCTGGACAATCTGGACCGGTGTTTCCACCTGGTCGGTGCGCGGATTAACCACGCCCAGGCCGAGTTCCTTCTCGTTGCGATATTCTCGAAATACGTCGACTTCGCCTGCCCGCGGCGTCGCCATTTCGAGTACAAGTTGGCTGACGTTCATCCGCATCAGCCATGGGAGCAGCGGTCCGTAATTACCGGAGAGAAGCACGTCTTCCTTGCGGCTCCAATTGCCACGACAGACATGCACACCGAATTTGACGCCGCCGATTCCCTCGACGGTTTCGTTGATCAGCCGCACGGCGAATTCGAGTTCGGCGGTCGGGTCAGAGCGGGAGCCGAGCGCCGCGCACATGAAGGTCTGTTCGGCCTCGTCGCCATAGACCACCTGCGAAAGAGAGGGTTCGTCGAGTTGGATAAAATCAACCCCGGCGCGTTTGAGCGCCTCACATTCGCGCCTGAGGATCCGCACAATATCGCGGGCCAGAGCCTCGCGCGTGGGGTAGGCCTGGTCCGAGAGGCCCTCGAACCAGCTTGAGCGTGTGAGCAGATAGGGTCCGGGAATCGGCACCTTGGTCTGATGGGTGGTATGAGTCTTGAGGAATTTGGCTTCTTCGACCGCTATTCCAGCCTCATTCTCACGAACCTTGCCGATCGCGATCGGACTCTTGATGGCGAAGGCGGGAACGTCGAGCGCGCGGAGGATTTCCTCGAAGCCAGCGCGATCTTTCATGTAGTCCAGCATTTCGCTCAGCTTCATCAGGCGCATCCCGGACAATTTGTCGACCACGAACGAATAGAAATTGTCGCGCCGCATCTCGCCGTCACTGACGATATCGACCCCGGCATCCTCCTGATACTTGATCGCCGTGAGCACCGCGTCGTCAGCAATACGGTTGAACTCCTCGGCGGAGATTTCACCCGCCTGACGGCGGCGCAACGCGTGCACCAGCCATTCAGGACGTGTCCAGGAGCCAACTACAGTTACCGGGAATAGTTTATGTTGCGGCATTATGAGTGTCCTCGCGGCTTGCGCCGTTCATAGTGTGGCAAGCGGCTAGCCGCTCACGCAAGCAGCGCTTTTGGTCCTGTTTTCACCTGCACCGCTTGTGCTCTTTGACCTGGCTTTTACGTTCGGCGGGCCAGGTTCAGCTCGCCGCCGATAGTGGTTTTGCGATATGTTCCAGGCTCATCCGTTCGGCCGCAATGCCGAACCACAGTTCAACCGCTGCGGCGCAGAGCATCAGGCCGGCAGCAATAACATAACCGAGATAGAGCGCCCCTCGCGAGCCGGTATCGATCAGGAAGCCGAAAAACCACGGCGCGACGATCCCACCGACAGCGGTTCCCGCAGAATAGAAGATCGCGATTGCGAGGGCCCGAATTTCGAGCGGAAAAATCTCGCTCACGGTCAAATAGGCTGAACTCGCAGCTGATGACGCGAAGAAAAACATTAACGACCATAGCGCGGTCTGCGTGGCTGCGCTCAGCGCGTCGCGTTGAAAGAGATAGCCCGTCACGATCAGGATCAACGCCGCGATCGTGAAGGTGGAGGCGATCATCGGGCGCCGGCCGACGGTGTCGAAGAAATGACCCAGGCTGATCGGGCCCAGGAAATTCGCCAACGCAAACGGCATCAGATAGAGTCCCGTGATGCCGGCCGGAACCTTGTAGTAGCGATTCAACACCAGTGCATACGTGAAGAAGATGGCGTTGTAGAGAAACGCCTGCGCCGCCATCAGCGTCAGGCTCAGTATGCTGCGGTTGCGATACTCCGCCACCAGCGGCCGTAGGATCACCTCCAGGCCAAAGCGGTGGCGCACGATGATCCTCAGCGGCTCGCCTAAATCGGAATCGGCGAGCGGCTTTCCAGCAGCACCGAGTTCTTCCTCGAATTCACGTACAATCTTTTCGGCCTCATTGCGCCGGCCGTGAGTGAAGAGCCAGCGTGGACTCTCGGGAATAAAGCGGCGAAGATATAGAATCACCATTCCGATAACCGCGCCGACCCCGAAGCCAAGGCGCCATCCGATGTTAACTGCGAATATTTTCGGATCCAGAATTACCGCGGTCGAAGCTGCACCGGCGAACGCGCCCAGCCAAAAACTGCCGTTGATCATCAAATCGATGCGCCCGCGAAAGCGCGCCGGGATCAGTTCATCGATCGCAGAGTTCACTGCCGAGTATTCGCCGCCAATCCCGGCGCCCGTCAGAAAGCGAAAGGCGGCGAAGCTTACGAGATTCCAAGAAACGGCGGTCAGTCCGACCCCAATCAGGTAAGTCGAGAGGCTGACAAAGAAAAAAGTACGGCGCCCGAAGCGATCGGTCAGATGCCCGAAGATCAACGCGCCCACCACAGCTCCGGTCAGGTAGGCTGAACTGATCGAGCCGATTTGGGCTGCGCTGAAACCAAGTACGTCGCCGCGTTGCAAGACCGCGCTGATGGCGCCCATCAGTGTGACTTCCAGTCCGTCCAGGATCCAGGTAATGCCGAGGCCGACCACCAGTAACCAGTGGAAGCGGCTCCATGGCAGCCGGTCGAGCCGCGCAGGGATCATCGTTTCGAAAGTTTCGGGAGTGTCGGCGGGTGAAGGCATCAGGGTGATGGGTCGGGATAGCTGTTCTGTCCGGTGCAAATTACGCTGTGCACGACCACTGTGTCCACCCGCTAGATAAGGCTGAGCCGGAACCAGTTATTCGCGCTGGCGGGTAGCGGGCAGCTGGCGAATCAGGTTTTTCTCCAGTTCGATCGGGTCCGGGCGGGTGGGACCAAGTAGTACGAGCAGATCGCGCGTCAGGGCTTTCTGCCCCACTGGCTGCGAATGGATAAAGGTGGCGAAGACCGCCTCTTCAATCTGGCGTAATTGGTGGGGCAGCGAAAATCAGCATTCCACTTCGGACCAAGAGGTTCGCGAAAGGCGCGTGTTTGCTGGTCCTCGTGATTTCTCATGAGCTTGATCCGGTCTCGCTCTGCTCCGCGAAGAAACAGCTTGCCGGCGGTATCGGGATCTTTGTCCAACCACCTCGCTTGATAGGAGAGTTCCCAGCAGCGTTCTCGCACCGAAAGCTGCGTCTTGCCAGAAGCCCTGGCGGGTGACCAACACGAACAGAATCCGGTCACCAACCGCGGCCGGCGGGGGCAAAGTCAAGCGGGGGTACCGGCGACTGCCTAGCTCCGCTCGCCAGCGTTTCGTTTGGGCAGAGCTTCCAGCGCGGCAGCGAGGGCGTTGAGCATGCGCACCACGTCGGCTGGTCCGCCGACGCGGTAACGGGCCGCGCTCCGGCGTGGCTCTCCGACCAGCACTGAGATTCCATCCGCGGCCAATTCGCAAAAGGCATCCTCGTCGGTGAGATCGTCGCCGAAGTAGACCGGCTCGAACTCAGGTCCGACCCGCTGCCATAGAGTGCGCACTGCCGTCGCCTTAGTGGCTATTTTGGGGAGCGCCTCGAGCACCATCTTGCCATGGCGCGGCCACAGCGAGCTCGTGCGTTCCATGATGAATTGTTCGAAGGAGTCGCGCACATAATGCGCAATTGGTCCGGCTGCCTGGCGATAGTGCAACGCCAGAGCGACACCTTTATTCTCGACGATGAAGCCTGCGTTGGCTGGCAGGTTGTGGTCGAGCCACAAACGGGCATTTTCCAGGTCCTCCCGACACTCCTTTATCCCACGCGCGACCTCGATCTTGCCGGTCGTATCGAGCACTTGAAGACCGTGCACACCGGCCAACGCTATCCCCGGCGGTATCGACATCATCGCACGCAAATCTCTAACGGTGCGGCCGCTTATCAGCGCGGTGGTGACCCGCTCCCGATGCGCGGCAACGGCTCGCAGCGCTTCAACCGCACCGCCGACCGGCCGCGCCAGCCGCGGTTCTCGCGCAATTTCTGAAATTGTGCCGTCGTAATCAAGGCAGAGCAGAATTGGTTTCCGCTGCACCAAGTCGGGGAGTAGATTTTGGGGCAGCGGCGGTGGTCCTGGCTCAGACCCGAACAGCTTCCGTAGCACCTTCGGCAAATCCCGACTCCGGAGTCAGTTCGGTGAGAAAGTTCTCAGACCAACGCTCGAGGTTATTGGCTTGCACCTTATCGCGCATTGTCCGCATCCGCACCGACTTCTCGCCCGGATCCATTTCCACCGCTTGCCGCAGCCGTTCGGCTATTTCATCGGCATTGTACGGATTCACCAGCAGCGCTTCAGTCAGCTCCTCGGCCGCGCCTGCGAATTCGCTCAAGATGAGCACTCCGTCGTCACCTACACGCGAAGCAACGAATTCCTTGGCCACCAGGTTCATTCCGTCCCGCAACGGAGTCAGCAGCGCGACGTCGGCCGCGCGATAGTATGCGACCAATTCCTCCGCTCCGAACTGGGTGTATAGATAGCGCAGCGGTACCCACCCGTCTGAGGAAAAGCGGCCCACGACATGTCCCACCAATTCGTCGAGCTCACGCTTGAGATTAGCGTAGTCGCTCACTTTGGTGCGCGACGGTACCGCAATTAACACCAGTGTCACCCGCCGATGCCACGACGGATTTTGTTCCAGGAAACGCTCGAAGCCGAGCAAGCGCTCGAGAATCCCCTTGGTATAATCAAGCCGATCGACTCCCAGCACCATAATCTGCGTGCCGAGACTCCGCCGGATACGCTGGGCGCGTCCGGCAACGCGGGGCGAAGCCGCCAGGCTCGAAAAGAAGTCGGCCGGAATGCCAAGCGGAAACGGCGCCGCATGTACGCGCCGGCCGCCGAGGCTGACTTCACCACGCTCGTGAGAGACGTCGAGATGCAAGATGCGGCCACAGCAGTTCAGAAAATGCGTGGCATAGGATTGCGTATGGAACCCTATTACATCAGCGCCGAGCATCCCGTAAAGAAACTCCTCGCGCCAGGGCAGAATTCGCATCAACTGCTCCGGGGGAAAAGGCACATGCCAGAAAATTCCGATTGGCAGGTCATGACGATGCTGACGCACCAGGTGAGGTACCAACGCGAGATGGAAATCCTGCACCCACAGCAGGTCACCGGCTGCCGCTTCATCACAGGCAATGCGCGCGAAGGCCTGATTAACGCGCACGTACCGGCTCCATTGTTGCGTTGAGAAATGGCACTTAGGCGTCATGAAGTGCATCAACGGCCATAGTCCGCGATTGCACATGCCGTGGTAATAGTCAGAAATATCCTGTTCCCCGAGCGGTGCGAAGACGATTTTAAAACGGGGCTCGCCCGGCGGCATCAGTTTCGGAGCTGGGGTTTTTTGTCCGCCCGACCACGCGATCCATAGCCCGCCGTTTCTTTCCAGCAGCCGTAAAAAAGTCGTGCCGACGCCCCCGACAGTCGGCTCCAGGCGCTCCTCGCGTGCTTCACGAATGATGCGAATAGGGGCGCGGTTCGACATTACGATCAGCCGCCGGCTGCGCGTGGCGGTCATGCCGTTGCCGTTGTTGTGGGGTTGGGTGCGCGCCAAAGCTTCAATAGGTCCATTCATGGCAACTAACCCCCGAGGGCTGAAGCTGTGATCCCCGCCGATGGCCTGTTGCCGCTGATCGAGGTCTATTCATGGAGACTCATCTATGCCGCTATGCGGCTGAAAGTCGCCGCAAGTACTGGACCAACAAGACCGAACAAGAATAACTCCTTGCGGCCAGTGTCAGCAAGAAAAATAACGTTCCAATTGTTACATACGGGTCACGCAATATTGGCAGAATGCACAACCCTACGCCGAAGCGGGGGAGATAAAGGTCGTCGTCACACGGTCAGCCACTGCTAACTTAAACTATTTATTTATTGATATGACGGAAGTTGCTCCGCTCCGTTGGCTGCCGGTTGAGCCGTGTACTTTCTCTTTGTTAACAACTTGGATTGCTACTCGAAGGGCGCCAGGGTTGGGGCGTTAGAGGATTCGCGCATTCAGCCAAGGTTCGGTTTACGTTTCTCCATGAAAGCCGACACATACTCCTTGTGTTCAGGACTGGTGTAGCACTGCTCCAGCGCAAAGGCTTCGAACTCGAGCGCATTCTCCAGTGTTCCCATTATCCCATTATGTATCGCACGGCGCGTCAGCGCGAGCGAAGTTGGCGAACCCTGGATAATCTCGCCGGCGATTTCGCGTGCGCGGCTTATCAACGTGTCTGCGGCAATGACGTGGGTCACCACGCCCATCGCGAGGCATTCCTGCGCGGAGTAATGGCGTCCCGTCAGCAGCATTTCTGTAGCCCGCGCGACGCCCACCAGGCGCGGCAGGAAATACGACGACCCCAGCTCCGTCATCAGGCCAACGCGGGGGAAAATGAAGCCCATCCTGGCGCCCTCGGCCATAATCCTGATATCGCACGGTAGCGTCATCGTCGCGCCGACCCCGAGCGCAAAGCCGTTAATTGCCACCAGCGAGGGCTTGCTCATCGTGCGCATCAAATGCGGATAATCAGCCATCGCCTCGCGGCCTGCTGACGAGTGGGGCTGGCCGCCCGTCTCTCGCGTGCGAATGTTGCGGTCGAAGGTGCTGATGTCGGCACCTGCGCAAAAAGCGCGTCCGGCGCCAGTCAGAATGACCACGCGGGCGTTTGGATCAGCATCCGACCGCCGCATCGCTTCAACGATTTCATGGCCCATCTGCGGAGTATAGGCATTTAGCTTGGCTGCACGGTTCAAAGTGATCGTGGCGATTCCGTCCGCGACTTCATAGAGCAGTGTCTCGAATGACATGATCTGTGTTCCTATGCTTGGTAGCGCCGGCTCTATCTACCGCCTTGCTTCGTGCGTGAGGCGCAACCGAAGGAGCTGCTGCGGAATTTTCAGGAAACCTGTCGATCAGGCGCGTCTCTTTTTGCTGCCGCGCGCCTCACGCGTTCGGGCTTTGAGCCGTTTTTCCCGCCGTTTGCGCCGACGTTTGATTTCTTTTTGGCGTTCTGTTGCCATCGGGCCTCTTACTCTCACGATAATGCCGAATTAATGCCTCACGCCCGCATTTTAGAGGTGTACGCGCATCACCTCCAGCAGTCTGCCGCAATCATGCAACCGCGGCTCGAGGACCGCCCTTACAGGTTTTGCCCTCAGCGATACATAAGCGATGAGTCCGATGGTATAGAGTTTAGGCTAAGTTGCACAGGCTAACCTGTGTCCATCGCCAAACGGAGAGGCTCGGTCAATGGGCGCAAAGATAATTATTGAGAAAGATCTCGAAATCCCGATGCGCGACGGATGCGTGCTGCGCGGCGACCTGTTTCGTCCTGACGGTCCCGAGAAGCTCCCCGTGCTGCTCACGCGCACGCCTTACGACAAGAAATTTCCACAAATTTCGTACAACATGCTCGATGCGATCAGAGCGGTGCAACGCGCCTACAATGTGATGATCGTGGATTGCCGCGGCCGCTTCGCCTCCGAGGGCGCCTTCACCTGCTTCGTCGACGAGGCGCGCGATGGCTACGACACCATCGAATGGGCTGCGCGCCAGCCATGGGCTGACGGTCAGGTCGGCACCTTCGGCGCTTCGTACGTCGGTGTTACGCAATGGCTAGGCGCGACCCAAACGCCGCCGAGCCTTAAGGTGATGGTGCCATCAATCACCGCGAGCGATTATCACGACGGTTGGACCTATCAGGGTGGAGCATTTTCATTATTTTTTAATGTGAGCTGGGTGATGACCTCGCTCGGTCTCGGGCGGCTAATGCGAGAACGGGAGCAGAATCCTCAGGCGCGCAAGGAATTGGCTGCCGTGATGAACTCAATCGATACGATGCGCCAAACGACCGAACATCTGCCACTGCGCGAATTCCCGATGTTCCAGACTGGCGCGCCTTATTTCTTCGATTGGCTGGCGCATCCATACTATGACGACTACTGGCGCAGCCTCTGTATCGAAGAATCGTACAATAAGATCGACGTGCCGGCGCTGAATGTCGGCGGATGGTACGATATTTTCCAGCGTGGCACGATTCGTAATTATACCGGCATGAAGGCTCACGGCGCCGGCGCCAAGGCGCGCCGGCCGCGACTGGTGATGGGCCCCTGGTATCATACCCTGCCGCTGGCAAGCCTGGTTGGACAGGTCGATATGGGCTTCCGCTCGAGTTACGTCTCGATCGATTACGACGGTATGCAACTCGACTTCTTCGATTCCTGGCTCAAGGGCAAGGGTAGCAGCGCCGCTGACGATCCCGTCCGAATCTACGTCATGGGCGCCAACGACTGGCGCGACGAGAAGGATTGGCCGCTGCCGGGCACCGAGTGGCGCCGTTATTACCTGCACAGCCGCGGGAATGCCAACAGCGCCTATGGCGACGGCGTACTTTCAACCCAGGCACCCGAGCATGAGCCGGCGGATTCGTTTCTCTACAACCCGTTACATCCGGTTCCCACCGCCGGCGGCGGATTGTGCTGCTATCCGAACTCGCTGCAGGGCGGTGCCTTCGACCAGGCGATGATCGAGCATCGTGCTGACGTGCTGGTGTACTCAACACCGCCGCTGGCTGAGGAGGTCGAGGTGACCGGCCCGATCACGCTGACGCTTTATGCTTCGTCATCGGCGACGGACACCGATTTCACCGCCAAGCTCGTCGACGTTACCGAATGCGGCTTCGCGCGCAATCTGACCGACGGTATTATCCGCGCGCGGATTCGCGAGTCGCAGTCGGAGCCCAAGCTGATGACGCCGGGTAAAATCTATGAATTCAATATCGACATGTGGTCTACCTCGAATCTCTTCAAGGCGGGACACCGGATTCGGCTCGAAGTGAGTTCGAGCAACTTCCCACGCTTCGACCGCAATCTAAATACGGGCCATGAGCTATTTGTTGATTCGGAGATGCGCCCGGCGCTGCAGACCGTGATGCATGAACGGGGCTTCGCTTCTTTTTTAACGCTGCCGCTGATTCCAAAGAATCGATAGCCAAGAGTGCTGGCGTGCAAAAACTGGTGCGCTCGTTAAGTCAGATACATGGCAGGAGAGTAAGCAAAATGGCGCGGGTTCATCCGGAGGTTTATTTCTTTGGCGGCGGCATAGCGGAAGGCCGCGCGAATATGCGCGATTTACTCGGCGGCAAAGGGGCTGGCTTGGCGGAAATGGCGGCGCTGAAACTGCCGGTGCCGCCCGGCTTCACTATTTCAACCCACGTCTGCACTTATTTTTACGAACACAACCACAAATATCCCAAGGGGCTCGATGCCGGCGTGGCCAAAAGCATCGCGCGAGTCGAGAAGGCACTCGGCCGCCGATTTGGTGACGAGCAAAATCCGCTGCTGGTCTCCGTACGTTCCGGCGCCCGGGTATCGATGCCCGGGATGATGGACACGGTCCTCAACCTCGGCCTGACCGACGAGACGGTACAAGGGCTGGAAGGAGCCAGCGGCAACCCCAGGTTCGCGTGGGATTCTTACCGCCGCTTCTGTCAGATGTACGGCGATGTGGTGCTCAAGCTCAAGCCGGAAAACAAGCAGGAGCGCGATCTGTTCGAGGAAAGAATCGAGCGCAAAAAAACGCAGCGTGGGGTCCGCGATGACGTTGACCTCACTGTCGATGATCTCAAGGAGCTGGTGGCCGAATTTCGCGACCTGATCCGCGAGCGCACCGGCCGGGACTTGCCGCAAGATCCTGAGGAGCAATTGTGGGAAGCGATCGGCGCCGTCTTCGGCTCCTGGAATAATGAACGGGCGGTGACGTATCGGAAGTTGAACAATATTCCTGGCGAATGGGGCACCGCGGTGACAGTGCAGTCGATGGTGTTTGGCAATCTCGGTTCCGACTGCGCCACCGGTGTCGCCTTTACACGCAATCCGGCCACCGGCGAGCGCGGTATTTACGGCGAATTCCTGCCTAATGCTCAGGGTGAAGACGTGGTTGCGGGCATCCGCACACCACGGCAGATAAGTCTGGCCGCGGGCCGACGGTGGGCCGAGGCGAACAATATCGAAGAAGCCGACCGGGCGTCGCGCTTTCCAACCCTGGAGGAGAGTTTCTCCGCGGTTTACAAAGAACTGCTGAAGATCTCACAGCGTCTCGAAAAGCATTTCCGGGACATGCAGGACATGGAATTTACCATCGAGCGCGGGCGGTTGTTTATGTTGCAAACCCGCACTGGCAAGCGGACGGCAGAAGCCGCCGTGCGCGCGGCGGTCGACATGGCCGAGGAAAAGCTGCTCGACCGGCGCGCGGCGCTGATGCGGGTTGAACCGGCACAGCTCGAACAATTGCTTCATCCGCGGCTCGATCCGCAAGCACCGAAAGAAGTTATGGCTCGCGGGCTACCGGCTTCGCCTGGAGCAGTCTTCGGCGAGGTAGTTTTCTCACCCGACGAAGCAGTGGTCGTGCACAACGCCGGCCGGCCTGTAATCCTGGTTCGGCATGAGACCTCGCCCGAAGATATTCATGGGATGCATGTGGCGGAGGGAATCCTGACCGCGCGTGGAGGCATGACCAGCCATGCCGCCGTAGTTGCGCGGGGGATGGGCAAGTGCTGTGTAGCTGGCTGCGGCGCCTTGGAGATCGATTATGCGCAGGGTGCGATGAAGATCGGCGACCGCGTCATCCACCGAGGCGAGTATATCACCCTCGATGGCGGAACCGGCGACGTGATTGCCGGGCGTGTTCCAACTGTCCCGCCGGAGGAATCGGACTATTTCCGCAAGTTCATGAAATGGGCTGACCAGGAACGCACGCTGGGTGTGCGCGCCAACGCTGACACGCCGGCCGACGCGAGACTCGCGCGCGAATTTGGGGCGGAAGGAATCGGCTTGTGCCGCACTGAACATATGTTCTTCGCTCCAGAGCGGATCGAGGCGATGCGCGAGATGATCCTGGCGGAGAACCCCGAGCAGCGTGCACGGGCTTTGGAGAAAGTCGTACCGATGCAACGCGCCGACTTCGTTGCCATCTTGCGCGAGATGGCTGGCATGCCGGTTACGATACGGCTGCTCGATCCGCCTTTGCATGAGTTTCTGCCGCAGGATGACGACGAGATTGTGAAATTGGCCGAGAATATGGGTACTGACGCCGCGCGGCTCCGGCAAATCCGCGATCGTCTCGAGGAATTCAATCCAATGCTCGGCCATCGTGGCTCGCGGCTAGGGGTAAGTTTTCCAGAGATCTACCGCGCGCAGGCCCGCGCAATTCTGGAGGCCGCCAGCGAATTGCGGGCGCAAGGAGTGAAGGCAATTCCGGAAATCATGTTGCCGTTAATAGGCGAGCGCAAGGAATTCGAACTGCTCGCCGACGAGATTCGGCAAGTCGCGCGTGAAGTCGCCAGCCGCGACAGCGGCCGGCTGCAATACCATATCGGGACCATGATTGAAGTGCCACGCGCCTGTATCGAAGCGGGAGAAATTGCCGCGGTGGCGGATTTCTTTTCATTCGGTACTAACGATTTGACCCAGATGACCTACGGCTTGTCGCGTGATGACTCATCGAAATTCCTCGACGACTACCTGACGCGCGGGATCTACAAGAAAGATCCCTTCCAGGAACTCGACACCGAAGGCGTCGGCGGTCTGATGCGCATCGCAATCGAGCGCGGCCGCAAGGCGAAAAAGAGACTAACAATTGGGATTTGCGGCGAGCATGGCGGCGATCCGGCGAGCGTCAGATTCTGCCATAGTCTTGGACTTGACTACGTGTCATGCTCGCCCTTCCGCCTGCCGATTGCGCGCTTGGCCGCGGCCCAGGCGGCGCTGGAGACTCGCAAATCCAAGCGCGAGTTCAAGGACGTTTAGGCTCGACTAATCCAATTTAATTATGTCGAAGTGGAGTGTTTCATCTATTGCGGCAAATCCATCACGGTATGAGTTACAATGCCGCGACGGACATGTCTGCGGTTGGTCCTGTTGAATGAATCCCGGCCGCGCTCAGTCGCGCGATCGAGCTCGAGTCCGTGAACTCCATCATCACCCATTTTTCAACATAGTCTTCATTGAAACACCATGACTTCGCTAGTTGTTCGCCTTTGTCAAAGCTTCAATCATACCCGAAGTCGGGCAATTAGTTCGATTTATCCCCAAGCTGTCAAAGTCGGCGTGATGACTCATCGAAATTCCTCGACGACTACCTGACGCGCGGGATCTACAAGAAAGATCCCTTCCAGGAACTCGGCACCGAAGGCGTCGGCGGTCTGATGCGCATCGCGATCGAGCGAGGCCGCAAGGCGAAAAAGACTAACAATTGGGATTTGCGGCCAGCATGGCGGCGATCCGGCGAGCGTCAGATTCTGCCATAGTCTCGGACTTGACTACGTGTCATGCTCGCCCTTCCGCCTGCCGATTGCGCGCTTGGCCGCGGCCCAGGCGGCGCTGGAGACTCGCAAATCCAAGCGCGAGTTCAAGGACGTTTAGGCCGTTATGGGGACGGTGACGGGAATTTTGTTCTCGTTGGTAGTCAAGCTGCAAGCTTAAGGCCGACGGCGTTAAGGAGCTGGTCGATATCGTTGGCGAGGCGCTGATAAAGACGGTCGAGTTGAGTACGTTTG
>Ga0207416_1002061_pt1 | contig 23352 bp, 21 predicted proteins | sample PaiPotPPM11metaG_FD_184107 | JGI IMG/M metagenome (GOLD analysis project Ga0207416, IMG submission 184107) | Iron sulfur acid spring bacterial and archeal communities from Banff, Canada, to study Microbial Dark Matter (Phase II) - Paint Pots PPM... ...
GGGGAGGGGGCCGGGGCCGGCATCGTGCGCCATCCGGTCGAGCCGGGCGAGCCGTTCCCGCAGTTCGTCTCGGCCGTCGATGCGGACGGCAACGAACTCGCCGGCATTCGCCTGCCTGAAGTCTCTGTGCCGGTGGCGGCCTACATCGGCTGGAACGTGCGCGACGCATCAATCGGCGGCGCGGGCCAGCTCGTGCTGATGGCCGGCTCGACACTGCCCTTCGCGGCGACGGCCGAAGAGCGCCGGCAGCGCGGCGACCCGCGCCCCGCGATCGCCGAGCGCTACCGCGACCGCGACGACTACGCCGCCCGCGCCCGCGCCGCGGCCGAGCAGCTCGCGGCGCAGCGCTACATCCTCGAAGAGGACATCGAGATGGTCGTAGAGAACGCGCTGGCCCGCTACGACGCCTTCGCCCCGGCGCCCGCCGCCGTGCCGGCCGGCGACTGACACGATCAGATACCGGGAGTAGCCGATCCGGCCCGCTCAGGGACGCGCCGAGCGCCAGTGGCACCACTCATCGAGGTCGGGCGGCTGCACGCCGGCCGCGCTGAGCGCAGGACAGATCTGTGCGCGGTGGTCGTTGACGCGTAGATCGCCTGCACGAACAGCCGATCCGCGGCATGCGGGATCGGCTCGTACTGGCCGCACCCCGGAATTTCGACATCGAGATCGGCGGCGCGCGGCAGCAACGCCTGCCAGTGTCGCGCCTGGCGGCGTCGTTCGGCGATTGCGTAGCTGTTCGTCCTTTTTCAGCAGGCTGATCCTTGAAGGACAGGCAGCGGTCTTGCCCCCTCCGAATTCTCTGACTAGTATCAGAGAATGGATGCCGCAATGATCGCCCAGGTCCGCCGTTTTAACCGACTCGTGACCCAGCGTGTCGGTGCCCTTACCGATCATTTCCTCGCCCGCGACCGCCCCCTTGGGGAGTCCCGCGTGCTGTGGGAGATCGGCACGGCGGGCTGCGATCTGCGCGCCCTGCGGTCCCGCCTCGATCTCGACTCCGGCTACCTCAGCCGGGTGTTGCGGTCCCTGGAAGCGGCCGACCTGGTAATGGTCACGCCGAACGCTGCCGACAAGCGCGTCCGCACCGCGCGGCTCACCGCAGCCGGCCTTGCCGAGCGAGCGCTGCTCGATGGCCGCAGCGACCGTCTTGCCACTTCATTACTCGCACCGCTCGATGACGGGCAGCGCCGCCGCCTGATCACCGCCATGCGCGAGGCCGAACGCCTCTTGACCGCGGCGTTGGTCAAGATCGCGCCGCTCGACCCGGCTCACGCCCATGCGCAGCACTGCTTGCGCGCGTACTTTGCGGAACTCGACCGGCGCTTCGCTGCCGGCTTCGATCCGACCCGCAGCATCTCTGCAGAGGCCCACGAGCTACGGCCACCAGCGGGTCTGCTCCTGGTCGCCTCGCTGCGGTCCGAACCGGTCGGCTGCGGGGCGCTCAAGTTCCACCACGATGAGCCGACGGAGATCAAGCGCATGTGGGTCGACGAGACAGCCCGCGGCCTCGGCCTCGGTCGCCGCTTGCTGGCGGAACTCGAAGCACGTGCCGCTGCCAACGGCGCGCGCGTGGTGCGTCTGGAGACGAACCGGGCGCTGGTCGAGGCGATCAGCCTGTACCGCTCGGCCGGGTATGCGGAGGTCGCTGCCTTTAACGACGAGCCTTACGCAGATCATTGGTTTGAAAAACAGCTTGCGCGCGGCGCGCCCGGGCCGCGCGCCACGCGTGGAATGAAGGGCGTCCCGTGAGCATTGGGTCAAACGACGCCAGTACGGCAAATACCACAGGGTGTACAAGCACCACGTCCGCTGCTTACTACTTGAAGCGGATCTCACAGCGGGCGCGCGGCTGATCTGGATCTTCGGCCGGCAGGCACGCCCCCTAATCCCTAACCCCTAACCCCTATACCCTATCGCTATGGATTTCGCGCTGATTCTGCCGTCCGGGGGGCCGCGGGGCGAGCGGCTGGTCGAGGCGCTGCGCGAGGCGATTTTGGGCGGGCGGCTGGCGCCGGGCGAGCGGCTGCCGCCCAGCCGCGCCCTGGCGGCGCAGCTCGGCGTCTCGCGCGGCACCGTCGTCGCGGCGTTCGAGGAGCTGGTGAGCGAGGGCTACTGCGCGGCGCGGGTGGGCGCCGGCACCTTTGTCACCGTCACGTCGCCGCCGCGCCGTGAGCCGCTGCCGGCGACGGAGCCGGCGCTCTCCGGCTGGGGACGGCGGCTCACCATGCCGATGCCGGAGGCGGATGGTGCGGGCGGCGTTGCCGGCGCGGCGCCTGCCGGCCAGGGCGCGACGACGGCAGCTCCGCCGCCCGTGCGCTACGATTTCCGCCCCGGCCTCGCGTCCGAGACGTTTCCTGGCGAGGCGTTGGGCCGCGCCCTGCGCCGCGCCGCCGCCTATCTCGGCGTCGAGTACAGCGCCGGCAACCCCGCCGGCAGCCCGCGCCTGCGCGCCGCACTGGCCGCGCACCTGGCGCACGCCCGCGCCGTGCGTGCCACGCCGGAACAGGTGATCGTGGTCAGCGGCTCGCAGCAGGGCATCGACCTCGCCACGCGGCTGCTGCTTGAGCCCGGAGATCGCGTCTGCATCGAGGAGCCGGGCTATCCGCGTGCCCGCGCCGTGTTCGAGGCGCTGGGCGCACGGCTGACGCCCGTGCCGGTGGATGGCGACGGCCTGCGCTGTGCGGCGCTGCCGAAAGACGGCGCCCGCATGGTCTACGTGACGCCCTCGCATCAGTATCCGACCGGCGCGGTGCTCGCGCCGGAGCGGCGGCTGGCCCTACTCGACTGGGCGCAGCAGCACGGCGCCTGGCTGCTGGAAGACGACTACGACAGCGAGTTCCGCTACAGCGGCCCGCCGCTGCCGGCGATGCAGGGCATGGACCGTGACGGCCGCTGCCTCTATCTCGGCAGCCTGAGCAAAATCTTGCACCCGGCCCTGCGCGTGGGCTATCTCGTGGTGCCGCCCGCGCTCGTGCCCGCCGCCGTGGCCGCCAAGAGCACGCTCGACCAGGCCACCAGCCCGGCCGTGCAGGAGGCGCTGGCCGATCTGTTCGAGGCTGGCGAGCTGGAGCGCCACCTGCGCCGGGCGCTGCGCGGCTACCGGGCGCGGCGGGCGCGGCTGCTGGCCGCGTTTGCCGCGCATCTGTCGGCGGACGTGCGCCTCTGGCCGGTGACGGGCGGCCTGCACGCCTTTCTGGAGGCGCCTGCCGCCGACCCGGTGCGGCTGCGGGCCGAGGCCGTGGCGCGCGGCGTGGCGATCAACGACGCGACGCCCTGCTATCAGACGCCGCCCGCCGGCGCCCGGCTGATCCTCTGGTTCGGCCGCATCCCGCCCGAGCGCATCGAGCCGGGCGTAGCTGCGCTGGCGGCAGCGTTGCTGGCCGCTGCCACACCCGGCGCCACCGGCTAACGCCCTTCGAGCGAGGCGCCCCGCGCCGTCGCCTACGGGATTCTCGCAGAGGATCCAGTGGCGCTGATGCATCGGTATCCAGATACTTGCAGCTCTTTGCGATAGGTGAATGCAGAGCCTGCCGTCAGAGACGCCCCGTTCGTGCTCGCTGCATGGACCGACGGCCTGTCTGCGGCCGGCGGCACGAGGCTGTCGCACTGCAAGCTGACGGCGATACGCAGAACTTCACTGTCATTGCCAGCGCGATCAACGTCTGCTTCCAGCAGTCCGGCCGCTCGTCCACCGGCCTGTTCGGGCCGTCGGTCTTCTTTACCGTGGAATAGCCGGGCGGGCACATCGCCTATGTGAGCGACTCGGTTGACGATACGCCCAGCTTTTTTGCAAGCGCATCAACCTCGACAGCGGCCCTGGCAGCGCGGCGCGTTCGCGGCGTTCGGCCCTCATCCTCTCCTGTCTCCTTCTCCCAATCCTGGGAGAAGGAGACGATCCGGTATCGGGCGATCCGATCGATTCACGGTTAACCCGACGCCCTTGCGGATCGCTCCAAGCCCGATCGCCCCTTTCCCTCCAGGATTGGGGGAAAGGGGACGGGGGATTGAGGGCCGAAGGCGACAGACGCGCGCTGCGGTATGGCAGCCGCGTTGACCCGAGACGCCCGCCCCGCGGCACAATGGACGCAAGCACCACTCGGAGCGAGCCGCCCGTGAAGCATCCCCGATGAGCCGTGTCCGTAACTGCGCGCGCCTCGCGCCGCTGCTGGCGGGCATGGTGCTGGCCGCGTGCAGCGGCGGCAAGGCGCGGCCGACGGCCAGCAGCAGTGCCGCATCGCCGGCCACGGCCACAACCGCGGCGGCCGCCGGCTCGACGCCGACACGCGCGATCCAGGCGCCGGACAAGGGCAGCGAAACGCCCGTCAGCTCCGCGCCGGCGGCGACCACCCCGGCACCAGTCGTCGGTTCGCCCGCTGCAGCGGCCGGCAGCGCCGCCACGCCCACGCCGGCGCCGCCTGAGCCCGTGCGTGTAACGCTGACGCCGCTGGGCCACAGCGACCTCGGCAACAGCGGCTTCAACGGCAACGTTTGGGTGCACAACGGCTTCGCCTACGTCGGCGCCTACGGCTCGGGCAACGCCTGCCCGGCCAGCGGCGTGCGCATCGTCGACGTCTCCGACCCGGCCAGGCCAACGCCGGTCGCCACCGCCGCCGCGATGCCCGGCAGCTCGCAAGAAGACGTTCGCGTGCAGCATCTGAGCAACTCCGCCTTTACCGGCGAACTGCTGGCCGCGGGCATTCAGCACTGCGGCCGCGCCGGCCAGGGCGGCCTGGCGCTGGTGGACGTCAGCGATCCGCGCCACCCGGCGACGCTCTCGTTCTTTTCCACCGATCCCGGCATCGGCGTACACGAGCTGGACCTGGTGCAGCAGGGCGATCGCATGCTGGCGCTGCTGGCCGTGCCCTACGCCGAGCGCAACAGCGGCACGGGCGAGTTCCGCATCGTGGACGTGAGCGATCCGCGCCATCCGCGGCAGCTCTCGGCCTGGGGCGCCGGCAGGGCGCTGGGCGTGGACCTGAACGGCGGCATCGGCTGCAACCGCCAGACTTTCGACCACAGCGCCCGCGCCAGCGCCGACGGCAGGCGCGCCTATCTCTCCTACTGGGACGCGGGCGAGATCGTGCTCGACATCTCCGACCCGACCGCGCCGCGCCTGCTCTCATGGATCCGCTATCCGCCGAGCGAGGAGGGCGAGACCCACTCCGTGGCCGAGGCGAACGGCGGCAACGAGCTGCTGATCGCCGACGAAAGCGGCATCTTCGGCCCGCCGCCGGGGCTGCACCTGCGCGTGGATGCGCCCGACGGCCCGCGGCAGATCGTCGCCTGCGAGGCGCTGTTTTCGGCGTCGCTGAACGACGCCGGCGTGATCGCGGGCAGCCTGGTGGACGGCGGCGCCTGCGCTGCGGTTCCGGCGGCCGTGCGCGGCCACGTCGCCCTGCTCGACGCCGGCTCCTGCCAGCCCTACGACCAGGCGGCGCGCGCGATCGGCGCCGGCGCCACGGCGGCGATCGTGGTCACGCCGGGCGACGCCGTCTCGCTCGGCGGCGGGCGCGGGCTGGGCGCGCCGGTGGTTGTGATCGGCGCGAACGACGGCGCGGCACTGCACGCGGCGCTGGCCAACGGTCCGCTCCCCGTAACGCTGCCGTCGGAGCGGCACTCGGGCGGCGTGCGCATCTGGGATATCTCGAACCCGGCGGCGCCGCGCCAGCTCAGCGAGTTGCAGACGGCCGACAGCACGGCCTTCCCCGCGCCCGGCCCCGGCTACTACACGGCGCACAATCCGGTGGTGGTGGGCGATCTGGCCTTCGTCTCCTGGTACACGGACGGGCTGCGGGTGTTCGACATCTCCGACCCAACGGCGCCGCGTGAAATCGCCGCCTACGTGCCGTCTGTCATGCGCAACCCGCTGCACACGGAGTTTCCCGACACGCCGCTCGACTGGGGCGTCTACGTCGAGGGGAACACGGTCTATCTCAGCGACATCAACGGCGGCCTCTACACCGTGCGCTGGGCGAGGGGATAGGGTGCAGGGGTTAGGGTTTAGGGGTTAGGGAATGGGGAATAGCGACGCCGGCTAACCCGAAACCTTCTCGCGCTTCCTGCCAATGATCGCCCCCTTCTCTCCCATACCGCCCGCAATCGCCTTGCGGTCTACAAACCTCGTGTGTATGGGAGAGAAGGGGGACGGGGGTTATGAGGGCCGCGCACCCCGTTGACGCACCGTTTCGCTGCTGGCTATACTCAGCCACTGGCTCGAACGCGGTTCGAAAGACCGACACGAATTGCGTGCAGAGGCAAGGCCGGCGGAGGCGTGGCATGAGCGAGGCAGGCTACTGGCAGCGGCGCACGACGCGCCGGCAGACGTTGCGCGGCGCCGCCCTCGGCGGGCTCGGCATGGCCGCGTTCCTGGCCGGCTGCAGCGGCTCGAACAACAACAAGAGCAAGCCGTCCGGCAACTCCGGCAGCGCGAGCAGCAGCGCCAACGGCACGCCGGGGCCAGCCACGCAGGCCGCACTGCCCACGCTCACCGTGCGTCCAACGGCTGTCGTCGATGAATCGAAGATCAACAAGAACAACGTCTACCACGATCGCCAGAGTCAGCCCTGGCCCACGATTAACCCCTACAAAGACCTCGTGACCGGTCTGACGCTTGGTTTCACCATCTTCGACCATATGTGGTATACGACGAAGGACACGAACGAGCGCGTGCTCTTCCTCGCCACCAGCATCGAGCAGCCGGACCCGCTGAACTTCACCGTCAAAATCGGCCAGGCCGTGTTCCACGACAAGCCGCCGACCAGCGGCCGTGCCGTCAAGGCGTCCGATATCAAGGCGAGCTATGAGGCCGCGGCACAGTCGAAGACGATCTCCAACAGCGACTGGTGGACCAAAACGCTGGACAGCATCACCACTCCCGACGACAGCACGGTCACGTTTAAGCTGAAACAGCCGGACGCCTGGACCTTCACCTCGACCAATGCCGGCAGCCCGCTGAGCAGCTCGATCATCCCGCAGGAGATCGCCACGCAGCCGGATTTCATGGACAAGGACCTGATCGGCAGCGGTCGCTTCCAGTGGGTCAGCCACGAGAACGGCGCCAACCCGAAGATGAAGCGCTTCGACAAGTGGCGCGTTGCGGGTGAGCCCTGGACCGGCGGCTACGAGCAGAAGCTGATTCAAGAGCAGGCCGCCGCCGACGCCGCCTTCGTCGCCCAGCAGATCGACCACTTCGCCGCCCAGAACAAGGCGGAAAAAGACCAACTCGTGCAGCAACTGGGCAAGCAGGTCGACGTCGATACCACGGTAACAGGCGCGATCTGGACCGTGCAGACGCGCGCCGACGGCGCCTTCGCCGATCCGCGCGTGCGCCAGGCGATCTATCTCGGCCTCAACCGCGACGAGTACATCCAACTCATGGAGTTCGGCGACGCCGCCAAATCCGGCCCAATTCCGCCCGCCTTCAAGACGTATGCGCTGGACAGCGACGAGCTGACCAAAACCTTCTGGCAGTTCGACCCGGCGCAGGGCAAGCAGCTCCTGCAGGCCGCCGGCTTCGATCTCAGCCATGAGTACGAGATCAAGTATTACATCCTCACGGACAAGCCGGCGCAGTTCGCGCAGATCGTACAGGGGCAGCTGCAGAAGAATCTCGGCATGAAGGTGAAGCTGACCGCCGAGGACTTCGGCACCTGGCTCGCCAAATCGCTCTATCAGGGCCAGTACGACGGTTTCATCGTCTACCCCTCGCTTGACTACGACGACCCCAGCAGCTACATCGGCGCCTACTCCAAAGTGATTGGCGGCCGGCCGAACTGGTCTGGATTCAAAGACGACGAGTTGGATCAGGCCGTGGCCGCACAGAAGGCAATCATCGATGATACGCAGCGCACGGCCGCGATCAAAGATATTCAGCGCAAGGCGTATCAGAAGTTCGCGCCGTTCATTCCGCTCTATGTCGCCTATCAGAGCGATCTGTTCTGGAACTACGTGAAGGGCCGGCTGGTCGGCCGCGGCAGCTACGGACTCTTCAACGGCCGGCTGTACATCGACAAGTAGGGTGAGGGGAGTGGTGAAGAGTGAACGTGCTTCTTCACCATTTACCGCTCACCGCTCACCACTCACCCTCCGCGAGTATGCCATGCGCCGCTACATCATCCGCCGCCTGCTCGCGCTGCCGATGATCGCCGCCGCCGTGTCGGTGATCACCTTCGCCGTGCTGCGTTCGCCCTGGGCGGGCGATCCCGCCGTGCTGCTCGCGGGGCAGGGTGCCTCGACGGACCAGATCGCCGGCATCCGCCACACGCTTGGGCTCGATCGGCCGATCGTCGTGCAGTTCGGCGACTGGATCGGCCATCTGCTGCGCGGCGACTTCGGCAGAACCTTCCGCGGCCAGCAGCCGGTCTGGCCGGAGATCACGCGGCGCCTGCCGATCACGTTCGAGATCATGGCGCTGGCCGTGCTGTTCGGCACCTTCTTCGGCGTGCTCTACGGCATAATCTCGGCGATCCGCCAGAACACCTGGCTGGACTACGGGCTGCGCGTCTTCGCCGTCTTCGGCCAGTCGATCCCCAGCTTCTTTCTGCTCGTACTGCTGATCGTGCTGCCCTCGCTCTGGTGGCACTACTCGCCGCCGGTGGGCGGGCATAAGGCGCTGTTTGCCCATCCGTGGGAGAACCTGCGCCTTTATGTGCCGCCGACGCTGATTTTAGCGGTGACGCATGCCGCCACGCTGATGCGGCTCACGCGCTCGACGCTGCTCGACGTGCTGCGGCAGGACTATGTGCGCACCGCGAACGCGAAGGGTCTGCGCGAGCGCAGCGTGGTCATGCGCCACGCGTTGCGCAACGCGCTGATCCCGATCGTGACGATCACCGGCGGGCTGATCGCCGAGCTGTTCTTCGGTGCGTTGATTCTCGAACAGGTCTTCAGCATCAACGGGCTGGGGCAGTTTTTCTTTCAGTCCGTGCTCTCGCGCGACTACCCCGTGGTGCAGTTTCTGGTCGTCTATACGGCCGGCGTGGTGATCGTGCTGAACCTGCTGGTGGATCTGAGCTACGTCGTGCTCGACCCGCGCGTGCGCTATACGTGAGGCCTATCCCTGCTTTGGCTGAAGCCAAATCTGTCCCTTCCCTACAAGGGAAGGGTTGGACTGAGGAGAAGCGAATGACTCGGAGGCGGCGACGTGATCGGTGGCGCGGTGGGGACCTGGCTGTGAAAGCGTGACGTTCTCGATTAACCCTTTCCTCGCAGGAAAGGGACAGACGGCGAAGCCGTCAGGGATAGGCGATCGGCGGAGGGTCATCGTGCCAGAGTACGGGCAGATCTCGTACCCAAGAAGCGACCCGGACAAGCGCACGTTGACGTTTCAGCTACGGCGCAGGACGACGCCGGCCGAACAGCGCCTGTGGCAGTCGCTGCGGGCCGACCGTCTCGCGGGCCTGCACTTCCGCAGGCAACAGCTAATCGCGGGCTTCATCGTGGACTTCTATTGTCACGCGGCGCGGCTCGCGGTCGAGGTCGATGGACCTGTCCACGAAACGCAAGCTGAATATGATGCCGAGCGCGACCGCATTCTTGGCCGTGAGGGTATACAAGTGCTGCACATCGCCAATGAGGATGTCGAGCGGCGTTTGCCGCTGGTCCTGCGGCACATCATAGCCGCTTGCGGCGAGGCGTCGCCTACCCCTGCCTCGCCTGAAGGCTCGGCTGTCCCCTCCCCGCCGGGGAGGAGTTCGCTCGAGAACAACCGGTAGCCCTCGAACCAACCCTTCCCCGCGGGGAAGGGACAGATTTCGCGCCAGCGAAATCAGGGATAGGCCAGCGGGCGGAGATGGCGGATGGCAGCGGCAACCAGAGCAGCGGGCGAACTCGCGTGGGGCGGCGGCGCGTGGCAGCAGCCAGGATTGCTGCGTCGTGCCGGGCGGATGGCGCGCGGCCATCCGCTCGGCGTGTTCGGACTGCTGATGCTGATCGGCTTCATCGTGCTCGGTCTCTTCGGCCCGGCGCTGGCGCCGTACGATCCGCATGCCCTGCGGGCGGGCGCGCCGCTGGGCGGCCTCTCACCGCGGCATCCTTTCGGCCTGAACAATCTTGGACAGGATCTGTTCAGCCGCGTGCTGGCCGGGGCGCGTACCACGCTGACGATCTCCGGCACGGCGGTGCTGATCGGCGGCTCGCTCGGCTCGTTCATCGGCATTCTCTCCGGTTTCTACGGCCGCTGGGTCGACTACCTGCTGCAGCGTTCCGGGGAGGCGTTCGCCGCCTTCCCCGGGCTGATCCTCTACCTGATGCTGATCACGGCCTTCGGGCGCGGGCCGAAGACGATCGTGCTGGCGCTGGCCGTGGGCGGGCTGTTCGGCGGTTCGCGCATCCTGCGCGCGGCCACGATCGTGGAGCGGCATACCACGTACGTCGAGGCGGCGCGGGCTCTGGGTTGCTCCGAGCGGCGCGTGTTCTTCCGCCACGTCGTGCCCAATGTGCTGCCGCTCACCGTGGTGCTGATCAGCGGCGGGCTGGGCGCGGCGATTCTGGCCGAATCGGCGCTCGCGTTTCTTGGCCTGGGCGTGGCGCCGGGAACGCCCAGCTGGGGCATCGACATCAGCGGCGCCAACCTGACGTTTGCGCGGCTGGGCCACTGGAACCTGGTCGTCTTCCCCGGCCTGGCGATCAGCCTGGCGGTGCTGGGCGCCAACCTGCTGGGCGACGCGCTGCGCGACATCTGGGATCCGCGCCTGCGCGGCCGGCGCTGAGCGCGGAAGCGCTCTACGACGAATGACGGAACATCAGTGCGAACTGTCCTGGCAAATGCGATATGCTAACCGCGGATTCTTGCAGGCGCCGTCCGAGTCGTGGATCGTGCCTGGCACTGAGGCGCAGCCCTTGGCCGCTCTCCAACCTTACTACAGTACGCACGCAGGCCATGCGTATCTCGGAGACTCTCTGGCGATCATGCAGGAACTGCCAGACTCTTCAGTGAACTTAGCCATGACCTCGCCGCCCTTTGCCCTCACCTTTAAGAAGGAATATGGAAACCAGCACCAAGATGATTACGTTCAGTGGTTTTGCCAGTACGCCAGCGAGATCCATCGCCTGCTGACGGACGACGGTTCTTTTGTTGTGGATCTAGGTGGTGCATGGCGAAAGGGTAGCCCAACCCGATCGTTGTACGTATACCGGCTAATTCTCGCCTTATGCGAGCAGATCGGCTTTCAGTTAGCCCAAGAGTTCTTCTGGTATCGGCCAGCCGCTTTGCCCTCACCAGCAGAGTGGGTCACCGTCCGAAGGATCCGTGTCAAGGATGCAGTCAACTATATCTTTTGGCTTTCGAAGACTAAACATCCAAAAGCTGACAACAGGAGAGTACTTGTTCCATATAGCAAAGACATGAAGCGGCTCATCGAAAAGGGCTATCGGGCCAAGCAGCGACCGAGTGGCCACAACATCACAGCGAAATTCGATCGGAATCTCGGTGGTGCGATACCTTCAAATCTTCTTGAATTGGGGAACAACGATGCCTCTGGTACATATATGGCTGCATGCAAGAAGCTCGGACTGAAGCCACATCCTGCTCGTTACCCGGTAGGTATTCCAAGTTTTTTCATCAGCCTGTGTACCGAGTCAGGTGACCTGGTGATGGATCCATTCGGCGGATCCAATACGACGGGGTACGCAGCGCAGAGCCTTGACCGCCGCTGGATCGCAATTGAATCACATGAGCCGTATCTGCGCGGCTCGACGCTCCGATTCCCAGGAGATGTGCTTATGGGAAGCGGAATAGAGGGAGCCCACACACGGTTGCCACATATCGAGGCAATCGAGCCACAGCGTCAGCCGTCTTTGTTTGAAGCCTTTCCGATCTCGGCGGACTGAGTGTCCATCAGGTTCACCAACTCTCCAAGCGAGAGGCCCAGCGCCCGCGCAATAGCCTCGGTACTCTCGAGTGTCGCTCGGCGTTTGCCTCTCTCAAGCAAGCTGACGAAGGTTCGATCGAGACCCGATCGATCTGCCAGCGCCTCTTGTGAGACGCCGACCTCCTTGCGGAGTCGCCGCATGGCCTGGCCGAGCCTCATGGATGGCGGTAGCTGGCTCATCCGAACGTACGAAGGAGGCTGGCGAGATCATCAGTCCAGCCTGGCAGAAGAGCGCCGTCGCGCATTACCTCCAGCTTGTCGTGCAGGTGACCAAGCCCAGGGTGGGCTGGGTGTTCGGGGAACGCGTCGGTCCTCGCGAAGACAAACCGCCACTGCTGGGTACGATTGAACAAACAGGCCGCAACAATGTCGAATTCGTCTCGATGATAGAATCGGAGGTGCTTGCCCCCTAATTGGTTTCTCGTCTTCTTAAAGTCGATCGTAACCAACGCGAGGCTTTCTTGGTTAGCTATGTTCTTGGCCTTCTGAACGTTCTTGCACTCCGTGTGGAGTGTCCGTCCGCGATAGCTGAGGGCAAAGTCTGGCTGCCCTTCGCCGCCCACCGTATAGCCGTCGATTACTCCCTGGACTCGCAAATGCTCAATCAATAGCCGCAGATGCTCCTCGGCAACCGCGCCCTTCACATTCATCAGACATCTCGGGTTGCCGAGGATGGCTTTAAACAGTTCGTCGGCCGTGAGCCCGAAGTAGGACTCAAGTGTCTCAGTCACGTTCCGAAGCTATGGAGACGGTGGCCAGATGGTCTACGGACTATAGTCCGCAATTCGCTGAAGCGGGTGAGGCATGTTGTCGGCGTATCAGTGCTGCGGAACGATTGCCGCCGGCTCGCGCTCCGCGCCCGTGCGCCGGCGCCGCTGGTAGGCGCGGACTTTGGTGCGGTTGCCGCAGACTTGCATCTCGCACCAGGCGCCGGAACGGTTCTTTGAGGCATCGTAGAAGGCCCAGCGGCAGCCGCCGGCGCGGCAGATTTTCAGCCGCCGCCAGGTACCGTCCACCATCGCCGTGTAGACGACGCCCAGCAGACGCGCGACGGCGCCGTTCAGTCCGCCGCGTCCCCGCTGCAGCGTCGCCGTGCCATCCGCGGCAAAGCGCAGCTGCAGCGCAGCGACGCCCGCCAACGCGTTGAGCGCGGTGATCGCCTTTGCCGGCGCCGTGCCCTGGCCGCCGTGATTGGCCGAGAGCAGTTCGCGCAGCGCTTCGCGCAGCGAGAGGGCACGGCGCAGATCGGCGGGGCCGAGATCGGGCTCGCGTTCGAGCAGCCCCTGATCGGCGAGCCAGTCGCGCAGCGCGGCCACGTTGCGCAGATCGTCGCGCCCCGCCTCGATGTCCAGCGTGTTGACGAAAGCCTGCACGAGCGCGAGATCGCCCGGTGCAGGCAGGCGGCCTGGCACAGCGGTCCTGACCTTTCCGCCGCGCTTCCGCAGCGCGTTACAACACCACAATACGCCCGTTACCGGTTATTAGACAACGTGCGTACGCAGTCTCCCGAATTGCAAGGAAACCAGCAGACCAGAGCACGCGTACATAGAACATTCGTGCTAAACTGGATCGTGTACCGACACCGCCGTAGCCGATACAGTGGTTAGGAACGGAGGCGGTCATGTTCGAGCCCGAGGTCTGGAAAATGGTCCGCGAGTTGGAGCGGGAGCACACCGATCGGCAGATGCTCTGGCGTCTGCGAATCGCTCAGGAGCATCGCGCCGAGCCGTTCCCGGTGCGGTTCTGGCGCCGAGTGCGCCCGGCGCACGCACACGGTTCGGCGGCGACCGGGGCCTCGGCGCGAACGGAGCGGACCGCGGGTCCGGCGCGCCGTCGTGCCGTTTCCGGCGACGGAGGCTGATCGTGGCCACACTCACCGCGCACCCGTACGAGTTGCTCGCGTGGTCGCCGTCGCAATGGTCGCGCATGCAAGGAGCAGGCATGATGCCCGAGCGGATGGACCGGTCCACGCTGCTGGTGAAGATGCAGGAAGCGCACGCCGTACTGGAAGCGGCGCTGGCGGCGGTGGACGCCGAACGCATGGTCGAGCCCGGCGTTACGGACGCCTGGTCCGTGCGTGATCTCTTGAACCACCTTTGCTTCTGGGAGCAGCGCACGCTCTGGCAGCTCGGCCTTCCGGCCGCGGAGCAGCCCGCGCCCCTGACGGAGGCCGAGCTGCACCGGCTCAATGCAGAGTCGGCCGCAGACGGCCGCGGACGGACGCCCTCCGAGGCACTGGCGGCGCACCGGCAGGCCTATGCCGAGCTGCTGGCCACCGTCTCTGCCCTGGGCGACGATGAACTCAACGACACGGCGCGCCTCGGAGCGGTTGGCCACACGGTCTGGGAGCAGATCGCCGGCGACAGCTACGAGCACTACGAAGAGCACGCCGCCGAGATCCGTACCTGGCTGGCGCAGCGCGGAACGCCAGGCGCGGGCACCTATCCCTGACTTCGCAAGCGAAGTCTGTCCCTTCCCCACAGGGGAAGGGTGATTCGAGAGTCATCGCTAGCCCTCAAACCCACCCTTCCCCACAGGGGAAGGGTGGCGCGGCTTCAGCCGCGACGGGTCCACCGACACGAACAGCCCTTCCGCCTCGGCGTGCAGCACGCCGTCGAGTTTGAGCGTCGCTTCGGTGAGAATCTTGCGGCCGTCCACACGCGTCAACCAGCCGGCGAAGACGATCTCCCGGTTGAGCGGCACGGGGTGCCGGTAGCGCACGGTCAGCCGGCCGGTCATGCCTGGCCGCGCGGTCGTCGACTGTGTTGCGCCCAGCAGCTCATCGAAGGCCGCGGCGATGAAGCCGCCGTGCACACAGCCCGGCGGCCCCTCGTAGGCCCGGCTGAAAACGCAGACGCCGCGCACCGTCTCGCCGTCCAGCGAGAGGCGCAGCGGCGGCGCCACCGGGTTGGCGCGCCCGATCAGCGGGCTCGTATCGAGGAAAACCCGCTCGTCAGCGCCGGCGGGGCCATCCGCCTCTGAGCGGTAGCGCGTGCGCAGGCGGCCGCCGGGCGCGGCTGCCAGCCGCTCGCGCAGCCGCGCGGCGTCCGCGGCCAGGTCGTCCAGCAGTTCGGCGGACGCGGCCGTTTCGCTGAGCAGCGCCGTGATCGTGCGCAGCTCCGCGGCGAGGCGGTGCAGCGCTTGCCGGTACGGATTCGGCTCGGCCTGGTCCGCGATCCAGCGCGACGGCGTGCGGGCGGGCCGCGACTCTTCGTTTATCTCAGCGCCGATCTCACCGCTCAATGGACACCTCGGCATCGTTGCGTTCACTGGCCTGAAACCGGCGCCTGTCCTTGCATTCGCTCAGGGCAGCGGGCAAGATACTTGCGATTCCCACGTCGCCGGCCGCGATCGGGCGCGCCGGCGGCCGCAGGAGCGGCGCATGGCCGGGATTCTTGTCGAGCGTAACCTGCCGGTGGAGATGCGCGACGGCGTACGGCTGCTGGCCGACGTCTACCGCCCGGCCGACGGCGGCCAGCGCCCGGTGCTGCTGCAACGCACCGCCTACGACAAAAGCCGCGGCCAGCTTGCTTCCAGCATGCTCGATCCGCTGCGCGCCGTCGAGGCCGGCTACGCCGTCGTGATCCAGGACTGCCGCGGCCGCTACGCTTCGGACGGCGAGTGGCTGCCGTTCCACTGCGAGATTCCGGACGGCTACGACACGGTCGAATGGTGCGCCGCACAAAACTGGGCGAACGGCCGCGTCGGCATGTACGGCATCTCCTACGTCGGCGCGACGCAGTGGCTCGCCGCGATCGCCACACCGCCGCACCTGCAGGCGATCTTTCCGGCGCTCACCGCCGCCGACTACCACGACGGCTGGATCTATCTCGGCGGCGCCTTCAACCTCTCGTTCACCGCAGCCTGGGCGGCGCAGTTCCTTGCCCTGCCGCAGCTTGCCCGACTCGGCCTTGCGCCGGACGAGCGGCGCCACGAGGAGGCGCGGCTCTGGCAGGCGCTCGAACGGCTGCGGCGCACGCTCTCGCACCTGCCGCTGGGCGAGCTGCCGCTGCTGCGGCGCGAAGGGCTGGCGCCCTACTTCTACGAGTGGCTGCAACACCCGGACGACGATGCGTTCTGGCGCTCGTGCAGCATTCTTGAGCACCACGCCAACATCGCCGTGCCCGCCTTCAACTTCGGCGGCTGGTACGACCTCTTTCTGGCCGGACCGCCGCGCAACTTCGCCGGCCTGCGCGAGCACGCGAAAACCGAGCAGGCGCGGCGCGGCCAGAAGCTGCTGATCGGACCGTGGACGCACAACTCGCCCTCGATTACGCAGGCGGGCGAGACGAACTGGGGCTACGGCGCGGCCGTGCAGATGGACGATCTGCAACTGCGCTGGTTCGACCACTGGCTGCGCGACCTGGACACGGGTCTGCTGGACGAGCCGCCGGTGCGGCTGTACGTGATGAACGAGGGCTGGCGCGACGAGCAGGAGTGGCCGTTGGCGCGCACGCAGTACACGCCGTTCTACCTGCACAGCGCCGGGCGGGCGAACTCGCTCGACGGCGACGGCAAGCTCAGCCAGGACCAGCCGGCCGGCGAGCAGCCCGACGTCTTCCTCTATAACCCGCTCAACCCGGTGCCGACCGTTGGCGCGGCCGGCGTCTGGGACCAGCGCCCCGCCGAACGGCGCACCGACGTACTGGTGTACTCGACCGCGCCGCTGCGGGAAGCGATCGAAGCGACGGGGCCGGTGCAGCTCGCGCTCTGGGCCAGCTCTTCGGCGCCGGATACAGATTTCACGGCGAAGCTGGTGGACGTGGCGCCGGACGGCCGCGCCCGCAACCTCTGCGACGGCATCCTGCGCGCCCGCTGCCGCGACGGCGGCGAGCGCCCGGCGCTGCTGGAGCCGGGCAAACCGTACGAGCTGCACATCGACATGCTGATGACGAGCAATTTGTTCCAGCCTGGTCACCAGATCCGCGTGGAAGTATCGAGCAGCAACTTCCCGCGTTACGACCGCAACCCAAACACGGGCGAGCCCGCCGCCGCGGCGCGCGACTGGCGCCCCGCCGTGCAGACGATCTACCACGATGCGGACCACCCCACGCACCTGCTGTTGCCGCTGATTCCGCGCGGGAGGACGTAGGGCGCAAGGGCTATGAGGGCCGCGCGCGGTACCAGCGCACGAGTAACGGCGCCGTCACGAGAACGAGGATGCCGTAGACCGCGGTCACGGCGCCGGCAGCGGGCAGCACGGCGGTGGCCAGCGTGGCGGCTACGCCGAACTCGCGCATGCCCACGCCGAAGACCGCGGCGCGCACCGTCAGTTCCGGCTCGCGCAGCAGACGAAACAGCGCCAGTCCGGCCGCGTAACCGGCAAGGTTCAGCAACAGGCATAGCGCAACTGCCACGAAGATATCACTGCTGAGCAGCACCGGCCGCGCTGCCCCCGCCACAACAAAGAGCAGGGCCAGCAGGGCCAGCGCCGCCAGTGCGGGCGCCAGAATATCCAGCAGGTCGAGCGCCGCGGCGACCCGGGAGCCCGAGAGCGGGACGGGTAGCTGCGGCAGCGGCGCTGGCTCGCCGAACAGCGCCAGCGACGCCTCCGCCTGCCGCCGCACCAGCCAACCGGCCAGGGTCCAGCGCAGCAGCAGCGCCGCCGCCAACGGCGCGGCCACCGAGAGCGCCAGCTCCTGTGCCAGCGCCGCCCGGTCGACGAACACCGTGCCGCCCGCGTAGCTCGCCAGCAGGCCGGGCGTGATCAGCGTGGCGCAGAGCAGCGAGGCGGCCATCAGCGCCGTGCCCAGCGCCGCATCGCCGCCGGCGAGCAACGTCATCACGCCGGAGCTGATCTCCGACGGCGCCACGCCAATGCAGAGGACGCCGATGCTCAGTGGTGTGCCGAACGGCAGACGCGAGAGGCCATAGGCCAGCAGCGACAAGGGCCCGAACTGCACCAGCAGAGCGGCCAGCAAGCGCCCCGGCCGGCGCAGCGCCGCTGCCAACCGCGCCGGCGGCACCGTGCTGCCGGTGGCGAACACCATTGCGCCCAGCAACCACGGCACCAGCCCGGCGCCCCCTCGACCCACGGCTGGCAGCGCCACGCCCGCCGCCGCGGCGAGCAGCGCCCACAGCAGCAGCGGTTCGGTGATCGCCCTCGCCGCCCTCGTCGCCAGGCGGTATCGCTTCGGCGCCAATCGCCCTCCCCGCGGGCGGCGGCTCAGGCCGCTCCGCCGATTCCAGCGCGGAGCGTTCGGTGCGCGGATGATACGATGACCGCTGAGCGGAGGCACAGCACGTCACCGCGAAGGGGAGCCGCGCACGGTGGAAGGGGTGGTTTCCCTGCTGGATGAGCGACACTACGCGCTCGCCGAGGCGCTCTGGGCCGAACTGGAGCAGGCGTGCGGCCTGCGTGGCGTCAACCTCACGCCGTTTCCGCACTTCTCCTATCAGGTGGCCGAGCGCTACGACCGCGCGGCGCTTGACGGCGCCCTGGAGCGCTTCGCCGCGGAAGCGCCGCCCTTTGTCGTGACGACGGCTGGACTGGGGCTGTTCACGGGGCCGCGGCCGGTGGTCTATCTGCCGCTGGTGCGTACGGCCGCGCTCAGCCGCTTTCACGCGGCGCTGTGGCAGGCGATCGCCGGCGCCGGCTTCGACGTGCAGGCCTACTATCACCCGGATAGTTGGATGCCGCACATCACGATCGGCTTCGGCGACGTGGATGCGGAGGGCGCGGCAGCGATCGTACGCCAGCTTGCCGTGCGGCTGCTGAACTGGGAGATCGCGGTCCAGAGCGTCGCCTTCATCGGCGAAACGGAGGGTCGCCAGGAGATCGTCAGCCGGCACAGGCTGGGCGGCGCATACTGACGCCGGCGCGGCAGCGGCCGCGGCGAATCAGTGCGGCGAGAGCGGCGGGCGCCCGGCAAGCCGGCGGCCGATACCCCAGAGCGAAACCAGCGCCCAGGCGCCTTCCAGCAGCAGAAATCCCCACTGCCGCTCGGCCGCCGCAAGCACGGCGAGAATCGCCGAGCCGCAGACGTTGAGCAGCAGATAGGCATAGGACTGCTGCGCCAGCCGGCTGACCTGCGCCAGCAGGAACGCCGCGAGGATCAGCAGCGCACCGAGAATCTGGAAGAGCTGAGCCACGGCCATCTCCCCCGCAGCCCGCGGCCGCGCCCGTCGCGCCGCTCTCGTCGGTCTCAGCCTATCGCCAAACACGAATTCTGCCCTCCGCCTCCGCTGCGCGACACGACAGCAGGGCCGGACGTATACCACGTCCGGCCCTGCCTGATCGGCCCGCGGCGGCCGGCTGCTCGCCGATCGTGCGGCGCCGCCCCCTCACAGCTCGGAGCGGACAAAGCGGTCCCATAGGCGCCCGGCGAGGCGCACCGGGTCGGCATCCACGCCGCAGCGCTGAAAGTAGCGATACAGGTTCTCCACGTCGCGCTGCAAGAAGCTGTAGGCGCTGGTGTTGAAGCGCGGGTCGATCGCCTGCGGAAAATCGATCAGCGTCAGCCGGCCCTGCCAGTAGAGCAGGTTGTAGGCCGAAAGGTCGCCGTGGATCAGGTTGCAGCCGAGCATCAGCTCGACGTTGTGCATCGCCACCGTGAACAGTTGCCGCGCCTCGGCCGGCAGCAGCATGACGCTGTGCAGGGGCGGCGCCGCCCTTTCCACATCGCCGACGTACTCCATCAGGATCGCGTTCTCGCCGGCGGCAAGCGGACGCGGCACGGCGGCGCCGGCGGCGTGCCGCGTGCGCATGGTCTCGTATTCGTGTCCCAGCCAGGCGCCGAACTGGAACTCGCGGCCCTTTGTTGTTTTCTTGCGCATGGCGCGCAGCTCGTGCGTCTCGCGCCGGAAGCGGCCCTCGGTATAGACCGCGTCGTTGCGGAAGCCGCGCGAGCGCAGCTCGCGGTAGACCTTGAGCGCGAGCAGCCGTTGCCCCGTGCGCGGGTGCGCCCGGCAGCAGTAAACCGTCGCCTCTTTGCCGCTCTTCACGGGATGGAGCACATCGGTGATCCAGCCGTTATCGTAGAACGTCGCTACGTGCTCGTCGGGAAGCAGTTCTCTGGACATCGCAAGCGTCTCCATCGTTGGTGGTTAATCTGGTTGATATGGATGGACGGGCCATTGGCACGGACGTTGACTTGCTGTTGCACTGGACGCCTCCTTTTCGTGTGCCGCGCTGCCGTTCAGCAACGCGGCTGGCTTTCTGCGACGGGCATGAAAAAACCGCGGACGGCATGCGTCCACGGTGGAAAAACGGGCGGGCGGGCCGCCCCGAGGGAGCAGCCCGCCCGTTCAGGCGGCCACAGCCGGCGGCCGGCTACTCTCTCTGCTTTCCCTGGATCGCGCGAAGCGCGATGTCAGCGGACGCAATCGATCGGCGCGCAGGCACGCGCTGGTTCCCACAACGGGTGTCATCGTGCTCGCTCCTTTCGATCCATCGCCCGGGGCCGGCCCGCAGCGCTCGCCGCCAAACCGGCCGCATTCAGTATCGGGGGCATAGCGCCGGGCCGTCAACGGCTTCGCGTGTTGAGGGCAGGGACTTTTGATTCTCGGCTGCGCAGTGCGCGGCCTTCCGGCCGGACCGCCGCAAGGCCCGCGGCACGCTCTCGTGCGGTCGGTAGGGGCCGCCGTAGCGCAGCGCAACCGTCGGAGACGTTCAAGACAACGGCCCCCATGACCCATGAGGCGCAGCGGCGAGCGCCAGCGCGTCGGTTGGCCGCAACAGTCGCAGCATCAAAAGACCCTGCCCGAGGCTTGATTCATCGTTCTCGCAACCGGCGCGACGCGCTATACTGCGGCTGTTGGCCGTCATAACGTGCGCCGATCGCCCACAAGGCGGCGGCCGGTTGTGCGAGCGCGGCAGCGCCGCAAGATGCGGCAGCCGGAGAACAGAAGGGGAGCAAGGGGAACGATGAAACTCAGGAACGCCGTGATCGTGGATGCCTGCCGCTCGGCCTTCGGGCGCGGCGGGCGCGGCTCGCTCGTGGCCACCCGCCTGGACGAGGCGGGCGCGAACGTGCTGCGGGCGCTGCTCGACCGCAACCCCAAAGTCAGCGACCGCATGATCGAGGACATCGGCCTCGGCAACGTGGCGGGCGCGGGCGAGCTGGCGGGCATCGGCGCCGACACGGTGGCGCACCTGGCCGGCCTGCCGCACGAGGTTTCCGGCTTCGATACCAACCGCCAGTGCGGCTCCTCGATGGAGACGCTGCACCGCGTGGCGCAGGGCATCATGGTCGGCTCGATCGATACGGGCATCGCCTTCGGCATCGAGCGCATGGGCCGGCAACTCGGCGGCGGCGGAAACAACGCGCAGCGCACGCGCATCACCGAGTTCAACGCGCGCCGCATGCAGATGTCACGCGAGCAGCGCGACATGGCGCCCGACCACGACCAGGTCTTCTCCGTGAAGTTCCCCGATTACATCCTCGACGCGCCGCCCGTGACCTCGATGACGCAAACGGCGCAGAACGTGGCCGAAACTTACAGCCTCTCGCGCGAGGCGATGGACGAGTTCGCCGTCGGCAGCCACAAGAAGGCCGTAGCGGCGTATGAGCGCGGCTTCTACAAAGACGAAATCATTCCGCTCGAAGTCGAGTTGCCGGTCTTCGACGATCAGGGTAACTGGCTGGCGGACGAGCACGGCAAGCGGACCGTCTTTGAGCGCGACGAGTGCATCCGCCCCGGCACGAACATGGAGGCGCTGAGCCAGCTCAAGACCGTCAACGGTATCCAGAGCTACGGCGGCCAGGAGCTGCGCATCACCGCCGGCAACTCCTGCCCGACGAACGACGGCATCACCGCCGTGCTGATGATGAGCGAGGAGCGGGCGCTGGAGCTGGGGCTTGAGCCGATGGCGCGCATCATCGGCTTCGGCGTGGCCGGCGTGAAGCCGCAGCTGATGGGCATCGGGCCGATCCCCTCGACGCTGAAGGCGCTGAAGCACGCGGGTATCTCGGCGGATCAGATCGACCGCGTGGAGTTCAACGAGGCGTTCGCGGCGCAGGTGATCCCCTCCTGCCACGACCTGGGCATTCCGCTTGATCGAGTGAACGTGAACGGCGGCGCGATCGCGATCGGCCACCCGCTGGGCGCCACGGGGGCGCGCCTGGTAGGCACGCTGGCGCGCGAGCTGCGCAACTCGGGCGGCCGCTACGGCCTGGCCACGCAGTGCATCGGCGCGGGCATGGGCATCTCGACCATCCTCGAGCGCGTGTAGCCCGATAGCTGCCGGGTAATCACTGGGCGGTGGCGGAGCATCAGCTCTACCACCGCCCGCTGTTTTGTGGCGGCGTGGGCACCTAACCCTGCTTTGCCGGACGGCAAAGCGGTCTATCTAAAGTCTCCGACGGTTGCGCTGCGCTCTGGCCCGAGCCGGGAAAGGGACTGCTGGAGCGTTCCCAGCACCGTGCGACGGCGGCGGGGCACGGGTGTCCTTGTGGGAAACACGGCGGTCTGGCCTCCAACCCGATGGTCTGTCCTGGAACCAACCCTTCCCCTGTGGGGAAGGGAGCTTCGGCGCCAGCCAAAGCGGGGTCAGGCGCCCCGTGCGGGTGTGATCCGGCGCCCTCGAGCAAAGGTCTCGGCTGTTCGCACTTCGGGCCGCCCGCGTCATCGGCCCTGCGTCAGGTTCTTCGCGTAGCGTCGCGCGGCCAGGTCGGGCGCGTAGCCGGCGCTCTGCCAGAACTCGGCCGCGCCCGGCTCAGCTTCGAAGACGAGGCTGGTGATGCGCTCGGCGCCTTTCGCCCGCAGCGCCGCCTCGACGGCCTCAACCAGCCGCCGCGCCACGCCCATGCGGCGGTAGTCCGGATCGACGGCGAGACGATACATGTTGCCGCGCCAGCCGTCCCAGCCACCCAACAGGGTGCCGACCAGCCGCTCGCCGTCCCAGGCCAGCAGGAACAGCTCGGCGTCGAGCTCCAGCCGGCGCATCAACGCGGAGAGATTGTCGGTCGGCCGCGGCACGGCTCCGGCCCTCCGCCAGAGCGCGAGCACGGCCGCGATGTCCTCAGTGCGGCAGGGGCGCAGCGCGATGGGCGTGGCCTCACCTCCTGGCCCCCTTTTCATGAAATGGAGAGCGGGCCAGCTTTCACGGGCAGGTTTCTTGCCGACGAGCCACAGGGACAGGCAGGAGCAGCGGCGCCCCGATCCCCCACGCGCACACCCAGCACGGCGCCGCGTTGGCCCAGCAGCGGCGCGTCCCCGGCTAGCGCCACCGGCGGCGCGTCCCCGGGCGCCAGCACCCAGCGCCGCAAGGGCGCGCCGCCGGTCGGAACGCCGCCTTCGCGTCGCCGCTGCCCCAGCCCGTCGCGCCAGCGTGCCAGCACGGTCGCCGGCGTCCGGCGCAGGACCGGCAGGGGCTGGGCACCGTCCGCAGCCCCGTGGGCGACGGGCGCCTGGCAAGACCGCGGACCCGCCGCGGTCTCCGCGACCTGCCGGCACACCTCAGGCGCCCGCCGATCCACGGGGCGTGCCCTCGCGCCTGCAGGGCATGGCCGCAAACCTACCCTGACGAGAAGCAGGG
>Ga0207416_1002062_pt1 | contig 23345 bp, 21 predicted proteins | sample PaiPotPPM11metaG_FD_184107 | JGI IMG/M metagenome (GOLD analysis project Ga0207416, IMG submission 184107) | Iron sulfur acid spring bacterial and archeal communities from Banff, Canada, to study Microbial Dark Matter (Phase II) - Paint Pots PPM... ...
CCTCTGCTCCCCGGCTCCCCGGCCCCGGCGCCCGGGCTAGGCGTTCTTCTGGAGCTCCGCGTTGATCTTGCCATTGCCGGCGTCGATAGCCTCCTTGGCCGTCATCTTGCCGTCCCAGACCGGTTGCAGCACGGCGCCGAACACGTTCTGGACATCGATCCAGTTGGGGACGATGGGAAAGGCTTCGGCATTGGTCAGATCGTCGATGAAAGCCTTGCGGTGGTGCGGCACGTCGGCGGCCGAGGTGAACTGGTCCGACTCCGCCAGCGCCTTGAGTGGCGGGATAACGAGGCCCAAGGCCCCGTAGAGCTTGCTGGCCTCGGGGCCGGAGAGGTACTTGACCCACCGCCAGGCTTCCTGGCTGTGCTTGGTACCCGACCAGGCGGAATGGGCCGAGGTTGCCGATGCGGAGTAGCGCTTGCCGCCACTGAAGATCGGCATATTGGAGCAGTCGTAGGGCCAGGTCGCCGTGGTGTCATTCTTGATGACGCCAATGAGATAGTAGCCGCTGAAGGCGATAGCGGCGAGGCCCTTCTGGAAGGAGCCGGCATTCTTGTCGGCGGTCAGGTCGGCGGTAGTAGGCGCAGTGTGATCCTTGGAGCGATAGTCCGCGAAGTATTGGATGGCGTCGATCACGGGCTGATTCGCAAAGAGCGATTTGAGGTTCTGCTTGTCGACGATGTCCGAACCCTTCTCCAGCGACATACTGCGGTACATGAAGCTGCTGGTGACCGGACCACCGAAGCCGTAGATCTTGCTGCCGCTCTGGCCGGAGGTGAGCTTCTGGGCGGCGTCGCGCATGTCATCCCAGGTCCAGTTTGCATCGGGGTACTTGATCCCCGCCTTGTCGAAGAGGTCCGTTCGATAATACATGATGTTGGTGGCGATCTCGCGCGGCAACGCCGTGTGCTTGCCGTCGAAGGTGTAGTCCAGGTAGGCGGCGGCAAAGTAGTCGTCGAGCTTGATCGTCTTGTCTTGCTGCAGGAATGGATCAAGCACCAGGCTGATCCCTTGCTTGTTCAGCGCCGCGCCGATGAACGAGTGAGTCCAGTAGGCGTCTGGACCGGAGTTCGCGGCGACCAACGTCTCCAACTTCTGCAGGACGCCTGCTGAGCCGCCCGGCGTGGCGAAGGCGATCTGGATGGTGATATCCGGATTCTCCTTGTGGAAGGTGTCGGCAAACGTCTGATAGATCTTGAGCTCCGAGTTGTCGCCCTGGCCCAGATACTGCAACGTGACGCCGGTTCCCGCCGGCGCGGAGGAGGCAGCGGCGCTGCTCGTAGCAGCGCTGGCGGCGGCGCTACTCGTGCTGGCCGCTCTGCTCGTTATTGCCGCTGCCGAGCTTGCGCTGCTCGTGGCGGCACTCGAGCTTGCCGGCGCACTGGAGCTGGCCGCCGAGGTCGAGCTTGCGGGCGCAGCCGAACTGGACGCGAGTGTGCCGCTGGACGCGCTGGAACCGGCAGCCGTGCTGCCGCCGGCAGAGGCGCCGCAGGCTGCCAGCAGCGAGGCGCCGGCGAGCAGACCGATGCCTGCCAGCAGCCGGCGTCTAGTGGTGAGGGGAGACATTCGTCGATCCTTTCGCAACCTATCCTATGGACCGCGCCCGAAGACGAGCGTCGTCCCACCTCGGGGACAGGCGCTTCCGAGCACTGCACTATAGTATGCGCTACGAGCGGGCACTGGCGCAGGGCTGCTCGGCACGTAGGTGTAAGGAGCCAGCCATTGCGGGACGATCGCCGCCCACTAACCCCGGAGGAACTGGTCCGCGCCCGGACGGTCAGCTCTCCACAACTATCGCCGGATGGAACCCAGGTAGCGTTTGTCGTGAGTACGGCGTCACAGGAGCGAGGTCGATCGTCAACCGGTATCTGGCTAGCTGCTACGAACGGTCAAGGGCAGCGGCAGCTCACCTGGGGCCGGGGAGAACACTCGCCACGCTGGTCTCCCGATGGAGGGGCGCTGTTATTCGTCGGCGGGCGCGAGGCGACGGGGTCGCAGCTTTGCCTGTTGTCACTAGGTGGTGGCGAGGCGCAACCGTTGACGTCGGGACCAGCGGAGGCACTGGCGCCGCACTGGTCTCCCGATGGGAAGTCCGTAGCATTCCTGCGGCGCGACCCTCCGGATCTCGGCCGCCAGCTCGATGAGAGCCGGGGAGACGATGCACAGGTGGCAGACTCCGGCTATCGCTATCACCGGCTCTGCGTCCTGGACGTGGCTTCCGGCGTGGTGAAGCAGGTATCGCCGCTTGGAGCGGCCCAGGTCTGGCAGTGCGCCTGGTCACCGGACGGGCTGGAGCTGCTGGCGGCGGTGACGCCAACGCCCAAGGCCGAGCAACAGGCTGGGACGACCGATGTCGTGGTCTATACCTTGGCGACCGGGTCGGCTCGACGGCTCTGCACGGTTGAGGGCTACGTTTCGTCACCCTGCTGGTCGCCCGATGGCCGGCAGGTCGCCTTCCTGGCCGCGCTGGAGCAGCCGGCGCACGGGGAGATCGTGCTCGTGCCGGCCAGCGGCGGCGAGCCACGGGGGCTGCTCGGTGAGGCCGAGCTAACCGCCACCTGGCTAGCCTGGCCGGCGTCGGTGGATCGCCTGCTTTTTTCCGCTCAGGTTGACTTGCAGAGCGGGCTGTTTGCCATCACCCCAGGTGGCGACCCAGTGCCAATCTGGAGGCCCGACCAGCTTAGCCGCGGCGTCTTTGGCACCGATTTTAGCTTGGATGGCTCGGCCACACTGGCGGCAACGGTCCGCAGTGGACCAGAGACGCCGCCAGAAGTCTGGGTAGGGCCAATCGAGCGATCCTCGCCTGTCGCGTCTGAGCGGCCGGATTCCCGGTTCCGGCAGGTGACCGACCTGCATTCCCAGGGCAGCGGGTGCAAACTCGGACGTACCGAGACCGTGTATTGGCGCGCCAGAGACGGCCTGTGCCTCTCCGGCTTGCTGGTGCTCCCCCCAGGCTATCAGCTCGGACACTCCGTGCCGTTGGTCGTCCGTCCGCACGGCGGCCCCGGGATGGTCTGGTCGGATGGCTTCTACGCCAGCGGACCCGGCTGGACGCACCTGCTGGCGAATCACGGCATCGCCGTGTTCATGCCCAATCCACGCGGGGGCGCCGGGCGGGGACGCGCGTTCCTCCTGGCCAATCGTGGCGACCTTGGCGGGTCCGACTTTACCGACATTATGTCCGGTATCGACGCGCTGATAGAACGAGGTGTGGCCGATCCGAGCCGGCTTGGCATTGGCGGCTGGAGCTACGGCGGCTACATGACCGCCTGGGCCATCACCCAGACCGATCGCTTCAAGGCAGCCGTCGTCGGCGCCGGCATCGTCAACTGGATCAGCTACGAGGGCCAGTGCGACTGTCCCCAGCTCTTCCCGCGCTGGTACACGCTGGAGGACGTTTACCACCAGCGGCAGCGGAGCATAGCCAGCTCCCCGATCACCCACGCCGCCCGCGTCCGCACGCCCACGCTCATCCTGCAAGGCGCCGATGATCCGCGCGTGCCCGCTCCGCAAGCTGGCGAGCTGTACCAGGGCCTGCGCCAGCTCGGCGTGCCGGTGGAATATGTCTGCTACCCGCGAGAGGGCCATAGCATCACCGAGCGCCAGCACCAGCTCGACCTGCTGCGGCGGGCCAGCGGCTGGTTCGTCCGTTACTTATCAAGCTAGACGCACTGGCGTCGTCGGTCGCGGCGGGAATGGCAGTAGTTGCCCCACTGCCTATGGCGAACGCATGCGGTGAATCGAGTTCTGGTAGCATGTGCCCGCGAACAGCGAACACTGCTCGGCCCTGGAACGATGTGGCAAAGGGAAAAACGTTGGCAGCTGCAATTCAAACGGCCAGGCTCGGGCCCGACGGCCAACTGAGCTTATCCCCGGAGGTCCGCGACGCAGCTAAGCTCTCCTGTGGGGATCTGGTGGTACTTCGGGTCACGGATGAGGGGGTGCTGCTGCACGCCATCGACCCGGATCAGGCTTGGTTCTGGACGCCGGAGTGGCAGGAGGGCGAGCGCGAGGCTGATGCCGAAATCGCCGCGGGCAATGTCGAGCGTTTCGATAGCGGTGAGGAGTTCTTAGCTGCGATGGAGAGGGATCTCAAGCCGCTAAAGCAGCCGTAGCGTGCCCACCTACGAGCGCAATGCTCGTTTCCGACGCGAGTATCGAGCTCTGACCCCGGAGCAGCAGCGCGCCGTGCTCCAGATGCTCCGGCTGTTCCTCGCCGGCCTGGCTGCGGGTCGGTTCTCGTCGCGCCTACGTGTCAAACGTGTCGAAAGCCATCCAGGCGTTTGGGAAGTCACCTGGGCGCCGGACGGCCGTGCCACCTTCGAGTACGGGCCGGAAGTCCGCCCGGGCGAGCCGCACATCATCTGGCGGCGCGTCGGCGCCCACGACATCTTCCGCGAGCCCTGAATGTTGATCGGGTGATTCGATCTCGGCCTCACACAATTCCCCCACCATATGCTGGTCAGGCGTGGCGACGACGGGTCAAGCCGAGCGCGGACGCCACGAATGGGGCCGCGGCCAGGCCAACCAGCAAGAGGATTCGCGCCGATCGGTCAGGCCCATTGCGCCCGGCCGCGCCGGGCGCTATGTTCCCTACGCCGGGGTCGCGACGCGACACCTTGCCACGCCCGCGTCGCCCCCAACGTCGTCCTCGACCTCGGCGGCCACACCCTGACCGGCCCCTCCTATACCAGCGACGGTGTCTTCATTGAGCCCGGGGCGACCAACGCCCGCGTGCTCGATGGCACGGTGATTAATTTCAACTTCGGCGTGGCAGACAACGGCTCCGGCGCCGTGATCCAGCGTGTCACCGCCCATCGCAACAACATCGGCATCGCGGTGGGGGACGTGCTTACCCTTGGCGGCGGCATCTGCTCCGCCCCCGGATGCTACCCCGTCGCGGGCAGCGTCCTCAGCAACGGCCGGGCCCTGGGCAACGGCAGCGGTATCGAGCTGTTCGACGCCTCGGCTGTCACGGTTGCCAGCAGCACGACGAGCGGGGGCATCGTTGGCATCGATCTCGATGCCCCGTCCTCCCGCGACCGGGTGGTCGGCAACGCTGCCAACAACAATGAGGCAAACGGCATCTTCGTGGATACCAGCGCCACGCACCATCAGCTCGCGGGCAACAAGGCCACCGGGAACGGCTTCGTCGACCTGGAGGACTTCAACCCGGGCTGCGACAGCAACCAGCGGGTGGGCAACACCTTCGGCACGAGCGACCCCGCCAGCTGCATCCACTGAGCCAACCCTTAAACTCAAGCCACGATGAAACCCGCAGGGCTGGCCTCTGGGTGCGATGTACATCTCGTCGTGGCTATTGGCACAGCGGGTCAGGTGGCATGCACGATGCCAGTGGCAACGGAGCGGCGGGACCGCGGCTGAGCACCTTTTCCGGCTGGATGACGCCCGCCGCGGCCTGACCGATGGCGACAAGCCCGCCGTCCCGGCTGAACATGGCCAATTTGCCGTCCGGCGCCGTCCCTTGTGGTATCCGGCGCCCATGGATGATGTCCACTAGCTCGCTGAGGCTCAGGATGGTCCTCGCGAATCCGGCGACCGCCGTGACCGGCGGCAAGAGGAGCGCCTGCAGCCTGCCCTCGATCGCGGCGCTCAGCTCATCAAGTGTGACCGCCTGCCGCATTGTGAAGGCCCCGGAGGCGGTCCGGCGCAGTCCGGCGAGGTAGGCCCGACAGCCGAGCGCGCGCCCAATATCGCGTGCCAGCGCGCGCACGTAGGTGCCCTTGGAGCAGTGGATGTCCAGTATCAGCCGTGGCGGCTCCCACTCCAGGAGCGAGAGGGAATGGACCGTGACCTCTCGCTCCGGCGGCTCGACCGCTTCCCCTTTCCTTGCCAGCGTGTAGAGGCGTTGGCCGCCGATGGAGATGGCTGAGAAGGCAGGGGGGCGTTGTCGGATGGCGCCGCTAAAGGCCGGCAGCGCGGCTTCCACGGCCTCGCGGCTGATGGCGTTCCAGTCGCCGCGCGCCACGTCACGCCCCTCCGCGTCGCCGGTGTCGGTCTCGCGGCCCAGCTCGACGGTCGCGCGGTAGCGCTTGTCGTCGTGCTCTAGGTAGCTCAGCAGGCGCGTGGAGGGACCTAAGGCGCAGACGAGCACGCCCGTCGCCAGCGGGTCGAGCGTGCCGGCATAGCCCGCCTGCCGGGTCTGCGTGAGCCGTCGGACCCGATCCAGCGCGCCGCGCGAGCTGAGGCCTAGAGGTTTATCCAGGATGATGAAGCCGTTGTACGTCAACCGCCCAACTCAAAAGCCGGTGACTTTGGACAAGTCCACCACTCCCTTCGGCAGCGCCGCGATGCCTTGCAGCAGGCCCAGACGGGCGTTGCGCAACGCCGGATCGTCCGCCATGACCAGGATGTCCTTGAAGAAGGCGTCAACCGGCTCGGTCAATGTCGCCAGTTGCGTCAGCACGCCATCGAGGCTCCCATCGGCGGCGATTCGTCCTTGCACGGCTTCAACGGCCCGGTATAGGCGCTGGGCAGCCGGCTCGGTGAGATATTCCACCACTAGCGTATAGCGTTCCTGGTAGGGACGGACAATCCGCGCCGCCCGGGCGTAGGCGCGCAAGAGTCCCTCGAACTCGGGACGCTTCACCCAGGCCTCGAGTGAGCGCACGGAGGCGAGGGCCTGCGCCGGAACGTCGCCGCGCTCCGCCAGCACCGCGGCGACCAGGTCGTGCCGGTAGCCCTGGTCGAGCAGCCATCCCTGCAAACGGCGCTCGACGAAGCCGGCGACCTCGCGACGAACGTCATCGGTGACGGGCAGCGGAAGCAACGACGCAGTCAGCGCGATCGCGTCGTGGACAGATAGGGCCGTCTGCCGGTCGACGAGTATCTGGATGGCGCCGAGGGCGGCCCGACGCAGGCCGTACGGGTCGGCGGTCCCGGTCGGGGCCATCCCTGCCGCGAAGAACCCGACCAGATTGTCGAGCCGATCAGCCAGCCCCACCACGGCGCCCGGCCAGTTCGCTGGCAGTGCGTCTCCGGCGTGGCGCGGCAGGTAGTGCTCGCGGATGGCCGTCGCAACCCTGGGCTCCTCCCCTGACCGCTCCGCATAGTAGCTGCCCATCACGCCTTGCAGGTCCGTAAACTCGACCACCATGTTGGTGGCCAGGTCGGCCTTCGCCAACTCGGCGGCGCGGACGGCGACTGCGCTGTCTTCGGCATTGAGGTTCAGTCGCTCGGATAGCGACGCGGTCAGGGAGCGCAGTCGTTGTGTCTTGTCCAGGTAGGTACCCAGCCGCTCCTGCACGACGAGGCCCGCCAGCTTTGGCACGTAGCCTGACAGCGGCTGCCTGTTATCGGCGTCGTAGAAGAACCGGGCGTCGCTGAAGCGGGCGCGCAGCACGGCCTCGTTGCCGGCGCGAATGGTGTCGGCGTGCGCCCTTCCACCGTTTGCCACCGTGACGAACGCGGGCAGCAAGGCTCCCTCCTTGACGAGGGGGAAGTAGCGCTGGTGCTTCTTCATGACGGTGATGAGCACTTCCGGCGGCAAGCTCAGGAAGCCCGAGTCGATCGACCCGCGGATGGCCACCGGCTGCTCCACCAGATTGGTCACCTCGTCCAGCAGGTCGGCATCCTCCTCGACCGTCCCGCCGAGTTCCGCCGCCAATGTGGCCACCTGTCCGCTCACCAGCGACCGCCGCTCGTCCACGTCGACGACGATGCCCTGCCGCGATAGCAGGACCGGGTAGTCCTCGGCCCGAGCCAGGACCAGCTCGGGCGAGCTGTCCGGGCGCGCCCCGTAGGTCACGCGGTCGGACGGCACACCCGCGTAGCTGACGTCAACCAGCGCGTCACCGTACAGGGCTGCCAGCCAGCGAATCGGACGGGAGAAGGCTGTCTGGGTCTCGTTCCAGCGCATCGACCTTGGGAATTTCAAGCCGGCGATGAGCGTGGGTAGCGTCTCCTGCAGGAGCGCCAGCGCGGGCCTGCCCTCGTCGCGCGTCACGGCGGTCAGGTACGGTCTGCCATCCACGTCGCGCAGCTGCAACTGGTCAGGGCGCTGCCCGACGCTCCGAGCGAAGCCTTCGGCAGCCCTGGTGGGCTGACCCTGGGCATCGAAAGCGACGGCTACCGGCGGTCCCTTGGTGACACGCTCCACGTCCTGTCCGCGTGGGGACAGCGCTTCGACGTAGACCGCTAACCGCCGGGGCGTCCCCGCGATCCACAGCTTTCGGTAGCTGAGCCTGGTCGAGCTCAGCTGCTGGGGGACGAGCTCTCGGAGTTGCGTGAGGGCCAGACGCAGGTCGCCGGCCGGCAGCTCTTCGACGCCGATCTCGAGCAGCAAGTCAGCCGGCCCTTCGGCGGATGTGGCGACCGCATGGCGGCGGCGCGGCTGCAGTCGAGGGATCCGCGCCGCCGACCGTTGCAAGAGCGGGAAGCCGAGCTTCTCGCGCTGCAGCAGGTACGCCGCCGCGACTTGCCGTACCAGGTCTCGCATGCGGGCGAAGAAATGGGCGCGCTGCGTAACGCCCACCGCGCCCCGGGCGTCGAGCACGTTGAACACGTGCGAGCAGCGCAGGACGTAGTCGTGCGCGGGCAACACCAGGCCGTGCTCGACCGCGTTCCTGGCTTCCGCTTCGTAGAGCTCATACATCTCGGTCAAACGGGCGGTGTCGGCATCCTCGAAGTTGTAGGCGCAGTAGTCGATCTCCTCCGGCAGGTGCAGATCACCGTAGGAAAGGTCGCCTCGCCACTCGATCCGGGAGATGGACGGCACGCCCTGCAGGAACATGGCAATGCGCTCGAGACCGTAGGTGATCTCGACGGCGACGGGGTCAAGGTCGATGCCGCAGGCTTGCTGAAAGTAGGTGTACTGCGAGATTTCCAGCCCGTCGAGCCAGACCTCCCAGCCCAGGCCCCAGGCGGCCAGAGACGGCGACTGCCAGTTGTCTTCGACAAATCGGATGTCGTGCCGCTGGCGGTCGATCCCGAGCGCCTCCAGGCTCTGCAAGTACAGGTCCATATGATTGCCGGGATCAGGCTTGAGGATCACCTGGTACTGGAAGTACTCGTACCAGCGGTTGGGATTCTGGCCATAGCGCCCATCGGCCGGACGGCCGGACGGTTCCGGGTAGGCGGCATTCCAGGGCTCCGGGCCGAGCACGCGCAGCACCGTCGCCGGGTTGGCCGTCCCGGCGCCGACCTGGACGTTGTGCGGCTGCCAGATCACGCAACCCTGGTCGGCCCAAAAGCCGTTGAGTCGCATGATGATCTGCTGAAAATTCATTGCCGGTGGGACCGACCGTTCAACAGCGCCGCCGCCTCCGCCAGGATCGTCGCGCGGGCGGCGTCCAGCGGACCGGGCAAGGTGGCCCCGGCGGCGCGGGGGTGCCCGCCGCCGCCGTGGGCCACCGCGATTGTCGTCGCGTCGATCGCTTCCGTGGTACGCAAGCTGATCTTGATGTCACCGGACGGATCCTCGCGGAAGAGGACGGCCAGTTCGACGCCTTCGATCCCGCGGACCGCCTCGACCACGCCCTCCGTCCCTTCCTCGTTCAGACCAACGGCGCGGAACATCTCCTGCGTCGCCGTGGCTTCCACGATGCGGCCCCCCTCGTGCTGCCGGAGCGTGGTGAGTACCAAGCCCCAAAGCCGCGTCGAGGCGAAGCGGCGCTCACCCAGCAGCGTCCCGACATCCTTCTGACTGCCGCCGGCTTCCATCAATCTGGCGGCCGCCTGGAACGTCGCCGGTGTCACGCTGCCGAACTTGAAGCTGCCGCTGTCGGTGGTGATGCCACAGAGCAGCGCGGTCGCGGCGTCCGGCGTGAGCGCGAAGCCGGCCGCGGGCAGAAAGTAAGCCATCTGCTCGCAACAAGCGGCCGCTGCCGGCTCGATAATGTTGATCAGGCCGTAGGCGGTGTTGGTGACGTGATGATCGAACTGCACGATCGGTACGTCCGCCAGCAGCGGCGCCAGCTCGTCCGGCACGCCCAGCCGGCGTTGGTCAGCCGAATCCAGCGCCAGCCAGAGGTCCGGCCGGCCAAACGCCTCGAGATCCTGCCACCTCCGCACTTTCTCCGCCCGGGGCAGCTTCAGGAACGTCCAGGGAACCGGGTCGGGATTCACCGCCAGGCAACACTTGCCCGCGGCTTCCAACGCCAGCGCCGTACCGAGGATGGCGCCGATGGCGTCGCCATCCGGGTTGACGTGGCTGGAAATGAGCACCGAAGCAGCCGCGCGCAAGCGCGCCGCTACGGCAGCGTAGCCATCAGCCATCAGCTCTCAGCCTTCGGACGGCTGTCTTTAGCCGGAGGCTCGGCTCCAGACTGCCGATCCGCGCCGGCCTTGGTCTTCCGAACCTCTGCTGATGGCTGACGGCTGATAGCTGACGGCTCGACTGACGGCTCGCTTTTCACCTGATCCAACAGCCGGAGGATGCGGTCGCCACGCTCCAGCGAGTCGTCCAGGTGGAAAGTAATATCCGGCGTGTAACGGAGCTGCAGCGCCGTTCCGATCTCGTGGCGAAAGAAGCCGGCCCCGTGACGGAGCGCTTCAATAGTCGACTTCTGCTCCGCGTCTGAACCGAACACGCTGACATTGACGTGTGCATGGCGCAAGTCGGGCGACACGCGCACCTCAGTGACGGAGGCGAAGCCCACCCGAGGATCCTTGACCTGTTTCAGCAGCAGCTCCCCAATCTCTCGGCGGATCTCATCCGCCACCTGGGCCTGTCGTCGCGACGTCATGGCGTCCTTTCCTTCGTTGGTACGTCACCGCACGCGCTCCTGGCCAAATGCCTCGACGACGTCGCCGATCTGGACGTCACGCCACTCCTCCAGGCCGACGCCACACTCGAATCCTTGGCCTACCTCGTTGACGGCGTCCTTGAAACGCCGCAACGACGCAATCTTGCCTTCGTAGACCTTCTGGCCTTTGCGCAGGAGGCGGCATGGCGCTCCCTTGGTCATGGTTCCATCCGTGACGTACGACCCGGCGACCACCTCGTTGCGCGGCAGTCTGAACGTCTGGCGCACTTCCGCGTGCCCGAGAATGCGCTCCTCGTAGACCGGCTCCAGCAGCCCGTCTACGGCGACTTTCAGGTCTTCCAGCAGCGCATAGATGACATCGTACAGCCGGACATCCAGCCCACTCTGGTCGGCCGCGCGGCGAGCGCCGGGGTCCACCTTGACGTTGAAACCCACCACCATAGCTTTGGACGCTATGGCGAGCAGCGTGTCCGTCTCGGAAATGTTGCCGACGCCGCTGTGGATGATGTTGACCGCGACTTCGGCATTGCCCAACGCGGCGACCGACTGGCGAATCGCCTCGAGGGCGCCTTGCACGTCGGCCTTGATGACGACGTTGAATTCGTTGGTCTGGCTCGTCGCGGTTTCCTTGTTCGCCGTGTCCAGGCTGATGCGACCGACCGTGCTGCCGCCCGCCCCGCTGGTCGCCTGGCGCTGCGTCGCTACCTGCTCGGCGATGGTACGCGCGACCCGCTCGTCTGGCATTACGGTGAAGCTGTCGCCGGCCTGGGGAAGCGCCGGCAATCCGATGATGGACACCGGGCTCGACGGCTCTGCTCGGCGCACCGGCTTGCCGCGGTCGTCCAGCATGGTGCGGATGCGGCCGGCGACGGCGCCGGCGACGACGACATCGGAAAGCTTGAGCGTCCCGTTCTGCACCAGCGCGGTCGCGACCGGCCCAACCTGCTTGTCGAGCTTGGCTTCGATGATGGTACCGCTGGCCGGCCGGTTCGGGTTGGCCTTCAGGTCCCGCAGCTGGGCAACCAACAGGATCAGCTCCAGCAGATCGTCAATGCCGGTTTTCTGACGCGCCGACACCGCCTCCGCTGGGACGTCGCCACCCCAATCCTCCACCAGCACGCCGTTGTCGGCAAGCTGCTGCTTGACGCGATCGACGTTGGCGCCGGCAACGTCGATCTTGTTGAAAGCGACCACCATGGGTACCTTCGCCGCTTTGGCGTGATTGATCGCCTCGACCGTCTGCGGCTGGACGCCGTCGTCCGCGGCAACGACGATCACCACGACGTCGGTCACCTGCGCGCCCCGCGCTCGCATGGACGTGAAGGCTTCGTGCCCCGGCGTATCGAGAAACGTGATTCGCTCACCATTGCGTTCAACCTGGTAAGCGCCGATGTGTTGCGTGATCCCTCCAGCCTCGCCCGCCGCCACGTTGGCCTGGCGGATGGCGTCGAGCAGCGTCGTCTTACCATGGTCGACGTGCCCCATCACGGTGACAACCGGGGGCCGCGTCACCAGATCGGCGGTAGCGTCGGCATTCGCCGTGAGCCGATCCACCGCTGCAGACGACGCGGGGGCGGCGGCATCGGTCGTGGCCACTGACGGTACCTGCACGACCTCTCGTCCCAGGCTCGTGGCTACGCTCTCTGCCGTATTCCGGTCGAGCTGCTGATTGATATTGGCCATGACGCCGTGCTTGGTCATGAGCTCTTTGATCACGTTGACGGCCGATTCGCCGAGCAGATCGGCGAGCTCCTTCACTGTCATGACTGCGGGAAGGTGAACCGGCGCCTTGACCGCCGCTACAACGGCTGAGCGTGGTCCCAGGGTTCTGCCACTGTGCCGGCCCGATCCTCTGCCGCCGTGGCTCCCCATGCCAGGCCGCCCGCCCGGGCGGGGTCGGTAGGTTGACTGACCGGTTCCGACAGAGACCGGGCCACGGTTGGGAGGACTGGATACGACCCCGCCCCCGGGACGAGCAAAGCCGGGCGAGGCGGTAGGAAACGAACGGGGAGGAGCAGCGACCGACGGCGCAGCGCCCGGCCCAACCGGGCGACCACTAGGAAGGCCGGGGCGAGGGCCAATCCGGCCTGGCACGACTCCAGGTCCCGGACGCGGAGCAACGCCCGACGTTGGAACTGATGGGCGAGCGACCGTGGTCGCTGGCGCGCCAGGCGTGCTCGTCTGCGCTGTTGGGCGCGGGGCCGGGACCCCGGCTGGCGGGGCAGGCCGGGCCGGCGGCCCGGACGTCACGGTACGGGCAGCCGGCGCGGTCGGCGGCACGGGTGTCGGCGTCGGCGTAGGCGCTGGTGTCTCGGGCGTTGGCGTCGGAGCCAGCCGAGTTGCCGTGGGTAGCGTTGGCCGCAGCGCCGAGCCGGGCCGTCCGGTGGTGGCGCCGGACGATCGATTGCCGTTGCCGGATGTGCGGCTGGCCGGGGGACGATTGCCCCCATTAGACGAAGAGGGGGTACTCATGTCGAGCTCCTTTCACAGGTCGCCGTAGCGGCCCTTGGCGTTGGCCGGATTGCTCCATCTCACGGCCCAATGGGAGGCAACGCAAACAGGAGACGTGCCTGACGGCTCCTGAGCTACTGGCGAGATACGCGCCAGGGCTGGCGACAACCGGTGTCGTCCTCGTTGGCCGTGTGGCGGCGATAGCCTCAAGACGAATTTCAGCTTGCCGGCTCCTCACCGGCCAAGGCGGCGGCGTATGTTTCCAGCGCCGCCCGATCTTCTCCGGCGATGGTCACGTGGAGCGCGCGATCCAGCACCGCCCTATTAAGGGCAAGTTGCCAACAACTCGGTTTCGCACAGAGATAGGCGCCCCGCCCCGGCTTCTTCCCGGTCGGGTCGATCGAGACCGCGCCTTGCGGGGAACGAACAATCCGCACCATATTGCGCTTCGGTTGCTTCGCCTGATCGGGCTGTGCGTTCCGGCAGGCCACACAGGTGCGCTCAGGGACGTGCTTCGGTCGCAGCGGCATAGGCTCACTCCTTCCTCATGGTGGACGGCGCTGGTCCTGCAACTGCCAGGCCGGGTGAGCTGTCTCCCAATGCCGGTGCGGTGTCAGCAGCATGGATATCGATTCGCCAGCCCGTCAGGCGGGCGGCGAGGCGCGCATTTTGACCCTCCTTGCCAATCGCCAGCGAAAGCTGGTTGGCAGGCACGGCCGCCACCACCTTCTTCTCCGCGTCCAGCACCTCCGTGGAGACGACGGTGGCCGGGCTGAGCGCATTGGCGACGTAGGCGCCGGGTTCCTGATGCCAGACGATGATGTCCACCTTCTCGCCATTCAGCTCGGCGACGACGTTCTGGATGCGGACGCTCCGCACGCCGACGCAGGCGCCCACGGGGTCCAGTCCTTCCTGCCGAGCGGCGACGGCGACCTTCGAGCGAGAGCCCGGCTCGCGGGCGATCGCCTTCAGCTCGATCGCGCCCGAATGAACTTCGGGAACTTCGAGCTCCAGCAGACGGCGCAGCAGCCCGCGATGGCTACGCGACAAGACGAGCTGGGTCCCTCGCGGCGTCCGGTGGACATCCATGAGGAACGCGCGCACCCGTTGCCCTTGCTTGTATTGCTCCGTGGGCACCTGTTCGGCCGGCGGCAACACGGCCTCGGTGTCACCCAGACCGACGTATACGGTGTCGCCGTCGAGGCGTGTCACCAGACCGCTGACGAGCTCACCTTCCTGGTCGGCATAGCGCTCGAAGGTGTGCGACTGCTCCGCGTCCCGAATCTTGTGCTGCACGATCTGCTTGAAGGCCTGCGCCGCGATACGGCCCCAGTTTTCCGGGAGCGGCATCGCGATCTCCACGTCGTCGCCCTCAACCGCCTCCGGGTACTCCTGACGAGCCTTGGCCAGACCTATCTCGCGCGCCTCGTCGCGGACACGAGTTACCACGTGCTTGACGGCGAAGAGATGCTGCTGGCCGCTGGCCTGATCGATGTGGACGGCAACCGGATAGCGCTGCTCCACCTCGCGCCGATAGGCTGAGGCGAGCGCCTCCTCCACGGCGCGGAGGAGCAGCTCGGATGGCAATCCGTATTTTTCCGTGAGCTCGGTCAGCGCACGGGCAAAATCATTGGGAGGCAGTGATTGGCTGGCCATCACTCCTCCAATCCTGACTCTTCGAGCCTTGGCTTCTCATAGCGTGCCCACGCGACGCAGGCCCTATCGCCGGTCCAACCGACGACACGGACGGGGTAACGGTGCGGGCCAGCGCCTGGTACACGTGCGCGCCGCCTCCCTGCCCCAAAAAAGAGAGAAGTGGGTTGCCCCCACTTCTCTTCTCCGACCGTATGCGGTTGCCCGAAATTGTACCACGCGATGGCGCTACAGATTGATGGGGGCGAGCGCCTGGTCATACGCCGGCTGATCACGGCGAAAGCTGTCCGGATTGGTCCCCCACGCTTCGGCCAGGAACGCCGCCAGCAGTTGAAACGGCAGTACGGCGACGATCGGAGACAGCAACTCGGGGAGCGCCGGCAGGCTGACCGCGGGCATCACTCCCGCTGGAGCCGAACCGACTGCCCACACGCGGAGGCCGATGGCGCTGGCCGCGGCGCAGACCTCGGCGGTGCGGGCCGTCCCCGGCCCGTCCGTCTGCACGACCAGGAGGGTATCGCCATCGCCCAGTGCGACGAGTGGGCCGTGCAGCAGCGGCTCGACGCCCATCCCTTCGGCGCAGGCATAGGTCGCCTCTTTGAGCTTGAGCGCCCCTTCCGCCGCCGTGACAGCGTTCGGCCCCCAGCCGGCAAGCATTAATCGCGCCGTCTTGGACAATGTGGTTGCCAGCTCCCGTACGACCGCTTCCTGTTGGATGACGGATCGCATGGCCGCCGGCAATGATGCCAGAGGCTCGCGCAGCGATGCCGCCCCCATGTGGACTGCGAGCTGCGCCACAACGCTCAGCGCAGCGGTATAGGTGGCGGTATGGGTGCTCGACACTTCTTGCGGCGCCGTCTGGATGGTACGACCGACGAGCGGGAGTGTGCGGCCCTGTCCCGTGATCGCCAGGCTGAGGCCGCATTGCGTCGCTGCCAGCTCCGCCGCCAGCACCGTGTACTGCTTGGTGCCGCGGTGACTGAACAGAATGGCGGCGTCCTGCCGCGACAGCGGGTACGGATACCCGGCGAAGTCGGCGCTGTGGACGGCGGTGGCCTCGACGCCGGCGGCGCGAAGGAGGAATGCCCCCACCTGGGCCGCGTGAAAGCTTGTGCCAATGCCAATGAGGTAGATGCGCCGCGCGCGCTGCAGGTCCTCGGCTACCTTGGCGGCGTCGTCGCGCGCCAGCAGCTCGGCTGCCAACTCCGGCTGCGACTGGATGGTCTCATAGAGGGCCGTGTCCTGCGCGCGCGCCATACCATGCATCCCCGTCTACTTGCGTTACGCGCTAAGCGTACCTCAGGACCTGCGTTTGCCCAAGGCGACGGCCGCTCAATCGCAGCGTGCGGCCAGAGCACGACGGGCGGCCGAGTCGTGCAGGCCGTGGACGTCGGGGGCGCTGTGGATCGACGCCGTGGCGAACTTTCCCGTTGCCCGCCCCAACGCCCAGGATCTGACCTCTTACGCGATCTTCCACGGATTGACGATCTCGTGCGGCGCTCCCTATACTGAAGCTTCAGTCAAATGATGCGCTGGTCTCATGTCGACCTGGGCAAGGGTGCTGGCCGACGTAGCTCAATTGGCAGAGCGGCGGTTTTGTAAACCGCATGTTCGGGGTTCGAGTCCCCGCGCCGGCTCTTCGTGGCTGCCTGGACTATGGACAATGCAGCATCCACACGAGACGGCATAGGTGGTGCGCGTCCCAACGGCGCCTATGACGGGACGCGCCTGGCGCCCGATGCCCGCGCCGGGCACGGACCCATCCAATGGGGGACATAGAGAGGACTGCGCCGTGACGAGCCGCAATGGGAGTGACCAGCCGGTCGAGACTAAGGACATCCCACGACCAGATCAGTCGCTCATCGCCGCCTTGCAGGGCATCGGGAGCGCCACGGCCAGCGGGGAGCTGAAGCGCCTCGGTATCCGCAGCGCCTTCATGCAAGGGCCCGTCTGTATGACGCCGGGCGCGTCGATCGTCGGGCCCGCGCTCACCCTGCAATTCATGCCCAAGCGCGAGGATCTGTACCCGGACGCCGAGTACGTGGACCCGGAGCGCCAGTTGCATCGCCACGCCCTTTACCATGCCCAGCCGGGCGATATCGTGGTGGTCGACGCGCGCGCGGACATGACCAGCGGCGTCTTCGGCGAGATGATGATGACCTATTTCCGTGGCCGCGGCGGCCTGGGCGTCGTGATCGACGGCTGCATCCGCGATTCCGCCCAGATCAAGAAGCTAGGGCTCGGTCTGTGGCTCCGTGGCGTGACGCCGAACTTCCACACCCAGACGAGCATCTACCCCTTCGCCGTCAACGTCCCGGTCGCCTGCGGAGGCGTCACGGTGATGCCCGGCGACCTCATCATCGCCGACGACGACGGGTCAGTCGTCGTGCCGATCGGCCTGGCGCCTCAGCTCGCCACGAAGGCCGGCGCCCACGTCGAGTGGGAGGAGTTCAGCCGGCTGAAACTGGCCGAAGGGGGCGACTTGCGGAAGTACTACCCGCTCAGCGACGCGGCCCGCGCCGAGTACGAGGCCTGGCGCCGCGCTCAGACGCCCGAGCGGCGCGACGAAACCGGGTGACGGGCAGTGTTTGGTACCGCTGGCGAATGTCTGGAGACGACACCCGCCGTTGTGCCCGACGCTGAACCGTCGGGCTAACAGTTTTGAACCCGGCTGAAGCCGGCTAGGGACGATGGAAGTCGGTTGGAGCAATCAAGCCGCTTTAAGCGGCTCGAGTTGCGTCCGCAGCCGGCCCGCGCCCCCAGCCAGCTTTAGCTCGGTTGGTCCTGTGAGCCCGACGGTTCAGCGTCGGGCGGACCGTCGCGCACGACCCTTCCAGACTTACGCGTACACTGCCTCACGCAGACCCTTGAGGTAGCCGATGGCGAAGAGCCGCCCGATGCTCGAGTAGGAGGGGCGGTCGTTGCTATCGCCCTCCATCGTCGGGACGTGGTCCGGACGGCACACGCCGTCGAAGCCGATCTCGCGGTAGGCCCGCATGCATGCCAACATGTCGGTCTGCCCCTCGTCGTGGAAGGTTTCGACGAACTTCTCAGGGGTACCGCGCACGTCGCGAAAGTGTACGAAGAAGATCTTGCCCTGCCGGCCAAAGTGGTGAATGGCGCCGGGGAGGTCGTCGGTCATCAGCGTGAAGTTGCCCTGGCAGAGCGTGATGCCGTTGACCGGGCTGGGGACCAGGTCGAGCAGCCGCTGGTAGTTCTCGGTGCTCCGCATGATGCGTCCCAGGCCGCGGATTGGCGAGAGAGGCGGATCATCCGGATGCATCGCCAGCTTCACGTTGGCCTGCTCGGCCACGGGTACCACGGCGTCGAGGAAATAGCGTAGGTTGTCCCACAGCGTATCCTCGGAAACGACGCCGTACTCGGTGAGCGGCGCGTTGCGCATCAGGGCGTGGTCGTAGCCGGTGGCCAGCGCCCCGCCGCGCGACGGGATCGTGGTCGACGTGCGCATCCAGTTGAACACCGGCATCCACTCGTAGCACCAGACCGGGATCCCCAGTGCGCCCATGTTGCGGATGAGCTCGCATGCGGTCTCGATCTCCTCGTCGCGCCCCGAAAGCCCCAACTTCGCTTTGTTGAGCGGCGGCCGGCTCTCCAGCACCGCCAACTCAAACCCGGCGTCCTCGTAGGCCGTCTTCACGCGGAGGAGCGACATATAGCTCCACGGCAGCGCCTCGCGCTCGACATCGAGGCCCCGACTGAAGTCCATCGCGCCAACGACGTGGTCAATGCCACACTGCTTGACCATTCTCCACAGCGGCGAGGGGCGCGGCGAAAGGGACTCGGCGATCTGGATCACGTCCGGTCTCCTTGTTTCTCCCTACCTGGAACGGGGTTGCTGCCCTCGCCGGAGGAGCAGATCCACCCGGGCAGCGGCGCAAGGCGAGTGTAGCACAGCGCGCGGCATCGCGGCTGAAAGGTCTGGGTGGCACCGTCTAGCCCACTCGCAGCAGGTCGTCTGACCTGTGGGCTATCTCCACGACGTTGTTCGGCAGAAACTGCCTGAGAAGACGCCGTAGCCCTTTTTCACGGTCGTCCCCGCCTTCGTCGGTCAAGAAGAGTTGTTCGCACGTTACCGCGATATCCTCAACAATCCGCTCGTAGCGATAGTACGCGAGAACCATAGGATCTATCTCCACGTGGCCATAGCCGTCATAGAACAACATTTCTTCGCGGGCGCTATGCCAGACACCACCAACACCACCACCCACAAACATGAGGTCGCGCTCTTTCGGTGCGACGATCAGCGTGTCCCAATCAACAACGTACAGCGCGCCGTTCGCATCCACCAAGACGTTACCGGCGTGAATATCAGCATGGCACAAGACACATTCCAGTGATCGCTCCCGGAGCGTATTGCCAAGCTGTTCAGCCCGCTCGACGAGCATGGAGATCTCATCGCATCTGGCTCGAAGAAACGCCGCCAACGTTGCCGCGACGGGATCGTCGAAGACGGTAGCCTCAACACGCCTTTGGAATGTCCTGACTAGGTCGCGCCAGCGTGGAGAGTAGGTCTCGCGCGGGACACGTTGTCGGAGAGAATGCGGCACGACCGCCGTGTGAATGCCTCTGAGCGCGACGCCAAGCTCGACCCAGTGACGATCCGACAAGACAGTCTCGAACCCATTATGGCCCACGATAAATGGGTAGAGCATCGCCGTGAAGGCATCCACGCGTGTCCAGAGTTGCCGCTCGCCAGTTTCTCTGGGAGCGATGACTTGCCTAATGCCTTGGTCGCTGAGTAATCGCGGTACCGCCACGGTCGTTTCATCGAAGATGCCTCGTCGCAACTTCAGAAAGTACGGCCCTGCCACGTCGTCAACCCGATAGACTGCCGTATTTAGATCGGCGCCAAGCGGAAGAAAAACGATGTGGACGATCTGCAATCCGTAGCGATCCTGCAAACAGGAGATGAGTTTTTCGTCCGGCAGATCCGGTTTTTCCAGCATCGCTATGCCGCCCCCTGTACCAGGGTCCAACGCCGATGGCAGTATACAGACAGCGAAGGCGAGTAGCGAAAGGAGACGCGAACAGATGACGCGGCCGGATCAAATCGAGGGCTACACGTTCGGTAGGGCGACGCACTCGCCGGTCACCCTGGAGGAGCTCGACCTGCTCGAGCGGACGATGCAATGGAGCGACGAGGATGAGCGCTACTTGAAGCTGGCGCGCGAGGTGCTGGCGAATCAGGCCGAGGCGATGGTCGATGCCTGGCGAGGGGTTATCGCATCGCAGCCCCACCTCGCGCGCTACTCCGCTTTCCCCGATGGCCGTTCCAACGCCGCCTACTCGGCGGCCTCGAAACCTCGCTTCATTCGTTGGGTTACCGATGTATTCACGCGGCCCCGGGACCAAGCCTGGCTGGACTATCAGCAGGAGATCGGCCTGCGGCACACCCGCGAGAAGAAGAACCGGACGGACCAGGCGGAGTCGGCTGAGCACATTCCCTACCGCTATTTCCTGGCCTTCGTACCGGTAATCCTGCTCACCACCAGGGAGTTCCTGGGCCGCAAGGGCCACAGCGCGGAAGACGTCGAGCGCATGCACGCCGCCTGGACCAAGGTGGTGCTGCTGCACATGACACTGTGGAGCCGGCCGTACATGGGCGCGGGCGACTGGTAGCATCGCGGCGTGGAGGTAGGCGCCGTCGTCACGTCGACTCCACCGGCGACGCCCGCGCCATGCTACGCTAGGCAACAGCGGGGAGGACCGATGCACGCGACCACGGTGGGCCTGGCGGACCTCGCTCTGCTGGCCGAGGAGGAGCACGACGAGCCCTTGGCCGGCCAGGAGCACAGCCTGACGATCCAGAACCTGCACTACCCGCTCTACGCCCATCTGCGCGGCCCCGCCTGCTTCGTCGCCAGCGAGCTGCGCGTCTACCGCGATCCCCACAACCTGAACGATTGGCGGGAGCCGGACGTGCTGGTGGCGCTGGGCGTGCCGGACCGGGTGCGACCCGGCTACGCCCTCTGGCTGGAGGGCAAGGCCCCCGACCTGGTCCTGGAGGTGCTCTCGCCGGATTCGGTGAGGAATCGGGACCTGACGGCCAAGCGCGACTGGTACGGGCGCGAGGGGGTGCGGGAGTACGTGGTAGTGGACCCGGCGGGCGCCTTCGCGCCGGAGCCGCGGCTGCAGGCCTGGCGCTTAGGCGATCTCGCCGCGCCCGAAAGCGGTGGTAGCGAGTACGTACTGGCGGACGAGGATGGCATCCTGCGCAGCCGTGTGGCGCCGGTGGGCTGGGTGGCGCGGGGCGAGTGGGTGCGTGTGGTGGACCTGGCGACGGGGGATCTGCTGCCCACGCTGTGGGAGTTGGAGCCGCGGCTGCGCGAGGAGATCGCCGCCCGCCAGGAGGCCCAGGAGCGCGCCGGCCGGGCCGAGGCGCGGGTGCGGGAGTTGGAAGCGGAGTTGGAGCAACTGCGGCGCCAGCACGAAGGGCACGAGTAGTTTGATGCAGCCGCGGGCGTCGGCGACATGCTCAGTTGGCAGTCCCGACGGCGTCGCGCATCTGGTCGAGGTGCTGGCTCGTATGACTGGCAAGCGTGCGGGCAACACGCTCCGGTGTCTCCACCCGCCCCAGTTGCATCGTTTCCTCGTGGTCGCCTGGTCGCGTCCACTCGTCGTCTCGCAGCGACTCGAACACGGCGAGATTCGCCCGGCGCAGCGTCGTCCAGCGGTCGAGCGCGTCGTTGACCGTCTCCAAGTGGGCGAAGCGCCTGGCCCAGGCGTCCTGATCGTACGCCTTGAGAAACGGTCGTGCCTGCGTCACCAGCATCCGCAGGCGCACACCGTACACTTGCTCGGCATCGGCGAGGTGGACCACCACGTCGTGTGCGGACCAGGAGTCCGCCGCCGGGGTGGCATCAATGCGATCGGCAGGCAGCGTCCGCACCGCGGCAGGGAGTGTATCGAGTCCCTCCCGCAAGGCGACGATCGTTTCCGCCCGCTCTGCCGGAGTCATTCTCGTTGTCCTCCCAGTGGCATTGGCAGCGCTCCTGCCGCCGCGATTTGACGACAGTCAGTATCCGGCTGCCATCCGATGCTGTCAAAAGAGTACCCATGTCTCATGAGAATAGCCGTGTGCTGCCTGACAACACGTTATGCATTGTGGGGTGGCAGACTTCCGTGGTCGCGGAAGGAACAGCGGAGTCTCTCATGATAAGCGAACTGGCTGAGGCCAGGGCCGATGCCCTAATCGCTCGGCACGTCGGTCCCCATCCATCGAACCCCGGTCGTGACGAATATTGGCTCACTGAACCGGGCGTGTCCGTTTGGGCGGTTGTCGGAGCATTCAAGGCGGAAAAGGGGGATGCCGATGAGGTCGCGGCTGCTTATCACCTCACTCGGGAGCAAGTCGACGCCGCCCTTGCCTATTATGAGCGCAATCGCACACTGATTGACAACCGACTGGCCCAAGACTGCGCCGCCTGATGGCGGCGTTCTACTTGGACGAAGACGCACCGGAGACCCTCGCCGCCTTTCTGGTCGCTGCCGGTCATGCCGCGGCCACAACTCGTGCGGAAGGTTGTAAGGGTGCAGCGGACTACGATCAGCTATGGCATGCGGCGTTGCGCGGTTGGATTCTCGTCACGCTGAACCGCAGTGAGGACACGATGGACCACGTCCGGAATGTCGTCGACGGTGAGGCCCTTGGCTGCCAACCGTTCGTCGCCATAGGCCGAGAGCGCGTCGAGCCGCTCAGCCCGTTCCAGGATCTCCATCTGCCTCATGGCAATCCGGAGGAACGCGCTCCGGTTGCCCTGGGCAAAGACCTCGACGAGGTGATTGAGACTGGGCAAGTCTTCTTCCAGGATCGAAAAGCTGATGGTTACTGAGGCCATGGGTTCTGCCTTCCAGGCTACTGCATACCTTGTAGGTTCATTGTAGGTGGTGCATCTGCCACATTCGGGGTCGGTCGTGGTCGCTGGCCGGCGGTTGAAACCGCGCCTTGTGCCGGGCGAAGTCCGCCTTCGCGGACTGGGCGCAACGGGCCGACTCGATGCCAACCTGGCCCATTAGGAGTCCGCGACGGCGGACTTCGCACGTCGGCAGCCGCGACTTTAGTCGCCAGGGGTCACGCCCATAGGAGTGGGCAGGATTTGCGAGGGGAGAGTCGAGCGTCCAGAATCGAGGGTGGAAACGAGCGCCTCGATGATTGGAGATAGCGATGCTCTCCCCGGAGGAAGTGTATCCGTTGGTGCAGGCGTGGCTGACGGCGATGGACATTGTGGGCCATCGGACGGCGGTGACGGCGTTGGCGCACCTGGTGACGGCGCTCCTGCTTGGGCAACGGTTGTGGACGGCGAGTCTGATGCGGGTGGTAGGGAGTCGTTTGCCGGTCCCCGCGCGCCAGCGCTATCGGCGCGTGGCGCGTGCCTGGACGCGGCCCTGGCTCACGCCCGGCTGGCTCACGTCCCGGCTGGTCCGAGCGGCGCTGGCGCTGGTGACGCCTGCCGCCGAGGCCGAGGTGCTGGTGGTGTTGGACAGCGTGCGCTG
>Ga0207416_1002064_pt1 | contig 23321 bp, 13 predicted proteins | sample PaiPotPPM11metaG_FD_184107 | JGI IMG/M metagenome (GOLD analysis project Ga0207416, IMG submission 184107) | Iron sulfur acid spring bacterial and archeal communities from Banff, Canada, to study Microbial Dark Matter (Phase II) - Paint Pots PPM... ...
GCTACTGGCGCGGGTGGTCGAGCGAGCCCCCGCCACTGGAGCTCCAGCGGCTGCTTGACTGGCTCTGGCAGGGACGAGGGATCGACCTCTATGCGAAGGTCTGACTCTTCTCAACAAAGTAGCGCTATTCGTCGAAGGGCGAAGGTAGCGGCTGACCTTCAAATCGGGCTGCCAGGGCTAGCTCTGCGTTACGGTGCCGATAGTTCTCCGGCAGCTCCGGTGGATGATTGATAAAGCATGTGACGATCTTTTCGAGATAGGTCCGCAGCGGTTCGTGCCGGAAGCCGAGCTCCACTCTGGCTCTACTCCCGTCGAGACAGGACATCCAGCGGGTGCTGAAGGGGGAAATCTCGGTGGGCTCCAGGCCGGCTTCGCGAAGCTGGTCGCTTGAGACCGGCAGGGGACGGGCGGGAGATCCAAGCAGATTCGCCAGCAGGCTGACCAGCTCTGCCAGGGTCGGCATTCTATCTTGCGTCAGATTGTATGCCTCGCCGAACGTTGCGCCGTTGCCCAGAATGCTGGTGATGACCCTCACCACTTCTCCGCTGTATACGTGGCGAATCGGTTGAGCTCCGCCATCCGGCAGCAGGACCGGACCTCCATCCAGGATGCGCCAGAGATAGCTTTCGATACGATGGTACGGATCGCGCTCCCCATTGACCATGGGAAGCCGCAGCCGGGTCGCAGGGAAGCCTGATGCGGCCCACGCCTCGGTAAGCACATCCTCTGCCTGCCGCTTCTGCACGCCATAGCTCCACTCGTCGCGGCTGGAGGGTTCGGCAGGCTCTGGAAGGAGTGTGCCGTAGTAGTCTTCCTCCCGTGCCGGTGAGTGGCAGGAGTCCAGCACCAGGTATACCTGTCCTGTGCTGATGAAGACATAATGGCCCGCCCGGCCGCGTCCCAGCACGGACAGGGCCTGTTGAACGTCTCCGGCCGTATAGGCGGCAAAGTCCACTGTACTGTCAAAGCTCTTGCCGGTCAGCTCGCGCTCAAATTCCGATGTGGTCCGGTCGGCTATGAGGCGCTCCACGCGTTCCCCGAACGGGTCCGGATGAAGGCCGCGGTTGAGAATTGTCACCGCGTGGCCGCCGGCCAGCAGGCGCCAGACAAGCTGATATCCGACGAACCGAGTTCCCCCAATGACGAGAACGCGCATACCGCTTTGTCTCAGATTGGAGGGAACGGATGCAACTAAGGGACCGTCAAACAATAACCTACTCAACTGAGATCGCGCGCGGGACGATCGTGTAGTTCCACTCGCCGTGGAACGCATCACGCTGGAGCCGGATGGTGGCCATATCCGCATCGGAGACTTTGAGCCCGGCTGGATAGGTCTTGGTGTCCAGGTAACTCTCGACGGTGAGGCGAGTGTCCGTGGCCGTGGCAGCAATCAGGCTCAGGATCACGGCATAGCTGAGCAGCGGCTTGCCGCGCCAGTTCTGAATGATGAAGGAGAACAGGCGATGCTCGATGGTGTTCCACTTGCTGGTGCCGGGGGGAAGTGGCAGACGCTGATCGTCAGCCCGGTCTCGTCGGCCAGTCGCCGCAGCTCCCACTTCCACAGGCGCACTCGTGAGCCATTGCTCCCCCCGCCATCTGCGGTGATCAGCGGGCGGTGCACCTGGGGGTAGTGCGCCTGTCCGGCGCCCTGCCACCAGCGCCGGATGCTCTCCACGGCAAACGCCGCCGTATCATGATCGATCCCAACGTTGACCCAGCCTGCATTCTCTGCCAGGTCGTGCACCCCGTAGGGGCTGACCCGCCCCAGCCCAGGGCCAAGGCTTCGGATGCCGCCACGGCCCGCCGTCCCCGTTCATCCAGCGTCCCCGCCACGCGCGCATAGCGGTCCTGTATCGTCTCTTGCTCATTCATGCCGTCCAGTTACCACTTTCAGCGATAAGCGGCGCTCTTTCTTCAGAGCTGTTTGGCACCGATCCCTGCATCTCACAGCTCCTGAATGGAGCAGGGGGAATCTCAGAAAACGAGGTCTGCTGAGACGCGCAGCTAGGTGCCGCGCTCAATTTATCGAAGTACCATGGTCCACGAGCCTTGCTCCTCTCCGTCCTTCACGAAGCCAAGCCGCTCATAGAGCCGCCTGGCAGGGTTATTCGGCTCAACGCTCAAGCTCAGGGCGTGAAGCCCCTGTCGGCGTGGCTGCTCGACGAGAGCTTGGTCGTCCGATCTCAGAGCACGCGACAGAGCCGTCAGCCCGAGCGAGACTGACGGCTCTGTTCGTTGTCGTTCACCGGCGGCGGGGGTGACCGGAGGCGCTATCGGGGAATCTGACCGCTGGCGATTCAAAACCAGTTAGACATGCGATGGGTGATCAGATAAGCATTCTTGGGGTAATGGCTCAAGGTGGTGACGTGGCTGCGGACTGGCTTGTGCCAGCCGCCACCGGCATAGGCGGCAGCTGGGCCCTGCAACATTCCGCCGATCAGAGCGGTCGTGAGGGTCATGGTTGTCGCCACCAGCACACAGCGCAAACCGCCTCAGAGCTTGGTATCCATATAGCTTCCATTTCCGTGGCCGAATGAGGAGGGGATCCCTGGCACTGCCAGCGGTTAGCTATACCAACACGCTCGTAAGTAAGTGGACTTGATCTTGCCTTTCTGAGAGAATGCCGTATGCGCGAGAACGATGGCCGGAAGCTGGATCACGCGACGCTCGCGCAGATGCGTTTCCGGGCGGTGGACGCGGTCGGGGACGGGATGCATCCGGAGGACGTGGCCGCCGCGCTGGGGATTCGGCCGAGCCTGATGAGGATCTCAGATGCGCTCGCTCGGGTTCGAGATGGTGACGGTGGTGTTCGAGCAGCCACCGGCGACGTGAACCGCGCACGGCTGCGCGAGCTGGGCTTCGAGCTCGGCGTTCGCGCCGAGGCCGGCGTGTCCGACGAGGGTGCGTGGTTCGCGACGGCGCCGGACGGCGCGCCGGTGGTGCTGAAGTGGTTCCCGGACGAGACCGTCGCCGAGCGCTATGCGGTCCTGCTCCCCGGCCTCGACGAGCTCCGATCACGCGGCGTCCCGGTACCGGAGTACCCGCACGTCCTCGCCGTCGACGGCTGGACGCTGTCGGCGCAGCAGGTCCTGCCGGGTGCGTCGGTGCGCAACCCGTCACCGGCGATGGTGGAGCAGGTGGTCGAGTGTGTCGCCGCCATGGCCGGTGTCGCCTGTCCGCTGCCGGCGCCGGACCTGCTTCCCTGGGGTGCGTCCGTCGTGCACACGCTCACCGTCGGCGTGGACGGGTGGGCGATGCACGAGCCGCTGCGCACCGGGGGTCGTCGCAGCGCGGCGGTGCTCGACCGCGTGGTGGCCGTCGGCGCCGACGCCGACGCGGCATGGTTCCCGACCGACGGGCTCGTGCACCTGGACCTGCACACCGACAACATCCTCGCCGGCGACGACGGCACGCTCACCGGAATCATCGACTGGGAGGGCGCGTGCGCCGGCGATCCCCGCTTCGATCTCGTCAGGTTCGCGTACGACCTCGACGGGCACGATCAACCGGTCTGGGACGTCGTCGAGGCCACCGGCATCGAGCCGCGCGTGCTTCGGGGGTACGTCGCCCACCACGCGCTGCGGTGCACGTCCTGGCAGATCCACCACCACACCGACGACGTGCCCCGCCAGCTCGACCGCGCCGAGCGCGTCCTCGATCGGTACGAGGCCTAGGAGACCGCGGCCGCCTGCTCTGGCCGTTCCATCGCTCCGAACGGCGCTCCGAACAACGGATAGGGTGCACCCACTCACTCGGCCACCCCCAAAGCCATTTGAGCGACAGAGCACTAGGACGCTCCATCCCTTTAGCGATCCTCGCGTTTGGTGCTGCCGTCGGCGCCGCACTCGCGCTGACAGAGGCGCTCAACCTCCCGATCTATTGACGGACAGGGCCTGACTCTGGACAGCCGCCCCTGTTCAGCCCCCTGGGTTTCAATTCCACATAATCATGGTGCAGCGCCCCGACTCCACGAACGTAGCGGGCTATCGGGCCTGGCAATCCATGGGCCGTCGGGTTCGCAAGGGGGAGAGGGGGATCGTTATTCTCGCCCCCGTCATCCGCCGCCGCGAGAACGAGGATTCCGAGCTAGGCGAGAAGGAGCGGGCGGTCGTCGCCTGGCGTGGGCTCGGTGATCCAGTACGGTTCGCCGATCAGGACCAGTCCATCCGAGCGGACCAGGGGGCGGATGAGATCGATGGTGCCCGAGAGCCCCCCTCCGATCCAGGTGGCCCCGATGCAGGAGACAATGTCATACGGTGCCGCGTCGTCACGATAAGTGCCGGCATCGGCGTGGACGAAGCGCACGCGCGCTGCGGCACCGAGTTCCTCGGCCCGGTCCTGTGCCGCGGTAAGGAAGAACTCGCTGATATCGACCCCCACTCCGCTAATTCCGTGATCGCGGCTCCAGGCGCACAGCATCTCCCCCTTGCCGCAGCACAGGTCGAGCTGCCGCTGCCCCTGGTAGAGGCAGCATATCTTATCCAAGAGGCGCAGCTTCTCCTCGGTGAATGGATTCAGGATGCGATGTCCTGCCTCCGCGATCTCGTGAAAGCGCAGCGCCATAGGGGCTCATTCTAGCTTAGCTATCAGTTTAGCTATCAGTAGGCGGGGCCAGCGGATGCGCCGCGGCTAGCCTGAGAGCACGAGCCGGAGCTGTGCCGCTGCTCCTCGCCGTTTCCGCGGTGCCGCTGGCCGCACCCGCACCACCTTGAGCCACTCTCCATCGCCCAGCTCCCAGAGTGCCTGCTGGGGTGATTGGAATTGCGTCTCAAAGAGCCGATGCGCCTTGATTGCCCGTAACTAGTGGCGATCAGGTTCATAGTCGACGCCGTACTGGGCGAGTGGCTGATCGCTGAACTCGATGGTCAACGTCTCGCCGTACAGCCACAGCGCTGCCTTCTCCTTGACGAGCCCTCGTTCACTATAGAGTCGCCAGTGGCGAAACCGCACGTAGCCCAGCTTGTCGATCCGTCGCAGCGAGCGCGTCTGATAGAAGATCCGATGCAGTTCATCGGGATCGTGCTGGGTCCCCAGCACCCACCCGAGGACCTCGGCAGGGCTGTGCTTGCCATCTTGGCGCTCTAGATGTCCCCCGTGCACCTGCCGATTGAAGCTCGCGACAAAGCGATCGTGCGCGGCGCCGAGCTCGCTCCAGGTGGTTGCCTGCTCAAAGTGCCAGTCGGCCATGCGGCGCTGCACGTTGAAGTTGGTCTCGATGTAGCTCTGCCATGGTTGTCGCTTCTCAATCGTCTCCTTGCGGATCCCGAGTGCCGCATAGATCCGCATCGCTTCCTTCGCCTTGAACACGCCGTCCGAGTCGCTGACCAGGGCTTCCGGACTCCCATGCTGCCGGATGGCAGCGAAGAGCACGATGAGGTAGGCGGTGAGATCCTTGGTGCGGGAGATAGCACTGGCCAGGATCGACCGGCTGAAGTTCTCCAGGATGGTGATGCAGTAGATCATGCCCCCACCGAGCCGGTGCATATCGAGGTAGCGGATATCGACCGTCCAGTACTGGTGCCGGCGCGTTGCCCGGAACGGCATGGCTTTGGGTTCTTTAGGCTCCGCCACCGGTCCCTTGAGGCCATAGAGCGCGCGGTTGAGCGCCAGGATGCGGCCACAGGTGGCGGGGCTGAGCTTGATTCCCTGCTCGAGGAGCGCGGCATGGATCCGAAACTTCCCCAGTAGCGGATTCTGTTGAAGCGTACGCACCTCGTTGATGACCTGCAGTGTCACCCTGCGCTTCGGCTGCTTGGGGATCGGTGCCTTGTCATCGAGGCCAGCGACGCCTTCCTCGACCCAGCGGCGCAACGTCAGGTAGACCGTCCGGCGGGTTGTCTCGAGGTAGGCGGCAATACTGCTGACCGTCCAGCCTTCGGCGTGCAGTCGAATGATCGCAAGCCGGCCCTCCGCCGGATCAGCGAACTGGTGATAGCGGGGGTACCGCCGACTCATGGACGTTGGCTTGGGTCCCGTGGCAAGCACCCGCTTGACCGTGTGCGCGCTCGGCCGGCGTCCGGACGCGACGTAGCAGAGAGTCGCCAGCTCGTGCGGCGTGAAATCCGGATACTCGGTCTTGCGATCAACGATGAGCTGACGCAGTGGTGGAGGCAACATCCGGCGATCGTCATGCTTCGGCCCGCGAAAGTCAGCAAATAAGCTGGCCATCCCGTGCGTATCGAAGCGGTGGGCTTTACGTGGCAGGGTCCGTTCGGCCGCACCGGTTTGCTGGGCTCGCTCCGCCGGCGTGTAGCCAAAGAGGACGACCGGCCGGATCAGCTCATAGGCGAGCTGTTCGGGCCAGTCGATGAGCAACGACAACTGGTCCCAGTCCTCGGTCGGGACAATCTGAGGACGTGATCGCCGCGGCACGGTGGTCTCTCCAACGGAGGTGGGATAAGAAGCGCCTGGATCGCGGGTGCCTTCCTTCTAGCATACGGATGCGAGTACCCCGAATCCTCGACTACTCGGCCACGGAAATGGAAGCTATATGGATACCAAGCTCTGAGGCGGTTTGCACAGCGAGCCCTGCGGGCGATGTGGGTCGTTCTGAGGGTGGTGCGAATCATGGTGTACTCCTTTATGTGTGGTCGTTCTGCTGAGTTCCTGAAACGTAGTGCGCTGCCTGAATCCTCTGGGTGACCGTGCTCTCCCTGCCCGGCGCTCACCTCCTTTCCTTCAGGGCTGGCTCGATCCGGGCGTTCTGCTTGTCGAGGTCCAGTCTGCAGCAGCGGGAACGTTCTGACCAGGAGAAAGGTACACTCCACGCACACTTCCTGCACACTTTGCCTTCGAGTGCTCCCGCGCTCACAGCGATGTGGAGGCAGATGCAGTCCTGATGGCGTATGACGACGCCAGAGAATCCCGGCACTCGGTCCGATCGTGGCTACTGACGAGCGATCCTTCGGCTACCTGCTCCGGCGCTACCGCCTGGCTGCCCTGCTCACCCAGGAGCAGCTGGCGGAGCGAGCCCACCTGAGCTATGGGACGATCAGCGACCTGGAGCGAGGGGCCAAGCACACCCCTCGCCGGGACACGGTCCTCCTCCTTGCCGATGCTCTGGAGCTGTCACCCCAGGAGCGCGCCACCCTGATCGCTGCCGCCCACCCGGTAGACCGTGTGCCCCGTTCGCGCGTCTGCCCGAGCTGCGGCGCCAGCCTGCCCCTCACCCAGACCTTCTGTGGGGAGTGTGGGACGCCGTTCGAGCCGGGCAGACCGTCGGCGGCACTACCCGCTCCGATACCCGCTCCTCCTCCTGAACCCCACCCGATGTCCCTTGCCCCGGCCCCAGCATCGCTCACCACACACCAGGTCGCGCCGTCTCCCGCTGCTCCTCCTGCCGAAGAGCGCCGTCTCGTGACTGCTCTCTTCTGTGACCTGGTCGGGTTCACGCCCCTCTTCGAACGGCTCGACCCCGAAGAGGTTCGGGAGATCCAGGGAGCCTACTTCTCGGCCATGAGCACCCACATCACGCGCTACGGGGGAACGGTCGAGAAGTACGCCGGGGATGCCGTCCTGGCGCTCTTTCGTGTGCCCACTGCCCACGAAGATGATCCCGAGCGAGCCGTCCTCTGTGCGCTTGCCATGCAGCAGGCGATTGGGCCGCTGGCCGACAGCGTTCAGCGTCAGCATGGTGTTGGGGTTGCCATCAGAGTGGGGATCGACACGGGGGAAGTCGTGGCCGGCAGCTGGGATGTGACGGATCGGCAAGAGGTGGCCGTGACCGGCCATGCACTGAACACGGCGGCGCGCCTCGAGGCAGCGGCAGAGCCAGGGGAAGTCCTGGTGGGAGCCCAGACCGTGCGGCTGACCCGGCGTATCCAATATGGCGAGGAGCGACCCCTCGCCCTCAAGGGCATAAGCGAGCCGGTGCGGGGGTATCCCGCACTGGGTATCGCTGAGCAGGTGGGTGAGCGCTGGGAGACCATTCAGCGTGCGACGCCGCTCATCGGGCGAGAGCGAGAGCTGGCACAGCTCCTTGAACTCTGGGAGCGAGTAAGAGGCGGCGAGGGACAGCTGCTCACGGTGATCGGCGAGCCGGGCGTCGGCAAGAGCCGCCTGCTCTCCGAGGGGATCGAGCGGATCAGGCAGCAGGTAGCAGATGCCCGGCTTCTACGAGGGCGGAGTCTCTCCTATGGGCAGAGCATCTCCCTCTGGCTGGTTGCCGATCTCCTGCGAGGTCTCTGCGGTGTGGGAGAAGCCGATGGGTCTGACCGTGTCCGCCAGGCGGTCACCTCGACCCTGGCCGACTTCCTGAAAGGCAGCGATGCGGAAGACCGGCGGGAAGCGATCGACGTGCTGGGGGAAGTGGTGGGACTGGCTGCGGGTGGGTCGATGGCAGCGCAGGCGGGACCACAGGTGCGACGAGCAGCACTCATTCGGAGCCTTCGCCGGGTGCTTGGGGCCCTCACAGACCGCGCCCCGGTGGTGCTGGTGCTGGAGGATCTGCACTGGATCGACGAGGCCAGCCAGGAGGTGATCGGCGACGTGCTGGTCGATGTCCCGGGGTTGCGGATGCTGGTGCTGGCGGCGCAACGTCAGGGATGGCAGGCACCCTGGAGTGAGTGGAGCTGGACCGAGCGGATCAGTCTGCGGCCACTGGGGGAGCGCGATGCCGCCATGCTGGCGGATGCGGTGCTCAACCGGGGGGTATCCAGCATGCGACCCACACCCGATCTCCTGGCTTATCTCGGGGATCGGGCAGGGGGCAACCCCTTCTTTGTCGAAGAGCTGGTTCGGGCCCTGCAAGAAGCAGGCGGACTGCAGCAGCAGGACGATGGTATCTCGCTCAAGGAGGCGGCGGCCGAGAAGCTCCCGGCAACGCTGACCGAAGTGATCTTGGCGCGGCTGGACCGGCTGGAACCGCGGGTCAAGAGGGTTGCGCAGGTAGGCAGTGTGATCGGGCGGAGCTTTGCCGTCCGACTGCTGGCGCAGGTGATGGAGGAGAATCAGGCGGCACTGGAGCTGCCATTGACCGCGCTGCAGCAGGCAGAGCTGGCCTTTCCGAGGCGGGGTCGTGAGCTGGAGTACGTCTTCAAGCACGTGACGGTGCAGGAGGTGGCGTACGGGATGCTAGTGCAGAAGCGGCGGAAGCAGCTTCACCTGCAGACGGCCAGAGCCATTGCTGCGCTCTACCCCTCGGATGAGTACGTCGAGATCATCGCCTATCACTTCAACAGGACAGATGAGCATGCAGAGGCTGCGCGCTGGCTGGAGAAGGCAGGAGACCGGGCAGCCATTATCTATGGCAACGAGAGCGCCATCGACAACTACCAGGAAGCCAGAAGGCGGCTGGAGCTATCAGGAGCAGAGCCGACAGCCCTGGCGCGCCTGGACGAGAAGCTGGGCGGGGTGCTGTCGACCATCGGACGCTATGACGAGGCGCTGGCGGTGCTAGAGCGATCTCTCAAGGTCTACCGGCAGGCGCGCGACCTGGAAGCAGCAGGTGGGGTGATGGCGCAGCTCGGCCTGACCCATCGGCATCGGGGGACGACTCAGGAGGGCATCGCCCAACTGCAGCCCATGCTGGAGATGCTGACCTGGAGCGGCCCATCGCCGGGGCTGGCAGCGCTCCATATCTCCCTTGCTGAGCTGTTCCAGGCCGCGGGCCGGTATCGGGAGGGCCTGGAAGCCGCGGGGCGAGCCTCCGAGCTGGCGAGAGCCATCGGAGACGACCGGCTCCTGGCCGACGCCGGGCAGCGCCGGAGCCAGGGGCTCGCCCTGCTGGGACAGGTCGAGGAGGCACGTCGGGTGCTGGAGGAGGTGATTCCGCTGGCCGAAGCGGTGGGAGATCTCAACACCCTGCGGCTGGCGGTCGGTAATCTGGGAGAGGCATACATGCACCTGGGCAACCTCGACGCAGCCGGACGGTACAAAGAGCGGTGGCTGGAGGTTGCGCAGCGGGTCGGCGATCCCAACCTGACCGCCTTTGCCCTGACGAACCTGGGCGAGATTCTGATCTATCTCGGAGAATGGGAGGGGGCGCAGCTCCATTTGGAACAGGCGGCAGAGATGCTGCGCCCATTGGGCTCCTCGTGGTATGCTGCCTATCCTCCGCTGATACTGGGACGACTCCGCCTCTGGCAGGGGGAGTGGGAGGAGGCATCCCGCCTCCTGGGGGAAACGGTCGCCATTGCCGGACTGGGGGAAGATCGCCAGGCGCTGGAGCAGGCGCAGTTGGGGCTAGCAGAGATTGATCTGTTGGAGGGACGACCTGAGGCAGCGCTGGCCCGCCTCGAGCCCCTGGCCTCGGATGAGGATGCCACACTTCCTCTCCTGCTGCCGGTTCTGGCCCTGGTTCATCTGGACCTGCGAGAGCACGATCGAGCTGCGGAGATGGCAGCAGAAGCGGTCCGGCTTGCCACGGAGCAGCACGACCGCCTCCGGCTAGTGGATGCGCTGTGGGTCCAGGGAATGGTGCTCGCACGACAGGAGCGATGGGATGAGGCGAGACGGGTTCTGGACGAAGGGCTGGAGTTGGCTCGGCTCATGCCCTACCCCTACGCCGAGGCCCGCATCCTCTACCAGGACAGCATGGTGCACCTTCAGCAGGGAGAGCCCGAGCAGGCACGGGCGCGGCTGGAGGAGGCGCTAACGACCTTCCAGCGGCTGGGGGCGAAGAAAGATGTCGAGCGGACGGAGGAGATGCTCGGCCGGAGATGAGCCGCGGGCCATCGGCGCGCCAGTCCAGCTCGTCCGTGCCGGCAGAGAAGGCCCAGCAGTCGCAGTCTCTGTCTCAAAAACTTCGCAGGCTGGTGGAAGAGGGGGACTGAAGACGCTCACGGGACCGGCGTGACACACTGTGTGAAGATCTGGGCGAGCGTCAGCGGAGGTGCGCCGCCATCTCGGCCTGCTGCTGACTGACAGGCTGGATAGGCGATTAGCCGAGAGGAAGCTCCGGGATGCGCTCAAAATGCCGGCGGTTCCGAGTGAGGAACGTGAGATCGTGCTCGATGGCCGTTGCTGCGATCAGAAGATCGAGGTCCGGGATGAGATTTCCCTGCCGCCGAAGCATGGCGCGGAGGCGCGCAAAGTGCTGCACGATCGCATCGGTCAGTGGCAGGATAGTGAAGAGGGCGAGAAACTCTTGGAAGGATGCGATATGCGCCTCGGGATCAGGGCTGATGAAGGCCCCTTCGTACACTTCGCCCAGTGTCACGATGCTGACGGCGAGCCCCTCGTCCCGATGCTCGTCGAACCAGGTGAGGGCCGCAGGCATCCCAGCCAGACCGTCAATGATCCAGTCGGTATCGACCAGATAGCTCAAGGACGATCGCTAGGACGCGTGCCCTCCTCCCGCGCGCGGTAAATGTACTCCTTCAGTGCCTCGGTATCGATGTCGGCCCAACTGCCGGCAGCCCGGCGAAACGCCTCATAGTCCGCTGCGGTTGGCTTCCTCCGTCGCGGTGGCAGCGGATGGGGAAGGGGAACAACCATCGCCAGATCCTCGCCTTCGCGGCGCAGCAGGCGCGGTTCATGGGTGCGATGCACCTCTTCGGCGAGCTGTAAGAGCTCGGGGGTCTCGCTAATGTCGATTGACTTGATGTGTTCGGCCATAGATTCGTTCCTGTACCGGCAGTATAGCGAATCCTTGACAGGATGGCGAAGATCGGCATCGTCGTTAGTCCATTCAACAGGTCTGATCTACGCCCAGCACCCTTACCCGACGATGGTTGCCGGGTGTCGCCGCTGGCGGGAGTTCCGCCGGCAGGTCCGCACCAATCGCGCCGAGCTGGACCGCTAGCGCTGCTTGAAACCCACCTCACACCTTGCCTGCTGCTCTGGGTGCGCTCCCAGAGATGCGCCTACGCTCTTGAAGGCGTATGATGATGCCAGGGCATCGCGACCTTCGGTCCGATCGTGGCTACTGACGAGCGCTCCTTTGGCTACCTGCTGCGGCGTTCCCGCCTGGCTGCCCTGCTCACCCAGGACCAGCTGGCGGAGCGAGCCCACCTGAGCTATCGGACCATCAGCGACCTGGAGCGGGGAGCCAAGCATGCCCCGCGCCGGGACACCGTCCTCCTGCTGGTCGATGCCCTGGAGCTGTCACCCCAGGAGCGCACCACGCTGATCGCTGCTGCCCACCCAATCGATCGGCAGCCGGAGGCCACCGAGCTCCCCGCCGGCCAGGGGTCTGCTCCGGTGAGCGTCCGCACCTTCCTCATCGCCGATCTCCGGGGCTATACCGACTTCACCGAAGCCCAGGGTGACGAGGCAGCTGCGCGCCTGACCACCCACTTTGCCGCCCTGGTGCGCGAGTGCGTGGGAGGTCATGAGGGACAGCTAGTGGAGACCCGAGGCGACGAGGTGCTGGTGGCCTTCTCCTCTGCACGGCAGGCGCTGAGGGCGGCGGTGGACCTCCAGGTTCACTTTGCGCGGGAGGCACGCTCCGACCTTCGGCTGCACGTGGGAATCGGCCTGGACGCCGGCGAAGCCATTCCGGTGGAGGGCGGATATCGAGGGGGAGCGCTGAACCTGGCCGCGCGGCTGTGTGCGCTGGCCGGCCCAGGGGAGGTGCTCGCCAGCGAAGGCGTGGTGCACCTTGCTCGGAAGGTAGAGGGTCTGGAGTACGTCGAGCGGGGCCTGGTCGAGCTCAAGGGCTTCTCCAGCCAGGTGCGCATTGTCGAGATTCATCCCTCGACCGAAGAGGAAGATGGAGCAGGTCCACCCGTGGCGGCTCAGGGCACGGAGGCAGCCGCAGGAGTGGTTCGCGAACCACCCCTGCCCATTGGTGGGTTTCTGGGAGCGCTTCCCGCCAGGACTCTGGTTAAACGGGAGGGGGAGCTGCAGAAGATTCTCTCCGCGGTCGATGCGGTGGCGGGGGGATCGGGACGGCTGGTGCTCCTGGCAGGAGAACCGGGCGTGGGGAAGACGCGCCTAGCGCAGGAGGTGACGCTGCACGTTCGCAACCGGCGCTTCCTGGTGGCAGCCGGGCGCTGCTACGAGCCGCGGCAGGTGGCGGCCTTCTATCCCTTTATTGAAGCCCTGGGCATGCTGTACGCAGCGGCGCCAGCGCACCTCCGGAACGAGGTGCCTCGCCGGTGGGCGTACCTGGGGCGGCTCCTGCCGAACGAGGACATTCCGGTGCCGGCTTCATCGTCGGGGAGCCAGGACGAGCACGAGCGGCTGTTCTGGGCCGCTACCGGGTTCCTCCAGGCGATCGCCAGCGAGACGCCGGTGGCTCTGCTGCTGGACGATGTCCACTGGGCCGATACCTCCAGCCTGGAGCTGTTCCAGCACCTGGCCCGCCAGACTCGGGGCAACCGCGTCCTTCTGCTCGGCACGTATCGGGACGCCGAGGTCGGAGGAAAGCATCCACTCGAGCAGGCGCTGCGGGACCTGACCAGGGAGCAGCTGCTGGAGCGGGTGGCCGTCCGCCGCCTCGACCAGGAGGGAACCAGAGCGCTCATCGGAGCCGCCTTCGATCTCGCCGAGGTATCGGACGAGTTTGCAGCGCTCCTGCAGCGGCAGACCGAGGGCAATCCCTTCTTCGTCCAGGAGGTGCTGCGTGCGCTGGTCGAGCGAGGAGACATCTATCGGGAGAACGGGCGCTGGGAGCGGCGCGAGATCGGGGAGATCGAGGTGCCGGAGACGATCCGCTCCGCCGTTGGCGAGCGTCTCTCCCGGCTGACCGAGGAAAGCCAGGAGATCCTCCACGAAGCCAGCGTGCTGGGACTGACCTTCGGCTTCGACGTTCTTCAGGAGCTGGGCGATCGAGAGGAGGGGGCCACAGAGGCAGCACTGGAGGAGGCGGCTGCCGCGGGCCTCGTGGTGGAGATGGGCAAGGACAGTTACGCCTTCAACCACGCGCTCACCCACCAGACGCTCTACGGCAAACTTGCGGCTCACCGGAAGCGGCGGCTGCATCTGGCAGCGGGAGAGGCGCTCGAGCGGCTGCCCGAACAGAAACGGCACCCAGAGGGTACCCGGCGGGCAACGAAGCTCGCCTGGCACTTCCTGGAGGGCGACGATTCGGAGCGGGCACTGGTGTACGCCATGCTGGCGGGCGATCAGGCTGCGGCTGTGTTTGCGCATGCGGAGGCGGAGCGACACTATCACACGGCGCTGGAGCTGGCCCGGGAGCTGAGCGATCCCTCCCGGGAAGCCACGGTGCTGGAGAAGCTGGGAGGCGTCCTGAGATATACGGGGCAGCTCGACGATGCACTGGAATTTTCGGAGCAGGCGGCGCAGCTGTACCGAGCAGAGGACGATCTCGAGGACGAGGCACGCGCCGTGGCGCAAATCGGATTCGTGCAGACACAACGGGCTGCAACCGAGGAAGGGATAGCACGCCTCCAGCCGGCCATCGGGCGCTTGGAAGAGGCAAGTGGAGCGCCGTCCCCTGCCCTGGCCGAGCTTTATTATGCCCTCGCCTTTCTCCTCTGGCTTGCCGGCAGGTACGACGAGCAGCTGGCCGCGGTGGAGCGGGCCGCTGAGCTGGCCAGAGTCACGCGAACCGATCGTGTGCTGAGCCAGGCCGAGTTCCAGCGCGGTCTTGCGCTCCTCATGCTTGGTCGAGTGGAGGAGGCGCTTCGGGTCTTCAACGAAGCGCTTCCGCTGATGGAGGCGCTGGGCGATCTGTTCAACCTTTCTCATACCCTCAACAACCTTGGGTACGCCTCCCTCAGGGCGGGCGAGCTGGAGCGCAGCCGGCGCTACATCGAGCAGGCGCTGGAGGCAGCGGAGCGACTGGGTGATCCTGTCCTGATCGCGTTCATGACTGGCAATCTTGGCCAGCACGCCTGGATCGCCGGCGAGTGGCGCCAGGCGCGATCGTATCTCGAGCGCGCCCTGGAGCTTGCACACCCGGCTGGTACTGGATGGGTATCGGCAAGTGTGCTTGCGCAGCTGGGAGAGGTCAGCCTGGCGGAGGGGAAGGTGAAGGAGGGGACCCGTTTGGTGCAGGAAGGCATCGCGATTGCCGAGCAGGCCGGCGACCTGCAGACACTTCGCCTGGCGCACCGCGCGTTGGCAGAGCAGGATCTCCTGGAAGGGCGTCCGGCAGCAGCGCTGGATCGCCTCGAGCCCCTGCTGGACCGTCCAGGTCTGGAGGAGGGCGACGTCACCGACCTTCTTCCGCACTTGGCACAGGCGCAGCTGGCGCTCGGACGGGTCGACGACGGAGAAGAAACGGCCGCAAAGGCGGTGAGGAGATCGATGAGTCAGAAGAACCGCCTCAGTCAGGTGCACGCCCTACGGGCGCAGAGCGGAGTGCTGGCCCACCTGGGCCGGTGGGATGACGGCCAGGTGGATCTGGAGGAAGCGATTGTGATAGCTCGCCGCATGCCGTATCCCTACGCCGAGGCACGGGCCCTGTACGACATGGGCATGCTGCGCCTGCGCAAGAGAGACGCAGGGGTGACCCAGGAGGAACTCACCCGCCTGATCCCGGAGCCGCTGAAGGAGGCGCTGACCATCTTCGAGCGGCTGGGAGCTCGCAAAGACGCCGAGCGAACCCGCGCGCTGCTGGCAGGTAGTGGTGCATGAGCGTCTCGAGGCGGGGCAAGGGAGCCCAACTTGCCGCTGCGGCCGGTGAGCCGGCGCAAGCAGCGCGCCAGCCGGGGGTGCCAGTTCTGGCAGGGGGAGTATCGGTCCAACGTGAGATAGTGGAGAGCCTCACAGGCGTGTTTCCAGCAGAGCTAGGCAGTTACAAGCGCTCGTTCGCGCAAGGGCTGTAACGCGGTCGCCGTCTCCTTCGGATCGTGATTGTGGGGCAGCTAGGTCTTTAGCTCTTTAGTGGACTCGAACGGGATCGCTCGATCGGGGTGCCAGTAGTCCGGGAGTGCTGATCGGCAGCTCCAGTTCCGCGACATGCCGGGTGGCGATGTCACTGCCACCTTGGAGGGCATGTCTCCAGCCGATCAGGGCGCCGACGATGTAGACAAGGTGGGCAAGCTCCTAAGCCAGGCTGCGCTACCGGCGACGCTGTAGTAAGTCGACCGTCTGGCGACGAAGGATCTACAGGAGGTCGTGGCGCTCTTGCCGACGTAGCCGACTGGAACTCACCGGCCAAGACGCTCTCAGGCCCGGAGGGCTGACCAATGGCTTGTATGAGATGACGAGTCCAAACGAGAAGGGGCGGCCACGCTCGGCGGCCACCCTCTCTCAGTGCACTCACTGCTCCTTCCCGGCTGTTCTCCGCGATTAGCCGATGCCGGCCGATGAGGCTCGCGTGATGATCGTGCCCCACCCAAATTCACTGCTCTTGGCTTGGTACAGGGCTGCCAACCATACCTTGCTGTGATCGGTGGGATCCTGGGCCGCACCCATGTAGTCTCCCCACCGCTCATCGCAGGGGGACGTGTTGCCGCAAACTGTTCCTGCGGTGGCCGGCTGCACGATGGTGTCGAACGTGCTCATGGGACTCCCTCCGCCTAGCACTGCCGCCGAGGGCATCGTAGTTGATGACGATCTTGAGTAGGTGGCATAGAACCTGCCGTACCCGTCCAGGGTGACCGCGCCGTACGTGTACGCCGAACCCGCCGCACCCAGCAACGTCTGGTACTGGAGCACTGGTCGCGAGCCCGACGTATCAATTCTCCCAGTCGCGATGCAGACCGTGGCGCCCAGGCCGCCCGGATTGCATTCAGCACTTTGCGAATACTGGATCACCGGTCTGCGGTCCGAGGTTTCGACCTCATACACCGCGTTGTTGACGCGGGGATCGAGGGCACCGCCGCCCAGCGTACCTCCCGGAATGGCAGGCTCGAGCGGGTACTGGACGTCGGAGACACCCAGGATTGTCTCCTCCATCGCGACGTTCTTGCGGGCCGGGGTACCCGTGATGGTGGCCAGGGAGATATTGTGCCCGGCATCATACGAGAAGACGAAGGACGCATCGTCGGTCGCTGTGTACTCCACGACTGCCTGGTAGAGATTCTGACTGCTGGTCAGGTGCGTCACTCGCAGGTTGGGGCGCCCGTCCACAACGTCGCTCTTCTGATACACGTAGAACTGGGTCGTGTTGTTGCCGCCATTTCCGGCCACGACCAGCTTGTCCTGCGACGCCACGAGCTTGGGCTGATCGAGAAACCCGGAATTGGCAATCTCATACTTGTGCCAAGCCCGAGTGGGATCACCGGTCGCCGATACGGCAAACCGGAGGACGTTGGGCGTACTCTCGATGTCCGAGCAGACGAGGGCGAAGCGGTCGTCCCAGCTCCAGTAGATGACTCTCGGATCGACGCACCCGATGGTGCTGCTGGTCCCCCCGAAGAAGTCGTAGAAGGCAGCATGGTATGCCGGTGTCAAGAGGGATGACTTCGAGTAGACCGTGACAGACGCGTTGACGGTTTCGACAATGTACGCGCGGCCGACTGCGATGCTCGGTTCTCCTGGGGCCCACCCATTGCCGTTATCGCAACAGAGCTGTCCCCCGGGGAGCCTAAGGCTGGGAACCACCGGAGCCGAGCCGTTTTCCGGGGGAGCGGAGACAGGAGGCGGAATGGAACCTCCTGCCGCTTGTGCTCGTCCTCCTGCGTATGATGCGGTTAGGATGCTAGCAACTATCGTCACCAGTATCGTCGCAGTGATCCGTGGCCGCCGGTGGATATGCGCGTGTAACGAGCCCTCTGATCGGTTAGAGTGCGCGATTGAGTGCCGGGCGATGTGGGTTGTGCTGAGAATGGTGCGAATCATGGTGTACTCCTTCATCTTTTGTCGTTCCGCTGGGTTCCTGAAAATGTGGTATTCCGTCTGAATCCTCTGGGTGACCGTGCTGCTCTCCCTGCTCAGCGCTCACCTCCTTGCCTTCAGGGCTGCCTCGATCCGGGCGTTCTGCTTGTCGAGGTACAGTCTGCAGCAGAGGGATCGCTCTGACCAGGAGAAAGGCACACGCCACGCACACTTCCTGCACACTTTGCCTGCGAGTGCTCCGCGCGCGCTCACCGCGATGCGGATGCAGTCCTGATCGCGTATCATGACGCCAGGAAACCGTGATATTGGCTCCGATCGTGGCGACTGACGAGCGCTCCTTCGGCTACCTGCTCCGGCGCTACCGCCTGGCTGCGCTGGTCACCCAGGAACAGTTGGCGGAGCGAGCGCATTTGAGCTATCGGACGATCAGCGACCTGGAGCGCGGGGCCAAGCACACCCCGCGCCGGGATACCGTCCTGTTGCTGGCCGATGCTCTGGAGCTGTCACCCCAGGAGCGCGCCACCCTGATCGCTGCTGCCCACCCGGTAGACCGTGTGCCCCCTTCGCGCGTCTGCCCGAGCTGCGGTGCCAGCCTGCCCCTCACCCAGACCTTCTGTGGGGAGTGTGGGGTGCCGTTCGAGCCGGGCAGACCGTCGGCGGCAATAACCGCTCCGACACCCGCTCCTCCTCCTGAGCCCCACCCGGTGTCCCTTGCCCCGGCCGACGCACCGCTCACCACCCACCAGGCCGCGCTGTCTCCCGGTGCTGCTCCTGCCGAGGAGCGCCGTCTGGTGACCGCGCTCTTCTGTGACCTGGTCGGGTTCACGCCCCTCTTCGATCGGCTCGACCCCGAAGAGGTTCGGGAGATCCAGGGAGCCTACTTCTCGGCCATGAGCACCCACATCACGCGCTACGGGGGAACGGTCGAGAAGTACGCCGGGGATGCCGTCCTGGCTCTCTTTGGTGTGCCCACCGCCCACGAAGATGATCCCGAGCGAGCCGTCCTCTGTGCGCTTGCCATGCAGCAGGCGATTGGGCCGCTGGCCGACAGCGTTCAGCGCCAGTATGGTGTTGGGGTTGCCATCAGAGTGGGGATCGACACGGGGGAAGTCGTGGCCGGCAGCTGGGATGTGACGGATGGGCAAGAGGTGGCCGTGACCGGCCATGCGCTGAACACGGCGGCGCGCATCGAGGCAGCGGCAGACCCGGGCGAAGTCCTCGTTGGCAGGGAGACCATGCGGCTGACCCGGCGGCGCATCGAGTATGGCGAGGAGCGACTCCTGACCCTCAAGGGCATGAGCCAGCCGGTGCCCGGGTATCCCGCACTGGGTATCGCTGAGCAGGTGGGTGAGCGCTGGGAGACCATCCAGCGTGCGACGCCGCTCATCGGGCGCGAGCGAGAGCTGGCACAGCTCCTTGAACTCTGGGAACGGGTAACAAGCGGCGAGGGACAGCTGCTCACGGTGATCGGCGAGCCGGGCGTCGGCAAGAGCCGCCTGCTCTCCGAAGGCATTGAGCAGATCAAGGAGCGGTCAACCGATGTCCGGCTAGTGCGCGGCCGCTGTCTCTCCTATGGGCAGAACATCTCCCTCTGGCTCATTGCCGATCTCGTGCGAAGTCTCGTAGGTGTGCGGGAAGCCGATGGACCTGACCGTGTCCGCGAGGCGGTCACCTCGACCCTGGACGATCTTCTGAACGACTGCGATGCGGAAGACCGGCGGGAAGCGATCGACGTGCTGGGGGAAGTGGTGGGACTGGCTGCGGGTGGGTCGATGGTAGCGCAGGCGGGACCACAGGTGCGGCGAGCAGCGCTCATTCGGAGTCTGCGCCGGGTGCTGGGGGCCCTCACAGACCGCGCCCCGGTGGTGCTGGTGCTGGAGGATCTGCACTGGATCGACGAGGCCAGCCAGGAGGTGATCCAGGACGTGCTGGTCGATGTCCCGGGGTTGCGGGTGCTGGTGCTCGCGGCGCAACGGCAGGGATGGCAGGCGCCCTGGAGCGAGTGGAGCTGGACCGAGCGGATCAGCCTGCGGCCACTGGGGGAGCGCGATGCCGCCATGCTGGCGGGTGTGGTCCTCGGGGGACACCCAGACGGTGCCCGGCTTGCTCCTGATCTCCTGGCCTACCTCGGGGATCGGGCAGGGGGCAACCCCTTCTTTGTCGAAGAGCTGGTTCGGGCCCTGCAAGAAGCAGGCGGACTGCAGCAGCAGGACGATGGTATCTCGCTCAAGAGAAGAGCAGCGGAAAAGCTGCCGGCCACCCTCACCGAGGTGATTCTGGCACGGCTGGACCGGCTGGAAGCGCAGGTGAAGGCTGTTGCCCAGGTCGGCAGTGTGATCGGGCGGAGCTTCGCCGTCCGGCTGCTGGCGCAGGTGATGGAGCAGAACCAGGCGGCACTGGAGCTGCCACTGACCGCACTGCAGCAGGCAGAGCTCGCCTTCCCGAGGCGGAGCGGCGAGCTGGAGTACGTCTTCAAGCACGTGACGGTGCAGGAGGTGGCGTACGGGATGCTGGTGCAGAAGCGGCGGAAGCAGCTCCACCTGCAGACGGCCAGAGCCATTGCTTCCCTCTACCCCTCGGATGAGTACCTCGAGATGATTGCGTACCACTTCAACAGGACAGATGAGCATGCAGAAGCTGCGCGCTGGCTGGAGAGTGCTGGAGACCGGGCAGCGGATATGTATGCCAACGAGATGGCCCTCACTCAGTACGACGCGGCGCGCCAGCGAGTACAGGCGGATACGAAGACCCTTGCTCGCCTTGATGAGAAGGAGGGAGGGGTCCTCACCACGCTAGGACGGTACGACGATGCGCTCCTGGTGCTGGAGCGCGCCGAAGAGATGCATCAGGCGGCAGGGGATCTGGAAGGGGTAGGCCGTACCACAGCGAGGATTGGGTGGGTCCACGCGTGGAGAGGCACGCCCCGGGAGGGCGTGACGCGGATTGAGCCTCTGCTGGACCGGCTCGAGGGGGCGGTATCGGGACATGTCCGCGCCCTCATGTATGTGTCGGTAGGGCCTCTCTATCTGCTGAGCGGCGCGTACGAAGAGCAACTGATGGCTGCGGAGAACGCGTCACACCTCGCTCGGCTGGCAGAGGATGATGCAATTATGGCGCAGGCAGAGGTTCAGCGAGGGATAGCGCTCCTCATGCTGGGTCACGTGGAAGTGGGGCGTCAGGTGCTGCTGGAAGTACTGCCACTGGCAGAAGCCGTTGGTGACCTTCCCAGCCTGTCCCATAGCCTCAACAATATTGGATACGCGTCCATGATCCAGGGCGAGTTCGATCAAGCCCGTCTGTTCTGGGAGCGCACCCTTACTGTCAACCAGCGAATGAATAATCTCGGGGGAATCGTCTTTTCCATGTTTCATCTTGGTGAGCTTCTCTCTCTCGCCGGTGAGTGGCCGGGCGCGTGGGGTCAGTTCGAGCAGGCACGAAGTCTGGCCGGTTCGGCAGGAACATCCTTCTACTCCACATACCCCCTCTTTATGGAAGGGAGGCTATTGTTGGCCGAGGGGAAGTGGCGGCAAGCCGGCCGTCGATTGGAGGAGTGTGTGGCAGTGGCCAGACGCACGAGTGACCTTCATGAGCTGCGGGTTGCTCAGACCTTGCTGGCCGAGTTTGATCTTCTCGAAGGTCGACCAGACAGCGCTCTCACGCGGTTGAAACCGATCCTGGATCGACCTGGCCTTGAGGAGCTGGGGGTTACGCTCCTCCTGCCGGTTCTCGCGTGGGCGTACCTGGAGCTTGGAGACGAATATCAAGCAGAAGCGGTGCTGACGATGGGGGTGGCACGCGCTCGCCGTCAGAATGCTCGTCTCGCGCTCGTCGACATGCTTCGGGTGCGAGGAATGCTGCTCGCGAGCCAAGGCCACTGGCAGCAGGCGGAGCAGGCCTTGCAGGAATCAATCTCATTGGCACACACGATGCCCTACCCCTACGCTGAGGGCCGCTCCCTCTTCGAGTATGGGGTGCTGCAGGGTAAGAGTGGAGATCCAGGTCGCGCCTGCGAGCGACTAAGCCAGGCGCTGGCAATCTTCCAGCGGCTGGGCGCCCGGAAGGACGTCGAGCGGACGGAGGAGGTGCTCGGCCGGGGATGAGCCGCGGGCCATCGGCGCGCGGTTCGATCGCCGCGTCTCCAGGAGCATCGGGCCCGATACCGCCGTCATCGTATGTGTCCTTTCGTAGCTCCGTTGGCCGGCCCGCGTCGATCAGCTGTTTGCATCGATCGTGCGTACCGACGAACTACAAGAATCATAGGGCCCGGTTCTAAGCGGGAACGTAGCTGGAAGCCCCGATTGGCCGAGATCCCGCATACGTATTTTCCTGGATGATCACGCTATGCTGTTATCGACGAACGCGGGTCATGCTTATAGGAGGCGTCCGATGACCGACCTGTATCCGATGTTGATCGAGCCTCGGTACGATGAGCGGATCTGGGGAGGGCATAATCTGGCTCAGAAATTGGGTAAGACGGCTCCCCCGGACAAGCTCATTGGTGAGTCGTGGGAAGTGTACGAAGAAAATCGCGTTATGAATGGGCGGTATGTCGGGCAGACGGTTGGTGAGCTCCGCCGGCAGATGGGGCGCGCTCTGATGGGCAAAGTCTCGCCGGATGAGCTCTTTCCCCTGCTAACCAAGCTGATCGATGCACAGGATGTGCTCTCGGTGCAGGTCCATCCGGATGATCGATTCGCGCGGGAGCACGAACACCAGCCGTACGGCAAGACGGAATGCTGGTACATCATCGACGCGGTGCCTGGAGCTGAGCTTATCTATGGGTTCAGTCGCGACAGTAGCCCCGAGGAATACGAGCGACTGGTGAGTGAGGGCAAGCTCGAGGCGATCCTGCGCTCCTTACCGGTGAAGCCAGGCGACGTGATTTATCTGCCGGCCCGGACCGTTCATGCTATTGGCGCCGGCATCGTGCTGTACGAGCTCCAGCAAACCAGCGACATAACCTACCGCATCTACGATTGGAATCGGCGTGACGCTTCTGGCAAGCCGCGTGAGCTGCACGTCGAAAGGGCGCTTCAGGTTCTCGACTACCATCGGTGCACGCGGGGTCCGATTCGGCCCTTGCGCATGCCAGACGGACAGCGCACCATGCTGATCGCCGGCCCATACTTTTCTATGGAGCTCGTCGAGGCCGATCTGGCGGTTGCGATCGATACCTACCAGAGCCCCGTGGCGGTCTGCGCCCTGGAGCGACCTTTGATGGCGGGGACAGGGAGCGACGATGCTGCTGTCTTAGCGCGATACTCGTCGTTGCTGGTGCCGGCCGCCGCCGAGCGTTACACCCTGCAGCCTGAACCGCCGCAAGGCGGTGGGTTCCGTGCCCTGGCAGCTTACGTCCCCACGTCCACCGAGGCTACTCGCTCCGACCTGATCGACCGCGGCGCTTCACCCGCGCAGGTGGACGAATTTCTCGCCCAGTTCGCCCACGCATCATAGCCGTCTACTCCCCCTCTCCTGCTCGCCGGAGAGGAGGCCGGGGCAGGGTTCATGCGCGCGTGGAGGACGGGAACCTGTGGCAATCCCGCAACACCGTAGCTCGGCGCTCCCCCCTGATTCTGTAGATCGGTGACGGAGGATACTGCTGGTCATTTTATGGTGAGACGGACGCAGCCATAAGGCGCATGAAGGGGCGACGCCGCGTCGCAGGTCGGCGCTCACCGAGAAACCAG
>Ga0207416_1002065_pt1 | contig 23314 bp, 16 predicted proteins | sample PaiPotPPM11metaG_FD_184107 | JGI IMG/M metagenome (GOLD analysis project Ga0207416, IMG submission 184107) | Iron sulfur acid spring bacterial and archeal communities from Banff, Canada, to study Microbial Dark Matter (Phase II) - Paint Pots PPM... ...
TCACTCTCCTCAAAAACAAGCCCTGACCAATAGCCGGCCTTTCACTCAGACGCACTCGAAGGCCTCAAACCGCGTGAAACTTGGCTCCGAGGGCGTCCGTTCTCGTCAGGTTCCGAAGCCGCTGTTCTAACCGCGTGATCCTTGACCGTCGGCGGGACGCTCAGTACACTGCGTCCGGACCCAAGGATCAAGGAGCGTCTGACGAGATGAAAGTGGAAATGCGGACCGAGCCCGCGAGCCGCGTGGTGCTCGAGATCGACGTGGCGGAGGACGCCCTCACCCGGGCGATGGACCAGGCCTACGCGCAGATCGTCCGACGCGTGCAGGTGCCGGGGTTCCGGCGCGGCAAGGCGCCCCGGCCGATCTTGGAGCGGCACGTCGGCGCGGAGACTCTCCGCGAAGAGGCGCTGCGGCAGCTCGTCCCCGAGCAGTATTCCGAGGCGGTCGCGCAGACCGGCGTGTCGCCGATCACGCGGCCCTCGATCGAGGTCAAGGACGCGCCCGACGGCAAAGGGCTGCACCTCACCGCCACCGTCGACGTCTATCCCACGATCACGCTGCCGGACTACCGGCAGATCCGGGTGCCCGCCGAGCAAACGCCGATCACCGACGCGGACGTCGACCGCGCGATCGAGGACATCCGCGCGCGGCACGGGCGCCTCGCGAGCGTGGCCGAGCCGGCGCGCCGCGGGGATTTCGCGCTGCTGACCGTCGTCTCAGCCCCGGAGGGGCACGAGCGGCTGCAGCCGGGCAAGGAGCTCCTGGTCGAGGTCGGAGGCGGCCTCTTGCCCGAGCCGGTCGAGGCGGCGCTCGAGGGCGCCTCCGCCGGAGACGAGCGCACCGCGGAGCTTCCCGGCTCCGGACCGGCCGTCGTGAAGATCGCGGATGTCCGCCGCAAGGAGCTTCCGGCCCTCGACGACGCGTTCGCCCGCACGGTCTCCGACCGGCAGACGCTGGCGGAACTCCGCGAGGGGCTGCGCGAGAAGCTCGCCGCGGAGCGGAGCGCGGAGGAAGCCCGCGGCCAGCGGGAGCGGGTCCTCGACGCGGTGCTCGCCCAGGCCACGTTTGACGTGCCGGGAAGCCTCGTCGAGCACGAGGTCGAGCACATGCTCCACGACCTCGCGGACACCCTGCGCAGCCGCGGTCTCACGCTGGACTCGTACGCGCGCGCCGTCGGCAAGGACGAGGTGGCCTTGCGCGCGGACATGCGCGACGGGGCGCTCCGGCGCGTGCGCAGTCGGCTGCTCCTCGAGACCGTCGCGGAACGCGAGGCGTTGAGCGTTCCCGAGGAGGAGATGCGCGCCGAAGTCGAGAACCTCGCTGGCGAACTGAAACAGGACGTCGCGAAGGTGCAGGCCTGGCTGGCCGAAGGCGGCCGGCAGGAGGGCCTGCGGGAGACCCTGCTGCGGCGCAAAGCGATGGCATTTCTGGTCGACGCGGTTTCGGGCGCCGGAACACCCGCGGCGGCGGGTGCGGCGTCGGAGCCGGCCCCTCCGAGTTCCCCGTGATCGCCCGCAACCCCCGAACGGAGGATAACTGAACCCGTGTACGTGCCCATGGTTGTCGAACAAACGGCGCGCGGCGAGCGGGCCTACGACATCTACTCGCGGCTGCTCAAGGAGCGTCTCATCTTCATCGGCGGCGGGATCGAGGACGAGATGGCCAACCTCATCATCGCCCAGCTGCTGTACCTCGATTACGAAGATCCGGAAAAAGAGATCCAGCTCTACGTGAACAGCCCGGGCGGCTCCGCGACGGCCGGGCTCGCGATCTACGACACCATGCAGTACCTGCACTGCCCGGTCTCCACGATCTGCGTGGGACTGGCGGCGAGCGCGGGGGCGATCATCCTCGCGGGGGGAACGAAGGGCCGGCGGTTCGCGCTTCCTTATTCACGGATGATGATCCACCAGCCGTGGGGGGGCGCGCAGGGATCCGTGGCAGATATTAACATCCAGACCAAGGAGTTTATCGCGATCCGCCAAATCTTGGATGAAATCCTGGCGAAGCACACGGGCCAGCCGAAGGAGCGGATCGAGAAGGACACGGACCGCAACCTCTGGATGAGCGCGATGGAAGCGAAAGAGTACGGTCTGGTCGACGACGTGATTCAGCCCCGGCAGCCGAGTCCGCCGGGGCCGCTCGGACAGCCGGTGCGGTAGCGGGCTCTAGGGGGAGACGCGCTATGTTCAAAGCGGGGGACGAGCGGGACCGCACGAAGTGCTCGTTTTGCGGGAAGACCCAGGAACAGGTCGGCACGCTCGTGGCCGGCCCGGGTGTTTACATCTGCGACGAGTGCATCGAGCTCTGCAACGAGATCATCGAGGAGAAGCTCGCGGGACCGCAGCCGGCCCAGAAGCCGCGGGCGATTCCGAAGCCGCACGAGATCTACCAGACCCTCTGCCAGTACGTGATCGGCCAGGAGCGCGCGAAGAAGGCGCTCTCCGTCGCCGTCTACAACCACTATAAGCGGATCGCCTCGCACACGAAGCGCAGCGGCGAAGTCGAGCTCCAGAAGAGCAATATTCTATTAATCGGGCCGACGGGCTGCGGCAAGACGCTGCTCGCGCAGACGCTGGCCCGGATTCTCGACGTGCCCTTCGCGATCGCCGACGCTACGTCGCTGACCGAGGCCGGCTACGTCGGGGAGGACGTCGAGAACATTCTGCTGCGTCTGATCCAGGCGGCCGACTACGACGTCAAGCGGGCCGAGCGCGGCATCGTCTACATCGACGAGGTCGACAAGATCGCGCGGAAGTCGGAGAACCCCTCGATCACGCGCGACGTCTCCGGCGAGGGCGTGCAGCAGGCGCTCCTCAAGATCCTCGAGGGCACGACGGCCAACGTCCCGCCCCAGGGCGGACGCAAGCATCCGCACCAGGAATTCATCCAGATCGACACCACGAACATCCTGTTCGTCTGCGGCGGGGCTTTCGACGGTCTCGACCGGATCATCGAGTCGCGCATCCGGGTCGCCAGCATCGGCTTCGGCGCGGAGATCCGGCCGAAGCGCGAGCACCGGGTGGGGGCGCTCCTGGCGCAGGTCATGCCGCAAGACCTGCTGCGGTACGGGCTGATCCCGGAGTTCATCGGCCGGCTGCCGGTGGTGACGCCGCTCGAGCCGCTGACCGAGCCGGACCTCGTGACGATCCTCGTCGAGCCGCGCAACGCGCTCGTCCGCCAGTACCAGAAGATCCTCGAGATGGACGGGGTCGAGCTGGTGGTCGCCGACGACGCGCTCCGGGCGATCGCGCGCCAGGCGATGACGCGCAACACCGGCGCCCGCGGCCTTCGGACGATCATCGAGGAGATCATGCTCGACATCATGTATGATATCCCGGAGCGGGGCGACATCAAACGCTGCCTCATCGCCCGGGAGACGGTGGAGAAGCGGTCCGAGCCGATTCTCCTGACCGCGGCGGACCTCAAGAAAATGGCGAAGGAGAAGCCGGCCTGAGACGTCCGTCTTCGCCGGAGTCGATACGGGCTTGACCGCGACGGGGCCTCACGGCTCCGTCTCCGTTTTTTGGGGTATGAGGCCGTTCGGGAATCCTCGCATAGGCGCGGGGCGTATACGTATATAGATAGTAGGGCAATGGGATACTGATGGGGGCCTGACATCGCCGGACCCAGGGAGGCATTCATGTCCGAGCATAAGCCGGAGCAAAAACCGGAGCTGAAAACCGAAAGAATCCAAGCCGTACCAGAGGCGTCGAAGGCGCAGGAGCCGGTCACGTACCCGAGCGTGCTGCCGCTGCTGCCGCTCAAGGGAACGGTCGTGCTTCCCGGCATGGTGGTTCCCCTCGGCGTCGGCCGGCCGAAGTCGCTGGCGGCGCTCGAGGCGGCCTTGACCGCCGAACGTATGATCCTGCTCGTGGCGCAGAAGAAGGACGACGAGGAGCAGCCGGAGCCCGACGGCCTGTACGCGATCGGCACGTTCTGCCGGATTCTCCAAGTCGGCAAGCAGCCCGACGGCACCGTCCAGGTCGTCGTCGAGGGGCTCGTGCGCGGCGCGATCACGGAGTTCGTGCAGACCGCCCCGTTCTTCAACGTCCGCGCGGAGACGCGACCCGACTCGACGGAGAAGCCGCTCGAGATCGAGGCCCTCATGCGCGGCGTCAGCTCGCAGTTCGAGCGCTACGCGCGCCTGTCGCGGTCCGTGCCGCCGGAGGCGTTCATGCTCGTGATGTCCACGGAGGAGCCGGGGCGCCTCGCCGATCTCGTGGCGCAGCACCTGCAGACCCGGGTGGACACGCGCCAGCGCCTGCTCGAGGCGCCGCCGCGCGAGCGGCTGGAGATCCTGAGCGGCTCGCTGACCAAGGAGATCAACATCCTCGAGCTGGAGCGCAAGATCCAGAACCGCGTGCGCAAGCAGATGGAAAAGAGCCAGCGCGAGTACTTCCTCAAGGAGCAGATGAAGGCCATCCAGCAGGAGCTCGGCGAGAAGGACGAGCGCACGGCGGAGGTCGACGAGTACCGCAAGAAGATCGAAGACGCCAAGCTGCCGGAGAAGGTCAAGGAGAAGGCGCTCGAGGAGCTCGGCCGGCTGGAGAAGATGCCGCCGATGGTGGCGGAGGCGGTCGTCGTCCGCACCTACCTCGACTGGATCATCGCGCTCCCCTGGAACGCGCGCACCGAGGACCGGCTCGACACGAAGGCCGCGCGCGGCATCCTGGACGAGGACCACTACGGCCTCGACAAGGCCAAGGATCGTGTCGTCGAGTACCTCGCCGTGCGGAAGCTCGCGCCCGAGTCGAAGGCGCCGATTCTGTGCTTCGTCGGACCGCCCGGCACGGGCAAGACCAGCCTCGGCAAGTCGATCGCGCGGGCGCTCGGCCGGAAGTTCGTGCGCGTGTCGCTCGGCGGCGTGCGCGACGAGGCGGAGATCCGCGGACACCGGCGGACCTACGTCGGCGCGCTGCCCGGCCGCATCGTCCAGGGCATGCGCACGGCCGGCAGCCGCAACCCGGTGTTCATGCTCGACGAGATCGACAAGCTGGGCATGGACTTCCGCGGCGATCCGTCGGCGGCGCTGCTCGAGGCGCTGGACCCGGAGCAGAACAACGCGTTCAGCGACCACTACCTGGAGCTGCCGTTCGATCTGCGTGAGGCGATGTTCATCACCACCGCCAACATCCTGGACACGGTGCCGCCGGCCCTCCGCGACCGGCTCGAGGTGATCCGCTTCTCCGGCTACATCGAGGAGGAGAAGCACCATATCGCGACCGAGTTCCTGCTGCCGAAGCAGCTCAAAGAGAACGGGCTGACGCCGGAGCAGGTCTCGTTCACCGAGGACGCGCTGCACCACGTCATCCGGGAGTATACGCGCGAAGCCGGCGTGCGCAACCTCGAGCGGGAGGTCGGGACGATCTGTCGCAAGATCGCGCGCGAGGTGGCGGAGGAGGAAGTGACTTCGGAGAAGGTGACCGTACAGAACGTCCACAAGTTCCTCGGACCGCCGAAGTTCCGGTACGGTAGCGCGGGACTGGAGGACGAGGTCGGCGCGGCCACGGGGCTGGTCTACACGGAGCAGGGCGGCGACATCATCACGGTCGAGGCGTCCCTCATGCACGGTGACGGCAAGCTGACCCTCACCGGACAGCTCGGCGACGTGATGAAGGAGTCCGCGCAGGCCGCGATGAGCTACATCCGCGCCCGGGCCCGGCGGCTCGGGGTGGACGAGGCGTTCGCCTCGCGGCACGACCTGCACATCCACGTGCCGGCGGGCGCCGTCCCCAAGGACGGGCCGTCTGCGGGGATCACCATGGCGGTCGCGCTGGCGTCGGCCGTGACCGGCCGGCCGGTGCGCAAGGACGTCGCGATGACGGGCGAGATCACGCTGCGCGGCAAGGTGCTGCCGATCGGCGGCCTCAAGGAGAAGGTGATCGCCGCGCATCGCGCCGGAATCAAGGTCATCGTGATGCCGAAGGAAAACGAGAAGGATCTCCACGAGATCCCGAACAACGTGCGCAGGAAGCTGCGGTTCGCGCTCGTCGAGCACATGGATCAGGTGCTGGAGGAGGCGCTGGGCGAAGGCGTGGGGCTGCCGGTGCTGACCACACCGCCGGTGGCGGTGCGCCGGCACCCGTCGCAGCCGTCGATCCAGGCGTAGCGATGCGGGTAAAACACGGGCGGCGGGGCATGTCCCCGCCGCCCGTGCGTTTTTACTCATCGAAGGGACCGCATGCAGCAGCCGATCATCGACGTCTGTGATCTCGTCAAGCGCTTCGGAGCGGTCGAAGCCGTTCGCGGCGTGACCTTCTCGGTTGCCGCCGGCGAGATCTTCGGGTTCCTCGGGCCGAACGGCGCCGGGAAGACCACGACGATCAAGATGCTCGCCACGCTGCTGCGGCCGACGTCGGGCCGCGCGGCGCTCGCCGGCTACGACGTGGTCGCGCATCCCGGCGACGTGCGGCGGTCGATGGGCATCGTGTTCCAGGATCCCAGCCTCGACAACCGCCTCACCGCCGAGCAGAATCTGCGGTTCCACGCGATGCTCTACGGCGTGCCGTCCGCGGAGGTCGAGCCGCGGCTGGCCGCGGTGCTCGAGATGGTGGACCTCGGCGAGCGGCGGCGGGCCGCCGTCGCGACGTACTCCGGCGGGATGAAGCGGCGCCTGGAGATCGCCCGGGGCCTGCTGCACCGGCCGCGGGTGCTCTTCCTCGACGAGCCGACGCTGGGGCTTGATCTCCAGACGCGCAACCACATCTGGGAGTACGTGGTCGATCTCCGCCGGCGGGACGGTGTGACGGTCTTCATGACGACGCACTACATCGAGGAGTCGGAGCACTGCGACCGGATCGCGATCATCGACGGGGGGCGGATCGTCGCGCTCGACACCCCCGACGCCCTGCGCCGTCAGGTCGGAGGGGACGTGATCACGATCACGTCGCCGGACGCCCCGGCGCTGGCCCGGGAGATCGAGGCGCGTTTCGGCGTCCGCGCGCGCGCGACGGACGGCCAGGTGATCGTGGAGCAGGAGCGGGGGGCCGAGTTCGTGCCGCGCGTCGCCGCGGCGTTTCCGTCGCTCGTGACCGCGGTCGCGGTCAAGCGTCCCACTCTGGACGACGTCTTTCTGAAACTGACCGGCCACGAGATCCGGGAAGAATCGGCGTCCTCGACGGACCAGCTGCGGACGATGGCCCGGGCGTGGGGGCGACGCTGATGGCGAGCGCCGCGCGTACGATGCCGCCCGTCGAGCCGGGGCGGCCGCCCGTGCCGCCGCATCCGGCCGCGGCGCGATCGACCGGCTGGCGGCACGAGGTCCGCGCCGCGTATGCGATCTGGCTGCGCGAGCTGATCCGGTTCGTGTCCGAACGCGCCCGCATCGTTGGAGCGCTCGGCCAGCCGCTGATCTACCTTGCGATCATGGGAACGGGCTTCGGCGCGACGTTCCGGTCGGCCGCGGTCCCGCGCGGCTTCAGTTACCTCGAGTTCATGTACCCCGGCGTGCTCGGGATGACGGTGCTGTTCACCGCCATCTTTTCCGCGATCTCGATCATTTGGGACCGGGAGTTCGGATTCCTGAAGGAGATTCTGGTGGCCCCTGTGGCGCGGGGGAGCATCGTGGCCGGCAAGGTCGCGGGCGGCGCGACCGTCGCAACGCTGCAGGGCGTGCTGCTGCTTATCCTGGCGCCGCTCGTCGGCGTGCACCTGGGTCTCGTCCAGGTCGCCGGGATCGCGCTGGTCATGCTGCTGGTCGCCGCGGCCCTGACGAGCTTCGGCCTCGTCATCGCCTCCCGCATGCAGACGATGGAAGGCTTTCAGGTCGTGATGAACTTCCTCGTGCTGCCGCTGTGGCTGCTCTCCGGCGCGTTCTTTCCGCTGCGCGGGCTTCCGCTGTGGATGACGGTGCTGACGCGGATCGATCCGCTGACGTACGCGGTCGACGCGCTCCGCGGTATGGTCTACGCCGGCTCGCCCCTGGCGCAGGCGCTGGTCGTACACCCGTACCGGCTGAACGTCGCCATCATCGTGCTGTTCCTCGCCGCGATGCTGACCGCGGCCATCGTCACCTTCAAGTCGCGGGAGGACTGACGCCGGCAGCGCGACGGGTCCTACACATTCGGGCCACTAGATTCTGCACGTCAGGCACGATCGCGCCGGCACCGTCACAATCCAGGCTAGTATCCCCGCGCGACGTCGATCACATTCGCGAGCGGTTCACCCTTCACGTAGCGCTGGATGTTGTCCGCCATGATCGTGGCGATCCGCTCGAAGAACTTCGGCGTGATCCCGGAGACGTGCGGCGTGATGATCACCTGCGGGAACTCATAGAGCGGGTGATCGCCCGGGAGCGGCTCGGCGTCGAACACATCCAGCCCGGCGCCGGCGATCCAGCCCTCCCGCAGCGCCCGGACCAACGCGGTCTCCTGGACGATCGGTCCGCGCGACACATTAATGAAGACGCCCGTCGGCTTCATCAGCCGGAATTCACGCTCGCCCATGCGGCCTTTCGTCTCCGGCGTGAGCGGCAGAAGCGCGACGACGTAATCCGCTTCCCGCAGCAGCTCGTTGGTCCGCTCGGGCGGCAGGACGAGATCCAGATGCGGCACCGGCTCCTGTGTCCGCTTGGTGCCGATCACGCGCATGCCGAACGCGGCCGCGCGCGCGGCCAGCGGCTTCCCGATCTGGCCCAGCCCGAGGATGCCGAGTACGGTGCCGGCGACGTCCTGGCCGATCCCGGCCGGGCGGTCCCACACACGGTTGACCTGGTTGCGGATGTCGAGGTGCAGCCGGCGCGCGAACGCGAGGACGAGCGCCATCACGTGGTCGGGCAGCGCCACGTGCGCGCCGACCGTCCGGGTCAGCACGACGCGTCGGTCGCGGATGCCCGGCAGTCCGACGAACCCGTCCACGCCCGCCGCGAAGGCGTGCACCCAACGAAGCCGCCGTCCGTGCTCCAGCACGCCCGCCGGGAGCGACCACCCCGTGGCGATGTCGGCCTCCGGCGCTTGCGCGACCGCCTCGTCGCGAGTGGCGGGCATGAGAATCCGCGCGCCCGGCGCCGCCGCCTCCGCGGCCGCACGGAACCGTTCCCGCGCCGCCGCCGGCACGTAGCCGTCGATCATCATGAGGATCGTGAGATCCGATGGATTTCGGCCGGTCACGACGCCGGCACCGCCGCCTGGGCCGCCATCTCGGACGCCCTACGGCTCGCCAGGAGCGCGCCGTAGGGGCCTGTCCCGGCGAGCATGCCGTTCCGGAGCACGATCGCAAGGCCGGAGAGGGGGGAGATGCGCTCACCCGGCAGGAGGATGCCGGCGAGGTTGAGCGGATCCGCGGCCGAGATCACCACGTCGGCCGTCTCGTCGGGTTCGCGGCGCACGGCCCGCAGCGCCTCGACCGCGCCCGGCAGCGCGTACTGCTCGCCGGCGACGCCGGCGACAAACCGGCCGCCGCGCACCTGGCCCTGCGCCTCCCAGCGCCGGTAGACGTCCAGCAGCCGGCGCCACGGCGGGAGCGCCCGCTCGCGGGCCAGGAGATCGCGAAACACGACGCCGTACCGGCGAAGCAGCTGCCGCGCGGCCACGGCGTCGCGGTCCTCCGGTTTCAGGGCGACATCGCCCGGCCGCCAGACGGCCCACCGGCCGGCGGGCAGCGCGCGGCGCGCCGGCCGCCCAGGATGCATTCTGGAGGCCTTGATGTCGAGGTGCCGCCGGCGGCGGTTCGGATCGCTTCGGTCGATGAGGCGCCGCAGTCCCGCAAACCCGTCCCCGCTGACGAGACCCTTCGCGACCAGCTCCCACAGCGCCGTCTCGGTGTCCGCCGGCAGGCGTCCGATTCCTCGCGCGATATCGGTCAAGAACGAGGCGCCCCGCTCCGAGAGATACCGGAACACATCGGCCGCCGCGCCGCGCAGGAGGGCATCCGCATTCTGCCGGTCGTCCGGGTCCACGAACGTTCCCAGATCCTCACGCAGCAGGAGCGCGATCGGGGCCGAGCGGGACATGAATGCCGCGCCGCGCTTGGCCGGCGCCCCGTCGGACGCACCATCGCCGTTCGAGGCGGCGGCGCCGGCGCTCAAACGTCCCCAGGTGACGAGGCCGTTGAGGCAGAGCACGTTGAGATCCTCGGGATCGTAGAGACGCACCCGGCCGGAGAGGACGTGCTCGTCCCAGGCGGGGGCGGGTACTTCGAGCCCCTGCAGCATCCCCACGACCTCCGCCACGCCGTCCCGTCCGTGCAATTGCGTGCCGGGCTGGAGATGCTGCCAGCGCAGCAGAAACCGCATGAACGTCGAAGGCGACACCGCGTCGATCTCGCGCCGGAGCCGCCCGAGGGTCAGCCGGTGAATCCGCGCGAGGAGGCGCCGGTCGCACCACTCCTCGTCCGCCGTCCCCGGCGTGAACCGGCCGTGCAGAATCACGCCGCTGCCCTCGAGCGCGGCGAGGGCGGTCTCCACGGTTTCCGTCGAGAGGCCGAGGCGCGCGACGAGCTCCGCGGCCGTGAACGGCCCGACGCACTGCACCCAGCCGTGGACGATCAGCCGCGCGGCTTCGGACGGCTCGAGATCGGCGGTGTCGCCGGCCGAACCGTGGAGCGGCGGCGGCTCGGGCTCGAAGCGGACGCCGCCGAGCGCGCGCTGCACGTCCGGTGCGCGATCGCAGGCGACGTACGCCCGGCGCTCCCGCCCGGAAGCGTCCTGCCACACGGCCACGGTGGCGCGTCGGTCCGCGACGAGCGTGTGCGCCTGCGCGTCCCACGGCGCCGCGTCTTCGAGCGGGAGAAGGCGCACGGTCAGCAGATGGTCGTGCAGATCGTCGGCGCCGCGAATGTCGGGCCAGGCCTGGGCGGCCACGTCGGCGATCGCGGTTTCGTCCAGCACCCCCGGTCCGTCCGAGGCGGTGCGGTCGACGTGGCGCAGGGCCACCGCGCGGGCGCGGCGCTCCTCGAGCGGCGCGTCGTCGAGGAACGCGTACGGATTGGCGTTCAGGATCTCGTGCGAGAACGGCGAGGGCGCCGGGGTCTCCACGGCCGCGGTGCGGATGGCGCCGCGCTCCATCTCGCCGAGCACCGCCGCGAGCCCGGCCATGTCCATCGCCTGGTCAAGGCAGTTGCCGATCGTCTCGTTGACGAGCGGATGGTCGGGCGGGGTGATCGGGCCGGCGTGGTTGTCCTGGCACGCGACCTGATCGGGAAAGACCGCCGCGAGCAGGTCCTCCGCGCGCATGCGCTGGATCGGCATCGGCACGCGCCGGCCGCCCTGGTACCGCGGGATGGCGAGTGCGCGGGCCGCGTTCCACCGCCACCGCGTCGTGAACAGCGGGGAGGGGAGCACCGCCTGAATGATGTCGTCGCGCAGCGTCGCCGGCCGGACGAAGTGGAACACGGTCTCGAGCGGAAAACTGTGCTGCGGGCCGAGCGAGAGGACGATGCCGTCGTCGGTGGCCGCCGCCTGCAGCTCGAAGTCGAACGTCAGGCAAAAGCGCTTGCGCAGCGCGAAGCCCCACGCGCGGTTGATCCGCGCGCCGAACGGCGTGTGCAGGACGAGCTGCATGCCGCCGGCCTCGTCGAAGAAGCGCTCCGCGACGATCCACGCCTGCGTCGGCACGCCGCCGAGGGCGCCGCGCGTCTCGGTCAGGTACTGGACGGCCTGGGCCGCGCCTTCGGCGTCGAGGGCGGTCTCGCGGCTCAGCCACGCCTGCGCCGCGGCGGGGTCGCCGAGCCGCGCCGCGGTCTCCGCGCGCAGCGCCGAGACCGCCGCCGACAACTCGCGGCTGCGGCCGGGGGACTCGCCGAGCCAGAACGGCACCGACGGAGGCGCGCCGTGCGCGTCTTCCACCCGCACGCGGCCCGCCTCCACCCGGCGGATGCGCCACGACGTGTTGCCGAGGAGGAAGACGTCGCCGGCCATGCTCTCGACGGCGAAGTCCTCGTTGACCCGGCCGACGAGGACGCCTTCCGGGTCGTGGATCACGTCGTAATCGGCCGTGTCCGGAATGGCGCCGCCCGACGTGATCGCGGCCAGGCGCGCGCCCCGGCGGCCCCGCACCGTGCCGCGCGTGCGATCGCGGTGGAGATAGGCGGCGCCGCGGCCCCACCGCCGCGCGACGCCTTCCGCCAGCATGTCGACGAGCTGATCGAACTCCGGCCGGCCGAGGTCGCGGTAGGCGTGCGCCCGCCGTACGAGCGCGTACAACTCGTCCTCGGCGACCTCCTCGGCGGCGGCCACCGCCACCATCTGCTGCGCGAGCACGTCGAGCGGCTTCTCGGGCAGCACGACGGTGTCGAGCTCTCCCGCGCGGGCGGCGCGCACGGCCGCCGCGCACTGCAGCATCTCGTCCCGCGTGAACGGGAAGAGGATGCCGCGGGAGACCCCGCCCACCGTGTGCCCGGCCCGGCCGATCCGCTGCAGCAGCACGGCGATCGACGACGGCGTGCCGAGGTGGCAGACGAGATCGACGTGGCCGATGTCGATGCCGAGCTCGAGCGAGGCGGTCGCGACGACGACCCGCAGGTCCCCGCTCTTCAGCCGGCGCTCCGCGTCGAGCCGGAGCCGGCGGGAAAGGCTGCCGTGGTGCGCGGCCACCTGCGACTCGCCGAGGCGCTGCCCGAGCTGGTGGGCGACGCGCTCGGCCAGCCGCCGCGTATTCACAAACACCAGCGTGGTCCGGTGGCGCTCTGCGAGCGCGGCCAGGCGGTCGTAGACGGCGTCCCGCACGTCGTTCGCGACGATCGGACCGCGCGGCGGCCCGGGCACTTCGATCGACAGGTCCCACGGCCGGCGGTGGCCGGCGTCTGCGATCGTACACTCGCCGGCGGCGCCGCTGAGCAGCCGGCCGATCTCCTCGACCGGCTTCTGCGTCGCGGAGAGGCCGATGCGCTGCAGCCGCCGTCCGGCCAGGCGGTCGAGCCGCTCGAGCGAGAGGGTGAGGTGCGCCCCGCGCTTGTCCTGCGCCACCGCGTGGATTTCGTCGACGATGACCGTGCGCGCGGACTTGAGAAACGCCCGGCTGCCGTCCGCGGTTAATAGAATATAGAGGGATTCCGGCGTGGTGATCAGGATGTGAGGCGGCCGGCGGCTCATCCGCGCGCGGTCGGCGGCCGGCGTGTCGCCGGAGCGCACCGCCACGCGGATCTCCGGCAGCGCAAGGCCCGCGGCGGCGGCGCGCTCGCGGATCTCGGCGAGGGGACCGGCGAGGTTCGCGTGGACGTCGTTGCCGAGCGCCTTGAGCGGCGAGACGTAGACCACCGACGTCTCATCGGGCAGTACTCCGCCGGCGCCGTGTCGCAGGCCCTCGAGCAGCAGAGTGTTAATCGCCCACAGAAAGCCGGCGAGCGTTTTGCCCGATCCGGTGGGCGCGGCGATCAGGGTGTCGCGGCCGGACGCGATCGCCGGCCAGCCGCCGGCCTGGGCCGGGGTCGGCGAGCCGAACCGTTCGGCGAACCACTCCGCGACGAGCGGATGAAAGCGGTCGAGAGCCATGGGAATCTTCCATCTATGTTATAATATGCGCGACGTAAACGCGAGGACGGGGAGGAGTACGCCCGCGCGGCGCCCGGATGCTACGGCTCACGCCGTAGGCAGCGAGGGGAGGGGTTGGTGAGAGCTCCCCGGGCCGCACGAGCCGAACGTCGCCCCTGAGCAGCGGATCGCCGGCCCTCTGAGCCGCAGATCCGCCGGGTGCGCCCGGGACAGCGCATCGAGCCGCGGCCGTACGCCGGCCGCGGGATGAAGGTGGTACCGCGGAGCGCCGCTTCGCCCTTTGGGTGAGGCGGCGTTGATGTTGTAGGCGGGCAAGGGGGCGGACGGGATGGCGGACGGACCGAAGACGGCAGGAGGGCGCGAAGGCGCCCGGAGGTCCCGCGAAGACGGGGCGGAGCTGCCGAAGACGTACGATCCGGCGGCAACCGAAGCGCGCTGGTACGAGACCTGGGATACGCGCGGGTACTTCCGCGCCGTCCCGGACCCGGCGCGGCGCCCGTACACGATCATGATGCCGCTGCCCAACGTCACCGGCGAACTGCACATGGGGCATGCGCTCAACAATGCCGTGCAGGACTGCTTGATCCGCTGGAGCCGCATGCGCGGCTGCAACGCGCTGTATCAGCCGGGGATGGATCACGCCAGCATCGCCGTCCACGTTGTCATGGAGCGGCGGCTGGCGAAAGAGGGCCGCACGCGCGTCTCGCTCGGCCGCGAGCGGTTCCTCGAGGAGACCTGGAAGTGGCGCGAGCAGATCGGCCAGACGATCCTGGGCCAGATGCGGCGCCTGCTGCTCTCGTGCGACTGGAAGCGCACGACATTTACGATGGACCCCGGCTACTACCGGGCGGTCCAGGAGTGCTTCATCCGCTTGTACCACAAGGGCCTGATCTACAAAGGCAAGCGGATGATCAACTGGTGTCCGAAGGATCAGACCAGCATCTCAGACCTGGAAGTGGAGTACGTCGAAGAACACAGCACGCTGTACTACGTGCGGTATCCGGGCGCGGACGGGGGCGAGGGCGTCGTGATCGCGACGCAGCGCCCGGAAACGATCCTGGCCGACGTCGCCGTGGCCGTGCACCCCGAGGACGAGCGCTACACAAAGATGGTCGGTTCGCAGGTCATCGTGCCGATCGTGAACCGCGCGGTGCCGGTGATCGCCGACCGCCGCGTCGAGCGCGGCTTCGGCACGGGCGCGGTGAAGATCACCCCGGGGCACGATCCGCTCGACTACGAGATCGGCGTGGACCACAAGCTCCCGATCTTGATCGCGTTCGATCCACACGGCCGGATGATCATGGGCGGCCAGCGCTACGAGGGCCTCGACCGCACGGAGGCGCGGCAGGCGGCCGTGGACGACCTTCGCGCCGCGGGCGTGCTGGTCCGCGAGGAGCCGTACGTGACGAACATCGGCCGGTGCGACCGGTGCAAGACGACGATCGAGCCGTACATCTCCGACCAGTGGTTCTGCCGGATGAAGGACCTCGCCGCCCCGGCGAGCCGGGTCGTGCGCGACGGGCGTGTGCGGTTTCATCCCGAGCGCTGGACCAAGTTCTTCCTTGATTGGATGGAGCAGATCCGGGATTGGAACATCAGCCGGCAGCTGTGGTGGGGCCACCAGATCCCGATCTGGTACTGCGAGTGCGGCGAGATGATCGCGAGCGTCGAGCGTCCCACGGCCTGCCCGAAGTGCGGGGGGGCCGCGCTCACCCAGGACCAGGACATTCTCGATACCTGGTTCAGCTCGGCGCTCTGGCCGATGGCGACGCTCGGGTGGCCGGACGAGACCGCGGACCTCAAGTACTTCTATCCGACGAACACGCTCGCGACCGCGCGCGACATCATCTTTCTGTGGGTGGCGCGCATGATCATGTTCGGGCTCGAGCTGCGCGGCGAGATCCCGTTCACGGACGTCTACATCAACCCGACCGTGCTCAACATCGAAGGCCGGCGCATGAGCAAGAGCCTCGGGACGGGGATGGACCCGCTGGTGCTGATCGACCGCTACGGAGCCGACTCGCTCCGCTTCGCGCTCCTCAACCGCTGCACCGGAGAGCAGGATCTGCGGTTCTCCGAGAAGATGGTCGAGGACACGCGCAACTTCGCGAACAAGATCTGGAACGCCGCCCGGCTGGCGCGGCTGCACCTCGAGGGGCACGACGTGCCGGCGGCACCGCCGCGGGACGCGCGGGCGCTCCCCAACCGCTGGATCCTCGACCGGTTCGCGCGGACCGCCGCCGGCGTCACCGCGGCGCTGGAGGCGTACGAGTTTCACACGGCGTGCCACCGGCTCTACGAGTTCATCTGGAGCGAGTTCTGCGACTGGTACCTCGAGATGGCGAAGGTGGACCTCGAGCGGGCCGACGGCACTTCCGGCGCGGCCGCGGAGACGCGCCACGTCCTCGGCTGGGCGCTCGGACAGACGATGGCGCTGCTGCACCCGGTGATGCCGGCGATCGCGGAAGAGATCTGGCAGGCGCTGCCTCACGAGGGCGAGACGGTCATGCGCGCGCCGTGGCCGGCGCCGCCGGATACCTGGCGTGACGCGGCGGCCGGAGCGGCGATGGCGGAGGTGATGGAGATCGCCGGCGCCCTGCGCGGGATCCGCGCCGAGCTGGGCCTCGCGACGCAGCCGGTAGACGCCTCGCTCCACGTCGCCGGCGGCGACCGCGGGCGGCTGGAAGACCTGCGGCCCTACCTGGCGCGCCTCGTTCGCCTGGAACCGGACCGGCTGCCCGTGCGCGGCCTCGACGAACACGGACCGTTCGCCATCGCCTCGCCGTGGAGCTGGGGGCGGATCGAGATCCACGTCGAGGCGCCCGAGTTGCGCGCCAAAGCGCGGGAGCGGTTCGAGAAGCAGCTGACGTCGCTGGAGCGGGACCTTGCCGGGGTGACCCGGAGGCTCGAGGATCCCGCCTTCGCGGCGAAGGCGCCGGCAGAGGTCGTCGCAGCGGACCGCGCGCGGGCGCAGAGCCTCCTCGAGCGGCGCGAGGTCCTGCGCCGGTACCTCACCGATCTCGCTCCGTCCGGCAGCGTGAGGCCGCGGTGAGTCAGACCGAGTCGGGCGCCCCTGCCGTGGCCGCCGCGTCCGCGGAGGCGGCCGGCAGGATGACGCATCCGTCGGCGCGCTGGCTCACCTACGCGCTCTCCGCGGGCGGCATTGTCATCCTGGTCGTGTTCGGCGCGACGACAAACTTGAACGCGGCGGTTCGCGCGCTGCGCGACGTCCGGCCGCTTTTGTTCGGCCTGGCGGTGCTGGCGATGCCCGCCCAGATCGTGGTGCGGGCGGTGCGGTGGCGGTACATGGTCCGCCGCCTGACGGAGACCACGATCTCGGGGCGGTTCGCCGTGGTGTCGGTCGTCTGCGGGGTCGCGGCCGGCAGCATGACGCCCGGACGGAGCTTCGAATTGGCCAAGGCCATCATGCTTCGCGACGCGTACGGGGTCGGGCTCGGGCTGTCCGTCTCGGCGATGCTGATCGAGCGGCTGCTCGACATCGTCGCGCTGGTCGCGGGGCTGCTGCTCGCCGCGGTCTTGCTGCCGCGGCAGACGGTGCTGGCGAACACGGCGCTGCCGGTGCTGATCGCGGCGATCGTCGCCGGCGCGGCGCTGCTCGCCGGCGCGCCGGATCACGTCCGCGCGGGCGCGGCGGTGCTGCTTCGCGCGGTGCCGTTCCGCGGGCTCCGCGGGCGGGCGCTGGCGTTCGTGGATCTCCTTTGCACGAGCATCGCCGTCTCGCGCCGGCGGCACACGCTGGGTCCGCTGCTCGCGCTGACGGTCCTCGGGATCGGCCTCGACTTCGCGCGCGTCGTCGCGATCTTCGGCGCGCTTCGCGTCGCGCTGCCCCCGCAGATCCTCGTGTTCAGCTACGTCGGCGCGATGATTCTCGGGATGGCCCTGCTCGTCCCGGGCGGCGTCGGCGTCACGGAAGTCTCACAGGCGGGGCTGATCGCCGTGCTTGCCCCGCACGCGGTCGCGACCGCCGTTGCCCGCAGCGGGGTGCTGATCGACCGCATCGTGTCCTACTACGCGCTGCTGGTCGCCGGCGGAATTTTGCTGATGGCGTATCATCGCTACCACCGGGTGATCCGGTGAGCGGCGATCACCGCGCGCGCCGCGGGCAGGAGGCAGGGCAGGAGGCCGCGCGTCGGGGCCACGAACAGAAGGGTGCTGTGATGATGCGCCCGGGCGTCCTGATGCTCGTGCTGGCGGCCGGCCTTTTCGGCGGCTCGACCGCGGCGGGGTTCTTGCTGGCGAAGGGAGCGCTGCGCCACACCCCGGCGGCGGGGACGGCGGCCGGCGCGCCCGACGTGCCGAGGTCCACCGTTACGCAGCCCGCCGCCGCGCCGCCGGCCGCGGGAGCGACGGTCCCGCCGGCCGCCCCGCCTGCGCCAGGTGCCGCGGGCGCCGGAACGGCCGCCGGGGCGTCCAGTACCGGAGGACCGGCGACGCCTGCGCCCGCGGCCCCACCCGCTGCGGCGACGCCTGCGCCCGCGCCGCCGGCGCCGAGCGCGGTCCCCGCGCCGCCGGCGCCGGTCCAAACTCCGGCACCGCGCCCGCCCGACGCCGCTCCTGTGATCCCGGGACGGTTCCACGTCCAGGTGGCAGGCTTCCCGGAGCGGCAGAACGCGGACGCGCTCGCGCTGCGGATTCGCGCCCGCGGCTACGCGGTGACGGTGACGGACGGGCCGCCGTACCGGGTGTGGGTCGGCGGGTACCTCGACCGGACGACGGCCGAGCGCCTCGCGACGTACCTCAGACAGAGCGGGCTGTCGCCGACGCTCGTCCCGCAGTAGGCACATGGCCGACAACCACGTTCTGCTGACGGTCGAGGACGGCGTCGCGCTCGTCACGCTCAACCGCAACCAAGTCCTCAACGCGCTGAGCCAGGCGTTGATGGAACAGCTCGCGGCGACGCTGGAAGGCTGCGACCGCGACGCGGCGGTGCGCTGCATCGTCCTCTGGGGCGGTCCCCGGGTATTCGCGGCGGGCGCCGACGTGCGGGAGATGGCGGACGCCACGACCGCCGACGTCATCAAAGCGTACCGCTTCGAACAGTGGATGCGCATCCGGCGGGTCGCCAAGCCCATCATCGCCGCGGTCACGGGGTACGCGCTCGGCGGCGGCTGCGAGCTCGCGATGCTGTGCGACATCATCGTCGCCGGGGAAGGCGCGCAATTCGGCCAGCCGGAGATCCGCCTCGGCCTGATGCCCGGCGCCGGCGGGACCCAGCGGCTGACCCGCGCGGTCGGCAAGTCGCGCGCCATGGAGATGGTGTTGACGGGACGCGCGCTGACCGCGCCGGAAGCCCTCGCCGCGGGACTGGTCTCGCGGGTCGTGCCGGCGGAGCTCTGTCTCGAGGAGGCGAAGCGCCTCGCCGCCGAGATCGCGCGGCAGGCCCCGGTCGCCGTGCGGCTCGCGAAAGAGGCGGTGCTGCAGGCCTACGAAAGCTCGCTCGAGGCCGGCCTCGCGTTCGAGCGCCGGTGCTTCCAGGCCCTCTTCAGCACCGACGACAAACGCGAGGGGGTCCGCGCGTTCCTCGAGAAGCGCCGGCCGGATTTTCAGGGCCGGTGACCGCCCGGACCACGGCGCCGCCCGCGTGCGATTCGCTGCGGACGGTGGCGCGCGACGTCGTGGCGTGCGCCCGCTGCCCGCGCCTGCGCCGCCACTGCGCGGCGGTGGCGTCCGTCCGCAAGCGCGAGTTCTCGACGTGGACCTATTGGGGGCGTCCGGTCCCGGGGTTCGGCGACCCCGCGTCGCGCCTGCTGGTCGTGGGCCTCGCGCCCGCGGCGCACGGAGCGAATCGCACCGGCCGGATGTTCACCGGCGACCGCTCCGGCGACTGGCTCTTTCGGGCGATGTACCGCGCCGGATTCGCGAGCCAGCCTGCGTCGGTGCGGCGCGGAGACGGGCTGCGCCTGATCGACGCGTACCTAACGGCGCCGGTCCACTGCGCGCCGCCGATGAACAAACCGGCGCCCGCGGAGATCGCCCGCTGCCTTCCCTTCCTCGAGCGGGAGATCGCGCTGCTCCGCCGGGTTCGGATCGTCGTCGCGCTCGGCCACATCGCGTTCGACGTCTGCCGGCGGGTGTTCGCGGCCCGCGGGGCCGCGACGCGGTCCCTGCGCTTCGGACACGGCGCGGCCTACGACCTCCGTCCGCACGGGCCGGTGCTCATCGCGTCGTATCATCCGAGCCGGCAGAACACCAATACCGGCAAGCTGACCGAACCGATGCTCGACGCGGTGTTCGAGCGGGCCCGCGCGATCCTCGAGACCGAGGCGTAGAGAAGCGGTGATGGGAGGGGACCCGACGATGTACGAGACGGTGCTGACGGAGGATCGCGACGGCGTGCGGGTGATCACGCTCAACCGGCCCGACGTGCTCAACGCCTTCGACGCCAAATTGGGCGAGGAGCTGCTGGACGCGCTCGCCAAGGCCGACGGCGACGCCCAGGTGCGCTGTGTCGTGCTGACCGGCGCCGGCCGGGCGTTTTGCTCCGGCGCCGATCTGCGCGGGCACACGCCGGGGGAAACCTCTCTGGGCGCGTTGTTGCGCGGGCGGTATAATCGGATCATCCTTCGCCTGCGGACGATGGAGAAGCCCGTCGTTGCCGCGGTCAACGGCGTCGCCGCCGGCGCCGGCTGCAACCTCGCGCTGGCGGCCGATCTCCGCGTCGCGTCGGACCGGGCCAGCTTCATCGAGGTGTTCACGCGCGTCGGCCTGATTCCGGACTCCGGCGGGACCTGGCTGCTGCCGCGGTTCGTGGGCCTGGGGCGGGCGCTCGAGATGATGTTCTTTGCCGAGCCGGTGGACGCGGCCGCCGCGGAGCGGCTCGGGCTGGTCAACCGGGTCGTCGCGCAGGACGACCTGATGCCGCGCACGCTGGAGTGGGCGGCGCGCCTCGCCCAGGGGCCCACGCGGGCCTACGGGCTGATCAAGCGGGCGGTGGACCGCGCGCTCGCCGTCGACCTGCGCGGGGCGCTCGAGTACGAGGCCCACCTTCAGGAGATCGCCGGCCGGTCCGACGACCACCGCGAAGGCGTTGCGGCCTTCTTGGAGAAGCGCGCGCCGTCGTACGCCGGACGCTAGCGGCGGCCGGATCAACGCGGAGGGAACCGACGATGCGTGACGTGGTGATTGTGGACGGCGTGCGGAGTGCGATCGGCCGCTACGGCGGCGTCCTGCGCGACATCAGGCCGGACGACCTCGCCGCCCGGGTGATCGAGTCGGTCGTCCAGCGCAACACGCTCGATCCGGCCGAGATCGAAGACGTCGTGATGGGCTGCACCAATCAGGCGGGCGAAGACAACCGCAACGTCGCGCGCATGGCGGTGCTGCTGGCCGGTCTGCCGGACACCGTCCCCGGCCACACCGTGAACCGGCTCTGCGGGTCCGGCATGCAGGCGGTGCACGCCGCGGCGCGCGCGATCGCCTGCGGCGAAGGCGACGTGTACCTTGCGGGCGGCGTGGAGAGCATGACCCGCGCGCCGTTCGTGATGGGCAAGCCGGCGCACGCCTTTCCCCGCGGCACGCAGGTGTTGCAAGATACGACGATCGGCTGGCGCTTTCCGAACCCCCGGCTCGAGGAGCGCGTTCCCCTGTACAGCATGGGCGAAACGGCGGAGAACGTGGCGGAACGGTACGGCATCTCGCGCGAGGAGCAGGACGAGTTCGCCGCGGAGAGCCAGCGTCGCGCCGCCGCCGCGCAGCGGGAGGGCCGTTTCGCGGAGGAGATCGTGCCGGTCACGGTCGCGCGCGCCCGCGGCGCCGCCGCCGTCGTCGACACCGACGAACATCCGCGGCCGGACACGACCTTCGAGGCGCTCGCGGCGCTGCGCCCGGCGTTCCGGCCGGGCGGCACCGTCACGGCGGGCAACTCCTCCGGCATCAACGACGGCGCCGCGTGCCTCCTCGTGACGTCCGCGGAGTGGGCGGAGCGGCAGGGCCGCCGGCCGCTTGCACGGATCGCGGCGATGGCCGCCGCGGGCGTCGATCCGTCCTATATGGGCATCGGCCCGGTGCCCGCGGCGCAGAAGGCGCTGATCCGCGCCGGCCGCACGCTCGACGAGATCGAGCTGATCGAGCTCAACGAGGCCTTCGCCTCGCAGGTGCTGGCCTGCGTGCGCGACCTGGGGATCGATCGGTCCCGGCTGAACGTCAACGGCGGAGCGATCGCCCTCGGACATCCCATCGGCGCGAGCGGCGCCCGGATCCTCCTCACGCTGGTCCGCGAGATGAGCCGGCGGCGCGCGCGGTGGGGGCTCGCGACGATGTGCATCGGCGTCGGCCAGGGCATCGCGACGATCGTCGAAGGGCTCGCGTAGCCGCGGTGCCGCGCGTGCCCGCGACGCCGCCCCCCGGCCAGATCGAGACGCCCGCGGCCGCGACCGGGGTGCACGCCCGGGCGGTGCTCTTCACGCTGTTCGGCGACTACGCGCGTCATTACGGCGGCACCATCTGGATCGGCAGCCTGATTACACTGATGGCCGAGTTGGGGTTTACCTCCTCGGCGGTGCGGGCCGCGGTGTCGCGGACGACGCGGCAGGGCTGGCTCTCGGCGATCCGCGCCGGCCGCGCAGGCTACTATGCGCTGACCCCCCGCGGCGAGGCCCGTATCGAAGAGGCGGCAGGCCGGATCTTCAAGCTGCATCCCGAGCGGTGGGACGGGGTGTGGCGGATTGTCATCCTGCCGGCGGTGGCGGACCGCGAGCGCCGGGCCGCGCTGCGGCGTGAATTGGAGTGGATGGGATTCGCGCCGCTCGCCCGCGGCGTGCACGTGACGCCCAACGACCTCCTCGACCGTCTGCCCGCGCTCGCGGAGCGCTACGCCTTCGAGGCCGGCGCCGCCGAGACGTTCGCGGCCCGGCTTGCCGGCGGCGGCGACGCGGCGGCATTCGCGGCGCGGCATTGGGATCTCCCGGCGATCGACGCGGCGTACAGCGCGTTCGTGGACGAGTGGCGGCCCCTCCTGGCCGGATGGCGGGCGGCCGCCGGCGCGGGCGGCGCCCTCGACCTCCCCGGGGGGGAGGCGTTCCGCGAGAAGACGCGCCTCGTGCACGAGTTCCGGAAATTCTTGTTCGTCGATCCGGGGCTGCCGGCCGAGGTGCTGCCGGAGCGCTGGAACGGCGTTGAAGCGCGCGGCATCTTCTCCGCCGTGTACCATCTCCTGGCGGAGGCGGCGCTCGGGTTTTTCGAAACCCATTACCGTCCGGCGCCGGGCCGCGAAGCCGACGTGCCCGAGGGCCGTCGCAACGCGCGCCGCGACCCGTTCGGTCCCGTGGTGGAATCGGGGCAGCTGCGATCCGCTCCGCTTGAGTGAGCAAATGGTATGCTTTTCCGGGGCGATCCTACTACCGGTGCACGAACGGCGGATGGACGATGAACCAGGTGTGTAACAACGCGTACAACGATCCTCGGTATTACACCAACGGTCATCCGGCGGTGCACGAGCGGTAAATCCGCGCTCAAATCGTTTTCGGGACGTCATGAGGGTGTGGCCGCCGGCCACACCCTCATGACGTTTAATCGCACCCGCGCGTCCCGGCCCGGCTCCCGGTACGCGGCGACGCGAGGCCGCGGGTTTCACCGGCATGGGAATCACCCCGTGGAAACGGCGCCGGCCGGCTCAGGGAACCAGGCGGGGAAGGGCGTGATGCCTCAGAATTCCTGGTCACCGAAGTAGGGGGTGATGCCTCATAATGGTGGACACCCAGAGTCCGTCCTTGATGCCCTTGTCCTTGCCCTGCCCGCGGCCGCGGCGCCCGACGCCGTCGTCGTCGCGCTCTCACGAGGCTCATGCATCGGCCCTCCTGCCATCTGCGAGTTTCCAGAGTGTGTCGAGGCGGGTTTGAAGATCCGCGCGCAATCGGAGGGGATTGA
>Ga0207416_1002066_pt1 | contig 23313 bp, 23 predicted proteins | sample PaiPotPPM11metaG_FD_184107 | JGI IMG/M metagenome (GOLD analysis project Ga0207416, IMG submission 184107) | Iron sulfur acid spring bacterial and archeal communities from Banff, Canada, to study Microbial Dark Matter (Phase II) - Paint Pots PPM... ...
GAGGGAAGCGGCCGCATGAGTCGCGCGCGTCTGTCTCAGGGTGAAAACGGTTTGCACCGCCATCACGCAGACGATGGCAAGCACCAGGAGCATCCTGCCCGGCTTGAAAAAGGAACGGTTACGGTTTCTTAGCACTACATCTCTCCTTAAGGTTTTGTTCAACCAGGAAGGTCAACCCCCACACCAGATGGGCGGAACGCACCCTATTCACACACGCATAGCCATCGTAGCTCTTCCAGCGGTCATGCCTTGCCCGCTGAAGCGGGGCCAGTTGCCGATCGTTTCTAACGCGGCCCTATTTCTCGTGCCAGATGGGTTCGGCCAGCAACTTTGTTACCCTGGCTACTCGTTCGGCTATCCGTTCCTCTGCCTTCATATCCCTCAGTTTACCAGCATACGCAACCCCTCCTGAACAATTACGAAAAATATCCGCTTTTCTCGTAGTCATTTGTCATATCGGTGAGTTTATCACATTCCCAAATGGCATTTATTTACAAGCTCTTTGACAGGTTACTCGAAGGGATGGATAAACAGGCGGGTTTGGTGAAATAAGCTGCCAGTTGATATAATGGAGCAGCGTTTCTTGCGAACGCCAAGAATATGCCAGGAATATCAGAAATCAGCCGGAGAAATCTATGGCACAGACTATCGATCTCGATGAGGGACGCGCCCAACTCATCGCCAATTTGCAGCAGCAGGCGGAAGAACTGGCGCAGTTGAACCGCATCTCCACGGCCTTGACGTCGGAGTTTGACTTACAGCGCCTGTTGCAGATGATCACCGACGCGGCGCGGCGCGTCACGTCGGCGCAATATGCCGCGTTCTTTCTCATTCCCGAAATCGCTGGCCCCGAACTGCACGAGCAGCCGAATAAGGTGAGTTTCAACCTGGCGGCCATCTCCGGAGCGACGCCCGCTATTGAGAAGCATTTTCGCCACCTGGGGCCGGTCGAGGGGCTTGGCGTGCTGCGGCCCGTCTTCTGGGAAGGCACGTCGGTGTTGGTTGACGACGTGCATGAGGATACGTCTTATATCGGCGTGCCGAGCGGCCATATCGGCGTGCGCAGCTTTCTTGGCGTGCAACTGCGCACGCGCGAAGGGGAAACCCTCGGCGCGTTTCTCATCGGCGATACCAAACCGGGACGCTTCAACCAGCGCCACGTCGAGTTGATCGAGGCGCTGGGCGCGCAGGCTGCCGTCGCTATTCACAACGCGCAATTGGTTGCCCGCGAGCGGCGCGCCATGGAAGAGTATGCCGCGCAGCTTGAACACGAAGTACGCGAGCGCACCGCCGAACTGGAACGGCGCAACCAGGAATTGAGCAAGGTCGCCGCCGATCTGCAAACGCTGCATCACGAATTGACCGGGGCCCAGAAACGCCAGATGCTCATCGATGAGCGCAGTCGCATTGCCCAGGAACTGCATGATCGCGTGCAACAGACCCTCTTCACCATCGGTCTCAAGGCCGATTGGGGCATAGAGCACTTGCCGCCGATTTCGCCGGTGGTGCGCCAGTTGCGTTCCATCAAAGAACTGGCCTCGCTCGGCAATGCCCAGGTGCGCGATGCCATCTTCGCGCTCGCGACGAGCGAGGTACAGCAAGACGGTCTCATGGGAATGCTCTACAAACTGATACATGACTTGCGCGAGTCAACGGCTATCGAGGCCGATCTTGTCGTCGCAGAATGGACCGCCCCGCTGCCGGCAAAAATCGAAAACACACTCTACACGATTGCCCAGGAGGCGCTTTCCAATGTGCGCCGCCACTCGCGGGCTACTATTGTCATTGTCACTGTACAGGTCACGAGCGAGCAAGCCGTGCTGGTGGTGCAGGATAATGGCGTTGGCCTATCGCCGCAGATGCTTCAGGCGTATCGCGGCAACACGGCACATCTGGGCCTGCGCGGCATGCAGAATCGCATCGAAGAGTTAGGCGGCCAGTTTGTGCTGGTGAACGGTGAGGAAGGCGGGCTGATCGTCAAGGCGGTGGCGTCGCTATGATCCGCCTGCTCATCGTTGACGACCACGAGATGGTGCGCGAAGGTCTCAAGGCCATGTTGATCTCGGAGCCGGATTTCAGCATCGTCGGCGACGCAGCCAATGCCGAGCAGGCGCTTGAGCTGATCGAACGCCTGCAGCCTGATATTGTGCTACTCGACGTGCGCCTGCCCGGAGCGAGCGGTATCGAAGTCTGTCGCGCCGTCACAGAAAAATACCCGCAGGTGGCCGTTATCTTCCTCACCACCTATACCGATGAGAACCTCGTCGCGCAATGCATCCAGGCGGGCGCGCGCGGCTTCATCGTCAAGGATATCGAACGCTTCGATCTCAAGCGCGCTATCCGCGCCGTCGCGCGCGGCGAAGCCACGATTGATCCCAAAGCCGCCGTTGCCGTGCTGGCCCGGCTGCGCCGCGCCCCCCAGACCGTGTCCGAGCCATCGCCCGAACCGCTCAGCCCGCAGCAACTCGTCATCTTGCGCCTGGTTGCCCAGGGACTCTCAAGCCGCGAAATCGCCATGCAGCTCTACCTCAGCGAAAATACCGTCAAGGGCTACGTGCAGGAAATTTTGCATCGTCTCGGCGTCAAAAATCGTACCGAAGCCGTCATGGTCGCCGTCAAACATGGCTGGTTATAACAACTACCCTCAATTCGTATGTATGCGATTCCCTCCTTTTGGAGGTTACGCCCGCAATTTTCTCCGTGCTATACTTCAAGAGTGTTAAAGGCTGCATCCTTTAACGCCTTCAGGACGTCTGTCTGCTTCTCCGGCGCTTGTCTTTGATTCTGCGCGGAAGCAAATACATTCTTTGGAGGTGACATTGTGATTCCTGGTTCCTTTGACTACGTGACAGCGAACAGCGTTGCCGAGGCTGTCGCCTTACTGGAACAACATGGCGATGAGGCCAAAATCCTGGCGGGAGGACAGAGTCTCATCTCCTTGTTGCGCTTCCGTCTCGCCGGGCCGTCCGTGCTGATTGATATCAATCGCATCCCCGACCTGGACTATCTCTATGAGTCGAGCAGTATGTTGCACATCGGCGCGCTGACGCGCGAGGCGGAACTGGATAGCGCGGCGCTTATCAAAGCGCGCTATCCCATCCTTCATGACACTGCCAGGATGGTTGCCGATCCGGTGGTGCGCAACTGGGCCACCGTGGGCGGCAACATTGCCCACGCCGATCCGGCCAACGATCATCCCGCGACCATGCTGGCGGTGGGCGCGCAGGTCGTGGCGCGCGGTCCCGGCGGTGAGCGTGTCATTCCCATCGACGAATTCTTCGCCGACTCGTCTTTTGAGACGACGCTGCGCCCCAACGAGATGCTCGTCGAGATTCGCGTACCCGCTCCCGAAATGCATAGCGGCGGCGCGTATTTTAAGCTCGAACGCAAAGTGGGCGACTATGCCATTGTTGGCGCGGCGGCTTACATCGGATTGGACGCCGACGATCGCGTTAACTACGCCGGTATTGGTCTGACCAACGTTGGCTCGACGCCCATCAAAGCGCGCGACGCCGCACAATCGTTGATCGGGAACGTCCTGGACGATGCCGGCATTCACCACGCCGCCGCTCTCGCCGCCGCCGCCTCGCATCCGACCAGCGACACGCGCGGCCCCGCCGAGTACAAGCGGGCAATGGTGCGCACTCTGACGGTTCGCGCTTTGCGCAAGGCGCTAGCTCGCGCGCATGGAGAGGTATAATCATGAGCAAACACCACATCAGCGTCACCATTAACGGCACGGTGTACGAGAGCGACGTCGATTCGCGCACGCTGCTCGTCCACTGGATTCGCGACGATCTGCGCCTCACCGGCACGCACATCGGCTGCGATACCACCTCGTGTGGCGCCTGCACGATCATCGTAGACGGCAAAGCCACCAAGTCTTGCACCATGTTCGCCGTGCAGGCCGATGGCCGCCAGATCATGACCGTCGAGGGGCTGGAGCAGAACGACAAGCTGCATCCCCTGCAAGAAGGCTTCCACGAAGAACACGCCTTGCAGTGCGGCTTTTGCACCCCCGGCATGATGATGACGTCGCTGGCCCTGTTGCAGAGCAACCCCAATCCTACAGAAGAAGAGATTCGCGTCGGCATTTCCGGCAACCTCTGCCGCTGCACCGGCTACGTTAATATCGTCAAAGCGGTTCAGTTTGCCGCGAACAAGCTACAGACGCCCGCGGAAGTTCCAGTGACCGCCGGACAAGGAGGCGAATAATGGCTGCTGAAGTACAACATCATGGCTTAGGCGAAGCCTACAAGCGCAAGGAAGATGCGCGGTTCATACGCGGACAGGGTCATTACGTTGACGACCTCAATTTGCCGGGTATGCTCTACGGCGACATTGTGCGCAGTCCCTATGCCCACGCGCTGATCAAGAACGTTGATATCAGCGAAGCTTTGAAGGTTCCGGGCGTTCTCGCCGTCATCACCGGCAAAGACCTCGACGCCGCCGGCCTGGCCTGGATGCCCACGCTCTCCGCCGATACGGAGGCCGTGCTGGCCCTGGACCGCGTCCATTACGTGATGCAGGAAGTGGCATTTGTCGTCGCCACGAGCCGCTACGCAGCCGCCGATGGCGCTGCCGCCGTCGATGTCGATTACGAGCCGCTGCCTGTTGTCGTTGACCCGCATAAAGCTCTCTTGCCGGACGCGCCGCTCCTGCGCCCCGACAAGAAAGACCGCCAGCCCACCAACCAGATTTATCACTGGGAGACGGGCGACAAGGCCGATACGGAAGCCATGTTCGCGGAAGCCGAGGCCAACGGCATCGTGGTGAAGCAGGATGTGTACGTTCCGCGCATTCACCCCGCGCCCATCGAGACCTGCGGCTGCGTCGCGCAATTCGACAAAGCGACGGGCAAGCTCACCGTCTGGATGACCTCACAGGCGCCGCACGCGCACCGCACGCTTTTTGCCATCGTCGCCGGTCTGCCGGAGCATCGCATTCGCATCATCTCACCTGATATCGGCGGCGGCTTCGGCAACAAAGTACCCATCTACCCCGGCTATGTCTGCGCCGTTGTCGCGACCATCACGACGGGTAAGCCCGTCAAGTGGATCGAGGATCGCACGGAGAATCTCTCCAGCACCGGCTTTGGCCGCGATTACCACATCCACGCCGAGATCGCGGCTGACAAGGACGGCACGGTCAGAGCCTTGAAGGTGCATACGCTCGCCGATCACGGTGCGTTTGACGCCGCTGCACAGCCGACGAAGTTCCCGGCGGGCCTCTTCCACATTTGCACCGGCTCGTATGACTTCCAGAAAGCCTTCGTGGAAGTCGATGCCGTGCATACCAACAAAGCTCCCGGCGGCATCGCCTATCGCTGCTCCTTCCGGGTAACCGAAGCTTCATACTTGATAGAGCGGATCATGGATACGCTCGCGCACGATCTGGGCAAAGACCCGGCGGAACTGCGCATGCAAAACTTTATCAAGCCGGAAGCCTTCCCCTATCGCTCGGCGCTCAACTGGACCTACGACAGCGGCAATTACGAAGCTGCGCTCAAAGTGGCGATGAAGGGAATCGGCTACGACGAGCTGCGCCGCGAGCAGATCGAGAAGCGCGCGCGCGGCGAACTGATGGGCATCGGCATCTCCAGTTTCACCGAGATCGTCGGCGCCGGCCCCGGCAAGCACTTCGATATCGCGGGCATTCAGATGTTCGATAGCTGCGAGATTCGCGTGCATCCAACCGGCAAAGCGCTGGCGCGCATCGGCGTGCAGACGCAGGGCCAGGGCCACGAAACGACTTTCGCGCAGATCATCGCCGCTGAACTGGGCATGTCGCCCGACGACATCGACGTCGAGCATGGCGATACCGACACCGCGCCCTACGGCCTCGGCACGTATGCCAGCCGCAGCACGCCAGTGGCCGGCGCGGCAACGGCTCTGGCTGCCCGCAAAGTGCGCGACAAAGCCAAAAAGATCGCGGCGTACCTGTTGGAAGTCGGTGAGGAAGACCTGGAGTGGGAACCGGGCCGCTTCTACGTCAAAGGTTCGCCGGCGAAGGGCAAGACCATCCAGGAACTTGCCTTCGCCGCTTACACCAACTGTCCGCCGTACCTGGAGCCGGGCCTTGAGGCCGTCAACTACTACGATCCGCCCAACCTGACGTATCCTTTCGGCAGTTACATCTGCGTCGTCGATATCGACCGCGGCACGGGCGCGGTGCATATCCGGCGTTTCCTGGCCGTCGATGACTGCGGCACGATCATCAATCCGATGGTCGTCGAGGGGCAGATACACGGCGGACTGACGCAAGGTCTCGCGCCGGCCATGTTCGAGGAGATCACCTACGACGAGGAGGGCAATATCCACGGCGGCAATTTCCAGGACTACCTGATCCCGACCTCGATGGAGACGCCGCACTGGGAGACGGATCGCACGGTGACGCCGTCGCCGCACCATCCCATCGGCGCGAAGGGCGTCGGCGAGTCTCCGACCGTCGGCGCGCCGCAGGCCATCGTGAACGCGGTGGTCGATGCGCTGGCCCATCTCGGCGTGCGCCACATCGACATGCCGATCACGCCCTGGAAGGTGTGGAATATCCTGAAAGAAAAAGGTCTCGCGGCTGACTGAAATGAAATAGTTGCAGCAAACAAGCGGTATGGCGGCGCAATTATTACCTTTCCCCCGGAGAGGCTGTGCGCCGCCATACCGCTTGTTTGCTGCAACTATTTGCTGCCTTGTACTCCTGGCGAAGGCATGGTAGACTGCAACCAACTACTAATTTGTTAGTCAGGAGATGAAGGTATGAGCAAGTTTACAGAAGTTGAGTTGGAGTATTTAAGGAAGCAGCGGCTGGGAAGGCTGGCGACCGTGAATAAAAATGGCGAACCGCAGGTCGCGCCCGTGACTTTCCGCTATAATGCTGAACTGGACAGCATTGACATCGGCGGCCGGGATACTGGTAATACGCAGAAGTTTCGTAATGTTGCGCGCAATGGCCTTGCGTCTTTCGTCATAGATGATGTTCTGCCCCCGTGGCAACCGCGCGGCATTGAGATTCGCGGGTACGCGGAGGCTCTTTCCGAGGGCGGGCAGCAGATTATGCCAAACTTTAGCCCAGAAGTGATCCGCATAGCGCCAAAGCGTGTTATCTCCTGGGGCCTGATTCCTGGCACTCGTTCGGCGCGCGACACAGCCCAGTAGGGGCGCGGGCTTGCCCCGCCCTGCCCTCATTCCGCTACATGTCCCTTTCAAGAATGGAGCGATAGGAGAATAGGAGCCTACTTTCGTAGGGGAGAGTTCCTTCCAAAAGCATCTACTCAACGCCTCCCTATTTGTAGTATGGTATCTACAGCGATCGCTAAAGGAGGCGCTTATGAATGATCCTATTCTTGAGCTGGCGTATCAACTGACAAAAACCGGCGAACCGTTCGTGCTTGCCACCGTCGTCTGGTGCGAGCGTCCCACGTCCGCCAAACCGGGCGCGCGGGCGATCATCCGCGCTGGCGGACAGATGACCGGCTGGATCGGCGGCAGTTGCGCGCAGCCCGTCGTCCTGCGCGAAGCGGCGCGCTTGCTGCGCGAAGGCGGCGAGCCGTATCTGCTGCGGCTCGGCGTCTCCGAAGCCGAGACGGTGCGCGGCGATCTGCGTACTTTCCCTATGTCCTGCGCCAGCGGCGGCGTGCTGGATATCTATATGGAACCGCATTTCCCTCAGCCGCAACTGCTCTTAATCGGCGATTCGCCGGTGATTGCCGCGCTCAGCCGATTGGCTCCCGTACTGAATTTCAGCGTCTCGCAATTTGCTTTTACTGATTTCGGCCAGTTGCCCATCAATGAGCAGACTTTCATTCTGGTTGCCAGCCACGGGCAATATGATGAAGACGCGCTGGAAAAAGCTTTGCGCAGTCCCGCCTGCTATGTCGGCATGGTCGCCAGCAGGAGACGCGCGGATGCCTGCCGCGACTACCTGCGCGGATCGGGTCTGACCGAGGAAGAGATCGCGCGCCTGAAAGCGCCCGCCGGCCTGGACGTGGGAGCCGCCACGCCCGAAGAGATCGCGGCCAGTATCCTGGCGGAACTGGTGCAGGTCAGGCGGCGCGGATTGCCTGGCATAGTGCAGGGGCCTGTCGAAGATCGCCTAGAACAACATGAAGAGGTATCTGCACCGGCTGAAACAGCCATTGATCCGGTCTGCGGCATGACGGTAGAAATAGCCACGGCGCGGCACCGCAGCGCCTACGAAGGACGCGATTACTACTTCTGCTGCCCGGCCTGCAAGCGGCTGTTTGAGAAGGACCCACAGGAATACCTTGTCAAGCGAGAGCAGTAAATATATGAGGAGGTTAGCGGCGTTTTCTCCGTTTCCTTGCCACGTCCTGGGCCGTCTCGGGCTGTTCAAAACTTGTTGTGCCGGCTTGCGTCTCGTCGGGAAACGCTCGCTTCGGATCGTCGGTGGCGGGCGTGCCAGTCACCTGGTTATATCCGACTTCAAGCACCTGCTCTGTTCGTCCGGGCAGCATTTCCTGCCCAGGCGGCGGCCGCATCACTTGCGGGCCGGGTTTTGAGGTCGGCCACGCAAAACGTGGCGGATGGAGAAGCTGTTCCGGTTTTTGTTGCATGTGTTCTTTCTCCTGCACCTGTCGCGGTTCCGCGTTTTCATCTTTCGTAGATAGTACGGCTTGCGGGTTGAAAAGGTAACAGGCGATACCAGCATACACTGATTCCCCAAAGCCCGCGTTCTCTGCTGAAACAGTTCGTTGCACTGGCATCTTGTTCTCAATGTGATATGATAAAAGAAATAGCCCCGGTACAGCATCGCAGCACGTTTGAGAGACGTAACTACTATTTCTGCTGCCTTGCTGGCAAGCGGCTTTTTGAAACAAACCGCGGGGCTATCTTGTACAGCATGAAAGGTAGGTGTCTGTATGGAATTTTCTGGTAGTCAGACCATTGAAGCGCCCAGTGCGAAAGTGTGGGCCTTTTTGCTCGATGTCAACAATGTCGCATCCTGCGCGCCCGGCTTTCAAAGTCTTGAAGAGTTGGGACCGGAACACTGGAAGGCCGTGGTCTCCGTTGGCGTCGGCCCGGTCAAAGCCAAATTCACCCTCGACGTGACGCGCCCTGAAATGCAGGAGCCGGAACGGATGGTGGTGAAGGGGCGCGGCAAAGCGCCCGGCAACGCGGTTGACCTGTTCGGTGAGATGCTGCTTTCTGCGATTGAGGGTGAGGGCGAACAGACGCGCATGGATTGGAAGGCGACCGTAGTGGTGAGCGGCACGATTGCCAGCGTGGGCGCGCGCCTGCTCCAGGGTACGGCGGAGAAGCTGACCGATCAGTTCTTTACCTGTCTGAAAACAAAGTTGCAAGCGCCTTGAACAGGAGCGGCTCATGCAATCTGCCATTGAACGCTGGAAGGAAATCATTGACGCGCGGGCATCGCAAATGGACGCGGCCTATGCTCGCCTCGGTCGCACCAGCGCTGATTTCTGGGATCGCCGCGCGCGCAATTTTCATCGCACGACGCGGGAAGCCGCGGCGAGCGATCCGTTCTTTCTCCGGCTCCAGCGCGAGGTGACGCCGGAGACGACTGTTCTTGACGTGGGCGCGGGTACGGGGCGTTTTGCCCTGGCTCTCGCTCCGAAAGTGCGCCAGGTCATTGTCGTCGAGCCGAACGCCTCCATGCTGGACTACCTGCGCCGCGATGCCGCCGCGCGCGGCATCGGCAACATTACCTATCACCAGGCAACATGGCAGGACGCGCCAGCCGATCTCTCCGCCGATATCGTCATATGCAGCCACGTCCTGTATCCCATCCGCGATATCGTGCCGTTCCTGGAAAAACTGCGCGCCGCAACGTGCCTCGCCTGCTATATCTACTTGCGCGCTACGTCCATCGACGTCATCACCGCTCCCCTCTGGCGGCACTTTCACGGCCAGGAACGCCGCAATCCTCCCGGCTACATTCACGCGCTTGACGTCATGTACGAGATGGGCATCTATGCCAACGCGGAAGTGGTGAAACTCCCGCTCTTCATGGCCTATGCCTCGCTTGAGGACGCGGTTGAAGAACAGATCGAGCAACTGATTCTGCCGGACAACGAAAAGACGCGCCGCGAATTGCGCTCATTGCTGGAAAGCTGGCTGGTCGAGCGCGACGGTGCGCTGCGCCCGCCGCAGGAGATGGTGGCGGCTATGATCTGGTTTCAAGTGGAACCTATCGTATAACAGAATGAGCATGGATGTCTGGCTTGCCAGACATCCATGCTCATTCTGTTATACAATCGCCTGATCCAGGTTCTTGAAAAACGTACCCAGCGATTTCTTGGTGAAGTTTTCTCCCAGCGGATTGTTGACGATCTTCGCGATCAGCCCTTCCAACTCAGCCGAGGCGCTGTAGCTCAGCAACGCGCCGTCAACCTCGTCCGTGATGTTGATCTGGCTGACGGCGTTGATCGCGCCGCCCCGCCCTTTGCGCTGGACTTCGAGAACCAGCATCGAGGGCGCTTGCTGTTGGGCAATACGGATAATGGCGGCGTATGGCCCTTTTAGCCCAGGCAGAGCGGTGGTGATATTGGCTTGCAACTGGTTGGCATCAAGATATTCGATAGAGTCGCAGCCGGGAATGCACTGTTTGAGGATAGCCGGATTCAAGATAGCATAAAATACCTGCTGGCCGGACGCCTTAAATTTGTGTGTTCCGTCGAGTTTCATAAAAACCTTCCTTCTCAACATTCAAGCTCAACATTCAAGCTCAACATTCAAGCTCAACATTCAGGTATATTGACGCTCCCGCCTATCAAGCCAATGAACGATGTTCTCGCTTGTGAGGGGTCATGTTTCGCGCCATCGATGCCCTATTCTAGCGGCTTCCGTCCTTGTTGGCAAGCAATTACCGGATTTTCCTACCAGTACTCCTGGTTACGATTTTGGTTTGCGGTTGCACGAATTCTGCCCCAAACGTACTATTTATGCTGGCCCTCTTGTGAGTGATGCTATACTGTTCCCAGGTGTTTCACATTATGTCATTCTTTGTATGCTTTGTAGTCAATGGAGGGGTTGCTGATGTCCTGGTTTCGTAAACGTGGAGAGCCGAGCCATAAAAAGTGGTCAAATCGTATTGAGCGGAAACGCCTGGAACTCTCAGCCTCTGTCGAGGAGTCGCTGGCGAATGCTGCGATTCAGGAAGAGGAGTGGTTGGATGAATTTGAGGAAGATGATGATAGCGCTCGTGCCAAAGAGGCATCATTGATTCCTCCGCGCCTGAGCCTGCAATCGAAGCAGATGCCTGCGTTCCGCGCATCTGCGCAAGGGATCGTCGAAGGAACTGCAGTACCTGCTGTTGTCAAACAGGAACCTGCCGCGCTGATAGAGCGCCTGCTCTCATCAGCGGAGGCTGCGCAGCCGCAGAAAGCGTCGCAGCGGCTGTCCTTGCGTACCACAAAAGTACACTTGCAGGTGGTTCCCAAACCGCAAACCTCGTCATCCGCGTATCACGAGCCTGCTGTCTTGTCTGATCCGACAACCAGCCTCGATTTATCCGCCGTGAGAGCATTGGCGAGCGGTCAAGAAGCTGTACCAGGCGCGGACAAAGATACCAAATCGGGCGACGGCGTATTTGAAAGCGGTCAGTCAGAAGTGCGCGTAACCAATGCACGCATTACGGAAAATAGCGTCGTCGTTGTAATGCTGGCTGGCGATCCTGGTCCCGTTGTTGTCCAGTATGTCTCGCTCCAACCCCACTACGGCTTTACCGTGCATCTCAGCGCGCCCGCCGCCAATATGACCCCGTTCAATTATGCTCTTTTGAGTGGTCAATAGGGCTATCGGAAGTCGCCTTAAACAAAATAATAGCATCATGAATTGACGAGAGTGAACACATGTCAGGTTTTCTTCTCCTGGAGGGCGGCGCGGAATTCGGCGGCGCGATGTCCGGCCCAGACCAACGCGCAATAGAACTGGCTGGCGGTTTCGCCGCGCCGATCAGCATTATTCCTACGGCTGCCGCTCCTGACCAGAATCACCGCCGTGCCGGCAATAATGGTGTGCGTTGGTTTCGCGGCCTCGGCGCTGCCCATGTTGAGTCCTTGCCGCTTATTGATAGGGCAGCGGCCAATGATCCGCAGATTGCCGGCAGCATCAGTCAGTCGCGCCTGATCTACATGCTGGGAGGGTTCACAGGCTATCTCGGCGAAACGCTCAAGGACAGCGCCAGCTTCCGGGCGATGCTGAAAGCATACGAGGCCGGAGCGATCATTGCCGGCAGCAGCGCCGGGGCGATGGTTATGTGCCAGTACTACTTCGATCCCGGCAAAGGACAGGTGGTTGAAGGGCTAAATTTGCTGCCCAATACCTGCGTGCTGCCGCACCATAACACCTTTGGTAAAAACTGGGCCTCACGTCTCACCAATCTGTTGCCGGGAGTTGTCTTGCTGGGCATCGACGAGCAAACCGGCCTGATCGACGACGGTCCAGGCGGCAAGAAAACGGGCTGGCGCGTCTATGGCGGAGGCGCAGTCACACTCTATCGTAATGGCCATTCAACGGTCTATATGTCAGGCGCAGGTTTCGAGGACAATTTCGCAGCGTAGAGACTGAGGTATCGCGCTCAATAAGCGTCAAGTTAGGGCGAAGTGATCTGGAATAGTCTCTGGCGGCAGGATGTTCTCTGGAATAGACGCCGTGTGTTTCTACGAGGCGCGGCGTCATACTCAGTAGGAATAACTTGAAAGGCAGATACAAATGAGTGACGCACAGAGCGTGCAGGAGGAGCAGACCGCTCCCGATTTTACGCTTCCCGCCGTGGGAAGTGAGGATGTTGTGAAAAATGGCCAGGTGCATTTGCAAGACCTGAAGGGACGAACGGTCGTTTTGTATTTCTATCCGAAGGATGATACTCCTGGCTGCACGAAAGAGGCGTGCAGCTTCCGCGATGCCAATCGCGAGATGCAAAAACACGGCATTGTAGTGCTTGGTGTGAGTACCGACAGCGTGGACTCGCATCAGAAATTCGCCGAGAAGTACGGACTGTCCTTCCCATTGCTGGCCGATACCGATACCACCGTCTCACAACTCTATGGCGTCTATGGCGAAAAGAACCTGTATGGCAGGAAGTACATGGGCGTCAGCCGCGAAACCTTCCTGATCGATAGGGACGGCATCGTGCGCAAGGTCTGGCCTAATGTCAAACCCGATGATCACGCGAGCGAGGTTCTGGAAACAATAGAGGCGCTGCACCTGTAAGCTTTTTTCTGCTTGTTGCGAGGTTCAAAGGGACTGCAAGTTCCCTTGAACCTCGTTTTGGTGTTTATAAACGGGACGTTCCTGGTAGTACGTGATAAAATGACATGAAGCGACAACGCCGCTGCCATGATAAAATCCTATGAAGAGGTATGCATGGACACATTTGAGCGAATGCGCTCCAGGCGCAAACACCTGCCGGAGGTTGATCTGAGCCAGGGACGAACCATCGCCTATTCGCGCTGTACCACCAGCCGCCTCACAGACTGGCTGGACGCCAATGTGCGCGGCAATGTGCATGGCGGCGTGATCATGCGTATGGTCGATGAAGCCGCCGCCATTGTGGCGATCAAGCACAGCGGGCGTGGTGTCGTGACGGCCCGCATTGATCGCTTCGATTTCATCGCCCCGGTCTATCTCGGCGATCTCGTCTCCATCCACTGCGAGATGAACTATGTCGGGCGCAGCAGTATGGAGATTGGCGTCAAAGTCATGGCCGAAGACTTGATCAGCGGCGACGTGCGCCATGTCGCCAGCAGCCAGGTGATCTATGTCGCCCTGGACGAGAACGGCAAACCCACGTCTGTTCCGCCGCTCATCGCGGGCAACGAGGAAGAGCAGCGTATCATCGACCGCGCGCGCGAGCGCCGCCGGCACATGCAAAAGATCGAGGAAGAAATGTCCCGTCTAGAAGAAGGAACCGCGAATGCATAGCTTGCAGCGAATGAAATGTCCCGTCTATAAAGACGGGACTGCGAATGCATAGCTTGCAGCGAATGAAATATCCCGTCTAGAAGAAGGAACTGCGAATGCATAGCTCGCAGCGATTGAAAGGATTGCAAACTCATGGCTGATGAATTCGAGTACATTTCCCACGCGCGCCTTGTCTATCACAACGGCTATCGCCATGCCTATCTCGGCGCTGTTCCAGCCCCGGTTGTCTACGGCGTTCAGGGTAAACTGCGCGAATATTATGGCGCGAAAGAAGGCCCGCCCGTCGCCTCCACGCTTGATCATATTGTTGCGGCGGTAGGTGGTTGAATGTACGGCACACTGGCCGGCGCTCTGTCAGGGCGCAAGATTCCTTACGATCGCGATTCATATACTGCCGCCGTCGATGGCAGCATTGTTGGTGTCGGTAAAACCATCCGTATCCAGTCGATTGCACTGCACTATGAACTGGCCGTGCCGCCTGAGTCGCTCGATGCGACAAAGCGCGCGTTGAAAAGCCATCCTCTCGGTTGTCCTGCCCACGAAAGCGTAAAAGCGGCCATTACCGTGACATGGGACGCGGCGGTGCATGTCGGCGATCAGGTGATCAGCTTGAATAGCGAGTCGCCTGATCTGTAGCAGCCATATGGCTCTTTGGCAGGTGTACTCTGGTGAGATATCTTATCGCCACATCGTAGTCTTTAATGAGATATTTTGCCTATATTTCTTTTTTCTAGCGGAGATATCAATGAGCGAGCAAGGTCCGGCAAATGAGAACGACGCTGCCCATGATGAGCCGGAGGATGATAAAGAAGATGACGATGAACTGACGGAAACCGACGAATTCGCGTTTCCGCCGCCGAAACAACGGCGGCCGTTCGCTATTATCGCGGCGATTGTGTTGATCATCGTCATTGTAGGCGGCGGCCTGCTAGTAGCGCATACCGCGGGCGGCGCATTTGGTCCATCTCCGACACCCACGCCGACATTGTTCCCCGGCGCAAATCTTTTTTACGTTACCATCGACCCCTTGTGGGGCCATATATCCATCGATGGGCGTGTGATCGCTCATTTGCCCGCGTTGGGCAGTACGCCGCTGACGTTATCGTCCGGCGGACACACGATTACCTGGAATGCGCCGCCGTTCTCGCCGCAGCAGTGCATTGTGTACGTACCGCCGCAGGGCAGCACGGGCGGTTCTTGTTCCGCTACCAATGTGCAAACGGTAAAGAGCGGCAAAGATGCCGGGCTGCAAGCAACGGTCGTTTCGTTTATCGCTGATTCCTCGATGCTGCCCGCCGCCCGCTATACTTCCCTGGTCCATACCATGCAGGCATTCTTGAATTCGCAGCAAGCGACGGATACCGTGCAGCCAGGCGAGCAATATGTTGACCTCAACGCCCCTCATTTTATTGCGACGGCGAATCAGCCGTTGAAGGCCACGCTGCACTTCCAACTGGATACGAATCCTAATACGAATATGCCTTGTATCGCTGTGATCATCGGCGGGCAACCGTGCCAGGCAGTGGGCGGAAACTGCTACACTTTCTGTACCGGGGCAACGTTATTTAATGAATCGGGCGTTCCAACAGATTCAACCTGGGATATCTATGGTGTGGTGCGCATGAGTTGGGATTACATGACGTTGAGCGGGCAGGTTGTTGCCCGCGACCAGCCGTATGTCAGCGATAGCGCGAAGCCTGAGTATTTGATAGCGTTCTTTGCTACCTGGGATGGCTCAAGCTGGCATGTTGCTGATAAACAGTCCCAGAGCCAGAGCGGTTCCCCCTTTTTCGTCCCTACCGATTCTCCAACTTGTATTCCAATGGAGGCCGTGGTAGAAGGCAACGCCGCCGAAGCCAGTTATTTTGGCATCTCAGCGAATGTTCTCACTTCTGTTACGGTCAATGGCCGGGTCGAGTCGCTGTTCTGGCCGCAATATACGTCCGGGAAAAATGCAGCGGCTGGCTGCCTGGGAGCAGCGTCACAAACGCCCGATAACCCGGCAACCCCTGTCACCGTCAATGCCTCTTCGGCATACTGCCTCTATCGCTTCGGCGTCTTGCTGGCGGCCAATGCGCAGGCTCATCGCTATTGGCCGAATATGCCTGTTGTCGATGCCTATGAACAGAGCATCGTGCAGCAATTGATGCCTCGTTCATGATAGTATATCTCATAAGATATTACCGCTGAACCCATATTTTTACGCATTTTACGGAGGGACTTAAACATGACGTATCACAGTGAAGTGGTGGGCAGCCTGCTCCGGCCCGCCTACCTGGCGACGGCTCGCCAGCAGTTTGAAGCGGGGCAAATCAGCGCGGCTGAGTTCAAAAGCAGCGAGGACAGGGCCGTGGATGAGGCCATCGCTCTCCAGGAAGATGCCGGTATCGATGTCATTACCGATGGCGAACTGCGGCGCTATGCCTTCTATGGACATCTGATCGACAGCCTGGAGGGCTTCGATAAGTTTGGCGGCTGGGCCATTCCCTTTGTTGATGAAAGCGGCGAAAAACTTGTTCTCAAGCGACCGGTTGTGGTCGAGCGTCTCAAGTGGAAGAGAAGTATGTGTTCCGAAGAGTGGGTCTACCTGCGCTCGCGCGGCAAGCGGCCGGGGAAGGTCACGATGCTCAGCGCCCAGCAGGCGGCGGCCTACTACGATCCCGAAAAGTCGAAAGGCGCTTACCCGACTCGTGATGCTTACCTGGCCGACATCGTAGACCTCTCGCGTCACGAAGTCGAGGAACTGATTCGCCTGGGCTGCACCTATATCCAGATTGATGCCCCCCAGTACGCGGCTCTGCTCGATCCGCAGATGCGCGAAGGCTATCGCCAGCGCGGCAGCGACCCTGACAAGCTGATCGATACCTGCATCGAGATGGACAACGCCATCATCGATGGGCATCCTGGCATCACCTTCGGGATGCATATCTGTCGCGGCAACAATCAGAGCAAGTTCTACGCCAGGGGCGATTATGAGCCGATTGCCAGGATATTTTCGCAGACCCACTTTCAGCGTTTCTTGCTCGAATACGACGATGAACGCTCCGGCGGTTTCTCGCCGCTCAAGCACGTTCCAGAAGATCGCTTCGTCGTCCTCGGCCTGCTGACAACCAAGAGGCCCCGTTTAGAGTCCGTCGACGAACTGCGCCAGCGTATCGCGGAAGCCGCCCGCGTTATCCCGCTTGAGCGGCTCGCGCTCAGCCCGCAGTGCGGTTTCGCCTCCACGATGGAGGGCAATCACATTTCGCTTGATGATCAACGCCGCAAACTCGAACTCGTCGCCAGCGTAGCGCGCGAGGTCTGGGGGTCGCAAGGGTAGACTTGCCGTGCTGGCGAGGGTAAAAAATTGGCGGGGCGCATTGCAATGCGTCCCGCCAATTTTTTACCCTCGCCAGCAGAGTGGTCAGGATAAGCAGAGATCATTTTGTATGCTTTCTATAATATAAATAGATAACGAACGATGAAACTACTGATAGAGGACAGCTATTTAGAAATTTATTTGTAGGACAAGTTTTCAGTCGTATCAGTTCTCACTTCAAAAGGAGCTTGTTTGTATGCGTCCACATCTTCTCACTTTCTGCTCTTTTCTGGGCGCGCTGGCGCTTATCTGGATGAGCATTGCCCCGGAGTCCGCGAAAGCAGCACCCAACGTGGTGAGTTGCCAGTCATTCTACGTGCCGGTCGCGCTTGCGGCGGGACAGCCTCTTCAATACACTATCTATAGCGAACTTTGCAACCCGCCCGGCGGCGCGAGCCACACCATCCAGTTGTTGATTCCGGGCGGAACCTACGGCCATATTTATTGGGATTTTCCCTACGATCCGGAGACGTATTCCTATGTCCGTGCCGCGAACGCGGCGGGCTACAGCACGTTGAACATCGACCGCATCGGCACGGGATTAAGTTCCCATCCGATCTCTGGCGTGACGATGGGGACGAACGCCTACGTCATTCACGAGGTGGTGCAAGACCTTCTCGCTGGGCAGATTGGCAATCAGCCGTTTGCTCGCGTGCTCCTGGTCGCCCACTCGCTAGGCTCGGTCGCGGCCTGGATCGAAGCGGGAACCTATCATGATGTCGCTGGCGTGATCATTTCTGGCCTGCTTCATCATCTCAACATGGTGAGCCTGGCGCATGTCGTCGCGACGCTCTATCCTGCCGATCTTGATCCGCGTTTTGCGAATGCGCACCTGGGGCCAGGCTATCTGACGACGGAGCCAGGGACACGGGGAAGCGATTTCTACTATCCGCCTGGAGCGGACCCCAATGTGATCGCACTTGATGAAGCGACGAAAGAGACGGCAACGATCGGAGAGGCTCAGACCTTCGCGCTGTCGCTGACCGATGGCATATCGGCGCAAATCGCCGTGCCGGTCCTCGTGGTTGTTGGGCAAGAAGACAGCCTGCTATGCGGCCTGGGCGCGACCGATTGCTCCAGCGCGGCCTCGGTTCTACAGGCCGAAGCGCCGTACTATAGCGCGCAGGCGCAACTCCAGGTTGCGGTAATCCCCAATTCTGGGCATGATCTCAACCTGCACAAGTCCGCCCCGCTCTGGTTCGCCTCGGCCCTGTCGTGGGCATACCAGCACGTTGCTCCCTAATCAGATCACTTCCTGCAATGGTAGGAGATGATCCAAAGTGGCCAGACCCATCACAGGAGCGTTTTGTATGTAGCACATAAAATCTCTTTGGAGGCTGAAATGGACAAAACAACCCTGCTGAACACCATCCAGGCAGAATATGCGCAGCTACACTGCCGGTAAGGTATGGATCGTCGCGCGCGTGGCTTCTGGCGCGAATTGCGCCTCGTAGAGGCGCTGGTACAGCCCGGATTGGCGCAGCAATGCTTCATGCGTGCCGCGCTCGACGATGTGGCCTTGCTGCACCACGAGGATCTGGTCGGCTCGCTGGATCGTGGAAAGGCGGTGCGCAATTGCGATGGTCGTGCGTCCCTCGACCAACTTTTCCAGCGCCGCTTGAATGCGCCGCTCGGCCTCGGAGTCCAGCGAACTCGTCGCTTCGTCCAGCAGCAGATAGGGAGCCTGGCGCAACAAGGCACGCGCAATGGCGACGCGCTGCTTCTCGCCGCCGGACAGGCGGTAGCCACGTTCGCCGACCACCGTGCCGAGCCCGCCTGGCAGCCGTTCGATCAGGTCTTGCAGTTGCGCGGCCTCGACAACTGCCGCAATCTGGGCATCCGATGCGTCGGGAACCCCGTAGCAGATGTTCTCACGCAAGCTGGCGTGGAAGAGGAAGAGTTCCTGCGTCACCACCGCGACGCTCTTGCGCAGGTCCCGGCGTGCGATGTCCGGGAGAGCAATGCCATCCAGGTACACTGTTCCGGCGGTTGGATCGTAGAAGCGCGCTGACAGCGAGAGCAGGGTCGATTTGCCTGCGCCGCTGGGACCGACCAGGGCTGTAAGTTGCCCCAGCGGCGCGGTGAAGCTGATTTCGTGCAGTACGTCTTCATCGCGCGTCTTGCCGGAATAGCGGAAGCTGACCTGTTCAAAGCGAATGCCGCCGGTAGGAGTGGACGGCAAAGGCTGTGGGTGTTCTGGCTCCGGCACGCTGGCCGGAAGATCGAGGTAATGAAACACCCGATCAAAGATCGCCAATCCTCCAAGCAGCGTCGCATTGGCTCCCGCTAGCGAGGAAGCCGGGGCGTAGAGCTGCGCCAGGTAGGTCGCAAAAGCCACAATGGTGCCGAGCGCGGCCTGGTGGGTCATGATCAGGTAGGCTCCATAGGTGTAGAGCAGTGCAGGCCCAAGCGCCGTCAGGCTCTGTATCACGACGGACAGCCACTGCCCTTCCAGCAGTTGCGCGATTTGCGCCTGCCGCACGTCAGTATTCACCGCGTTGAAGCGAGCCGCCTCGCGTTCTTCCGTGCCGAAGCTCTTCACGACGATGGCCCCGGAGAGGCTCAGCGTCTCTTCAAGTGCCACCGAGAGGTCGCCGAGGGCAGCTTGCGCGCGTTCTATGGCGGTGTAACGGCGACGCCCAAAGTGCAGCACCGGGAAGGCGAAGGCCGGCAGCGACAAAGCGGCAAGCAAGGCCAACCGCCAGTTGATCGCTGCCATGACCGCCAGCGTCCCGGCGAGGGTGATGAGATTGGCGAGCGTACCCAGAAAGGATTGCGTGAGAACGTTTTGCAGCGCGCCGGCATCGTTGAGAAAGCGCGTATGAATATCGCCGGAGCGCGTCCAGGTGAAGAAATCCAGTCCCAGTGACTGCACATGCCGGTACAGGTGTTCACGCAGGTCGGCAATTAAGCCCTGGGCAATGACGATGCTGAGATAGTTTTGCCCCATGCCCAGGATGGAGCTGCCCACCGGGAAGAGGACCAGGCCACCGCCGAGGAGGAGAGCCAGCGAAAGATCGCGGCGCGGGATGGCCGTATCGATGATGGCCCTGATGAGCAGCGGCGGGATCAGCCCTAAGCCGACGCCGAGCAACATCACCAGCGTGCCGAGCGTGAGTTGCAGCCGGTACGAGCGCAGGTAGCGCCAGGCGCGCGCAAGGGTACGCCGGATATTGGGCGTTCCTCCGCGCAAGTAGCCCTGCGAGCGCTGCTGCCACAAGGTTCCCATGCCTCTTCCCGCGCCCATGCCACCTCCCATACTGCTATGACCAGGGATCGCCATTTTTGTGTTCTGCCTTTCTACCTGTGCCGATCATGATCCTGCATGACCCGCGCGCATTCACTGCGGATCAGTCTCAGGTTCAGGCGCGAACGCCAACTCTGAAGTATGTTCGCGCATTCTGCGGAGCAAGCGAGCAAGGGTGGCTCGCTCTGCCTCGTCCAGCACGCTCAGCGTGGCCTGGACGCGCGCGAGAAATACGGCATCGGCGGCGATCAGCGCCTGCTGGCCTGCCTCGGTCAGCGTGACATAGACCTGGCGTTGATCGCTGAGCGGATCGCGAGTGCGGAGCGCATACCCCAGTCCGGTAAGCTTGTCAAGCATCCGCGTTGCTCCCGCCGTCGTCAGTCCCAACGCTTCCGCCAGGTCGCCGACGCGCACAACTTTTTCCAGGTTGAGCAGGCGCAGCATCCGCCGCTGTGGCCGCGAGAGCGGACCAAATTGCCGCCCCAGCAGGGTATACCAATCATCCAGTGCGCGCGCGATGGCCGTGAAATCGTTCCCATCGCTTTCATCTATTCCGCTAGAATGTGAAGATGGCGAAGTCTCTTGCATCGTGTTTCCTCCGCGCTGTGGCACTCCGTCCGTCAAGGGAATTGTGCCGTCGGAGCGCATTTCCCTAGAGAATGGAGATTCCGTCTCTCTATCTCTTAACTAACTTAGTCAATGAATTATAGCAGATATATGCCAGAAACGCCAGGAAGAAGGGCAAGTTCAAGCGGCAATGCCTTGCGCTTGCCCTGAGCGTTTCTGGCCTATCTCTTTTCAGCGTGTGGTATGATGTGGGCATATTATTACGAGAGCATGTTGCTCTATGAGGAGGGGCTTATGGAACTTTCGCTGCGACTGGATATGTTGGGGATGGTGGAGATGCGTTACCTGCGGGGTCGGGAGCGCTTTCGTGATTGGCCTCCATTCCAACTGCTCGCCGCGTCACGTCAGGCCAAAATTCTGGCCTATCTCGGCCGGGATATTGCTGAGCAATTGCATGATCAGATATTGATGATAGAATCTGCGGTTGGATTGAGTGACGAGAGTGAAGATGACGATGAAGACGATGAGCTTGATGATGATGACGAGGAAAACGCGCACAGCAAGAAACCGGCGACGGAGTCGGAAGGTGGGGCGTTTTCTCCCGCTTTTGCCCAGGCGCTGGAAAAATTGAATGAACTGGCGCGCCAGCGCCTGCCGGAAGCAAGCAGCGCGACGGGCGAACTTCCCCCGTTGAGTACCGATCTGACGGGTGAAGGTGAAATGGTCGGCGACGAAGAGGCCCTGCTCGAACAGTTGCAAGGCGCTTTCTTGCAGATGATGGAAGTGGTGCGCGAACTCGCCGAGGAGATTTCCACTGATGCGCTCAAGATAATTGGGCGTTTTCGCTGCGCTCGCACCAACATTGAGTTTGTCCAGGCCGTGGCCGAGGACGATGACGACGACGATGATGATGATGAATTGGTAGAGGAAGATGATGGGAACATCGACGTTGAGGTAGAACTGGTGATGGTGCTGCAACTTTTCGAGGAGGGCCGCTCTAAACCCGATGATCTGCCCGCCGTCGAGATGCAGCTCGATGTGGAAGACTTCGAGCGGCTGCATGAGACTCTCGATAACGCCCTTGATCACGATAGGCGCAGCCGCCGCAAAAAATAAACCGTGACCTGGATTGGAGATGAAGATGTCGCGATCGATGACCATTGAAGACCTCTACAATGTCAAGTTTGTCAGCAGCCCGCGGCTGTCGCCGGATGGGCAATCCGTGGCTTGCGTCGTCAGGACCATCGACCAGAAAGCGTATGAGTACCATACCGCCATCTGGATCGTGCCGGCGCTTGGTGGTGAGGCAAAGCGTTACACGATGGGCAAAGCCAGCGCCGGTAGCCCTTCCTGGTCGCCGGATGGACGCTGGCTGGCCTTTGTCTCTGAGCGTGAAGGCGAATTGCCGGGCCAGGGAGAGAAAGAGCAGAAGAAACTGGGCAAAGGCAAGCCGCAAGTCTGGCTGCTCCCTACCGGCGGCGGCGAAGCGCACCAGTTGACGTTCATGGAGCATGGCGCGTCGAGTCCCGTCTGGTCGCCCGATAGCCAGCGCGTGCTGTTCGCGGCCCAGGTTGGCCCATCGGATGAGGAGACCGAGGATGGCAAGCCGCTTCCCAAAGTGCGTGTGATCGACCGCCTCTGGTACCGGCTCGATGGCGTCGGCTATATTTACGAACGCCGCCAGCATTTCTTTCTTATAGACATCGCGGGCGGTGAAGCGCGGCAGCTTACCGAAGGCGATTGGGACGATGGCGACGCCGCCTGGTCGCCTGATGGCACAACTATTGCCTTCACATCTAGCCGCGCGGAAGATCGCTGGCGCGTGCCAAACCCGGACGTCTACACACTAGCGGTAGCAGATGGCGCGGCGGGTGAGTTGCGCTGCCTCACCGATGGCTCAGTGGGGTGCGCCGTCCCGTCCTGGTCACCCGACGGCCAGAGCATCGCGTTTCTAGCCACGCTCAAGTATCGCTCCGGCGGGCATACCGATCTCTTCACCATCCCCGCCTCTGCCAACCGGCAGGCCGCGCGCTGCCTGACGACTGAGTTCGAGGGCAGTTGCTCGGACTGGACGAATAGCGACATGAGCGACGATCACCTCACGCCCCCGCCCACGTGGTCCGCTGACGGTAAGGCGCTCTACGTGCTGGTGGCGCGCCGCGGAGCCTCGCGCGTCTTCGCCATTTCGCGCGACGGCGCGGGCCGCGAGCCATCCACGCTCACGCCCGGTGACGTGC
>Ga0207416_1002067_pt1 | contig 23313 bp, 25 predicted proteins | sample PaiPotPPM11metaG_FD_184107 | JGI IMG/M metagenome (GOLD analysis project Ga0207416, IMG submission 184107) | Iron sulfur acid spring bacterial and archeal communities from Banff, Canada, to study Microbial Dark Matter (Phase II) - Paint Pots PPM... ...
CCCCAGCTGTCCCCCGCCCACCGGTTTCTCCGCCGGCTAGCACTGTGGCGCCGCGGCCGCCTGCCTCGGTGTCTCCAACCCCACCGCCTGCGCCGCCTGCTGGATCAGTTACATATCCGGTAGCAAGAGCGCCTGGTACTGCAGCTCCTCCGAGCTCTCCGCTCTCTCCAGTTGCCCCGGCCGCGCCTGCGGTTGGCACAGTGGGGCAGGGAACGGCGAGTTCTACTCGGAGTCCGCTTTCGGCGTGGGTACCCACACCGGCAGCTCAGCCGCTCCCCGCGTACTTCCCGCATCCCAGACATCATGTGGTGTCAGTCCCGCACGGCTCAGGCGCCCCTGCAGCATCGACAGACGCTTCAAGCGACGACTGACGTTCCAACCTCATTGCCTGGCCAGAGGGCAAGCTGGTGGATCATCTCGTGGATTGGACGCGGATAGCCCAAAGCACCCGTGGACAAAAGAGGTCCGAGGCACTTGATGAGGCAGAATGATTTGGCCGCAGTACAGAATTTAGCATTCGACATAACAGTGGAACAGTGGATTCGAAGCTCGAATCCCGTCGTGACCGTGCACAAATATCGACTATCGTAAATATTAGGATCTGTGCGTCGCCGAGGAGATTAATGCCCCCGCGGATCGCCGTGGTCGAAGATGAAGTAGCCGTTCTCGAGATGCTACGTGAGATGCTGGAAGCGGATGGCTTTTTGGTTGTTGCGCTCGACCACCCCGATCGAATTCAGACGATAGAGCCTGATGTCCCTCCGGACCTCTTCCTCATCGATCTCATGCTGCCTGGCCGAACTGGTATCGAGCTGGCCGAGCACTTGCGAAGCGCAGGCTACACTGACACACCGATGATCGCCATGTCGGCTTCACGAGCGATGACGCGATTTGCTTCCGAATCGGGCTTGTTTCAAGAGACAATTTACAAGCCATTCGATCTATCGGCGCTGCTCCAGTGCGTTGAGCGCCACGTTCCATGATCAGAGGCGCGCGTTCGTCGCATATTACAAACTGTATCTGCTAGCATACGCACAAGAATGGACATTCGTTTTTGGGGGACCCGCGGGTCGATACCCGCTCCTGGACCGTCTACGCTGCGGTACGGCGGAAATACGTCGTGTGTAGAAATCCGACTCAAGGACGGTACCCTGCTCATCGTAGACGCCGGCAGTGGTATCCGCCCTCTGGGAGCTGCGTTGGGCACGTGTGATGCCGTCCTGCTGTTGTCCCACTACCATTGGGATCACATTCAGGGCATGCCGTTTTTTATTCCTGCATACTCGCCCAAAAGCTCTGTTCGCATTATGGGGCCGGAGTACAATGGCGCAGGGCCGTATGAGCTCCTCGACGGACAGATGCAAGCTCCCTATTTCCCTGCTCCGGCATCCGCGTGGCTTGGAATCACCGGCTCACAAATTATCCAGCAGGGTGAGACCTTCACGATTGGGAGCGCCGTGATCCGATCGGCGCGACTCAGTCATCCCGGTCCGACGTTTGGCTATCGTATCGAAGAGGGAGGCCGCGCCTTCGTATACGCCAGTGACAATGAGCCCGACGTCGCGCCGCCCGAACAGATATCCGATATCGTAGAGCTGGCTGCGGGCGCTGATATCTTGCTTCACGATTGTCAGTACACTGAGGCGGAGTACGAAACGAAGCATGGATGGGGACATTCAACACCCCGTCAGGCGGTGCGTATCGCCGCGGAGGCAGGCGTGCGGCAGCTCCTCTTGTTTCACCACGATCCGGCCCATACAGACGAGCAAGTAGAGGCGCTGGCCGATGAGGTCCGGAGCCTTGCCAGTGGAATCGACGTTGTTGTCGCGCGCGAAGGAGAGACGCTCGTGCTGCGAGATCAGTCGACCGTCAGCCGTCCGGCCTCTGCGTCCAGCAACTAGCCTGGATTGTTTCTGTAGCGCGGCCATGAATGGCCGCCAGCGGAAGTACTCCCTACGGGCACAAAAGTTCTACTTTCGAGCAATAGACAGTAGTCCGAAGGCTCGGTAAGGTATGAGGAAGAAGGTGTGCCCCCAAAGGGGTAGTGGAGAAGTTTGGCGCTCCGGGGGAGATGACGGCGCCGAGGGCTCACCGACTCCGGTCGGGAGCACATGAGAGGAGAAGAGGAACCATGACGCTCAGGATTAAGCTTGCCATCAGCATGTGTGCACTATTCTTGGGGCTGGTCGCCGCCCAGTTTCCGTCGCACGTAGCGAGGGCGGATATTTCAATCTGCACGAGCTGCGGAGCTGCCGCCGACGGTGGCGCTGCAGGCGGTGGTGTTGATCTGCAGTCTACTTTCAGCACACCCTGATCATGTACGGCCCAAGACTGCATCGCAACGGGTGGCTGCGCGGGATGCAGCGGAAAGAGGCGGTGACGGCGCTGGTTGATCGCTTCCCGCCTCAGGTGGTGCTCGGTGCGCTGCTCGGTCTCACCGTTGTTGCCGCGCTGGTAGTTGAAGTGGCGCTCCGCCAGCCGGTACTCGGGTCGCGCGTCGATGCGGGACTTCTGTTCTTGCTCACTGGAGCCGTAGCCGGCTCTCGACTGTGGCCAATCCGGATCGGCAAGTCCACGAGGATCTACGTCGCCAGTATCCCCCTGTATCTCATCTCCTGCGTCTTCGTGCCTCCAGTAGCTGCTCTGGCGGTCGGCATAGGGATGCTCAGCAGAGAACTGAGCGTGTGTCGCGAGTGCAACAACACTGCCGGCTCCATCAGCGCTCAAGTGGGTCGCTGGATGCTGGTGGGCTTTGGTGTGTCGGCCATGGTGCGCGGCTTCCCTCAGGCCTATGAAGGGTTTGGGTTGGTGCTCGCCGCACCACTGCTGTGGATCGGCGATGTGCTCACATGCCCGGTTGTCTTTACACCGGCCACGGGTATGCGGCCCACAAAGGTGATGGGAATGGCTGCGCGCCAGTCATATGCCGGTGAGCTGATGCAGTACTTGATCGCCATGCTCACGCTCCTGCTCTTCCGCACCGGCATCTTGTGGACCGGTGTCCTCTGGGTTGACGTTCTCAGTCTCTTGCTCATTATTGCGCCCGTTATCCTGCTTTATCTCTACCTCAAGGGTGAGGACGCGTTGGAGCGCGAAGCACCACCGCTGGTGCCAACGTACGGTCGAGAGTAGTCGGAGCAGCAAGCCTCGCTGCGGGACAGAATGCTCTACTCGGAAGATCGGGGAAGAATTCGGGCTAGAATTCTTCCGTGGCAATCATACTGAAATCGCCGGAAGAGATCGCCCAGTTGCGTGAAGCAGGGCGCATCGTGGCTCAAACGTATGAACATCTGAACGAGTATGTGGTTGCCGGTGTGACCACCGGAGAGCTCGATCGCCGAGCAGAAGAATTCATGCGAAGCGTGGGGGCGCGTCCTATGTACAAAGGCTACGCGCCCGGAGGTCGGTCTCCTTTTCCGGCAACCATTTGCGTTGCCGTGAACGACGTGATCGTCCATGGTATTCCGGATCGCAAGCAATACTTGCGTGAAGGAGATATCGTCGGGATTGACATAGGCGTCGTCTATAACGGGTGGATTGGAGATGCCTGCCGGACGTACACGATCGGAAAAGTTGATGCTCCATCGCGCCGACTGGTAGATACTGCCGAACACTGTCTGCAGATCGGCATCGAGCAGGCCTACTCGGGTAATCGAATTGGAGATATCGGCTCCGCAATCCAGACCTACGCGGAGGCGCGTGGATTCTCAGTTGTCCGGGAGTACTGTGGCCATGGTGTTGGCCGTGCGCTGTGGGAGGAGCCGAGCGTGCCGCATCACGGTAGGGCAGGCACTGGGTTCAAGCTCCGTCCCGGTATGGTCTTTACGATCGAGCCCATGATCAACGCGGGCGGGTACGAGACAAAATTATTGGCGGATGGATGGACGGTCGTTACCGCCGATGGCTCGCGCTCGGCTCAATTTGAGCATACGATCGCCCTGACCGTGGACGGGACTAGGGTGTTAACCGTTCCATAATGCTAAGCGGCGAGCTCTTTGCCGGCGATCTGAGCCAGGAGGGCTTCGATCTCCACCACGTCCAGATCTGGGTCTGAATCGAGCTCCGGCTGCTCGAGCACCGTGAGCAAACAGGTCAGTCCGTGCCGAGGATCCCAGGTATCAACCATTGGGCTTCTCCTTTCTCCTTCGCAACGTGCCGCGATTCCTTCCACACCACCTTATCGTGTCTGGGTAGGCTGGTCTATTGCTCCAAACGGCGATTTTGCCACGCTGGGGGAGTACGACTTTGGTACCCGCTCACACCATACGCTGCTGCACGGCCCCGCACATCGGCAGGAAGACGTAGGCACAACTCCGACCAATGACAAGGAGCGGTGCTTGCAGGGTGCAAGACGCATAATGACGCATGGGAGGGACACAGCGCATGTCACGAGCAGACAATCTGTATGAGCTACCCGCGAACCTTCCTATACCAGTCGACGACGGAGCCTGTGCACATCTGACGAACATGGAGCTACCTTCCGTGTCGCTCCCGTCAACCGCCGGGAAGCTGGTGGATCTGGCGAGGCTACCATCCATATCCGTCGTCTACTGTTATCCGCGCACCGGAAGGCCAGATGAGGGTGTGCCGCATGGTTGGAATGAAATCCCAGGCGCCAGGGGCTGTACCCCGCAGTCCTGCGCGTTTCGCGATCACCACAGCGAACTGACCGCGCTCGATGCGCGAGTATTCGGCCTCAGCACGCAAGACACCGACTTTCAGCAGGAAGCGGTTGAGCGTCTGCAACTTCCCTTCACCCTGCTGAGTGATTCGGAGCTTGCCTTTACGAGGGCGCTGCGGCTGCCCACCTTTGAGGTAAACTCCATGACGCTCATCAAACGGCTAACGCTGATCATTTCGCGCGGGCGGATTGTCAAGGTCTTCTATCCGGTGTTTCCACCCGACAAAAATGCAGAAGAGGTCATCGACTGGCTCGCGAAGAGTGCGGCCATAATCTAGGTTCAGTGTCCCCGCGCAACTTTTGGTGTGGTAGGTGACCAAAGACCTGATCGACGCGGGCACTGCGACTCTTTCCCATGGCCGCTCATGATGCTTGAATGATCGAGGGGGTGTACGATCATGAGCCGTCATACGAGTGGGGCTGCCGCTGTGGTAGTTGCAGGATTGCTAGCCCTGCACCTGTCGATGCCGGCTTCGGCTGCGATCAACCATCAGGATTTTCCTCCGCGTCCGGGAGCGACGCCGATCGTCATTGGCATCGGCACGCCTGGGCCGTCGAATGCTGTAGATAACTCGCTAACCGCGCGGCAGCAGCAGCACATCATTGCCGTCGCGCTCAAGAGCAAGTACGTCCAGCGTCTGGTTCGCGGCAAGGCCTATCGTGTGTCTGGGGCGACTCCCTGGGTTAACCGTGCAGAGAAGCTGATAGGCGGAATCGCACACCTGGATTTTGCACGCCCGGTTACGGTTGATGGCACGTGGCTGGCATCGGGAAGAAAACCGTACAAGGCAACCTACCGCAACGTGAGCGGCCTGATGGTGTACGTCGGCCTGAAGCGCGGCAAGGTGATGGTCATCTTACCGCGGTAAAAAGATTCTTCTTTCGAGCTATAGACAGTGGCAACGCCGCTGGATATGCTCTTTTCCAGGTATCGACCTGTTCTCGGCAACACACCACGAGGTGTTGGGGGGGGGATTGACGGGTCTGGACCTGGACCCAGGGAAAAATTCCTGGGAGACGGTCCAGACCCTCCTGAATTGTTAGGTTGCTCTTACTGGCCGGGCACGGCCGAAACTTCTACGCGAACGTCGGTCGCCACGGCGACCGTTTTGTACAGCGGTCAGCGGCCCTTGAAGCGTTCAACCAGCTCCTCCGCTTGCGCTTGGCTGGGACCGGTCAGATTGAAGCGCAGCGTGATCGCCGCAAAGCGTGATGGATCATCGGGATGGCGAATGCCCTCAATGGTTGCTTCTGCTCTCTCCAGAGGCACATTGGACTCGGGAGCAAATCGCTCAACCATGTGGACGCCACAGGCGGAGATGCCTGCCAGGAAAGCATCGACGGGGGTGATCTCCTCGGCCGGCCCAGCCGTGCCGTCGATGACGAAATGATGTATGCCGGCAGAATTGACGGCACGACCAGGTGTATGGGTGCTGGTACTACGAACCGTGTTGACCAGGGGCGGCTTGCTCATGGATACCTCCTGCCATCATTCTCGCGGGGAAGGCACCTCGAACCAGCACGCGGTGCCTGCCCCCGAGCATATGTCCTGTGAGGTAATCCATCAAGGAGCAGGTCCTGGCTCGCTAGCCTGCCTGTCTGGAGTACTCCCTGCCGCTACAAGTCTGTACTTTCGTACAATAGACAGTGTCACGAGGCTCAGGTAAGCTTGGCAATATCCCCGGGGACACATGGGGGGGAGGGGGCGGGCCTGCACCCGGATGCATCAACACTCGTGTTGAAACGGTGGCAGACCCGCCCTGTCTTGTTTTGAACTGTAGCACGCCGGCCTTCGGTTTGGGGGCTCTTCACGCCTTTTGTAACCAAACCGTAACCTGCATCTATAGCGACAGCACGGCAAAATGTGTCTCGACTACAATGTCCCAGTACCGCGGAAGCCGTTCTTGAACGGTGTGCCCATCCCGTGGTACCGGGACATTGTTGTAGAGCTGCGGCAGGACGCCTACCACCAGATTCCTGCCTGTACTCTAAAGAGCAGAATACCCCAGCTGAGGCGCCCTGGCTATCCTGCGAAAGGATACTTTTGGGCGACCAAGGGGGTACTCCGACGCATGAGCGAGTTTACGAGCCCAATAGTGAGCTGCTTCGTCGCGCCAGACGGCCCGAAACTGTGATGATCGTCCGGCGGCATGAGATGCTCCTTATGCAGCCTGGGTTGCTCCCTCCCTGCTCAGGTAATCCTGCTGCAGCGCTACGCGGGCAACGCCGATGCGAGCATCAGCCATTCCGTAATACAGGTCGACAGTGCTGTCGTTCACGACGTCGATCCCGGTGGGAAAGACCACGTTGTTGACGATTCCGCTCAGCTCCATGTCGGTGTCCGGTATCATGATAGGCTCAGGCGACCGCCAAAGTATTTGCGTTACGTCGCATCGGTCGACCACGAACGCGCCGGCCGCATAGCGCAGCTTTCGCGGCTCTTCCGGGCCGGCCAGGTCCTCAATGCCGTGGTGAAACAGCAGCCAGCCCTCATCGGTCAGCACTGGCGGTGGCCCGCCTCCGACTTTTACCTGCTCCCAGGGATACTCGGGGGTAAGGACCAGGCGATGCTGGCGCAGATGGAGAAGTCTGCTCGGGTCATTGATCGCTTCGGCAACCGGTACATATGAGACCCAGATGCTGGACGGAAGGTCGGCCAGGTGTAGGGACGTGCTCCCGTGGCCCGTCATGGGTCGGTGCATACACGCGAAGGAGAGCGTGCCGTCTGGTGCGACCACCGGCTCGGGGAAGAAGAACGCATCCTTATTGTCAAAGGCATCGAAGTCAATCCCGTGCTGCTCACCAAAGTCGACCACCCCCAGGCGCTCCCAGGTGAACAGATCGCGAGAGAGAGCTATGGCCACGCGCGCACCGTGTGGACCGTAGCCCGTGTACGTCATGACATAGCAGTCGAGCGTGGGGATAAACGTGATGCGAGGATCCTCACATCCACCTTCACCGTGCCCTCGGAGCTCGTAGGGCTCTGACGGCTCGAGCGCAAAGCCAAGCCGTTCCAGACCGGCCGGGCGTCCGGCGTCGTCGAACAGGACACGGGCCATGCGGATACGTGAATAATTTCCCTCTGCCACGACGCGGGCGAAGAGGTAGAGCTCACCGTCGCGCCCACGCGCGATCGCTGGATTCAATACTCCCCATGCCTCGGTCGGGTCGCTAAGCTCTGCGTCCATGATGATGCCCAGTCGTTCAACCTCAGAGACCGGAGCAGCTGGTTGCATGGTATAGAGGGTTACATCGTCGATGAAGGCAAGAGACGAATTTCGTGCCATGTCAGTGATCCTTTCGTGTCTAGTGGTACGCTGCTACGTTACGGCATATGTGCGGTTCTGTCTGTCCGCTAAGCGACAGAACCGGTGGCCATAGGTCGCGCTTGATCCAAAACGACCAGGTAGGGTGGAATGAACCTGTACGGAGCGTTGCGCACCTAGCTCATTCAACCAACGCCCACGTACACAATGTCGGCGGAGCGGAGAGCATGAGCGCGGAATCCTGTAAGGCGGTAGCCAGCGACGAACCACGACGTTCGGGCACATGGCTCTACCAACAGATAGCTACCGCAGAAGATTGTGGCTACTTCGGTCCGGGAAGCGCCATCTGGTCACTCCACCGTGAGGCGGTACTGGCCCTTGGCATCGAAAGGGCCCTATTGCTCCAACTTGCTCATCCCTGGGTCGCTCAAGCAGTGGTCGATCACAGCACGTATCGGAGCGAGCCGGTCGAGCGGCTGTTCGGCACCATATCCGCTGCCGAGCTGCTGGTATTCGGTAGTCGCAAGCAAGCCGACGCTGCGGCCGCCGGAGTACGCAAGGTGCACGCTCGCATCACCGGAACGCTGAGCGAAGACGTCGGCAAGTGGCGCGAGGGAACTGTATATCGGGCGGGCGATCCGGCAGCTCTTCTCTGGGTGCTGACTACTCTGATCGACACAACACTGGTCGTATACGAGTCCTGCTTTGGGCAGCTGCCCGAGGAGACTGTCAGCCGCTATATAGCGGATGCTGCTCGCCTGGGCGCAATGCTCGAGCTGCCGCCCGAGATGGTGCTTCCTAACCGCGAATCGGTGCGTCAGTATATGCAAGCCATGGTGGCTGATGGCACGGTGGCAGTGGGCAGCCAAGCGCGGCGTGTTGCCGGCGCGGTATTGCGGCCGGACCTACCTCGATGGGCACGGATCTTCTGGTGGCCGTACAGGTCGATAGCCCGAGGGATGACGGTTACCCTGATGCCCGAGACACTTCGCTCCCAGTATGGATCCCTCCTTACCCTCCGTGGCGAATCAGTGTATCTGGCGGGTGGATCGATAGGCCGAGGCCTGCTGCACCGCCTGCCCGCGCGATTTCGGCTGGACCCTATTGCGTCTACGGCAATCAGCCTGGCGGAGCGGCGCGCAGCATAGCCTCCGCCTTTACGAAAAGGAGTGGTTTCTCGCGCCGGAATCCACTATTAATAGTGGTAGGCTGAGTGAATGGCCGAAAAGTCGGGGCCATAATTGACACACTCCCTTCCATCACGCACGCTACAGACTGCACTGTGACGCACAAGGAGGGCAGCGACATGATTGCCGTGCTGGTCAGTTGGGACTTGGAATTACCGGTCTACCGCGATGCCCTGGTCGAAAAGTTTCAGGCGAGGCGCGCGCTGGCCGACGGGCGTGAGGACTTGCACTTTAAGGTGTACTGGGTTGACGAGCAGCGCGGGGAGTACGGCGGCTTCTACCTCTGGGAATCGCGTGAGGCTGCCGAGGCGTTCTACAACGAGGAGTGGATCGAACGGGCTACGGCGCACTATGGCTCTCGACCTGAGATTCGCTATCTCGACGTGCCGCTGTACGTCAACAAATTAGTGCCCCAAACGACCGTGTAGGAGGCGTTCGGCTCGAACATGTGGTCCTGCAGCACAAACTGGCGAGCATAGGTCCAGTAGTTCGGGATGTCGCTTCCCGTGTGATAGCCCATCACGTCGGGCATTGACTGGTTGGCACCACAGAGTGGATCAAACTGGCCGAGGCACCGCTTTCTCGTTGCCGCCCGCACCTGACCGATGAAACCGTCCATCTTGCCGCCGTTGACGTCGGCCGCCGCGCTGGTCGCCCCATGCGGTCCACCGCGATTGAGGTCCTGAGCGTCTCGAAACGGTTTTACGCACTGCTGTGCCTGCGGATCGGGTACGCATACCGTGGGCACACCATCCTGCATGGGTATGCCGTCCGCGCCGGGATAGGTTCCGAAGTAGCTGTCGAACGAGCGGTTCTCCTGCAGAGGAAGCGGAGTTTGGTGGCCAATAAGACGCGAGAGCCGCCGGGCGGAAACCGCCCGGCGGCTGTGGAAAGAGATCTTGCGCTGTGTGTTTGATCAGGGCATGCTGCCCGACTACTAACCGCGGATGTAGATTACCTCGTTTCCGACTACGACACCCTGCGCGGCGGGGACAAACACGTTGCCATACCAGATGCCGGGGGGTGAAGGATCGCCTGGAGTAACGATGGGCGGGTCGTCTGCATCATAGTCAGAGTCATAACCCTGGACATCGCCACTGGCCTTTGCTGCGCGGTAGAAGACACTGGAGAGGGCGTTGCTCTCGCCTGGCGAGAGGGTCTTCTCAAAGTTCTGCAGCTTGTTGTTCAACGATTCCATGTCCGCGTCGGTGTACCGTCCCTGTTCTGTCATGAGTGAACCTCCTTGTTGTTATCGAGAACAGCGTACAAGAAGCAGACTTCATTGTCTGTCGCCCACGCGACAATTGCAACTTCAGCTGATCGCTTCTTTGCAGCGTTACCGGTGACTCAGTACGATTACGGTGCCGGCTGCTGGCCGGACGCTGCCGCCTAGAGACATGCCGCTACCCATTCCCGAGGTCAGGGCACCATCGTGATGCAAAGTCTCCGTATTGTCCACCTTCGTAATCTGACGGATCGCGACCGCGCCATTCTTTTTGAGCGACGGCAGTCGCTCGATGACATCATGCTTGGTGTTCGGTCGATCGTGCGGAAGGTGCGCGCCGGGGGTGATGCCGCGCTGCGTCGCTACACCAAGCGGTTCGACGGTGCGCGCCTGGCTGACCTCGAGGTCAGCCAGGAGGAGTTTGCCGTGGCGCGCGACGCCGTGGACCCTGCAGTCCGCCGGGCGCTTGAGGCTGAAATTGAGGCAGTCCGCGTATTCCATGCTTCCCAGAAGTTAGGCGAGAAGCCCATGGAAACGGCGCCGGGGGTTCGTGTGTGGCGTGAGTGGCGACCAATCGAACGGGTTGGCCTGTATGTTCCTGGAGGTCGTGGAGCGTACCCGTCTTCCCTGGTCATGTTGGGAGTGCCTGCGTGCCTGGCCGGATGCCGGGAAATCGTTCTCTGCACGCCACCTAATACCGGCGGCTCAGTGTTTCCGGTGACACTCCTCGCAGCGCAGCTAGTAGGCGTTCGCCGTGTATTCAAGCTGGGTGGCGCTCAGGCCATCGCCGCCATGAGCTATGGTACCGAGTCCGTTCCCCGCGTCGACAAGATCTTCGGGGCAGGCAACGCCTACGTGACGGCCGCAAAACTGCTGGTTTTTCCGGAGGTCGCGCTCGACCTGCCCGCCGGGCCTTCAGAGCTGCTGATCATAGCCGACGAACGAGCGGACCCGGTCTGGGTTGCGTCCGACCTTTTGTCGGATGCGGAGCATGGCCCGGATTCACCCGCGGTGTTAGTAATAACCTCGCTGGAGCGCGCCAAGCTCGTGGCTTTCGAGGTCGAGCGGCAGCTCGCGGAGCTGCCACGTCAGGACGTGGCGCGCATGGCGCTCGAGTCACGCGGGCTGATCGTAGTGGTAGACACCCTGGGTGATGCCGCGACTCTCGCCAATGAGTACGCGCCGGAGCATCTGGAGATCATGACCCGAGATCCGAGCGCGCTGCTCCCCCACATATCAAATGCCGGTTCAGTGTTCCTTGGTAGCTATGCTCCCAACGCAGCCGGTGACTACGCGAGCGGTACGAACCATGTGCTACCGACCGCCGGCTACGCTCGTACTTTCGGACCGGTCTCGGTTGAAAGCTTTGGGCGGATGATCCAGTGCCAGGAGATTTCGCGGGAAGGACTCGCTTCGCTACGGACGACGGTGGAGCAGCTGGCGCGCGCCGAGAGCCTGGAGGGCCACGCCCGCTCCGTTGGCGCGCGATTCGAGGAGGGTGACTACAATACCGCATGAAATTGTCAACGAGATCATACAGAACACACATCACATAGTGGAGGCAGTGTTCAAGAGTTTGGCGTTGGCGCTGCAGCAGGCTACCAGGGTAGTGCGTGACGATCTACCTTCTACCAAGGAAACCCTATGATCGCGGTGGTGAACTACGGCCTGGGCAACCTGGCGAGCGTCCGAAACGCCTTCCGTGCTGCCGGCACGGAAGTAGAAGTTACCTCGGAACCGGATGTCATCCGTCGCGCTTCGGGTGTGGTATTGCCCGGAGTTGGAGCTGCCTCGGCCGGCATGGAGCAGCTCCGGTCCCGCCGGCTTGACGGAGTGGTCCTGGATGTTGCGCAATCGAGAAGGCCGTTGCTTGGCATCTGTCTCGGGATGCAGCTGTTATTCGAGCACAGTGAAGAGGGGAACGCAGACTGTTTAGGGCTGATTCCCGGAGGAGTGCACTTGCTGCGTGGCGCCGAGAAAATTCCGCACATCGGCTGGAACCAAGTCGCCGTACAGAGCCAGACGGAACTCTGGAGCGGGCTCCCATCGGCGCCATACTTCTACTTCGTCCATTCCTATGTCTGTGAGCCGGCCGACAAATCCGCCTGCGTGGGAACGACAGACTATGGCGGAGACTTCTGCAGCGCGGTGAGCTACGGCTCAGTTTGGGGAACGCAGTTTCACCCGGAGCGGAGCGGAGACATGGGAATGAAAGTAATCAAGAACTTCGCAGCGTGCTGCGACTCCGAATCCTTGGATGTCGCGCCGTCTTCCTACCGCAAGTTTTGATTTCTCAGACCGTCTTCACAGTGAGACCATTGTGGGAGGTGGCGAGCGCTTTTTCACACTCGTCATCTCCCACCCTCCCCCCGATGCATGAAACGGGCCGTGTGACCGGCACACGAGCGGCACAGATCATGCTGATCGGAGGAGATGGACATCAGGAAGTGGCTAAGTGCAGCGGTGTCGCGCTGTGTTGAGGTCGCGTGAAAAGGGGGAGAAAGGTCCTGAACTTCGGGAGCCCGAGGTTTTTCATCTTGACGACTGGGTAGAATGCCCGTAATCTGGACGTGGGCGCTCTGATGGCAGCGCTGCTAGATGAAGGAGGCGGTCGTGATCCTTGTCATCGATGATGAGCAGACCATTACCGAGCTGCTGACGGACATACTGGAGTACCATGGCCATCCAGTGATCGTGGCGCACGACGCGCAGGCTGCCCTGGATATTTTGCCCTTGCAACGACCGGAGGCGATCTTAGTCGATCTCATGATGCCCTCGGTTGATGGGCTGAGTCTGGCGGTCACATTGCGTCACCATCCTGCGACGCGGGACGTGCCACTCATTGCTATGTCCGCCTCGGGTAGCGCGCTGCGCTTGGCCGACCGCATGGGCGACTTCGCCGCCTATCTCAGCAAGCCCTTTGAGAACGACAGCTTAGTAGCGCTTGTCGAGCGATTTGTGCCGAGCAGTTCTGGAGCGGCATAGCCCGGCGCTACTTCTTGACGATCTTGATTTTTGCGCTGCCCTTCAGGGTCTTGCCGCTCATCGTAATGGCGTATGTTCCCGCGTACGTGCCGGTCGCCTTGGGAGACTTCCACGTGGTACGGAAGTAGTACAGGCCGGCTGGGTTGTTCGCATCGAGTCTTCCCGTGTCCTTCGAGTGCTGGACAATCCGGCTGCCGTTCTTAATTGAGTACGCACCCGTGAAGGAAAGATTGGGCGGCCCGCTATCCACGTTGAAGAAGACGATGAAGAACAGTCTTGTACCGGACTTTGCCTTCTTGACTGCTGGATCCGAGTCCTTGGGCTGGCCGGTCACTTTCTCAAACTGAACTTTGACAAGGTTGAACCGTGCTTGTGTTGGAGCTTGGGTGGGTAACGTGGCCGGCTGGGTTGGAGTGGGCGTTGCCGTTGGCTTGGCCGGCGGTTTGAACACGAGAGTGGCGGTCGGCTGTGCCTGAGTTGGCGCCAGCGTCGGTGCAGGCCCTGGGCCCTGTGTCGTATTGAACAATGCGATATAGCCGCTGGACATACCGTCTATTGCCTGAGCAGCAAGGTCCTTATTCTGGTTAACGTCGTCTCTTGGCAGGAAAAGCCCGCCTTCCCAAACCGAGTTGGACTTCTGCAAGATGCGCAGGATGGCAGCGTACGAGTACGTGATGAGAGTATTTGGATCGGTGATGGTTACCGCATCCGGAATGGTTACATTGAGGCATTGATTGGCTCCGGCGAAGGAACACGTGCTCTGCTGTGCGTTCGAGAAGGTGGTGTAGTAGCTCACCAAGCTATTGAATGCATTGGAGGCGGCGTCCGGAGTCGTGTAGGCGGAAGCCAGATACTCCAGATAAAAGCTGACATTGTCCGGGAACGTCTTGGTCGCCACCTCCGCGAAGCCGAAGAGCATCCCCACGCTCTTGTAAGAAAAGCCACCGGATTGACTCGGGCTGTGAAGCAAGGCAAAGAAGAGACCACTGGCCTTGTACCCCTCGTCATCGGCATTGTTTGCCGTGAACTTTTGACCGGCCACGTTGCCGCTGAAGTCGGATGGATAAACGGACGCGGGCTCCTGGAGCTGGCCGGCGTCCGTAATCGCGCCGGATTGCACCTGTCTGGGCAATGATGCGTCGCGAGCGAGCGCCACGGCGGCATGTGCGTGGAGAGCTCGATAGCGCAACAGAGGGAGCGAGCTGCCGGACTGGTGCTCCGCTCCTAACGCCTGAACTGCACGCGTCGAGAGTAGTACGGCTCCCACCAGGAAGAGGGCCAGGCTGAAGCGTCTCATTGCAACTCGCTTTCTAGCTAGAAGGACATCGTCATAACTTGGCGTGCTAACTATACCCAACTGCGCGGAGAAATTCAACACGTCAAGGGGGCTGCGACCCGTGACGCGCACGTGCTCGGCGGGACGACGGGAGGCTGGTACTCCGCGGGTCGTGAAGAGGCCGGAGGGTGCGCACCCTCCGGCCTCGTCACACTGTACTCTCTATCGCGCTCTTACTTCTTGGCCACCTTGATGGAGGCTGTGCCCTGCTGTGTCTGGTCGGCGAGTTGGAAGGTCATGGTGGCCTTGTAGGTGCCGACCTTCTTTGGCAGCTTGAACGTGAAGACTGCAGCAGTGTCGTTATTGGGGTCGGGCTGGATGGTTCCGGTTTGGGAGTCCTGCTTGACGATCTTCCCACTTCGCTTGATGACGTAGCTGACGGTGGCAGACACGCTGGCTGGGCCGGCCGTGACCGCGAGAACACCGACGAGACTGACGTTTGCGCCGGGCTTTGCCTTCTTCAAGGCCGGATCAGTGGGCTGCGGACTCTGCGTCGGCTTCTGGAACTGCACTCTGACCACGTTATACGTGAGGGTCGTAGAGGTCGCGCCGGTACCACTACACGTCGCGAGAAGGTTAGCGAGTGCAGCCGCAGTGATGGTCTGTATGGTCTTCACGACCTGATCCACGTTGGCAGTCATCAGCGCATCAGAACCCTGGGTCCTCGTTTCCGCCAGGCACTGATTGAACTGCGCCACATATCCGATAACATCGTTGGTCTGGTTGTTGCTGTCCTTGAAAGCTGTAACCAGCGCGTAGCAACTCACCCCGTTGGTAGAGCAGTCAGTCTTCGTCGGATCGAGTCCATTGAAAGCCTTGGCCGTCGTCTGGGCGTCGGTGAAAGCAGCTTGAGCGGTGGCCGTATCGGCGAAGGTGCTCGCCTGATAGGCGAAGACTATCTGGCTAGAGGCACCGCTCGGAGTCCACCTACCAGCCTCGAAGTAGCCGGTTACTCGCTTCAGATCTTCGTAATTCTTCGAGTGATAATCCCGGAAGAAGAGCTGATCCGCCGTCGGATTGTCGACTATGCCCTCATCTTTGCTCGTGTCAACCGTGGCAGGGCTGTAGGCGTTCTCATCGATATGAAAGGAAGCCGCATCCTGCTTCGAGGGGGCAGCAGTCCGGATGTGCGGGAGTTGACCAGACAGCGCTGCCAGCGCGTGATTAAGGCGCGCTGAAACTGATGCCCTGTGAAGCTTTCCAGACCGGACATTCTGGAACACGGTCTGCCCGTGATTCGTCGCCTGCGCGACGGGGGCACCGATCATCGCGACGCAAAGGGCGGTAGCAACAACAACGATGTGTTTCATCCCCATACTCACTTTCCGTTGTATCCCTTCTAGACGTTCTACAAGCACGCGCAGTCTACCCTTATGGCGCGGTCAAATGCAATGGCGTCCGTTGCAACAGCGTCAAAGGACTCGCGAGCACTCAAGCGAGAGTGCTCTCGTATGCGCGGATGTGTGTCATGGCACCCCGCAGCTGTGTACGTCGATAAATCCATGTGGTGCGTGGTGAACTGCGTCGAAAAACTATCCAAAGTGCACACATTCCGTTCAGCTTTCACTCAAACGGTAGAGTAATAAGGTAGGGCACACGCCGCAATGCGCGTGGGGCAGCAACCACGAGGAACCTGAGTGCAATTGATAGTGGAGGGTACTAAGACGATGACGAACCTCCGTAGTTCGCGGGCTCCGGCAGTAACCCTAGATGTTTCGACTGTGTGCCAGCAGTTCTCTGCACTCCAGAGGCCCACCGTCTTCCTCGACGGGCCTGGGGGGACGCAGACCCCGGACTCAGTCATCGAAGCGGTCAGCGCCTATCTGCGCGAGGACAATGCAAACGTGGATGGCCCGTTCGCGAGGAGCCGCCGCACCAATGCCATCGTGGCCAAAGCGCGGCAGCGTGCCGCGGCTTTTCTCGGTTGCTCCGGCGACGAGGTAGGCTTTGGGCTCAACATGACCTCCCTCAACTTCCATCTGTCGCGGACTGTTGGTCGGGAGCTGAAGCCGGGCGACGAGATTGTCGTGACCAAGCTCGATCACGACGCGAACGTCTCCCCCTGGCTGGAGATTGCGGCTGACCGCGACCTGGTTGTCCACATGGCAAACATCCACGACGACACGAGACTTGACATTGATGACCTCGAGCGGCTCCTGACGGAGCGTACGCGGATCGTCGCATTTCCCTGGGCTTCGAACGCGGTCGGTACGGTTGTCGACGCGGCCCGCATCTGCGACCTCGCGCATCGCGCCGGTGCGATCGCCTGGATAGACGCCACGCACTTCGCCGCCCACAGACCCATTAATGTCAAGGCTGCGGGTGCGGACGTCCTGCTGTGTTCGCCCTATAAGTTCTTCGGTCCACATCTGGGATTGTTCTACGCACGCCAGGAGCTTCTAGAGCGCTGGCGTCCGTACAAGGTGCGGCCCGCAGCCGATGAGCCCCTGGGCCACCGCTTCGAGACGGGGACACTGCCGCATGAGGCTCTAGCCGGCTTCATCGCTGCCATCGACTACATCGAGTCTGTTGGCTGGGACGGCATCACCGCCCACGAACGAATCCTCGGAGAGCGCTTCCTTGCCGGCTTCCCCGATGGCTATCAACTTCACGGCATCCCCGCCATGGAGCAGCGCGTTCCAACCTTCGCAATGACGCTTCCCGGCCGCGCGCCACAGGAGATCGCTGAGACCCTCGCCGAACGCGACATTGCCGTTTGGGCCGGCAACTACTATGCCGTTGAGGTGATGAAGCAGCTGGGCCTGCCAGACGGCGCGGTGCGGATTGGATTTGTCCACTACAACACTGAGGACGAGGTCGACCGAGTTCTGCTCGAGCTAGATCGCCTATCCTGAGACGATTGGGACTACAGTGAGAGTATGCATTGATGAAGCCCGGTTGCCCGCGGATCCTCACCCTCCGACGCTGCGTTCTCGTGCGAAGGTCCAGCGGGTCCAGACCGTCTGACGATGTCCTTTTGTCGTAGATCGCACACCAGGTGGTGTTTGACCCGAGAAAGCGGCACGTCGTATCATGCGCGCATCGGCCATCGTCGCGAAACGGCTGAGGCGAGATGCAGTGGGAGGCGCAGGAATTGGATGCGGAAGAGACCTTGCGCAAGGTGAAGCTCTTTGAAGGGCTTCGTCCAAAGCAAATCAAGACTCTGTCAAAGTGGGCGACCAGAAGGCATTTTCAACAGGATCAGGCGATTGTGACCCAGGGACAACTGGGTGTGGGACTGTATTGCATCGAATCCGGCAAAGTGCGTGTTACCCTCAACACACCTGGTGGACCCTACGAGCTGCGGGAGATGGGCGTGGGGGAGGCGTTTGGCGAGCTTGCCCTGCTCGACGATAAGCCGCGGAGCGCAACGGTCATCGCGATCGAGCCGACCACCACGCTTGTACTCGACAAAGCGCAGTTTTTGGCCGAGCTGCGCACCTATCCAGAGATTGGACTGGCCTTGCTCCCCGTCCTCGTGCAGTGGATTCGAGACGCCGACGAGAAGCTGGCAGAATCGCTGTAATCAGCCCTGCACGATGTAATTGAACGTGACGCTCCCTGACCCTGACGTCGTGAACCTGACGGTGAATCCACCAGTAGTCGCCGCAACCGCATAGCCTGTTACCAGCGAAGGGTCTGAACCGGACGGCGCTACCACCACGACGGGCGTTGAATTGTAGGCACGGAAAAACGTGATGCTGCACGTCTTGACACTGCCATCGCCGGACACCGTGACCGAACACTGTCCTCGGGTGTCGTGATTTCCCGTCAGGTGAGCGGCGGCGCTTGAACCGTTACCATCCAGCTGCAGATTGCCGGTGGTTCCCACTTCCAGATTGCCGGTGATACTCACGGTGGGCGCATCAACCGTTAGTGCGGACGTAGCCGTGAGTCTGGTCGCCGTGAGCGCCCCACCCACGGAGAGGTTGCTCGTTACTGCTAGCGTTCCGCCCACGACGCCATTGTTCGTCACGGTCAGCGCGGATGTGGCGAGCCCGGCGCCGGCAACCGTCAGGATCCCGCTGGTGGCCACCGATAGTGACGATGTCTGTCCCCCTTGGTTGATCGTCAGAGCCTGGGTTCCATCTGAACCCCCGGCTGCCTGAGAATTGATCTGGAGCGATGTCAGGTTCGCGTTGCCGGTGAGGCTCAGGCCCGCTACACCGGTAATCGACGCGTTGTTGAAATTAACCGCGCCGCCGGGCGCGACGGTGAGCGTAGAGACCGTACCCGTATTCGCAGTAACAGGTCCTCTGCTGGTAATCGAGCCCGCGGTCAGGGAGTCGGCATTGATCGTGGCACTCTGAATCCCGCTGGTGGTCAGCGTCTTGCTCACCTGAAGGCTTCCTCCAACCTTGGCGTCTCCGCTGAGCGTGAGCGAATCACCCTGCACGGGGCCGGTCGTGGTCACGCCATCCTGCCCGGCGCTGAGGCCTGCAGTGGTCGTCACGCCGGCTACGTCGAGCGGCCCACCGATCTGGACCGGCCCGGTGGTATCGAGCGTATCGGTGAAAGTCCCCGCGGTCACGTGAAGCCCGCTGCGGGCCCGCACCGCGCCCCGCAGATCGCTCGATCCGTCGACCCTCAGATGCTTCTGAATGTGCCAATTTGAGACAGTGCTTGCCTTGTTACCCTTCGCTTCGGCTCCGCCGCTCAGTAGGAAGGCGGCAATGACGCTTGTCAGAACCAGGCGCTTGCCATTCATCGTTGCGCTCCTCTCCTCTGCTGTGCTCTCGACGTCGGCATGCTTGTAGTAGTGGTCGTACGTAGAACGGTCCTGGTTTCGAGAATGTAACGTGACAGTGCTCGAAGCCCCCGAGGCGCATCGCCCCGGGGTAGTATTGGTACAGGTGTGCCTTCACACAGGTATGGTCGAGGAGGGTGCAAATGCAGGCGTCCGGCAATTCGATTCTTCGAAATTTTGTTTGGCTGACCGATCTGGGCCTCGATGAGGCCGAATTGCTGGAGCTGAGCCCATGCGTGCCGGGCGAGTTCACGCTCGCAAGCGCGTTTTACGTGAATACGGGCAGCCCTCGCATCGTGTATCGCGGAACGGAGGAGGGTACACTGCCGCTCGTCGCGGGGAAGTGGTACTTCATTCCTAGTGACACGGTGGATCGCCATCCGGAGCTGCGCCGCGACGCGGTTTCGGTCGCTCGCGCGCCACGTTTGATCGGATGAGAAAACCTGCCTGACGAGGTCGTGTCCGGCAATTCCGCGGTGGTGTGATCTTCTACCGGCGCCAGAAGGCATAGCAGATTAGGGTTGAAGCGCTTGCACGCGCCGGGCGAAGTCGACGAAGTACTGAATCGACTTTGGATTGCTCATGCCGTCGGGATTGGCTGCTTTCTCCGCGGGGACGCCCATTAGGATCTTCTTCACCGGCACCTCGAGCTTCTTGCCGTTGAGCGTTCGCGGCACCTCCCTGATCGCGAAGATGTCGTCGGGCACATGGCGTGGCGAGAGCTTGCTGCGGATCTTCTCCTTGATCGTGCTGGCGAGTTCCTCTTCCAGCCGGCCCTCTGCGTGTTCCTCGCGCAGGACCACGAAGAGCGGCATGTAGTATCCTCCTCCAGGGCGCTCAACCCCGATGATCAGACTGTCTACGATCTCCGGCAGATCCTCGACGGTGCTGTAGATCTCACTGCTGCCGATGCGCACGCCCATCCGATTCAGTGTGGAGTCGGATCGCCCGTAGATGACGACGCTCTCCCTGGCTGTGACCTTGATCCAGTCGCCGTGCCTCCACACACCGGGATACATCTCAAAGTAGCTCTCCAGATAGCGCTTCTTGTCGGGATCGTTCCAGAAAAAGAGGGGCATGGAGGGCATGGGTTCGGTAATCACCAGTTCTCCGACCTGGTCGACGAGGGAGACACCCTGTTCGTCAAACGCCTCTACCTTCGCGCCCAGGCAACGGCACTGTATCTCGCCCGCATACACCGGAAGGAGCGGGCAACAGGCCACAAATGCGGTGCATACATCCGTACCCCCGCTGGAGGAGCCAAGCAGCAGGTCATGCTTCACCCGGTCATAGACCCACCGGAACCCCTCGGGCGGCAAAGGCGAGCCGGTAGAGCCCATGCTCTTGAGACTGCTGAGATCGTGGTCGCGCCCCGGCTCGATGCCGGCCTTCATGCACGCTGAGATGTAGCTCGCACTTGTACCGAAGCAGGTCATGCCCGTAGCTTCTGCGAAGCCCCACAACACGTTCATATCGGGATACGAGGGACTACCGTCATAGAGCAGACTGGTAGATCCCAGAAGGAGCCCCCCTACCAGGAAGTTCCACATCATCCAGCCGGTGGTCGTGAACCAGAAGAAGCGATCGTCCGGCTCCAGGTCGATATGAAGCCCCAGCACCTTGAGATGCTCCAGGACGATGCCGCCGTGTCCCTGCACGATCGGCTTGGGCAGGCCGGTCGTGCCGGACGAATAGAGGATCCAGAGTGGATGGTCGAAGGGGACCTGCTCGAAGATCAGCTCACTGTCTTGGATGCGCAGACTATCCCAGAGCACCGTGCGGGGGAGATCGCCCGCGCCCGAATCCGAGCGCAGATATGGCAGTAACACCGTTTGCTCCAGGGTTGGCAGAGCTCTCTGGAGATCGGCTACGACCGAGCGTCGGTCAAGCGCTTTGCCGTTGTACTGGTAACCGTCAACGGCAAAGAGCACCTTTGGCTCGATCTGGGTGAACCGATCGATCACGCTGCCGGTGCCGAAGTCCGGAGAGCAGCTCGACCAGATTGCACCGAGGCTTGCGCAGGCGAGAAAGGCGATAACGCTCTCCGGGATATTCGGCATGTACGCTACGACCCGATCTCCGCGTCGCACTCCCATGTCGCGGAGCGCAGTGGCCATGGAGGCAACTTCGTCGCGTAGCTCTCCCCAGGAGATCTCGGTCAGCGCATGGCGCTCGGACTGAAAGAGCAGAGCTGGATCGTCTATCGAAGCGTTCCGAAAGACCTGCTCGGCGTAGTTGAGCGCAGAGCCGCGGAACCACTCCGCACCCGGCATGGTTCTCTCGACCAGTACCCGGTCATAGGGTTTCGAGGCCCTGACGCGAAAGAAGTCCCAGATCGTGGCCCAGAACTCTTCGAGTTCGTCGACCGACCATTTCCACAGCTCTCCGTAGTCACGGAAGCTTAGCCCCCTGTCACGCTCGAGCCAGGCCATGTACCGCGTGATAGTAGCCTGCCGCTTGAGCTCCTCACTTGGCTGCCATAGGCGGGTACCCTCTGGGTGTCGCTCCTGCACCTCAGTCACCATAAATCAGTCTCCTCGGCGTTCTACCGGTGCGAGAAGGCCTGAAGGCCGGTAATCTCGCGGCCAACGATCAGCGACTGAATGGCATCTGTGCCCTCGTAGGTGACGACAGCCTCCATGTCGGCTTGATGACGGGCCACATGGTATTCCAGAAGGATGCCGTTGCCGCCCAGCATGTCGCGAGCGTCGGCGACGACCTGACGCGCCTTGAGCGCGTTGTTCATTTTTGCCAGCGAGGCCATGCCTGGAGTCATCTTGCCCTGGTCGACCAGCTGACTGAGGCGCAGACAGAGAAACTGCATGCTGGTGATTTCGGCCAGCATCAGCGCCAGCCTACTCTGGATGAGCTGAAAGCTGGCCAGTGGCTTGCCGAACTGTGTGCGCTCGTGGGTGTAGGTGAGCGCGGCTTCGTACGCAGCGATCGCGTGCCCGATGGCTTCCCACGCCACACCGTATCGGGTAGCGGTCAGGACGCTGGTTGTGTCCCTGAACGTGCGAGCGTTGGCAAGGCGATTCTCGATGGGCACCGGCGCATTTGCCAGCGTGACGTTGGTTTGCCAGACCGCCCGCTTGGAGGTCTTGCCGGTCATGACATCGGCCCTGAAACCGGGCGACCCCTTTTCGACGACATAGCCGCCGACTTCCCCGTCCTCATCTCGTGCCCAGATAATGATCAGATCGGCAAAAGATGCGTTGCCGATCCACCGTTTGGAGCCGTTGAGGATGTAGAAGTCGCCTTCCCGCCGGGCCTGGGTTTCCAGCATGACCACGTCCGAACCGTGCTGCGGCTCGGTCAAACCAAATGCGCCAATCTTCTCCATGCGGGCGAGCACCGGGAGCCAGCGCTGCTTCTGCTCCTCCGAGCCAAGCATGTCGATGGTGGTCATGACCAGGCCGGAGTGAACCCCAAAGAAGGTATTGACACTTCCATCTCCACGCGCCAGCTCCAGACCAACCAGGCCTGCAGCTACCGTGCTCATTCCCGGGCAGCCATACCCCTTGATCGATCCACCTGCGATGTTGAGCGCTGCCATCTTGGGAATGAGCTCAAACGGGAACTCAGCTCGCTCCCAGTAGTCGTTGATTATCGGAATGACCTCCGCGTCGGAAAAGGCGCGAACCCGATCGCGGATGGCGCGCTCTTCCTCGCTCAAGAGCTCATCCATGAGGTAATAGTCGGTTCCCAGCGACCGCGCAACATCCGCTACCAACGGCTCATTGCTCGTCTTCGTGACCATGCGAGACACTCGGCTCCTCTCTGTCCGGAAAGAGGCGTTCTCAGGCCGTGAGCCGGCCGCGCAACGCCCATCAATGCTTTCACCGAAGAGTACCATCGGGAGGGCATGCGCTGCGTGGAGACTAAC
>Ga0207416_1002068_pt1 | contig 23309 bp, 23 predicted proteins | sample PaiPotPPM11metaG_FD_184107 | JGI IMG/M metagenome (GOLD analysis project Ga0207416, IMG submission 184107) | Iron sulfur acid spring bacterial and archeal communities from Banff, Canada, to study Microbial Dark Matter (Phase II) - Paint Pots PPM... ...
GCCCGACCCCTGGTGGTGCCAGACGAGGCCCCGCCGCCCGCCCGCCAGGACCCGCTTGTGTATCAGGTGCGCGGCCTCCAGCTGCGGGTAGCGGGGCAGGTACTTCAGGTCCGGCCCGCCGCCGGATGTGTCGAACAGCGTGAAGTTCGCCAGGATGTCCAGCACCGCCGCGGGACTCAGCAGCAGCTCGACGGAGCGGCGCACATCGGCCCGCCCCGACAGGCTCTCGTCACCGAGACCGGGGAACCGCGCCACGAGCCCTTCGCGCTCCAGCATCCGGTACGCCTTGCTGCACGTCTGCCGTGCATGGCCGTGCTCTTGGCTGAGACGGGTAATTGACGGTACAGGCCGACCTCGCTGCAGCGTCCCGCTGCTTATCTGCGCGCGGATCATCGCCGCCAGACGCCGGTACGCCCGCGGGTCCGTCAGCCCGAAATCGGGAGGGGCCATTGGCAGCCTTCCTTCACGCTTGCCCATCCGCTAGAGTAGTCGCCCATAGTCGTCTACTCTAGCGAACAAGCGAGCCAGGCGCGATGCCGGCAGGGCTTGGACTTGTTCCGGCAAGGTGCGGTACCCGGTTGGAGAGACGACGCAGCGCCAAGTTGATACCCAAGAGGTGGAAGCCAGCGCCGGGGTCAAGAGCCTGACGGTGCCGCCGACGGGCTTATGGCCAGGAAACCTCGGCAGCGGGCAGTATCTCGATGACCCGCCGCATCGTTTCAGCGAAGCTGCCGGTGATTCCAGTACGGATATCTGCCATGACGTTCGCCTGCTGAGCAGAGGCAACCGGGATGCCAGGATATTTCCCTTCCCAGGTCGCGTACGGTTCGTGGACATTCCCGTGGTCGAGGATCCGGTCGACTCGAACGAGCGCGGCAATATCGGCAGGTTCGTCCTCGCGAAGTATCCTGAACGCCGCTGCCACAACGACTTCAACAGCGGGCCGCTGATGGCCGACGGGAAACAGCGCCCATCCCGCGCTCTGCGCGTAATGCGGTGTGAACGGAGGACGCCCCAGCAGCTCGGCGGCCTGGTAGCCGTTGTCCTGAGAGTGGATGTAAAACGTGAGCAGGCCGTTGAGCTCGGTCGCGGTGCCGGCCACGATCTGCGCCAGTTCCTGCCATGCCTCGATCAGCCGGTCCTGGCGTTCTTGGCGCTGCGTGACGCGCTCGCGGGATGCGGCCGTCAGGGCCGCCGCACGGGCGTGCAGTTCTGCAAGGCCGGCCGTCGGCCGCGTTTCTGGCGGTGCAGCCGTGCAGGCCTGAAGTTCGCGGGCCATCTCTTCCATCGAGACCCGTTGCCCCGGCTCGGTCAGGGTGGCTCGCTCCAGCAGCAGGTCCAGTTCGGCGGCGAACTTGAACGTGATCCGCTCGCGCAGCGCATGCGCGGCCTCGAAGGGCCGATGAGTCCCCGGCAAGGGGAGTTCCGCGCTCGCTAGCAGGACCCACAGCGTCTTTCCCAGCGCCCACACGTCGGCAGGCCCGGGGTCCGCGCGGTCAGCGTCCTGGCGCATCTCGGGAGCCATGTAGTCGAGTGGCCCGAGCTTGCGGCCGTGCTGGGTACGGGGGTCCTTGTCCGGATAGGTAACCAACCCGAAGTCGCCGATTACCCACCGGCCGTCCAGCTCGAACAGGTTGTCGGGCTTGATATCCCGGTGCGCCACCCCTTCAGCTGCCAGGGACGCCAGCGTGGCCGCGATCTCGCCGACCGCGCCAACTACGACGGCGGGGTCGGGGTCGCTGCCCAGGGCCTCGCGGATGGGTCTCGCGATCGGCATCACGTACCAGGACGCCTCGCCCGGGGCGTCAGGTATGCGGCTGTCGAGTAGGGGCAGGATGCCCGGGATGTGCGGGTGAGCCGCCAAGAAGGCGATCTCGTCGCTGAACCGGCCCAGCCGGTACCGGCCGCCAGCCCCTCCGCCTGCGGAAAGGACCTTGATCGCCCTCACCGGGCCGTCCGCGGCCTCGGCGCGCCACACCTGGCCGTTTCCGCCCTCGCCGAGAGGCTCCTCTCCGGCGATCACCCACTGGCCGTATCGCTGGCCTGCACGGATTCCTTTCACGGCCGCTAGTCTCCCGCACTTTCCTGCTCACCGTGCGGCCCGTCATGCACGTGCTGTCTGCATGATGCGGGTTCTGCGGTACGGACGCACTACCCTGGGTTGAACCCTAGGTGTTTGAACAGCGTGTCCGTCCGTTTCCAACCCCGCGTGGACGACCGCGTCCCGGAGGTACGCAACGAGCGATGAGCACCGACGCCCCTGCTTTTCACTTCCCGGCCGACGTCTTCGACCCGTCGTTGACGCGGTGCCACTGTTTGACGCGGTGCAAGCGGGACGTCGTGCTGTTCTTCCGCGGCTGCGGCGTGGACCGTACCTTCCTCGATATCGAGCGACGGATCCCCGACCAGCCCGCGTACAGCAAGTACCACATCACGCGTGACATTCTTGCGCTGAACCTTGACCGGTCGCTGCAGGAACTGGTCACCGCCAAGATCCGCGCGGCGGCCATGCTCAAAGATCCGCTCGTGTACCCCCTCGATGAGATCTTCGCGGCATGGTGAGCACGATGCGCTGGCAAACGTACGTGTCCGCGCAGTCAGGTTCGAAGTGAGAACGGCGACCGCCCTCAACAGCGCGCTCGCGAGGTGTCGCCGTTGGCTGACCCACGATAGCCCCGATGCGATCGGTAGCCGATCGTGGCTTACGGCGCTGCTACGCTCGAAAGGCCGCGCGATGCACTGGCTGCTTCGTCGACGGGGGGAGCGCGCCCTCGAATCAGCCGGTCGCGGCGACGGCATCGACAAGGTCACCGGCTACGTACATGCCGCGTACAGGCAAGTTGGCGAACCTGGAGCGGGGAATCGCTGGCACGACCGCGTCTACCGGATCTGCGACCGCCTCCTCCGCTCCCGGATCGGGCACAAGCTGCCGCGATGGGCCCGAGAACGGATCTCACTGCTTTTGGGTTACGCGCTCGTTTTCCACCAACACGAGCTCAACAAGGTCTGGAGCCTCGATGATCCGCTGCATAACTTCACCGTTCCGAGTGACGAGCATGTTGAAGTTCCTGCTGTCTGGGTCGTCGAACTCTTCCCGCCGAGCCACTACCAGTCGCTGGTACGGGCAATGGAACACAACTCCTGGGACAAGCGCCGGGTCTGGTACGGCATCGGCGGCCCTGCGAATCAGGCAGCGCTCGACAGCTCGCGAACTGGTGCCGGATACTCCTGGTGGCGTCTCGGCGCGGTGACGGACCTTTCTGAGGGGTTCGCTGATCCCGAGAGCGTACGCCGCATCCTGCCGACTCAGTTTTCCAGCGTCGAGCTGCGCGCTGTCCAGGTCGGGGCGGGCCTGACCGCGGTCGTGGCTAAATTCACGGTTCGCCCCGAGGCGGGCGCTACGCTGGATGGAATATGGCACGAGACCCAGGAGCCGCAGGTATACCGCGCCAAGGGCCGCCGACCGGTTGCCGAAAGCCGACAGTTCGCCGCGTACCGACGTACGCAAAATGCGCGGCGGGAGATGCACCAGGCGGCCCGCGACTGGGTAGCCGGAACGTGCCCTGGCTTCTTCGCCGACTACCACGAAGAAGCTCCACTGCTGGATCTCATGCTTCTCAAGCACTATGACCCGACCACCGCGGCGAGCGACCGTGCCGAGATGGGCGACCCGATGCGAGCGCTCGGACTCACCGACTACACAGTCCAGCACCAGACAAGCGCTGCGCTGCCGGGCCTACTGCTTGAACAGGTGCGGGAGGAACTTGCGCCGGGGCTGGGGAGCCGTCGCACGTGGACGCTCTTCGGACGATATGACACCGTCATCGCTAAGTTCGGCAAGCAACTTGCGGGCACGGCTCACGACACGCGCGGGTTGTCTTACGTGGTTGGGGAGACGGTCTCGGACTTTCTAGTCGTGCTTGCTGGCGACTGCTTCGTCGACACCGCCCGCTCTCAGACCGCCGTCAGCCGAGACCGTGCCAGGGTCGCACACGAGCGGTTCCGTATCCGCAGTCTTAAAGCCGTCCGCGCCGAGGTCCTCCGGATGAGCCTGGACTTGTCCACTGTGCAGCGTGACTTCATCGCTTTTTATAGTCGAAGCCGCTGGGAGCACGGACACCTAAGTTTCCTCAGCGACTACTCGCCCGCCATTCGCGCTAGCCTCAAAAAGAGCGGGCTTGTGACGCACGAACCGATCAAGCTCAGCGAACGCTTGATCGCCAATCAACTTAAGCAACTGCAAAATCTCGTTGACGTAGACCAATCTTACCGGGAGATCGTCTCCACCGCCGCGTCGATCGGTGCGGCGATCAGCGCGAGCAGACTAGGCCGTGTCGCCGCCGTTGTAGCCGGGGCTATCTTCGTAGTCGCCCTCTCCACGCTGCTAATGGCCTCGTTCGACCCACACGCGCCGCTGGTTGAACTGTGGCATTGGCTCGGGCTATAGTCACGCAACGCGTTCACACGAACTTGAGACGGGCGAATTTTCAGTTGACCAGTGAACGTGCTCCTTGTATAGATAATGGCCAGGCTCTAGGGTCGCACCGTCCCACCATTTACACATCGGAATGCGACGCGATAGCTACGTCAATCTAAACTGCGGCGTTTCCGCACGGGGGAATACTTGACCATTAAGCCGGGGCAGCCACTTATCTCACTGGGCGAGGAGAGCTCACGCGCCGTCCTGATGCACCCTGCCCAGCAAGAGATGGCGAATACCGTGGCACAGCTCATCACCTGGCTCCGTGCCTGCGAGACGCCGGAAGACTGCTTCGAGTTCCAGCGCTTCCTGTTCCGCTACCTCTACGAGGTCGAAGAGCGCCGCGGACAGTGTTCCAAGGTGCTGAAGCGGCTTCGGCGTGGGCAAGGCCTCCCCGCCGACGTTCCTCCCCCGTCAGGCGGCGACCCGACCAAGCTGGAGACCTGGGAACTCGAAGCGTATGTCTTCGAACGCCTGGCGCGGCAAGTCCGGACCGTTGGAGACGGCTTCGCTTGGACCTGCTTCGGGTACGACCGGCGGATCATCCTGGCCTTGTCCCGCAATGAGTCGCCCGGACCGATGTACGGCAAGGACGGCCTGTCCTACGAGCTTGGCGCCATCCAGGAGCTGTGGAAGACCAAGCAGCACTTCGCCCTCCACCATGACCTGACGAACTGCCTGCGGATCGCGGACCTGACCGAGTTCACTGCGGACGGCAAACGGCTCTTCCACGAGATCAAGGCCAAGCCGCACACCGAGAAGAAGCAGCTGGAACGGGCGCAGGCAGTGGTCGGCGCGATCAACAGCGGCGGCGTTCTGCCGAGCAGCACAGGCGACTCCCGGCTGGTCGAACTCCAAGAGCAGTACGTAACCAACCTCAAGCCGCTCAACGATCTACTCCAGCTCGCCAAGCGGAACGGCTGCCACGGGATGAAGCTCCCGCAGGGGCGCGCCATCGTGGCGTCGTCGCTCCCGGCCATGATCGGCCGCTTCAGGAACGACATGAAAGGAGGTGCGCGCTTCCTCGACTCCACTCGGCAACAGGCGCACAAGCGGGCCGAAATCGACAAGGCCATGCACCACATCAAGGGCTACAGCGGCGACACCGCCTCGCGTTCGCCCATCATGGCACCGTGGCCGATCTACCCGTTCACGCCGATCGACTGCTCAGGCCTCGTCTGCGACCTGCTTTTCTTCGACACCACCGTCTCGGCCGACGCTCTTGTCGAGAGCCTTGAACGGGCCGGGCTGACAGGCGAGGTATTGCTCGTGCCCGCAGACACGAAGCTCGAAGGGGACATGCCCGTAGTGAGGGCACATTGGCGCGACCGGACGGTCACCTGGCACGCCCACGGCCTCGGCCAGTTGCTGTACGAGCTCGCAGAGCCGGACGCCCTCGCCCGGGGCATCCGCGAACTGGTCCAGGTGAACGACCCGCCCGGTGAGCCGGTCGTCATCCATAAGGGCGAAGCCGCGAGCTGGTTCTCATTCCGGAAGAAAAAGGCGAAGCATAGTTAGCCCATGCTTTACGCCCCGGCCCGCTTCCTACGCAGCGGCTACCACGCCAGGTCCAGGGCGCTGCCAGCGGGGATCACGAACCGTGTCGGCCGCCCGTACCCGGCCCAGGTTCCGGTGGCGCTTGATCTCGCGCCAGAGACCAATACCATTACTAGAGAACGCCGAACTCCTTCACTAGTGATCGCCGGACTCCTTGTCGGCCGATCGCCCAGACGCCCTCGACTATGGTGGTCTAGACCTATGCCCGCCGATGTTTGCTCCATGTTTGCTCGGATGCCCGGTACGCGCCGGCAGCATCCGGTATCCGCAGCGAGTCACGGATTCCGGCGACCGGACAAAATGGCAGCTCCCGGCACGTTTCGGCACCGTCCGGCACCAGGTCAGAGGGGAATCTTGGAACAGAGCAGCGGACTCTTAATCCGCGGGCCCGGGTTCAAGTCCCTGACGGCGCCCGGTCTGACCTGGGGTTTTACCACCTCAGGCCATTTTTGTGTCCGTTTTGTCCCCGTGGTTGCTCCGTGGTTGCTCGCGGACACGGACCCAGCAATCCGGGTCTTGTCAAAAACGGCCCATCCGGCGCCGGATCCGGGGGCGGGCACCCCGGGGCCGGGGCTGGCCCACTGCCTCCGGCCGACACCGCCCAGGCTAGGTAACCGAGGCCCGGTCCCGCTACCGCGGTGCTGCCGTGAAGCTCGCGTAAGAGGATTGTGCAACGACGCGAGACGATCTTGCTGGCCCCGCGTTCGCTGCGCTGATTTCCTGAAGGCACCGGAGCATGTCATGGATTCCGGACCATCGCCACGACGGAGGAGACGGGCAATGTTCCCTGAACGACGAGCGGCAGGCGGACCGTGAGCGTGGACGAAGCGGTCGTCCGCGCTCTTGCCATCGGGCCGGGCTCGTCTCCAGCTGAGCACACGATCGACATCACCACGGTGGGCAGGCGCAGCGGCATCCCGCGCCGCATTGAGGTCTGGTTCCACCGAGTCGACGGCCACTGGTACATCACCGGCGTGCCAGGTCCCCGCGGCTGGCAAGCGAACCTGCGCGCCGATCCGCGGTTCACCGTGCACCTCAAGCACGGGGTCACGGTCGACCTGCCCGCGACCGCGAGGCCGGTCGACGAGCAGACCCGGCGGCGGGTGATCACAGCCGTCCTCGACCTGCAAAACCGGCCGCAGATCTCGGCCAGGGGCACCCCTCGCCAGGATCCCGACAAGTGGCTCGCGGGTAGCCCGCTGGTCGAGATCGCGTTCGACGACAAAGAACTGATAGCCGCCGCTTCCCCGCGGCCCTGACAGTCGACACAACGAGGAGTGGTATGGCGTCAGACAAGATCCAGGCAACGCAACCCGTCGCGGGGACAGCCGGCCGCCCGCCCCTGGGCGCGGCCGTGAACTGGCCCGCCAGCCCGTGCTGCTCCACCTGACCCTGACTAATTACCTGGCCAACCTGCGCCGCCTCGGCTACACCGACACCGACCTGACCGCACCCGGAAGCGATCGGATCGTGGACGACCTCATCCCCCACGGGACCGCCGACGAGGTCGCCGTAAAGCTGCGCGCACACCTCCAGGCCGGCGCCGACCACGTACCGATCCAGCTCCTCACCGGCAACGACGCCGATCCCCTGCCCGGACTCACCGCCATAGCCGCGCGGCTATTCGGCTGACCCGCCAGGCCGCCTGACAGCGACCGTCCACTCGGCCTCGTCTTGATTGAGTCACCGCGACCTTTGCATAACCCGGCGGCTTGTGGCGGGTCGCCGGCGCTCCGCAGCGATATCCGAGTCAGCAGGCAGGACGCGGCTGAGCTGGCTGGCGGAGCCAGTCCGGGAACGGGCGGTGCTGCTTCTCGTCCTTGCGGGTGGCGTCCATCATGCGCAGCTGCTCCGCGGTCGCCGGGGCCGGACGGTGATCGGATCCCTAGCGGGACATCCGAACGACACAATCCGCGGGCCAGGCCACGACTAGCCACCCGCACTGTGCCCTGGCGGATACGAGCGTGGCCCGGCCCACCTGACACTCAGAGGACAGCCACCGAGCAGCACACATTGGAGAGGTGGGAGATGGCTGAGAAAGCCGCCGATGATGAGGGCTGCCGCGAGGCACATAACGAAGTCGTTGAGCTCTCGCAGCGGCTGCAGGCGCCGTTCGGCTGTGCCTATCGCGGCAAGCAGTGGCTGCAATGGGCAACCCAAACGCAGTCGGCAGGAGCGGGCTGCTCGGCTACGGGGGCTGCTACAGCTACGGTACGTGATTTGCCAGCTTCTTTTTGTGACGAACGATGGTGACAGTAAAAAATCAGTCTTACGTTCACGACTGAGATAGGAGAGCTTCAATGTCCGAGACCACTCCCACGATCACGACGTTCGCGGAGTTCCCGAAAACGACAATGCTGGAGAACCTAGCGGTGCGCGCCGACGGTTCCGTGCTGGTGGTGGCATCGCCCCAACGACAGCTCTGGTACGCACCCGCTCCGAGTGACCACCTGCCGGTCGAACCGGTCCTGCTGCACACGTTCGACGAGGGGCAGCTCGCGCAGAGCCTCGTCGAGGCAGAGCCTGACCTGTACTACGTCTTCACCTACGGCAAGTCCACGATGCATCGCCTCGATCTGCGCGGCTGGGCACCCGGCGACCCGGTGGCTCCGACGAAGGTCCTGGACTTCGAACCGCCGGCCGGCCCGAACGGTTCCGACCTGCTCGCCCCGGGTGTGATGCTGGTCGCCGACTGCGTCGAGGGACTGATCTGGAGGATCGACCTGAGCGAGGACGGCCTCAGCGCGACGGCGGAGGTCTGGTTGAAGCACGACACGATGGCGGCGGGCGGCGGGCATCCGCCGGTCAAGTTTTCGGACACCCAGGAGGTCCCGTTCCCGGGCATCAACGGCCTGCGCTACGGGCCGGAGACCAAGCACGTGTACTACGCCACCTCGTCGCAGAACCTCTTCATGCGCGTGGCGGTCGACCCGACCACCCTGGGACCGGCCGGGGAACCCGAGCACCTCGGGGACGTCGAGAACGTGGACGATCTCGTCCTGGACGAGATCGTGGGCGTCGCCTACATCGCCCGGCACCCGGATCACAAGATCGAGCGCGTGCCGCTGGAGCCGGGGCCCTCGGGTCCGGGGCGGGCCGTCGTCGCGGCCGGCGATCCCTTCACCGATCATCTGATCGGCCCGACGAGCATCCACTGGGGTCGCGCGCCCGGCGACTACGGTCGCGTCGCCTACGTCCCCACCGACGGTGGCGTCATCAAGCTCCCCCCGGACGGAGAGCTCCGCCCCGCGCGGCTGGTGCGCATCGAGTTCCCCGTGGAGCACGCCGCGCAGGGCTGACGATTGGAGAGCGCAGGCCGCGTGCTGACCGATGCCGACGAACATGGAGAAGGAGCAGTCAGGATGACAGGGTCTACCGAATCCCTGGGCGGGCGGCTGCCGCTCGCCGATCCGGAGACGCTGACCGGTGCACGGCGAGATCTCTACGAGAGCTTGAAGACGACGTGGATCGCGTACGCGGAGGAACTGGGGGTCCAGGCGACGACGGAGGACGGTCGCCTGATCGGCCCGTTCAACGCCATGCTCCTCCACCCCGAGGTGGCGGTGAAGCTCAACGAGTTCCAAGCCGCCGAGGCGAAGAACACGACGCTCCCGCCTCGGGTCCGTGAGCTGGTCATCATCGCGGTGGGCGCCGTCTGGCTCGCCGAGTACGAGTTGTACGCCCAGGTCAACGTGGCGCGCAAGACCGGCTTGTCCGACGACGCGGTCGCCACGCTGGCCAGCGGCGGCGTCCCCGAGGACCTAAGCGACGAGGAGAAGATCGCGGCGCGGCTCGCGTTCGAGCTCATGAGCCGCCATCGTGTCGACGACGAACTGTACCGCGAGGCCGAGCAGGCCTTCGGCAGGACGGGGTTGTTCGACATCCTCACCGTAATGGGTGAGTACCAGACGGTGTGCTCGATGATGGCCCTGTTCGAGGTGCCCGTCCCCGACTGAGCCTGGATCCACCGTCCAGGTTTGATCTGGGTGGTCTGCGGCGCCTGTCGTAATGCCGGAACGCCCCGCCGCACAGGGACAATGGGTCTTGCCTAGGGACCTGTTCGCCGCGGCACATGCCGCCGGGGCTGTCCAGATCGCCGACCCACATCGCCGCGCCGAGCGCCTCGAGGTGCGTGTCGCGTGCGGACTCAGCGTTCAGCGGCTGGAGCCGCCTGGCCGCGCTGAGCAGGAGCCGAGCGGCGTCGCGGGCGCGTCGCTGGTCAAATGCGATCTGTCCGCGCAGGCGATCCAGCTCTGCGGTCCGCAGCGCGTCCGGTGGCCCGGCCTCGACCGCGACCAGCAGCGCGAGCGCCGCGTCCAGCGCGCCGGCGTCGAGTTTGGCCCGGGCCGCCGCGAGCAGGCGCTGCGCCCGGCGGCCGGGTCCGGGCGTCAGCATCGCCGCGCGCTCCAGGAACGCGGCCGCCGCGGCTAGGCCCCCGCGGGCCTGCGCCCGGCCGGCCGAGCGCTCGAGCTCGGCGGCGACGTCCTCGTCGGGTCCGGGTGCGGCCTGGGCCCGGTGCCATGCCCGGCGGTCCGGATCGGCCTGCGGGTCGGTGGCCTCCGCCAGCGCGCGGTGCACGGCCTGCTTCTCGTGAAGCGACGCCGACCGGTAGGCCACCGCGCGCACCAGCGGGTGCCGGAACCGTACAAATGCACCGAACTCGACCAGCCCGGGCCCGACCGCCGGCGTCGCCGATTCGGTACCGATCCCGAGTCGCCCGGCCGCCCGCCATACTAGCGCCGGGTCGCCGAGCGGCTCAGCCGCCGCGACCAGCAGCAGCCGCCGGGTCTGCGCCGGCAGAGCCTCCACCCGGCGCCGGAAGCTCTCCTCGATCCGCCCGGAGAGCGGTGCCGCTCCCCGGAAGCCGAACCCGTCCCCCAGATCCGCAGGGGTCAGACCCCGGGGCAGCTCCAGCAGCGCCAGCGGATTGCCGCGGGTCTCGGCGACGATCCGGTCGCGGACCCGCTCATCCAGCGGCCCGGTGACCACCGAGTCCAGCAGCGCCCGCGCATCGGCCTCCGGCAGCCCCTCGACCATCAGCTCCGGCAATCCTGCCAGGTCATCGCCCGGAACGCGGGCCGCGAAGACCAGGCCGACCGGCTCCGCCGCCAGACGCCGTGCGACAAACGTCAGGGCCTGCGCGGAGGCGCGATCGAGCCACTGCTCGTCATCCACCAGGCAGATCAGCGGGCGCTCCCCGGCCACCTCCGACAGCAGGCTCAGCACAGCCAGCCCGATGAAAAACCGGTCCGGCGCTGGCCCGGCACTGAGGCCGAACGCAGTCCGCAGCGCATCGCCCAGCGGACCCGGGAGACGATCGAGGCGATCCAGCATCGGCGCGCACAACTGATGCAACCCGGCGAACGCGAGCTCCATCTCCGAATGGACGCCCGTAGCACGCGCCACCCGGCAGCCTTGCGCCTGCCCGGCCGCGTAGTCCAGCAGCGCCGACTTGCCCACGCCCGGCTCGCCGGCCACCACCAGCACCCGGCTCTCACCCGCCCGAACGGCATCGATCAGCCGGTCAAGTACATCGCGTTCACCGCGCCGGCCTGTCAGCTCTGCGATGTGTCCTCGCAGGGGGGATCGCTCGTCATGTGCTCGATATAAGGCTACACACCCCGCCGCTGGCTGCGGTGACTGGCCACTTGAACTGTGCCCTGGCGGATACGCAACGGCTGCATGTGACCTGGCCGGGCTGCCTCGCCACGCACAGCACCGAGCAGACGCTCTACGCCGGCCACGACGGACTGTTCCGCCGCCACGACTACGACATCGAGATCGCAGGCAACATCGCCGTAGCGCTTCGGACTCGGGGGCAAGGTGGGCGGTGACCCCGTCGAGTACCACCACCGCGGGTGCCTTGAGCAGGAGCCGGGCGATCGAACCGGCGCGGTGGGTGCGGCGTTGCGCGAGAGAAACCAAGGAGACAATTGATGAGGAGGAAGATCGCCGGGGCCGCCCCGGCGATGACCACTGTGGCGGCGGCCGGGCTGCTGCCGGCCGCCAGGCTGGCGGGCTGCGGCAGCGGGCCGACGGGATCCGCGTCGTCCGGGACGGCGGGCCGTTCTTCGGAGACGAACATTTCTCCAGTCAACCCGAACCGAAGGCCGGGCGAACAGAGGCAAAGGTCCCCGCCGTCCCGCTGCATTCCAGCGTGCCGCACCCGGCCGGCGACGGGCTGGCTTGCGTCAGCCTGCCCGCGGGTTCAGGTGGCGGTGGGCCTGGGCGCTTCCTCGCGGGTGCCGTCGGCGTCACGGTGCCATTCGATGCGCAAGTTGACCTTGGCGTCCAGGAGGAGGTTCAGCACCGGGCACCGCGCCTCGGTCTCCTCGATGAACCGCGGCGAGCTTCTGCAGGGGCTCGGCGGTGGACACGACGGCGCGCACCCGCACGGTATGGAAGTGCGGGCGCACGGAGCGGTTGCCCGCCCGGCCCCGGATGTCGATGGTGAAGGCCGCCTGCTGAGGGGGACCGAGCCGCGCTGCGCGCCGCCACGTGCGCGCGACCCGCGCGCAGCAGCGGCAGCAGCAGTCCGTCTGTTCCGGCTCATCTCATCTCTCGTGTCTGGCGTTCAGTGGGTAGCGGTGTCGGCCGTTTGGCCGGGCGGTCTGACGGCCCGGGCTGGCGCGAAGGCTGCGCGGGCAGGAAGGCGGCGGCAAGCAGGGCGCCCGCGGTCGCGACGGCCCCGGCTACGACGCACCCGACGGCGAGGCCGTGGTCGAAGGCTCCGGTCGCGGCCTGGTGCACGACGCCGGCCACCGCGGACTGGCCGTTTCCGGCCAGCTGGGCGGAAACACCGTACGCGGCCCCGATGGACTGGCGGGCGAGGTTCGCCAGCGCACCGGGCAGTGCTGCCGGGAGGGCGGTGGTGAGCCGCGAGTTGTACAGGCTGGCGTAGACGCTGCCGATGACCGCGACGCCGAGGGTGCCGCCGAGCAGCCGGGTGGAGTCGTTGATGGCGGACCCGACGCCGGCCTTGTCGGCCGCGACCGCTCCCATGATCGACTCGGTCGCGGGCGCGGAGGTCAGGCCCATGCCCAGGCCGTAGACGACCATCTGGACGGCGATGATCCCGTAGCTGAACGTCGGGGAGAGAGTGCCGGCCGCCCAGAAGTAGAAGCCCGCCTGGAGGGCAAGCCCGGTGCCGACGATCGCCTTGGTGCCGATCCGGACCGCCAGCCGGGTCCCGAGGACCGAGCCGGCGGCCACCGCGCCCGCGACCGGCAGCAGGTGGACGCCGGCCCTCGATGTTGGCGAGGATCTCCAGCCACTCGGCGAACGTCTTCTCGGCCATGATGCCTGCCACCATCTCACCTGCCGAGGGGGCGTTGGCCATCAGCTTCTGCAACGTGCTGAACCGCTCGTCCGCCATCAGTTCGGGATGGCCGGCCGCCTTGCTGAACTCGGGCCAGCAGCGGCCGGGCTGCAGCATCGAGAACAGGATCCAGCGGTCGTCGGACGTCCGGTACGCGCCCACCAACGGGTTGCGGGCCGAGCCGTGCCGCGGCACCGGCGGGATGCCGCCCGTCTGCATGGCCAGGCTGGCCGTCATCTCGGTAGCCCAGGTGCCCATCCCAGCAGCGACACGTCGATGACGGAGGTCCCACCGTTGGCGGTACGGGCATACAGCGCCGCTGCGACGCCGCCCGCGATCGTCAGGCCGCCGAGGTTGTCACCGAAAGCGCGGCCGGCATCGGTGCCAGTCGGTCGACGCCGACTGGCGTGGCCCCGGCTCCCCGCCACCCGGACCCAGAACGAAGTCATCGTTTCAGCCACGTGACTGATCCCGCAGGAAAACCCAGCTCAAGCAACGAGACCGAGTTTCCGAGCGGCACACCTGGCAAGCTAACCAGCGCCACGTCAAGCCTGCTGGCGAAATGGTAGGTCAGCCATTCAGTCAAGGGTTGGAGCGGTATGGGTCCGGCAGGAGAACGCCAGGCCGATGACTATGAGCAAAATCGGCACCTGCGAGCGCTGCTGGTGCTCAGTCCGGCCCGTCACCCACCATGCGGACACTCAGGTCAGGACGGACAGCGGCGATCTGATGGGCATAGTCGCCGTCGTCGGTCAGCACGATGAAGCCGTAGCCGATGGCAGTGGCAGCGATGAGCAGATCGATGGGGTGAACCCCAGCGGCCTGACCGCAGTCGATAAGGTCCGCCTGAATCTCGCGCGCCACGGCGCCAGACTGGTGATGCAACTCTACCTGGACGTATGTGCCGGTGAACTCGCGAAGGTGAACCGCATGCTGCTCCTTGGACGCGCGACGGCAGATCTCCATCTCGGTTGGCGGGCAGATCCACACCAGGCCGCGCTCAAGGTGATCGCGCCACGCGGCGGCCAGCACCGCGCCACGGTCGATGCGCCAGTAGGCGCTTGCGTCGATCAGGTATTCGCGTGCACTCACCGGTCCGCTGCCTTGTCGGCGGCCTCCCGCTCGGCGATCTCGGCCCGCTTACGGGCGACGTTGGCAGCCCGTGCGGCGGCATTAGCTACGAGCTTCCGGACCGTCTCCTCGCGGCTGCTCGTACCGAGCAGGCCGGCAGCGGCGGTCAGTTCGTCCTCATCCACTTCCACCGTGACGGTTGTGGTCATCAGAACCTCCCGCTATCCCTGCACCTGCCTACCAGAATACCTTCCGGCCGCCACCACGGGCCATGTTCGCATGAGCAGATGCCGACGGAAGCTGGCCACACGCCCCGAACCGCGTGTAACTCGCACGCAGTCAGCCGCTTATGCGCCATTCTGGGATCTTACAGGTCCCATGAGCAGCCGGTGGAAGGGAGCGGCAGAGCCCACGTCCGGGATGAAAAGATCTTCATGCCGAACGGATGACAGGTTCTCCGGACACGGTAGTCTGCCCAGCGGGGCCATGCTGGTGGTGCGGTCGCCGTACCATCAGCGGAGATATGGCGCCGAAGCAGGCCGCGCCGCCGACGACCACGGCGAACCATCCCCGCGGGTGCAGGACGCGGGCGGCCAGCTCACCGCGAGCGCTGCCGGCGGCCGGTTCGACCTGGCCGCGCAGATCCCGCTGGACGGCACCGGGCTGCGGCCGGCCGCGGCCCCTGGATCCCAGCCGGGCATGACGCCAGCGCTGAGCAGGTAGCCCGGACACTCCGGCCAATCCGCGCACGCTACGAGCGATTGCCAACAGGCCGGCACGTGGCTCGCCGGGACATTCCGCCGCGGCGGTGCCAGGCCCACGGCAGCGTCTGGCCCGGGTCTCGCCACCGATGTTAGCCGGGGTCCTTGAGCGGTTCGCCGGCGTGCAAAATGCACGCCTGTCCTGGTGGGGAACCCATCTCCAGCTGGTGTCCCAGGCACTGACCGGGCAACGGCCAGCCGGGCGAAGTTAGTCGAAGAATTTGCGGCTGCCGGTGTCCATCCTGGAGTCGGCCGTTCGAAGCACCAGTGACAGCGGCCGGATCGGCTGGCCGCCAGAGTCGTTGAAGGAGATGCGATGCGGAAGATCGTGGCGGGGCTGATGGTATCGGTCGACGGCGTGGTGGAAGCGCCGGAGACGTGGACCGGCCCGTACTTCAGCCCAGAGCTCGGCCAGGCCGTCGGATCGATCATGGCCGGCGGTGACACCATGCTGCTGGGCCGGGTCACCTACCAGACCTTCGAAGCCTCGTTTGCCGGGAACACCAGCGACCCGATGGCAGCCCAGATGAACGCCGTCCCCAAGGTGGTGGTGTCCACCACCCTCGGCAAGGCCGACTGGGAGAACTCGACCCTGATCCAGCGCGACGTGGCCCAGGAGATCACCCGGCTCAAGGAGCAGCCCGGCCAGAACATCAACATCAGCGGCAGCGCGACCCTGGTGGCGTGGCTGCTGAGCCAGGGCCTGCTCGACGAGCTGAACCTGCTGCTGTTCCCGGTCGTGGTCGGCCACGGAAAGCGCCTATTCGGTGGCGAGGGCCGCACAACGGGCCTGACGCTGGCCCGCTCCGAGGCATTCAGCACCGGCGTGGTGCAGCTGGTTTACCGCCCCGCCGACGGCGCATGACCTCCGGCCGCCGCGTGCCCGCGCGCCGCGGCGGCCGGAGCACCAGCACAACGACAGACGAGGAGACCATGATGCACACCATTACCTCACCAGACGGGACCACGATCGCCTATGACCGCGCCGGTGCCGGCGAGCCGATTGTCCTGGTCGGCGGCGCGTTCAGCTACCGGCGCTTCCCCGGCCAGGTCAAGCTGGCCCAGCTTCTGTCGACGCGGTTCACCGTCTACAGCTACGACCGCCGCGGCCGGGGCGACAGCGGCGACACGGCACCCTACGCCGTCCGGCGGGAGATCGAGGATCTCGCCGCGGTGATCGGCGCGGCCGGCGGTGCTGCCTGCGTGTGGGGCCTGTCCTCCGGCGCGGTCCTGGCCCTGGAGGCAGCCGCCGGCGGGCTGCCGATCCGCCGGCTGGCCGTGCAGGAGCCGCCCCTGGCGGTCGACCCCGCAGACCAGCGACCCCCGGCCGGCCTGCGCCAGCACGTCACCGAGCTGACCGGCGCCGGCCAGCGCGGCTAGGCGGTCCGCTACTACATGACCGACGGCATGGGCGCCCCCGCGTTCGTCCCGGCCCTGCTGCATCTGATCCCCGGAGCGTGGAAGAAGCTCACCGCTGTCGCGCACACCCTGCCCTACGACGCCGAGCTTGTCGAGCCCTACCAAACCGGGTGCCCGCTGCCGGCCGGGCAGTGGGCCTCGGTCACCATGCCCACGCTGGTCATGTGCGGAACCGAGAAAGAAAGCCCCGGGCTGCTCCGGCACGGCTCCGCCGCCGTCGCCGCCACGCTCCCGGACGCCCGCCTCGTCGAGCGCCGCGGCCTGGGTCACGCCAAGAAACTCACGCCCGCGGTCATCGCGGCCACCCTGACCGACTTCTTCGCCGGCCCGGGCCTGACCGCGCCCGCACGCAACGGAGCGGACCCGGCCTGAACCCGTCCAGGGTCCGCCGACTACTTCCCGTCGATCGAGAAGAAGTACGGCCGGCCCGTCAGCTACTGGCTCGACCTCATCAGCTCATCGCAGCTGACCAAGCACAAAGAACTCGTCGACTGGCTCAAGGCCGGCTACGGCATCGGCCACGGGCACCCAGTGAGCCGCCGAAGGCACGCCACAGCAGCCGGACCAGCCCTCATCCGGGAAGGACAGCACATGAGAAAGATCATCGCGGGGATGTTCATCACCCTGGACGGCGTCGTGGAGGCGCCGGAGAAGTGGAACCCGCCGTACTACGACGACGAGCTGAACCAGGCCGTGATGCCGCTGCTCGCCGCCGCCGGCACCCACCTGTACGGGCGCCGCTCATACAAGCTGTTCCGCAGCGTGTTCACCGGCCCGGCCGCCCCGCCGCACGCCGCGATGATGACCAGCACCCCCAAGTTCGTCGTCTCCGCGACCCTGAAAGACCCCGACTGGGGCCCCACCACCGTGATCAGCGGCGACATCACGACCGCCCTGACCGACCTCAAGCAGCAGCCCGGCCAGGACATCACCGTCGGAGCCAGCGCCACCCTGGTCCGTTTCCTGCTCGCCGAGCACCTGCTCGACGAGCTCAGGCTCCTCGTGCACCCGGTCGTGGGCGGCGCAGGCAAGCGCCTTTTCCAGGACAGCAGCAGCCGGATACCGCTCACCATCCTCGAATCCCGGCGTCACCGCAACGGCGTCATAGCACTCCGCTACGCGCCCGCCGCATAGCCGCGATCATGACCGACAGGTCCTGCTGTGGGAGGTCATGCGAGTGACCGGGCTTGCGGTGGCCCGGGCCGGGGCTATTCGGCGCGCAGCGCGGATGCGGGGCGGGTCCCGGCCGCCCGGCTGGCGGGGGCCAGCGCACCTGCCACGGCCATGGCCAGGCCGGACAGGGCGAGCAGGGCCAGTTCCGGGGCGCGGTAGACGTCCAGCACGGCCGGCGGCAGGCTGGTCTGGACGGCGTGGCCCATGATCGGCAGCACGGACCGGTGCAGGGCGATCCCGGCCGGGATGGCGATCAGGCCCGCGGCCAGGCCGGTACCGGCGACGGTGCTGACCACCATGGCGATGGTCTGCCGCGGTGTCATGCCGAGCGCCTTGAACACGCCGAGGTCGTGGACTCGTTCCCTGGTCTGCAGGACCACGGTGTTGAGCACGCCGAGCCCGGCGACCACCGCGATCACCAGTGTCAGCGCGGTGACCAGGCCCATGATGGCGGACAGCGCCGTGCCGCCGCTGGCGGTGGGCTCGGCTAGGTAGTCTTTCCCGAGCGCGTGGTTCAGCGTGTTCAGGTAGGTTCCCAGGTCGGTGCCTGGCGCGACCTGGACCTGATACTGGTCCGGGGCGAGGCCCGGATCGGCGGCGGACAGGGTGGCGATGGCGCCGATCATCTCCGGCTGGCCGCCGGCCGGGTCGAAGACCTCGCCGGCGATCTGGACGGTGACGTGCTTGCCGCCGGTTGCCAGCGTGTACTGACCGCCTACCTTGGTGCCGGTGTCGTTGAGGAACGCGGTGTTCACGTCCACCTGGGGCAGGGAACCGGAGCTGGAGTACCAGTGCCCGGAGATCATGGCATAGCCGGTCCAGCTCGCGTCGCCGCCGAAGCCGGCCAGCGACAGCTTGTCGGATAGCCCGAACGCGCTGACCTGGGCGTCGGCTTCGGCGACGTAGCTGCGCGTGCCGGGCTGGGCGTGCAGCGCGGACTGCACGGCGTGTTCCTGGGCGGCCAGGCTCAGGCTGGCCGGGTTCTGGCCGTTGAGTATGGCCAGGCCCTGGTGTCCGCCGAGCAGGACCCGCACCTGATCGGATGCCGCGTGCGACAGGTCGGCCTGGATCCGGTTCAGCGACGAGCTCAGGCCGAATCCGAAGATTACCGAGGTGACACCGCACGCAACCGCGGCCAGGGTGACCAGGGTCCGGGTCGGCCGCGCGAACGGGCCGGCCAGGCCGATGGTCACCGGCCGGGGCAGCAGGCGGGCCAGCGGGTCCCGGCCGAGCAGCCGGAGCGCGGCGTACCCGTGCCCGGGCCGCGGCGCCCGCCCGGTCGCGATGGCCTGCACCGCGCTCATCCGTCCCGCGCGCAGCGCGACCGCTGCCGCGGTGAGCACAACCAGGGCGAGCATGCTAAGCGGGACGGCCAGGTCGACCCAGAACGGGACGGCGAGGCTGCCCACGCCATATACCCTGGCGGTCCGGCCGAGCATCGGCACGGCCACCAGGTTGCCCGCGGCGGCGCCGGCCACGCAGCCGGTGACGGCGGGGACCGCCACCTGCAGCACGTATGCCGCCACCACCTGCGGGGGCGAGAAACCCAGGGATTTCAGCACGCCGATCCGCCTGAAGCCGGAGACCACCGCGCCGCTGACCACGTTGATCACGATCAGCACCGACATGGCCAGCCCGAGCAGCCCGAACGCCACGATAAACGGCACCCACGGCGCGTAGGACCCCATGGCCTGCGCCCTGGCGTCCAGCCAGGACTGCGCGCCGAGCACGCTGCCGGGCGGCAGCGCGCTGGTGACGGCGCTGATGTCCGCCGTGACCGCGGCGGGCGTCCCGGCGGCGGAGAACCTGTACAGCGTCTGCGCCTCGTGCGGCGTCCCCGCCGCGGTCAGCGCGGCGATCTCGGACGGCGTGACCCAGCCCTGCGCGGTGCCGGTGACCGACGTCGCGATGCCGGCCACGGTCAGCTGCGGCGAGCCCGGCACCCCGGTCACCGTGAGCGCCGCGCCGAGGCCCACGCTCAGGCCCACGGCGCTGGACAGCACGATCTGTCCCGGGCCGGCCGGCCAGTGGCCTGAGGTGAGGACCAGGTCGTCGACGGGGCCGCCCGGTGAGGAGCGGCCGGCCAGGGCCAGCTGCTGGTGGACCTCGATGGGAGTGCCCTTCCCTGCCCTCCCGTCCGAGACGTGAATGGACGGCGCGACCTGCGCGGTGACCGAGACGCTGGTCCCGGGGAATGGGCCGGCCGAGGCGGTAACGCCCGGCAGGTGGGTGGTGGCGGCCAGCTCGCCGGCGGACGCCCCGGTAACGGTGACCGTCACGTCCGCGCCGCGCTGGACGGCGAACGCGTGATCGAAGGGCGCGTTCGAGTCGGCCAGCAGGCCGAGTCCCAGCGTCGAGGCCGTGGTGGAGACGAGCGCCACCAGGCCGATCACGGCGGCCTGCACGCGGCGCCCGGACAGCCCGCCGAGCGCGGCCCGGACCACGGGAACCGTCCTCATCGCAGTGCCCTTGTCACCGGAGTGTCGCTGGCGATCCGGCCGTCGACGATCTCGATGATCCGGCGCGCGTACCGCGCGGCCAGGTCCGGATTGTGGGTGACCATGATCAGCGTCTGCCCGGAGGCGTTCAGTTCGAGCAACAGCTCGCCGATGGCCTCGCCGTTCGCGCTGTCCAGCGCCCCGGTCGGCTCGTCGGCCAGTAGCAGGGCGGGCCGGTTCACCAGGGCCCGGGCGATCGCCACCCGCTGCCGCTCCCCGCCCGACAGCCGGGCCGGGTAGGCGTCCCGGTGCTGCCCGATCCGCAGCTCCGCGAGCAGTTCGGCGGCCCGCGCCCGCGCTCTGGCGGCCGGGAGCCCGGCCAGCTGGGCGGGCAGCAGCACATTGTCCAGCACGGTCATGTCGTCCAGCAGGTTGAAGAACTGGAAGATCATCCCGACCTGCCGCCGCCGGTACCGGGCGGCGCCGGTCTCGCTGAGCGCATCGACCCGCTCGCCGCCGACCGTGACGGTGCCGCTGGTCGGCCGGTCTAGCCCGGCGATCAGGTTGAGCAGCGTCGACTTCCCGCCGCCCGAAGGTCCCATAATCGCGGCGGACTCGCCGCGCGCGACCGCGATGCTGACGTGCGCCACGGCGGGCGACCCGTCACCGTCATACCGCTTGCTCACGTCGGTGAGCCGTACCAGGGCATCCATCGCTCCTCCGCATCGAGCGGTGTTCAGTAATCGAGCAGTGCTCGATGCCTATAGCAGTGAACTATGAGTGGCACAGTGCTACTTTGTCAAGAGCAATGCACAGCGATGATCCACGGAGGCCTGATGGGAGCAGCACGGCGTCCCGCCGCACAGCCCGCGATCGACCTGGTGTGGTTGCGCCCTGACACGGGGGCGCGCGATCAGCGGCCGGCGCTGTCGCGTGACCAGATCGTCCGGGCCGCGATCAGCCTGGCCGACGAGCACGGCCTGGACGCCGTCTCCACGCGCCGGATCGCCGGCATGCTGGGGGCAGGCCCGACCTCGATGTACTGGCACGTCCAGAGCAAGGCTGACCTGTACGAGCTGATGTTCGATGCCGCCCTGGCAGAGGTCGAGCTACCCGGGACAGCCTCCGGTGACTGGCAGGACGGCCTGCGCGCCCTGGCCCGCAGCACCCACCTCATGCTCCAGCGCCATCCCTGGCTGATGCTCCTGGGAATCCAGCCCGGGCTCGGGCCCAACACCCGCCGCTACGGCGAGTACGGCATGCGCGTCGTGGGAGGACTGGGCCTGGACTCGCAGGCCCGCACCGAGGTGCTGGCAGCACTTAACAACTACATCTTCGGATTCGCGCACCGCGAGACCGCCAGGGACGAGCTTATAAAGCGGACCGGGCTCACCGAACAGCAGTGGCAGCTGCGGCTGCGCCGCTACGCCGACCGTACGCGCCACGACGATCCCGGACTGGCCCGCGACATCGAAACCCGGATGCACCTGACCAGCGACGACAGCTTCGAGTTCGGCCTGGACTGCCTGCTGAACGGCATCGCACTGCGCTTCCGTGACGAGGCCATCCCGCCCGAGCCGGCGAACTTATACCGAACGGGCCGTAGTGAAGGCGCTGCGGAACTCGGTCACCGCCTCGCTGGGCGGCAGGGCATAGGAGGCGCGGCGGCTGGTGCCGGTGCCGTTGAGCCGGCTGAGCCTGATCGCGGTCTCGGCGGCGGCCACGGTCACCGGCAGGCCGTTGAGCACGGTCGCGCCGCCGATGCCGGAGGACGGCTCGCGGGTGAACAGCACCATCGGGTACCCGCCCGCGTGGATGATCACGTCGATGCCCAGCCCGAGCATCGGCTGGGCCGCGGCGGCGAACGCCTCCCGCACCGACTGGTACTCGTCCTCGTCGTCGAAGGCCCGGTTGAACTGCCCGGGCTCAGGCTGTACCGCCTGGACGGCGATCACCCGCTGTTGCAGGCCGTGGCGGGCGATCTGAGCCTCCAGATGAGGGATGAACACTGGGCTGGTCGCGACCAGGCCGATCTTGCGGCCCAGCGTGCAGGCGTGCAGCATGGTGGCCTCGCCGAGCCCGATCACCGGGATCGCCACCGCGGACCGCGCCTCGGCCAGGCCGGCTTCCTGGAAATGGCCGATCACGAACGCGTCATAGCCCTCCTGTTCGGCGGTCAGGGCGTTCGCGATCACCTGGGCCGCGCACCGGAACTCGGTGATCGGGTGCGGGTACCGGGAGCCTGGCCGGGTGCCGGACACCGCCACCTGGACGCCTGGGCTGGCGACCGAGCCGAGATACTCCTGGAGCCGGGTGAAGTACGCCCTGTCGGCGTCTGGGTCGGTGAAGCTCTGATACCAGATCCGCGCGCTAGCTACGTTTCGCATCGAAGCACCTCCGTTGTCTGCTGTCAGCCGGCGCGGGTGTTAAGCGCTGGTTCTGATCAGGGCGAGTTGCGGGCCGTGGCGAGCAGGGCGGCGGTGACGGCGGCCCACAGCAGGGCGATGGACACGCCAATGAACAGGGTGAGAGTGCCGTGCGGCATCCCGCCCGTGGCGACGCCGGCCGCGCACAGCACGGCCGCCAGCCAGGAGCAGGCGGCCATCCGCGGCCGGCCGGATGCGCCGTAGCGGCGGGCGAGGATGACGCAGAACACGATCAGCGCCAGGAATGCGCCGCTGCCGCACACCTGGTGCAGGACGCCGTGCCAGCTAGAGACGGCGCTGGCGCCCGGCGGGGTGCCGGGAGGGTACCCGCTGCTGGCGTCGGGGTGGAAGATGCCGCCGCCGATCAGCCCTGCCCCGGTGATGAGCAGGAGCCGCGGTGCCCACCGGCTGCCGCGGCCCTCGGGCAGGGCGTGCCGCAGCCCGGCCGCGGCCGCGGCCAGCAGTAGCCCGGTGACAATGAAGTTAGCGCTTTGCACCCATCCCCAGGGGCCGTCGTCCAGCAGGCTGGCGGCGTTGCGGGTCAGGCTGAACCCTGGCCGGGTCAGCGCCTGGGCCAGCACCGCGATCACGAACAGGGGCCCGGCGACCGCGCCGCACGCCAGCAGCCCGCGGGTGCGGGCAGCCTGCGTCGGGCCGGGCGTGGGG
>Ga0207416_1002070_pt1 | contig 23299 bp, 32 predicted proteins | sample PaiPotPPM11metaG_FD_184107 | JGI IMG/M metagenome (GOLD analysis project Ga0207416, IMG submission 184107) | Iron sulfur acid spring bacterial and archeal communities from Banff, Canada, to study Microbial Dark Matter (Phase II) - Paint Pots PPM... ...
TGTCTGCCTGCGCGCCGTCCGCGCCGCGCCGATCTTCGATTCGATCGCAAAACATAAGGTCACGCATCTGTGTGGCGCGCCGGTCGTGATGTCGACGCTGCTCAACGCGCCGGAGCACGAACGCAAGCCGCTGCCCCATCAAGTCGAGTTCATCACCGCAGCAGCCCCGCCGCCCGAGCAGGTGCTCGCGGAAATGAAAGCCGCGGGCTTCAACGTGACGCATGTCTATGGCCTGACCGAGACCTACGGCCCGGCCAGCGTCAACGATTGGCATTACCAATGGAATGCGCTCGATCCATCCGGACAGGCGGCGAAGAAGGCGCGCCAAGGCGTGCGCTATCCGGTGCTCGAAGCGCTCGACGTGCGCGATCCCGAAACCATGCAGCCGGTGCCGCGCGACGGCGCAACGCTCGGCGAAGTCATGTTCCGCGGCAATGTGGTGATGAAAGGCTATCTGAAGAACGCCGCTTCGACCGAAAAGGCGTTCGCCGGCGGCTGGTTTCATTCCGGCGATCTCGGCGTCATCTATCCGGACGGCTACATTCAATTGAAAGACCGTTCCAAGGACATCATCATTTCCGGCGGCGAGAATATTTCTTCGATCGAGGTCGAGGAGGCGCTCTACAAGCATCACGCCGTCGAGGTGGTAGCGGTGGTGGCAAAGCCCGACGACAAATGGGGCGAGACGCCGTGCGTGTTCGTGGAGCTAAAATCCGGCGCTGCGGCGACCGCCGAAGAGCTGATTGCCTGGTGTCGCACCCACCTCGCCGCCTACAAATGCCCGCGGTACGTGGTGTTCGCGGAAATTCCAAAGACATCGACCGGTAAGATTCAAAAATTCAAGCTGCGCGAGATGGCGAAGGGGATATGATGAGTGCCGCCATTCCCGCACATGCGGGAATCCAGCAAAATTTTTGAAAACAAAAACCCCCTTGACCCCCGCTCTCCGCTGATGCGAAGAGAAACCTAGCGGGGAGCGAGCGGAGAAAACTCGGCGTGCAACAGAACGAACTAAATCAGTGAACGAGCACGTCCTGCCGAAGGCGAACGATCTCGTCCTTCACGTGCAATTTCTTTCGCTTCAGTTCCAATAGCTGGAGGTCGTCGGTGGAGGGGTGGGTGAGCGCTTCGCTGATTTGCTCGTCGAGCGCTTCGTGACGTTTCTCAAGTTCCGCAAGATGCGATTCAATCGCCATGTCTCCTGCCTCCTTGCGTCAATTATTGCCAGTTCTGATGATCCTACCCCCGGCTACAAAGCGCAAGCTTAGTACGCTTTTACCGTTACGGAAATCCCCGTTCTGCACCGGCGCCGATTTCCACCCTCTGGGCTTGTGGTGATTAACTAAAACGCGATAATCGCGAGGGACTTACCGGCCACTTAACCGGCCGGGAGCCCGTCGGTACCGAGCGAGCGCGGATCGAGGCAAGTGCCAAAGGGCCGACCAAGGCGGCGATGACCCAAGGCATGACCCAAGAGGAAGAAAACGAGCTGCGGGCTCAACTTGGGCGCCTGAACCAGGAGCATCGCGACCTCGATGCCGCGATTGCTGCACTGCAGGAATCACCCGGTTCCGATCTCATTCAGGTGCAGCGGTTGAAGAAGCGCAAACTGCAACTGCGCGACCGAATCACGTTCATCGAAGATCAGCTCACGCCGGATATCATCGCCTGAATGCGCGGGGAGAAGTGATTTCCGTTCTCTCCGCCTTGCGCAGATACATTGCCGCATCGGCGCGCGCCAGAACCTCAGCGGGCGTGTCGAGCGCGCCCAGAAGCGCCACCCCGGCCGACGCGCCGACGACAAGCGTCGAATTGTGCCAGCGCACCGGCGTTGCGTAGACCGCGGTCTCGAGAGCCGCCGCCTTGGCCGCCGCGGCCGCGCCGTTGACGTTCCATAACAGCACCGCGAATTCATCGCCGCCGACGCGCGCGACAATATCGGACGTTCTGATGTGATGGACGAGCGCGCCGGCGATTGCTTTGAGAACGACGTCGCCCGCGGCATGGCCGTGCCGATCGTTTACCGGCTTGAAGCCGTCGAGATCGATATAGACCAGGGCCGCGCTCGTGCCGTAGCGCTTGACGTAAGCGAGCGAACGTTTCAGCTCGCGCTCGAAACCGCGCCGGTTGCAGATCTCGGTCAACGGGTCGATGTCGACCCGGGCTTCGAGCTCGTTGATCCGCGCGCGCGAGGCTTTGAGCTGCGCGGCGAGCGTGTCGACCTCCGCCGCGAGCCGCATGACGATCGAACGCGATTGGGGGCGCGACGGCGATTTTGACGGCTTCGCCTCAAGCAAGTCGCCGCGCTTTCGCGTTTGTGCGCTGCGTAATTTCGGCTGCGGCCGGCCCGAGCCGACCGGCTTACGGCGCGGCTTTGCCACTCTGTCATTTTTCATGAAAAGGCTGTCCCCGCCGCGCGAATCGCGATGCGAGCATAGCCCGCGCCGTTGGCGCATTCAGCGCCCGCTGTGGATGCCGAAAAATTGAAGGATTACAAATGGGACGATTTACCCGGGCGCTTTCTAATGATGGCCGGATTCAGACATGTTTGTTCAGCCTGCGTTCACCAATAAATGGGAACTTTACGGCCAGAGGGGCGGTTGGGTTTTGGTTGGAACACCCATTGTCGAGGTGATGTCATGAGAAAGATTCTGACTGCTCTTGCAGTGGCAGGAAGTCTTGTGGTGGCCGCCGTGGCAACGTCTGGTCCCGCGCTGGCGTGGCGCGGCGGTTGGGGTGGCTGGCATGGCGGTTGGGGCTGGGGCGGTCCGGCGATAGGTTTCGCGGCCGGTGCTCTGGTCGGCAGCGCGCTGGCGGCTCCCTATTACGGCGGCTACGGCTACGGTTATCCGTATGGTGGCTATTACGGCTATGCCCCCAATCCTTATTATGGACCGACTTGCGTGTGGCGGAGTGTGTGGAACGGCTACACGTGGGTCCGCGCCTGCGTCTGAAGCCGCGAGCCACGCTGCGCATCGTGCAGGCCGGGCGTTCCTTGAGTGCTGACGGTGTCCCCGCTGGCGACGCCGTAAGTTGTTAGTCTGGCGGGCGGAATGCGTGTTCGGCACCCAATTTCCGCCAAAATAGTCACGCTTAGATCGCGACGGGTCTGACGCATAAAGTCGGGGGTTTACGGGGACCTTCCCGCTCATCCACATTCCAGATCGGCACCCGGGCCGGTCGCAAGAGGAAACACATGCACAAGTCGCTCTTAGGGCTTGCCGCGGCGACTGCCGTCGGGCTTGCCACTTTGGCCGGCCCGAGCCCCGCAAATGCGGGCTGCTATGGCTGCGCTGTGGGTGCGGGGGTCATCGGCGGTATCGCCGCCGGCGCCATCATCGGCAGCGCCATCGCCAATAACCCGCCGCCACCGCCGGCTTATTATCCGCCGCCGCCCGGCTATTACCCGCCGCCGCCGGCTGCGTATGGTCCGCCGCCCGGCTACGCTCAGCTCGCGCCCGGCTGTTACTGGGGTCAGCGCAAGGTTTGGGTCGAAGGCGCGGGTTATCGCTGGCGGACCGTTCAAGTCTGCCCGTAACACGGCTGGCTCTGGCAAATCTGAATACGACCGGCCGGCCGCAAAAGCCGGCCGGTTTGTTTTTGGGACTTCACGAATGCTTGGTGATCCCACCAATATGGCTGCACGCGCTCACCAATTCGGCCTATCCATCCGGCGATGGCAATAGAAACTCCAAGAGATGCCGCGCCAGCCGACATTGGAACGATGCGGCGTCCTATTGATCGCGCGCGCACAGCGCTACGCGCTATCGCGACACGATCGGCATACGCCGCGCCGCGCACGCGATCGCGCCGGCGAGCGATGATTGTGCTCGGCTGGATCGCCGTCATCGCGCTCGTCCTTTATGCCGCCCTGACGGCGATGGTGTATCTCGCGCAGCGCTCGCTGATGTATTTTCCGGACACGGCGCACACCACGCCGGCCGCAGCCGGATTGCCCGAGGCGGAAGAAATGCCGCTGACATCAGCCGACGGCACGCAAATTCACGTCTGGCATGTCGCGCCGCGCGACAACAAACCGGTCATCATCTACTTCCACGGCAATGGCGGATCGTTGCCCGGCCGCGTCGATCGTTTTCGCCGGCTCATCAAGGACGGCATCGGCCTCGTCGGCGTCGAATATCGCGGCTACGGCGGCTCAGGCGGCACGCCGAGTGAGCCAGGCCTGATTGCCGACGCCGAAGCCGGGTACGCCTTCGCCGCGGCGCGCTATCCGGTGCCTCAGATCGTGGTTTGGGGTGAATCGCTCGGCACCGGTGTCGCGGTGGCGCTCGCATCGGAAAAACCGGTTGGCCGCGTGATCCTGGAAGCGCCGTTCACGTCGACGGAAGCCGTAGGCGCGCGGCGCTATTGGTATCTGCCGGTGCGCTTCCTGATGAAAGATCAATTTCATTCCGACGAGCGCATCGGCAAGGTGACGGCACCCTTGATGATCATGCATGGCGTGCAGGATCACACCGTGCCCTATTCGATGGGCGAGCATATGTTCGAGCTCGCCAACAAGCCGAAGCACATCGTGCGCTTCCTCGATGGCGGCCACGAGGATCTCGATTCGCACGGTGCGCTCGATGCGGTGGCGCGGTTTCTCGCCGGCGATCTGGATTAGAAATACGGCCAATCAGAACGTCGGATAGGTCTGCCCGACCTTGCCGCCGACACGGGCGAAGCCGGATTGCGCCGGCTCATATTTGCCGTCGATGTTAAGCGCCTTGGCATAGGAGCCGGCCGCCTTGTCCTTGGCGCCGAGACGCTCATAAGCGAGACCGCGGCTGGTCCAGGCCCGTAAATCCAAAGGGTTGAGCTGCACAGCCTGGTCGAGATCGTCGCCGGCCGACTTGTTGTCGCCGACAGCGAGATAACTGAGACCGCGCGCGACAAAGGGCTCGGACTTCTGGCCGGACAGCGCGATGGCGGTCGAGAAATCGTCGATCGCAAACGCATGCTGGCTCTGGCTCTGATAGAGCAAGCCGCGATTGTAATAGGCCTCCGCATTGTCCGGCCTTAGCGCGATCGCTTTGTTGAAATCGCCGAGCGCCTGACTGCTTTTTCCCTGCTCGCGATAGACGATGCCGCGGCCGAGATAGGCCGGCGAATATGAGCCGTCGATCGCCAGCGCCTTGTTGTCGTCGGCGAGTGCAAGGTCGAGCCGACCGGTCTTGCGGTAGATCAAAGCGCGATTGGCATAGGCCTGCGCATAATTCGGATCGAGGCTGACGGCTTTGTTGAAATCGGCGAGCGCCTGGTCGTTGCGACCGGCCTCGCCGTAGACCGCGCCGCGCATATTGTAAGCCTGCGGATCGTCGGGATGCTTTTCGACGACTTCGCTCAGCGAAGTCAGGTTCGATTGCGAGGTCGCATAGAGCGGAGTGTCGTTGTCGGACGCCGGCGGGTTGCCCAATGTCGTGCAGCCGGCCAGCGCGAGAACCACGGCCGCGAACGCAAAGCCCGCCGGTAGTCTGGACGCAATACGGCTGACTATGCTTTCGGCCCCGGCAAGACCTGATCGTGTCATTCGATGCCCCGTGGCATCACGCCCCCGCGCTTATATTCGTCCACGGCGGAGACGGACGATAGTACCCGAGAGCGCCAAAAAACCGCGCGGGCCGCAACAGCCCGCGCCGCCGGAAATCTTTGTCTTTGATTATCAGCCGAAACGGGGCGCACGCGCCGGACCGGCCGACCGGCCGCCAGCGCCCGGACCGCCCGTGATCGGCTTCGGCTTCATCGGCAACAGGCCCTCGCGCTGCAACCGCTTGCGCGCAAGCTTACGGGCCCGGCGGATCGCTTCCGCCTTCTCCCGAGCCTTTTTTTCCGAGGGTTTTTCGTAATGGCCGCGGAGCTTCATCTCGCGGAAAATGCCCTCACGCTGCATCTTTTTCTTCAGCGCCTTGAGGGCCTGATCGACATTGTTATCACGGACGAGAACCTGCACGCGTGCTCCTTTTGCAGTCGATTCGTGGGATTGCTTGGGTGGGTGAGGCGAAACGCCCGAACCACTGTGGCGGGCCCTTTAGCAGAATAGGGCCGGAAAGTCCATATTCCCGCGCCCTATATGACCTTTCGGAAAGCCGGTTTCCACCCTCGTATCATGCTTTAGAGCCGTGTCCGGGGCGCCAAAACACCCCGGTCAAAAGACCCGGGTTATCAAAAGACGCGAGTGACATGGCCCATTTTGCGGCCCGGGCGTACCGCGGCCTTGCCATAGAGGTGCACCGCGGCGCCGGGTACGGCGAGCCAGCTTTTATAATCCTCGACCTCGGCGCCGATCAGGTTGGTCATTTCCACCCGGCCATGGCGGACCGGCTTGGCCAAGGGCCAGCCGGCCACCGCCCGAATATGCTGCTCGAATTGCGAGATCGAGGCGCCATCGAGCGTCCAGTGGCCGGAATTGTGCACGCGGGGCGCAATTTCGTTGACCAGGATGCCGCCGTCACGCAGTACGAACATCTCGACCGCGAGCACGCCGACATAGCCGAATTTCTGCGCGATCGTTGCGGCGATCCGCAGCGCCTCTTGCGCGCCCTCCGCAGAGACCGCCGCCGGAACGCGCGACACCTTCAAGATATGATCGCGGTGTTCGTTCTCCGTCACGTCAAAACATTCGACAGCGCCGTCCTGCCCGCGCGCCGCGACGACGGAGACTTCGCGCTCGAACGGCACGAAAGCTTCCAGGATGCAGGGCTGGCCGCCGACCTCGCGCCAGGCGGTCTGCGGATCGGTGCCGTTCTTGATCGTCATCTGGCCCTTGCCGTCATAGCCGAAGCGCCGCGTCTTCAACACCGCCGGCCGGCCGATCCGTTCGATCGCGGCCTTCAACGCCGCGGCCTCCGCAACGTCGGCGAAGGGCACTGTGCCGATACCGAGACCCGCGACAAAATTTTTCTCGGCGAGCCGGTCCTGCGTCGTCGCCAGAATTTTTGGATCGGGCAGGACCGGGACGCGCGCGGCAAGAAAGGTCGCGGTCTCGGCCGGCACGTTCTCAAATTCATAGGTGACGACATCGACATCGGCGGCGAAGCGGTCGAGCGCCTCGGTGTCGGTATAGTCGGCGCAGGTGACGCGATGGACAACGTCGAAGGCGGGCGAGTCCGGGCTTGGCGAAAAGATATGACACTTGAAGCCGAGCCGGGCCGCAGCGAGCGCAAGCATCCGGCCAAGCTGGCCGCCGCCGAGTATGCCGATCGTGGCCTCGGCTTGGAGGGCGGGAGGCACGTCTTTTGCCGAAGAGACTTGGCTCACGCCCCGTCCTTCGGCTTTTCGGCAACGGAAGACGTCTGCCGCGCGCGCCATGCTTCCAGACGCCCGCCAAGCGCCGGATCGCTCAGCGCCAAAACGCTTGCCGCGAGCAGCGCGGCATTGATGGCGCCGGCATTGCCGATGGCGAGCGTGCCAACCGGAATGCCGGGCGGCATCTGCACGATGGAATAAAGCGAATCCTGCCCCGACAGCGCCTTAGACTCGACCGGCACGCCGAAGACCGGAAGGCTCGTTAGCGCAGCGGTCATTCCCGGCAGGTGCGCAGCGCCCCCTGCTCCCGCAATGATGACCTTAAAGCCCTCGGCTTTCGCGCCCTTGGCGAAGGCATAGAGCCGCTCGGGCGTCCGATGCGCGGAAACGATACGCGCGTCATAGGGCACGCCGAGCGCGTCGAGCGTCTCGGCGGCATGTTTCATGGTTGCCCAGTCGGACTGGCTACCCATGACAATCGCTACTGATTTCACAATGGCTACTGATTTCGCTTCCGGCGGCGTCACGAAAAATCCCCTGCGCGAAGGAAGCGCTGGATTATAGGCCCGCGCGTTGGCGTTACAAGGCGGCTATAATGATGTCACCAGACGTTTGGTTAAGGGAAACGAAGCGGCGCATCTATGCAAATGAGCCAATATCACTACCTGCCGCTGGCGCCGGGCTTTTTTGCCATTCTCGTCGGCCTCTTTTTCATCGTGCTGGTGCTGCGTTCGGTGCGGTTCGCCTTTGAAAGCCTGGGCATCTCGTCCGGCACCGCGATGTGGCTGTTGTTCGGCTCTCTCATCGGCAGCATTTTCAACATCCCGGTGGCCGAATTGCCACCGGAGCATGTTATGTCCGACCAGGTCATCAACTTCTTCGGCATGCAATACGAAGTGCCGGTCGTCAGCCATTTCGCAGGGACGGTGATCGCGGTCAATGTCGGCGGCGCCGTCATTCCGACATTGATGTCGATCTATCTCCTCATCAAACGCGACCTCTGGATCAAGGGACTGATCGCAACCGCGATCGTCGCGCTGGTGCTGCATATGCTCGCCGATCCGGTGCCAGGCCTCGGCATCGCGGTGCCGGTATTCGTGCCGGTCGTAACAACGGCAGCCGTCGCATTACTGCTGACGCGAAGAGACGCCGCGCCTCTCGCTTACATCGCCGGCAGCCTTGGCACGCTGATCGGCGCCGATCTCTCCAACCTCGACAAGGTGCGCGGCCTCGGCGCGCCGGTCGCCTCCATCGGCGGCGCCGGGACGTTCGACGGCATATTCCTTACCGGCATTCTCGCAGTCCTCATCGCCAGCCTTTATCCGCACCCGCCACAGGCGCAGCCCGGATAGCGATCCAAGGATTCCACTCATCCCGTGGTACGGGGATTCGCCATGACCAAGGCATGCATCGCCCGGCAATGACGCACGATGTTGGCGTGCGCCACGACGAATTGCTTGAGCGGCGTGTCGATCGTGTAGAAATAGATGTTGGCGATGAAACCATAGATGCCGGCATCGATGCTGGTCGGCTTCGGCCCGTGCACATAGCCGGACGCCGGAACGAGGTTCGCCAGCACCTGCAAATCGGCGAGCCCGCGCGCGAAGGCGGCATCGGGCGCATAACGGCCGATGCCTTGGAAATGGTAGCGCTGGGCGTTGAACTCGCGCGCTTTCTGCAACACTGCTTCGGTGAGACTCGGATGCTGCGCCAGCAGTGCGTCGCGGAACGCCGGCCAATAGCGATCGTCTTTCCAGCGCGAATAGGACATGACCCAATAGAGGTCATCGAGCATGCGCGTCACCAGATGATCGGCGTCGCGCTGCGCCGCGGTCAGCGCGTCGTCGATGGTCAGGCGGTATTTGCGAGTGAGGTAAGCGATGATCGTGTCGCTGTCGCCGACCGTATCGCCGTCATCGGTGATATAAGGAAGCTGCCCGCGCGGCGCCGCCGACGTATCGACGATGTGCTCGTGGCGGAAGGCCACGTTGCACAGGCGCAGAAACGCGTACACTTTCAGCCCATAGCCGTTGTTGTCCGCGACGCCGAACAGCTCGGGATAAGAGTAAAGCGTCAGCATGGGCGCACACTCGATTTGCCGCGGGTGGCCGCGAGGATGGATTGTCGGGTAGCGTCTTGCAAGATTCAGGCGTCGTCTTGCAAGATAACGGACAAAGATAACGGATGCGAAAGATAGAGGCTGCCCGCGATGCCCAACCCGACCGATATCAAGGACTATCACGCCCACGTTTATTACGATCCAGCGATGAGCCGCGACCGGGCCGAACGTTTGCGCATGCGCGTCGCCGAGGTGTTTCCTGCGGCCAAACTCGGGCGCTGGCACGACGAACTGGTCGGTCCGCATCCGCAGTCCATGTATCAGATCGCGTTCGCGACGGACATGCTGGCCATGTTCGTGCCATGGCTGATGCTCAACCGCGACGGCTTGACCGTGCTGCTTCATCCCGAGACCGGCGACGATCTGACCGATCACACCGCGCACGCGGCATGGTTCGGCGCGGTGCTGCCGCTGCGGCTCGATGCATTCAGGAAAACATAGGCGCGATGTTTTTCGGAAGCGGACACAAGGAACCGGAAACGCACGAAATTGTTAGTATCTCCGGGAAACGGAGGAAAACATGCGCACCCTACTAACCGCCTTGAGTCTTGCGGCCGGTCTCGGCCTGATCTGCAGCCAAAGCGCATCCGCCTATCCGGTCGGCGCTGCGGCAATTCAACAGGCAGCGACTGCCGCGTCGGGCATCGAGCATACGCAATTTTACCAACGGCACACGCGCCATGGCGTCGTAAAATGCTATCGCGATTTCGTTATCGGCCGTTACGCCTGCCACTGGTACTGATCGAAGGCCACAAGCCTCACAGGCCGCGGTCGCGCTTGATGCTGTCGATATAGTCCACGATCTCGGGCGGCAAGGTTTGCAGGCTCCTCTGCCCGGCGGCGGAGAGATATGGCCGCAGCTTTGAACCCATGAGGAAAGCCGGCTGGCGATCGGCGGGAATGAGCCTGTCGAACACGACGACGATCAGCACCGCGACCAGAAAGATGCGCACGGCGCTCAACGCAGCGCCCGCTATGCGGTCGAACACACCGATATCTTCGCCGGCAAGTTCGTCGACGAGCTTGCGCAAAAGCACGCTGATAAAAAGCCCGAGCGCGGCAAACACCACGAACAGCACGATCCAGGTCCGGTCCGGCGGCATGGTGGATTGGCCAAATATGAAAGCTGTCAGACGCGGCGTCAGCGCGACGGCGATCGGCGCTGCGATCAAATAGGCCAGTATCGCCGCGAGACTTCGCAACAGGCCCGACATGAAGCCCATGACGGCCGCAAGCACCGCGACGGCGGCAACAGCGGCATCGAACGTGTTCATCGGATCTCGCGGTTACAGCAAACCCTCGTGAATGAAACCAATCGGCACATCTTGTGAACGAACCGATTGCAGCAGCGAAGGTTGACCTCGGGTGGAATAAGGATTCGGAGATTAATCCATGAAGAAACTTCTCGTCGCGGCCGCGCTTGTTGTGGCCGGAACGTCAGCGGCCCTGGCGCAGGGCTTCGTTTATTACGGCGCGCCGTCCGGTTACGTCTACCAATACAGTCCGGGTTACGGGGCGTATGTGAATGCCCCGGCTTTCACTGGCACTTATGGCTATTACGACTACGCGCCGGGCTATTGGTATGGCGCCGACGATGAATCCGGCAATAGCGTCAGGCAGCCGAGCCCTCGCTCGACGATCAGAGCAGTCCGTTAGTTCGAGCGAACGTGAGTGTGCATCAGGGCCATATCGGGCAACCGCATTACAGCGGTTTGACGTATTTAATGACCTGCTTGAACTGATTGCAGTTCTGGCATTGCCCGGAATCGCGCTGGAACACGCTCGTTACAGCAAGCGTAGCGCTCACGAGTTGCACTTGCTGGCGCCATTTCAGTCCAAGCTGGTCTTGAATGCACTGATCGCAATACGTCGCGCGCTCGTGACCGATCAGAAATTCGGCGATCCGTTCCGGCACGGTACGTGTCGCGCCTGCGAAATTAAGCGCGGGCCGATCGGGTGCGGCCTTCTGCGTTGTCGAGTTACCGAGCGGCGACGACGCGGGGCTGCAAGCGGCATGGAAACTGGCATGGCGCAATCGGCGAATTTCATCCACCAGATATACGGTCAACAACGCCGCAGTCAGAAAGATCAGCAGCGCCATGACATCGCGCCGATCGGTCACGCTGAAACTGAAGAGCGGCTGCAAAAGGAAGAATTCCGCGGCGAGCGCGCTGGCGAAAGCCGCGATCATGCCCTGCTCGAAATTCCACAACAGTGTCGCCAGCAGAACCGGAACGAAATAGAGAACGAGCGCCGCGACCGCCGGCACTTCGCCGATCACCGGCGCGACGGTCACCGTCAGCAAGGCGACGATCGACAGATTGAGGAGCGTCGTCGCAAGAAGCTTCCGACTTCGTGTCTTTCGCGCTTCCATTTCGGCGGACCCTCATTCGGTCCGACACCATCCGGCCCGGCAATTCCCTTTGTCATTCTCGGTGGTTTTCTACTCCGGGTAGCCGCATGGCGAACGGCCCGCAGTTTACAATTTATAGAGGAGAGAGAGCCACTTAGCGACACACGGCGGCGATGAAATTCTTTTCACCTGCCGCCGGCACTCGTCAACGATAGCAAAGGATTGGGTGGAGGTAAAATTGATTTCGCAACCGATATCTGTGGAATCGGCCAAGCATTGGTCGAAGCCGCCGGCCGCGTTAAGTCTCGCCGCACGAAATGGCCGCGACAGCCCCGATCCAAGCCAGATATTTGACTTTGTCAACTATTTGGCTAACACTGCCACGTCCCTCTTTAGCGCAGCGATAGTCCCGCAGGGTCCGCATGACCGCCTCTCCGCAAGCCCAGCAGCGTTCGACCATAGCCGTGGTTGGCTTGGGCAGCATCGGCGGCGTTGCCGCCGGCTATCTCGCCGCCGCCGGCCGCAATGACGTTATCGTCTGCCTGCGCCGGCCGATCGGGCGCCTCACGCTCGAACGGCCGGACGGCACCGTCGAATTGCCGCTGCAAAACCGCACCGATCCCACGTGCGCCGAGCCGGTCGATTGGGTGTTGTTGTGCACCAAGGCGCATCAGACGGAATCGGCGGCGCCATGGCTTTCCCGCCTGTGCACGCCGCAAACGCGCGTCGCGGTTTTGCAGAACGGCATCGATCACGTGGCTCGCGTCGCACCGTACGCCAACGGCGCGACAGTGCTGCCCGTCATCGTCTATTACAACGGCGAACGGCTCGCACCGGATCATGTGCGGATGCGCCGCGCCAGCAATGACGACGTCGTCGTGGCCAACGACGAGGCTGGACGCGCTTTCGCGCGGCTCCTCGACGGCACCGGATTGCACGTGCTGCTCAGTGACGATTTCGCCACGCTGTTGTGGCGCAAGCTCTTGATCAATGCGATCGCCAATCCGATTACGGCTTTGGTGCTGCAGCGGCAGGCGGTGCTGCGGCGCCCGGACATTCAGGAGCTCTGCCGCGCGGTGCTCGGCGAGGCTGTGGCGGTGGCGCGCGCTGACGGCGCGCGACTTGCGGACGACGAGCCCGCACGAACGATCGCGACGCTGATGACTTTTTCCGGCGAGCTCGGCACCTCGATGTATTTCGATCGCCTCGCCGGGCGGCAGATGGAAGTCGAGGCGCTGACCGGCGCCATTGTCGCCGCCGGAGAACGCCATGGCATCGCGACCCCGATCAATCGCACGCTGCTGACGCTGCTGCGCGCGATCAATGACGCGGCTGGGGCCTAGTTTCGCCAAGTGAACCCTTGGTTTCGCTATCTATCGACGGTGTTGTTCGAAGGAGGGTGATCGACGCGTCCGATTCAGGCCCGCCCGATACGCGCCGCGTAGCAGCCGGGAGCGGCGAAGTGAACGTGCAGATATTCCGTGCGCGGATCGGCGAATAATTTCTCGATCACCTGTTCGAGCCGCGTGCCCTCAGTCAGCTCCCAGCCGGTCATCATCGCCTCGGCATCGAATCCGCGCACCGCGAGCATGCGCTTGCGCAATTGCTCCGGCACGGCATCGACGGCGTCGAAGGTTTTTTCGTCCTGGCGCACATAGATCGCAAACCGCATGCGGTAAGGCGACGCGACGGCATGATGCTCGTAGTTGACGAGGATGAGTTCGTCGCCCGCTTTCGCGTCGGTAAGGCTGATGCGGCACGGCCGCGGCCCGTCCGCGATCCGCCGTGCCGCGCCGCGTTCCGCAAGCTCGTCATCCGACAGCGCGAACAGTGGCGCGAATTGGTCGGCCGGCAGGCCTTGAATACGAAAATGCGTCATGCTGTCCTCTCCTTGTTGTCGCGGAAGACACAATTGTCATGGAAGACACATGGGATGAGCGCGCGCGCCGAACCACCCGTTTTCTGATTTCACCAGCACATGCTATCAAGCGGCATAAAAATTATTGGGATAGCACCCGGCCGTAACGCGCGACATGTCGTAGCGAACGCTCCAACAAGGATGTCGACGAAGGATAGAGAGATGGCACGGCGCCCCACCGATCCCCGCTCCGCGGCCGAGCAAGCATTCAAGGCTGCGACTGCAAAGCCCGTCGAAGGACCGCCGAAGCCGCCGCCGGCGATCCCCGGCGTCAAGGAACTCGTGTCGCTGCGCATCGATCGCGACGTGCTCGACTTCTTTCAGGACGATGGCCCGGGCTGGCAAGACCGCATCAACGCGGCGTTGCGGAAAGCCGCGGGCAAATAGGGACCAAGCGTCAAGGCGGCGGCGCGGCTCATTGTTTGTCCGTGACCACGTCGAGCGTCACCCGCGTGAGCCCGGAAAACTGCAAGAGCTTTGCCGCCGCCGGCGACACGTCGATGATCCGGCCTTTATTGAACGGACCGCGATCGTTGATGCGCACGACGACGGTGCGGCCGTTGCGCATATTGGTAACACGCACCAGCGTTCCAAACGGCAAAGTGCGGTGCGCTGCCGTCAGTCTGTCGGGGTAAAACCGCTCGCCGCTTGAGGTCATGCCGCCGATCTGGGTGCAGATCGCGGCGACGCCCGGCTTGCCGGCGGCAAAAGCCGGCATGGCCGACGCCAATATGACAACAAGGCTAATCGCCGCTCTGAAACGTCTCATTTCTCGCACTTGCCTGATGCCCTTGGCCTAACCACGCCCGGGTCGCAGCGCCCTAGGCGTAACCAAACCGCCGGTTATGTCTCGCCAACACGCGCTACGGGTTGTATGTCAGTACCTAATCCCAGCGATTCCTCGAAAAGGTGATAAAATGGCAGATAATTCAAAGAAGAATGAGGCGAACGCCCAGTTTGCCAAAACCCAGCGGGCAAATGACGCCAAACAGGCCGCGGCGGACTACGAAACCGAGGCCGCCGCGGTGCGGGCGAAGACCGAGCGGTTGAAGGCGTTGCGCCTGGCGAGGGACGCCGCCAATCCGCCGAAACCGGCCGCCGCGCCGAAGCGAAAAGCCGCCACCGGCAAGAAAAAAACCAAATCCGGCAATCTGGCGAACTGGCTGGACGGACAGGAAAAAGAAGGCCGCCGCAGCTAATTAATGCAGCTAATTAGTCGCGCAAATTGGCGGTCGCCCGCGTCAGCCACGCTTTATCGCCGGTCAGGGATCGCAATTCCACCATGGCTTCCTCTTTGGTCTGCGTCACCTGCGGAATGACGGACGGTGCGCCTTCGCCATCCGACGGCTGGCAGGAAAATTCCAGCCTTATGTCGTTTGGATCGAACACGTAGACCGAAAACACCCCCGGCAGCACTTCGAGCGGACCGTCATAGCGCACATTTGTGCGTATCGAGCCGGGCGCAAATGTCCTTCTGCGTCTTGGGCGAGACGGCGAACGAGACGTGCTGCATCGCGCCGAGCGCATTACGGTCGCCGCGGTCCTCGGCGCCCTTGGGCATTTCGAAAAAGGCCAATAGGCCGTCGCGGCCCATGTCGAAGAAATAATGCCGGATCTCCTCGAACGGCGGATTGCCGCGATTGCCGGACCCGCTGCCGAGCCCGGGCGGAACTTTCATCGCATGAACGAGCGGCATGCCGAGCACGCCTGAATAGAAGTCCACCGTCATCTTCATGTCGTCGGTGTTGAGCGCCAGATGATGCACGCCGTAGAAATTCATCTTGCCCGGTGCGCCGGCGCTCGCGCTGTCTTTGATCTCAGGACGATCCTTCGTTTGCGCATCCGACATGAAACGTCTCCCTATATCTTTGCCGCGTGACACGCCGATTCATGAGGTATCGCCATGGCGCGGCTTTAAGCGAATGCTATTGGCGCTCCGCGGCCGTCACAAGATACGCAATCAGCGTGGCAGACCCACTATTATTGCCGGGCATGACAAACGAGACGGATCACGCCGACCTTGTGAACACAACGACCGCGGCGACGAACAAAACAACAAACACCGCGGGAAAGGCCAAAGCCAGCGCCAGCGCCGTTTTCGGCGCGCCCCGCAAAGAAGCGATGACGAGCGCGGGAAGCCCGGTCACAACAAACAATCCCGTCACGATCACGCCCGCGGCGTAATCGAGCCCGATCGTGGCGTGGTCAGACCCTGAATTGTAGGTCGCCACGGCGACCACGACGCAGCCCAGCGCATCTAAAAGTCCGATGATGATCGTTGCCGCACGGAGGTTCATATCCCTTTCTGGTCACGTAAACTGAGCGTCGAACTCGCAGCCGACGAGAGTTTTCGCGAGCAACAATCTTGAAACGAACACCGGCAAGCCGGTTCTGTCGGCCGATACGTTCGGTCGCCTCCCGAGCCAGGACATTGTCGACGTAGACTTGAGCAAGCTCTACATCGCTCAAGTTTTTCAAGTTCGCGTCCATTCCGCACCCCGCAACTTGACGTTGCCACGATTATATGTTCCTGTTATGTTCTTACCAGTCAACCCCTGCGGGGAGGAGGAACGAAAATGCGAACGCTTATTCTGTCTGCCGGATTGATCGTGTCTGTTGCGACGGCGCTACAGGCGCAGGCGCAGACGATCGGGCCGGCCGAGACCAAGGCCCATGTCGGGCAACCGGTGACGGTCGAAGCCGCCATTACCGATGTTCACACCGCCCGCTCCGGCGTAACCTTCATCGACATGGGCGGCCGCTATCCCGACAATAATTTCGTCGCCGTTATCTTCGCCGACGACGCCGCAAAATTTCCCAACGCGACCGCGCTCGAAGGCAAGACCGTGACGATCAGCGGCCCGGTGCAGCTCTATCAAGGCAAGCCCGAGATCGTGTTGAAATCGGCGGATCAGCTCAAAGCGAAGTAGCGCGCGGCAATCGGCTGCTCCTCCTGCCCCGCGAAAGCGGGGAAGGGCGACCATGCGAAGCGCCCTCGCGACGCCCACTTCTCCTCGCTGCACGGGGAGAAGTGTGGTCCAGGCGGTTGAATCCAAAACAAGAGCAACCACGGCAACGGAACCGGCCGAAGTTCAAGAATTATTGACAATAATTCTCTACCCCGATGATCTCACTTTCGCCCAATAACAGCCGTTTATAGCGGCCGATACAGGATGGCTTGCCGGGAGATTTTCGTGGCGGACGGGGCTTCTTACTTCTCGCGATTCACTGTGAAGTTCATCGAGATCAGCGCCGCCGGCATCGCCACGGCGGTCTCCGGCTTCGTGCTCGCGCATCTCACCGGATATATGGCCGCACCAGCCCCTGCCGCGATGCAGCCGCCCACGGTCATTCAGGCGCCGGCTGTGGCCCAGGCCCCGGTCATGACGGCGCCCGCGCCTTTGCAGTCCACCTCTTTGCAGCCCGCGCCGAACGCCGGCGCGGCGAACCGGCCGGCCGCGCCCGTTGCCGCTCGTGCCGAAGCGCTGCGCCAAACCCCGCAAGCAGCCTCGCAACCGGATGGCAATTCGCCCGCCGCAACAGCGACCTTGCCACCGTTGCGCGCCACGGTAAACTCCGCGCCGGCCGAGCCTGCGCGCAAGCCGGTGAAGATCGAGCCGGCCAAAACCGAGCAATTCAAGACCGAAACCGGCGCGGCCGAGAGCAAGCTGCGCGACGCCGCCGCGGCCAAAGCGGATTCAAAGCCGCGTGACGCGGCCGAAGCCAAGCTGGAATCAAAGCCGGATCCAAAGCCGGATTCGATCGAAGCCCGCGTGCGCGCCGCGCTCGCCAATGCCGATGCGCGTCGGCAAGCGCCGGCCGAGGCGCATCCGGTTGTCGCGCCGGGACCGGCGATCGCAACTCCCGTCATCAATGCGCAGCCGCGGCCGACCGAAAATCCCGTCATGCGCGACGCCGTCGCTGTGCCGCCGCGCACTTCAGATATTGCGCCGCCGCGCTCGGCCGACATCACACCGCAGCCGGCACAACAAGCTCCGATGCAGATCGCGCCCGCCGCTCCGGTCGAGATCAGATCGCAGCCGATTGCCGGCGTCGACGCATCGGCCGCGGCGGCTCCGGCCGAAGCGGATGCGCAAGCTCAGGTCAAGAACGAGGACAAGAGCGACAACCCGTTCTCCGCCTTCTCAAAATACTTACGCACCGACACGTCGCCGCCGCCGACCAACATCCCGCGTCCGCCGATGCCGGTTGGGCAGTAAAGCGCGCCAGCTTTCTGCAAGTCGTTCGTAGGATGGGGGAGCCGACGGGCTCGGCCTGCGGCCGGATGACAGGCTCTGCGATACCTATCATCAGCGGCTAGGATGAGCGGTGGTTCGGGGCTAACGCTTGCTTCCTATCACCACCGGCGTCTGCCCCAACCGCCGCCGAAGCTGCCGCCGCCTTGCACCAGGCGAAGCACAATCAGGAGCAACACAGCGCCGATGGTCGCGTTGATGATGGCGGAGATAATTCCGGTCCCGAGATGGATGCCGACTTGCGGCAGTAGCCAGTCGCCGATGAACGCGCCGATGATGCCGACGATGAGATCGCCGATGAGACCGAATCCGGCCCCGCGCACGATTTTTCCGGCCAAAAAGCCGGCAACAAGACCGACCACCAATATGACCAGAAGACTTTCATTTGAGAGATGCATGGCGGCGGCTCCAAAACCTTTTGTCACAACAGCTAAAATCGCAAGATCTTAAATCGCAAGACCTTGAAATCGATAGACCCGGCGTAACCGACAGGCCCGATCGCCAACGCTACACAACTTGCGCCACGCGCAAAGGTTCCATGAAGGAAGCCCCACAGACCGATCTATTTATTTTTGCTTCATCGCCATTGTGGTCATTTTAGCTCAGTCGCGGTTGCGGTCGCGTGGGAGCATTACCGGCGCGGGGCCAACAAAGGTCCTTTGATTATGACGATGAAAACAACAGTCTGCGCAACGGCAGTTGCGCTGCTTGCCGGCACGGCGTGCTTCGCGGCACCGGCCGCCGCTCAAGGCGCGACATCGCCTTCGAGCCATATTACGGCAGGCCCTGCCAAAATGTGGACAAGCCACAGCAACAAGAAGCTGTATATGAGCGTCGGCGCCGTCTACGACGCAGGCCTTCGGCGGGGCAGCGCGCGATCGTCCCGCGATGCCTATCTCCGCGGCTTTCGCGACGGGACCAGCACCGCGGCGTATACTTCGCGACGATACATCGTGAATTCCGTTCCGGCTTATTCCGTTGCTCCGGCTTACGCGGCTGCTCCGACTTACGCAGCCGCTCCGACTTATTCGGCCGCTCCGGCGTACGGATATTCTTCTTACAGCCGCGATGTGGTCTATGCCCCGGCGAGCAACGGATACTCGTCCTATGACGGCCGCTCCATCGCCTATGGCAATGGCGACAGCCAGTATAGTGCCGGCCATTATAGCGCCGGCCTATATAATACCAGCTATGTGCCGCGCGGCCTTATGGACGTGGCCGTTGCACCGGCGATGACGGCGCCGGTCTTGGACGTGCGGGACGCGCGTTTGAGTTATTGCGCGGCGCGCTACCAATCCTTCGATCCGGCCTCCGGAACTTTCCTGGCCGACGACGGCTATCGCTACTATTGCAGGTAACTGCCACAAGTAACTGCTGCAGGTAACTTGCTACAGGTAACAGAACTCTGCGCCTCGCCCGTGCCACGGGCGAGGCTCTCGTTGCCGCGATTGCCAAGGACATTGCGAAGGACATTGCGAGGAGATTACATGTCGAACAATCAGATGAAGCAGCGGGCCAACGATAAATTCAAAAAGCTACCGGGGATGGAGAACAGCAAAAACGCCCGTTCCGAATACGAAGTCCGCGCCGACGCGCTCACGGCCAAGATCGCGCGCCTGAAGGCGCTTCGCCTGGCGCGAGACGCAGCCATACTCGCCGCGCCACCGGCGGCCCCAGTGAAGAAAAAAGCCGGCAAGAAGAAAAAGCGCCCTGCCGCATCGCCTGCCGCATCGTTGTCGGATTGGCTGAAGAACCACCACGCGAAGAACCAACAAGCCGGTTGATACAGAAATTGAACGCGTAGGATTTGTGGCGTGGCGTGAAGCGAAATCCATCAGCGATCCGAAAGCGCGCATGATGGGTTTCGCAAGCCAACGTCGTAGCCCGCATGAAGCGAAGCGTAATGCGGGGGTGCTGCCGAAGGGCAAATATTACCGTGAAGGCCGCCCCCGGATTACATTTCACTCTACCCGGCTACAAAAAATCAAATCGCCCGATAGCCGCCGTCGGCCATCACGATCGCGCCGGTGACATAGGCCGACAGATCCGACGCCAGAAAGAGCGCCGGACCGACGATGTCTTCGGGCTTGCCGGCGCGGCCGAGCGGGGTGTGGTCGACAAAGATCTTGATCAGCTCGGGATTGTTGGCGCGCACTTTTTCGTTGAGCGGCGTTTCGATGAAGCCTGGGCCGATGGCGTTGACACGCACGCCATCCTTGCCGAGCTCGGCGGCGAGCGCGCGGGTGAAGCCGAGCACGCCGTGCTTTGACGTGGTGTAGGCCGGCGAGTTCGGCGTGCGCACATGCACGAAGGACTGGATCGACGCGATATTGACGATGCGCCCCTTGGCCGCGCGCAACGCGCCGAGAAACGCATGCGTCACGTTGAACAGGCCATTGAGGTTCACCGCCATGATGTCCTGCCAATCCTTGATCACGGCGTCGGGATCGCCGGCAAAGGCGTTGCGCCGGTTGATGCCGGCATTGTTGACCAGGATCGAGACCGCGCCGACCTCGCGCGCCACCTTCGCCGCAATGTCGCGGCAGGCCATCCGATCGGTGACATCGAGCGTGAAGGCATGCGCCTTGCCGCCGGCGTCACGGATTTCCGCCGCCGTCACGCCCGCCGCCTCGCCATTGATGTCGAGAACTACGACCTGCGCGCCCTCCCGTGCGTAGCCCGCCGCAATGGCGCGGCCGATGCCGGAGCCCGCGCCGGTGACGACGGCGATGTGGTTGTGCAGGAGCCCGGGCATTGGTGTTCTCCCCCTTGAGATTTTGCGGGAGCGTAACCCGGATTGAGCGGCAGCAAAATCCGGGACTTTTTCAGATCGTCATTGCCGAACTCGATCCGGCAATCCATGGGGCGGAGAGGCTTGCGCCAGATTTCGTTTCATTCAACCCGCACTACGTTTTCTGTAGAGGCGCTGTATTAATTTTATTGCTTAGATAAGCTGGCGATTAACATGTCGAGAACCCCTATTGTTCCCTGATCTGGAGCGCCTGCGAAGCTCTTGACTGTATCTAGAGCTTGCCGCGCGACTTCACGTAAATGCTTTTTCTCTTCGACCGTATAACAAATGTTCGCGACGTTCTGCAGAGCAAGTGCGGCGTGGTAGAAAAGGAACGGTTGGTCGGATGAGAAACGGTCTCTTAGCCAATCAAGATCGGCAACACGCGGAACCATCTGCATCATCGCGATAGCCGCCAATCGACTTCCGGGGGATCCAGCAAGCGTAGGGTGGGCAAAGGCGCGAAGCGCGTTGCCCACGCGTTTACTCGCCAAAGCTTCCGGACAATTCTCTCGCGTCGCCGCCCCAATCTGCCGGCAAAATTCCTTCCCTGACATAGCGGTGAAAGCTGCTATGCGGCCAATCGGCGACCCGCGTGACAAGCCCGTGCTTCACGGGATTGTAATGGATGTAATCGACGTGGCGCTCGAAATCGGCATCGTCGCGGACGGCATGCTCCCAATAACGCCGCTGCCAAATGCCTTTTTCGCGCTTCGCCGTTTTGCTGGCGGAGCGTGTTGCAGCGGCCGGGAGGCCACGCGAGAACCCTGATTTAAAACGACTCCAGCGCGAGGCGAAATCGGTATCGCCGTGCGGCAGTTGCCAGACCGCGTGAAGATGATCGGGCAGGATGCAGATTGCGAGCGTCTCGAACGGAAGACGTTCCTGCACGACGGCATAAGCGCGCCGGAGCCGATCAATTTGACCGACCAGCAAGTCGCTCGAACGGTCGGCAAGTGCAAGCGTGAAAAAGAAAGTCCCACCCTCGATCTTAGCGCGGCGATAGCGAGACATCGGGTCGTTCGCGGGGCGGTTCGGTGGGCATGGCGCTTTGCGCCTTTGCCCACCCTACAGGGCTATAGCGCCTTATTACTCTCCTTCACCTTATCCGCCTCAACATACACGTTCGCGCCCATGTCCAAAAACTTCTTGGACATATCGGCCATCCCCTGCTCCTTGTCGTTGAGCGTCGCCGCATAATCGCGCACGTCCTGCGTGATCTTCATCGAGCAGAATTTCGGCCCGCACATGGAGCAGAAATGCGCCACTTTGTGCGCGTCCTTGGGCAGCGTCTCATCGTGATATTTGAGCGCGGTGTCGGGATCGAGGCTCAAGTGGAACTGGTCGATCCAGCGGAAGTCGAAGCGCGCGCGGGACAGCGCGTCGTCGCGCAGTTGCGCGGCCGGGTGGCCCTTCGCCAGATCCGAGGCGTGGGCCGCGATCTTGTAGGCGATGACGCCGTCCTTCACGTCGTTCCTGTCCGGCAGGCCGAGATGCTCCTTCGGCGTGACGTAACAGAGCATGGCGGTGCCGAACCAGCCGATCATGGCTGCGCCAATGGCAGACGTGATGTGGTCGTAGCCCGGCGCGATGTCGGTGACGAGAGGGCCGAGCGTATAGAACGGCGCCTCGCCGCATTCCTTGAGTTGCTTGTCGACATTGATCTTGATCTTGTGCAGCGGCACGTGGCCGGGGCCTTCAATCATCACCTGGCAGCCCTTGTTCCACGCCACTTTGGTCAGTTCGCCGAGCGTTTCCAGTTCGGCGAATTGCGCGCGGTCGTTGGCGTCGCGGATCGAGCCCGGGCGCAGCCCGTCGCCGAGCGAGAACGACACGTCGTATTTGCGCATCAGATCGCAAATCTCGTCGAAGCGCTCGTAGAGGAAACTTTCCTTGTGATGCGCCAGGCACCACTTCGCCATGATCGAGCCGCCGCGCGAGACGATGCCGGTGACGCGGTTGGCGGTGAGGTGGATATAGCCGAGCCGCACGCCGGCGTGGATGGTGAAATAATCGACGCCCTGCTCGCACTGCTCGATCAGCGTGTCCTTGTAGCATTCCCAATCGAGCTTGACCGGATCGCCGTCGACCTTCTCCAGCGCCTGATAGATCGGCACGGTGCCGATCGGCACCGGCGAATTGCGCAGGATCCATTCGCGCGTGTTGTGGATGTTGCGGCCGGTGGAGAGATCCATCACCGTGTCGGCGCCCCAGCGGATCGCCCACACCATCTTCTCGACTTCTTCTTCGACAGATGAGGTGACCGCGGAGTTGCCGATATTGGCGTTGATCTTGGTCAGGAAGTTGCGGCCGATCGCCATCGGCTCGAGCTCGCCGTGATTGATGTTCGAGGGGATGATGGCGCGGCCGCGCGCCACCTCGTCGCGCACGAATTCCGGCGTGACGAAGAGCGGCACCGAGGCGCCAAAGCTTTCGCCGTCGTCATGGGCGGCTTGCGCGACATCGAGCATAATCTTTCGCCCGAGATTTTCGCGCTCGGCGACGTAGATCATTTCCTTGGTGATGATGCCTTGGCGCGCCCATTCGAGCTGGGTGATGGGATGCTGGCTGCTTGCCGCAGCATGTTCCCCTCCCTCTTGTGGGGAGGGGTTAGGGG
>Ga0207416_1002071_pt1 | contig 23297 bp, 25 predicted proteins | sample PaiPotPPM11metaG_FD_184107 | JGI IMG/M metagenome (GOLD analysis project Ga0207416, IMG submission 184107) | Iron sulfur acid spring bacterial and archeal communities from Banff, Canada, to study Microbial Dark Matter (Phase II) - Paint Pots PPM... ...
AACCAGCGCCGTGCGGCCAGGAAGGTCAGCCTCGCCTCGTTCTCGCCGGAAAGCACCCGGATAGGGGCACCCGTCTTTTCCTGGATGCGGGCGATCACGTCGTCACCGTTGCCGGCGTCGCGGACGGCGGACGTGGCGAACGCGATGAAGTCCTCGACTCCCTTGTCTTCCGCGATCCGCAGCGACTCCGCGACCACCTCGGTCAGCCGTTGCTCGCCGACCTTCGACAGGGTGTTGTCCGCTTCCAGGTGCGCCGCGAGGGACAGATCGGTCTTATGCGAAAAAGCAGGCAGCGGGCGCGCTCCCGGGTAAGCGTCGACCACAAGCATGTGAACCGTATTCGAGCCGACGTCGAGTACTCCAAGGCGCATAACTCGTAAAGTACCCGTTCAGCGCCGCCACCCGACTCCCCCTGGTTTTTGTCGGTGGGGTTTGCTGGATCGTCGCCCGGGCGCCGTCGGTTTTTGCCGGGAGGGTTTCGGGGGATCGTCCCCGGCGACGCTGTGCTTCGCCGGCATCGGGTACCGTCACCCCCATGCGCAACGGCGAAGTGTCCTACTGGTGGCGCGCGCTTGGCGGGTTCCCGCCGCGGCGGCCTTCCCTGCCCGGGCCGACGGAAGCGGACGTCTGCATCGTGGGCGGCGGCTACACCGGGCTGTGGACCGCCTACTACCTGGCCGGGCTGCGCCCCGGCCTGCGGATCGTCGTCCTTGAGGCGGCGTTCGCCGGATACGGCGCCTCGGGACGCAACGGCGGCTGGGTGACCGCGGAACTGCCGGGCTCGCGGGCCCGCTACGCGCGGGCCGCGGGCGGCGCGGCGGGCGTCGCCGCGCTCGAGGCGGAGCTCAGGTCCACCGTCGACGAGGTGGGCCGGGTGTGCGCGGCCGAGTCGATCGCCGGTGACTTCGTGAAGGGCGGCCGGCTCGGGGTCGCGACGACGCCGTCGCAGCTCGCGCGGCTCCGCGAGGGCCTTGCCGCCGTCAGGGAGCGCGGCGACGGCGACGATGTGTACCAGTTCCTCACCCGCGAGGAGACGCGCGAGCGCGTCAACGTCGCCGGTGCCCTCGGCGGGCTGTTCGCGCCCGCGAGCGCCCGGGTGCAGCCGGCCGCGCTCGCGGCGGGCGTCGCCGCCGCGGCGGAGCGGCGCGGCGCGGAGATCTACGAGGCGACGCCGGTGTCCGCGATCGAGCCAGGCGACGCCGGGCAGCCGGGCGCGGTGGCGCGCACGAAGTTCGGCGACGTGCGGGCCCGGTCAGTGCTGCGCTGCACCGAGGGTTACACCGCCGCGCTGCCGGGGCTGCGCCGCGCGCTGCTGCCGATGAACAGCCACATGGTGGTGACCGAACCGCTCGACGACGCGGCCTGGCGGGAGATCGGCTGGTCGGGCTGCGAAACGCTGTCCGACGAGGCGCACGCGTACATGTACGCGCAGCGGACCGCGGACGGCAGGATCGCGCTCGGCGGGCGGGGCCTTCCTTACCGGTTCGCTTCCGCGGTGGATCACCTCGGGATGACCGACCAGTCGACCGTGGCCGCGCTTACCGGGGTGCTGCGCCGGCTGTTCCCCGCCGCGGCGGGCACGCCCGTCGCGCACGCGTGGTGCGGGGTGCTCGGCGTCCCGCGCGACTGGTGCGCGTCGGTGACGTACCACCCCGCGTCCGGCATGGGCTTTGCCGGCGGTTACACGGGGCACGGGGTCGCCGCCGCCAACCTCGCCGGGCGCACGCTTGCCGACCTGGTGGCCGGCGAGCGGTCGCCGCTCACCGCACTGCCCTGGGTGGAGCACCGCAGCAGGTCATGGGAGCCCGAGCCCGCGCGCTGGGCGGGCGTGCACGGGCTGTACGCCCTGTACCGGCTCGCCGACCGGCTCGAGTCGCCCGGGCCGGACGCGGCGGGCGACTCACGGGTCAGGCTCGGCGAGGCGCTCGGCCGCGTCGGCGACGCGATCTCGGGTATTCCGCACTGAAGCCCGCCCTAGGTATGACCCTCGTAGTCTGGTCGGGTGTACTGCGAGCGGGAGGCATAGCTTGAGTGATGACGAACCGCGCCCCGTGCCCGTCGACGGCGACCCGGCGGCCCCTGAGGTCATTGACGGGATCCGGTCGCTGCACGGCCGGATCGACGAACTGCACCGCCTCGTCTCGCAGCGCCTTGAGTCGGAGGGTGTGCACGCGGGCGAGTGGCTGCGCGGACAGGAAGGTGCGGTGCACGTCCGCCCCGCCGTGCCGGCCTGGCGCCGCAAGACGCAGGGCGAGCTGCGCTGGCCCGTCGCGCTGACCACCGCCCTGGGCATCGGGCTCCAGGTGGCGGTGCCGGACAAGCTGGTCCTCGTCAGCCCGACGTGGATCTTCCCCGCGGCGCAGGGCGCACTGCTCATCGTCCTGGTCAGCGCGAACCCGCACCGGATCGACCGGCAGTCCACGATCATGCGCATGCTCAGCCTCGTGCTCGCCGGGATGCTGAGCCTGGCCAACGGCTGGTCGGTCGGCACGCTCGCCGTCGGCATCACGCGGGGCACGACGGGGCAGAAGCCCGGGCCGTTGCTCATCACGGGGGCCATCATCTGGCTGACGAACATCATCGCCTTCGGGCTGTGGTACTGGGAGTTCGACCGCGGCGGCCCCGTCGCGCGAGCGCTCAACCTGAAGAACCGGTTCCCCGACTTCCAGTTCCCGCAGATGACGAGCCCGGACATGGCGCCGCCCGACTGGGAGCCCGCCTTCGTCGACTACCTCTACGTGGCGTTCACGAACGCCTCCGCCTTCAGCCCCACGGACACGATGCCGATGTCGCGCTGGGCCAAGGTCGCGATGACCATCCAGGCGATCATCTCGATCGTGACCGTCGCCCTCGTCGTGTCCCGCGCGGTCAACATCTTCCCGACGGTCTCCTGACGGCCGCACGCGGTTATCCCCAGGCGATGACCGACGCGTCCCCGTCCGCTTTCGCTTGCAGGATCTTCGGGCGTAACGTGCATTCCATGCTGCTGCCCACCTCGCTCGTCGGAAGTTATCCACAGCCTGACTGGCTTATCGACAGGGGCCGGCTGGCCGGGCGGTTTCCGCCCCGGGTCCGCGCCCGCGAGCTGTGGCGCGTCGCGCCCGAGTTCCTTGAAGAGGCGCAGGACGACGCGACGCGGCTAGCGATCCGCGCGCAAGAAGAGGCCGGACTCGACATCGTCACCGACGGCGAGATCCGCCGGGAAAGCTACTCGAACCGGTTCGCCACCGCGCTCGAGGGAGTGGACATCGACAACCCGGGCTCGGCGCTCGACCGCAGCGGGCATCCGAACCCGGTGCCGCGCGTGACCGGCCCCATCACGCGGAAACACCCGGTCGAGGTGTCCGACCTGGCCTTCCTGCGCGGCCACACGTCGCGGACGGTCAAGATCACTGTGCCGGGTCCGTTCACTATGGCGCAGCAGGCGCAGGACGACTATTACGGGTCGCGCGAGGCGCTCGCGTTCGGCTACGCCGAGGCGGTGAACGAAGAGATCAGGGACTTGTTCGCCGCCGGCGCCGACATCGTGCAGCTCGACGAGCCGTACCTGCAGGCGAGGCCCGCCGAGGCGGCCCAGTACGGCGTCAAGGTGATCAACCGGGCGCTCGACGGCGTGACCGGGCTCGGCCCGACGGCGCTGCACCTGTGCTTCGGCTACGCCGCGATCATCCACGAGCGGCCGGCCGGTTACTCCTTCCTGCCGGAACTCGCCGCGTGCGACGTCGCGCAGATTTCGATCGAGACCGCGCAGTCGAACCTGGACTGTTCGGTGCTCAGCGCGCTCGATGGCAAAACGATCATTCTTGGCGTGCTCGACCTGTCCGAGCCTGCCGTCGAGACGCCCGAGGTCGTGGCCGAGCGGGTGCGCCGGGCGCTGCCCTACGTGCCGGCGTCCAGGCTCGTGCTCGCGCCCGACTGCGGCATGAAGTACCTGCCCCGCGAGGCGGCGGACGGCAAGATGGCCGCGATGGCGGCCGCGGCCGCCCGTCTGCGCACCGAGCTCAGCTAGCTACTCGTCGGTCGCCCGGTAGTACGGCCGCCTGAGCATGCTCGTGTCCTGGTCGGAGGGGCGGAACAAGCCGGTGGCGCGCGACTGGGCGCCGGTGCTCATGCGGAAGGACCCCGTGTTGCGCAGCGCCCGCGAGGCGCCGGTGATGCGGGTCATGTCCACCGGCCGGACGCCGCCCATGGGGCGGCCGCCCACCACGTTGCCGACGAGCGGAAGCTCTTCCTCCCGCGTCGGCACCCCGCCTTCGGACTTCACGTCGGACCGGTAGTCGTCCACGTCGCTGGCGAACGCTTCCCGCTCCTCACGGCGCGAGGTACGCCAGCGGGACGGTATGAACATCGGGAAGACCATGACGGCGCCGACGGCACCGAGAATCCCGTTGAAGAGCAGGGCCTCCCAGCCCGCGCCGAACGAGTGTGAGCGCAGCGGTATGAAGTCCACCGCGCGCTGGACGCTCACGAGGTAGAGCCCGGTCCACGCGAGTAGCAGCACCCCGGGCAGGCCGGAGGCGAGCGGTGAGAACCACGGAACGAGGGCGAGCAGGCCGGCCAGGACAGCGGTGGCCACCAAGGCCCCGAGCGCGAGCAGCGCGGTGCTGTTCGACAGCAGCGACCCGCCTGCGGCCGGCAGCGCGTTGGCCTGGCCGGGCGGCACGGGAAGCTTGAGTAGCTCGAGGTAGCCCCACGCCCCCGCGAAGAACATGACCACGATCATTCCGACGGCTAGGGCAGTCCCGTAAAGATGTCGCACGCTCTCACCTTCGTTGTTCCGCTCCCCGCCCAAATGGGTCACGGAATTGTAACCGCGATGTCCGATACGTTACCTGTGTCGGTCGGCGCTCCGAGTACGGTTTTGGAATGAAGAGCCTGCGGGCGCCGCGTCGGGCCCGGCCCACGACGGCCCCAGTGCTGGTCGCTTGCCTGGTCGGGGCGCTGGCCGCGTGCACGCCCGGCGGCCCCGGCGCGCCGGCCAAGTCCGGCGCGGTGACGCCGACCGCACTGTCGCGTTCTGTCGCCGGCACCCGGGCGGCGGACCCGCGGGCGACAGGACCGCACCCGCCGCTCGCGGTGCCCGCGGCAATCGCACCGTTCGCGGGCGGTGGTTCCTCGGTCGGCTGGCACCCGGTCGGACGGCTGGTCGACGGCATTCCTGCGATCTACGAGACGACGCTGGTCCCGCCGGGCGGCGGGGCGCGGGCGGGCATCGCGTGGATGGACACGAAGCTGCTCTCCGCCCGGCTTTACTCGGGATCGGTCTCACCCGGCGGCCTCGGCTACAAGTTCACCGCTCCCGTGCTGCCCGCCGCGGCGGCGACGCTGGTCGCGGCCTTCAACGGCGGGTTCAAGATGGCCGACGCGCACGGCGGCTACTACACGGAAGGCCGGCTGATCGACCCGCTGGTGACCGGCGACGCGTCGCTGGTGATCTACGCGAGCGGCGCCATCACCGTCGGCGCCTGGGGTCCCGACGTGACGATGACGCGGTCAGTCGTGGCGGTGCGGCAGAACCTCGTGCCGCTCGTGGCCGACGGCAAGCCAAGCACGCTCGCGGCGAGCGCCGACTGGCAGGCCTGGGGCAATACCTGCGGGCTAAGCTCCTGCGCCGCGTCGGTCCCCGGCGTGGACCACCAGTGGCGCTCAGGGCTCGGCGTCACCGCCGACGGCGCCCTGGTCTACGCGGTGGGCCCGGGGCTCGATCCGCTGCAGCTCGCGCAGTTGCTCGTCCGCGCCGGGGTGGTACGCGGCATGGAGCTCGACATCAACCCGGGCTGGCCGGTATTCGCCGCCTACCGGCCGTCGACGCCGAAGGGCCGGGCGGCGCCGTCAAACGGCACCAAACTGCTTGCCACCCGCCTGGGCGCCGCGACGTTCTTCCAGGCGGCCTACGCCCGTGACTTCATAACGATGTCCGCCCGCCCGTTGCCGGGCGGGCGGACATCGTAAGTCAAGGCTTACTGCTGGGACCCGCGCTCGGGGTCGTTCACCCCGAGGGCGCCCTCGACCATGTCGCCGCCCTTCTCGACCTGGCTGTCGTGGCTGTGGCCGAGCTTGTCCTTGGCGACGTCCTCGACCTTTTCTACCCCCTGGTGCACCTGGTCCTGGTGCTTGCCCGCGAGGCCCCTGGCCTTGTTCAGCAGCTCTTTGAAGTCTGGCATTCGCTTGTCCCCCTGTACCATATGTAACTGTTCCGTTACCAACGGTAAGGCTTCCCGCGTGTCAACGCCAACTCGGGGTCAGCCGGCGGGCATGCGGCCATATTCTGTCAACCAGCACGCGAGCGCCGTCCTGGGCGGAGGGCGGCTCGTAGACGCGGCGGACCCTGATGTGGGCTCCCATCGCTCTCGTTACGTATGCGAGCCTGCACAGCGGGTAATAAAGGCAGCAATGGGTGCCTTGGTCAGCGAGATCAAGATGGTGCAATGTCACTCTAGTGCCGTCCGCTTACGAGGGGAGAGACCGGTTGATGTGCAGGTGCCCGTCGTCTTACAAGCTCGCCTCGGTATTGCTGCGGTACCCCACTGCCGCGCTGTTCGACGGGATTGGCCAGCTGACCGAGGCAGCGAGCGGGGCGTCCGGTCGGAGCCAGAAGTCGTTCGGGCGATTCATTGAATGGCTGAGCCGCACCTCGCCGGAGACCGTTGCCCGGCACTACGGTGAGATTTTCGACCTGCCCGGATCTTCGCTGAGCGGGGGATCGTCACCACGCGGACGGCAGGGCCGCTGCCCGCTCTGCCTCACCTACTACCGGTTCGGGGACAGCCGCAAGCGGGGTCTGGCCACGGTGCTTTTCACGGCTGCTTACCGGGCGGCGGGATTCGTGCCGACCGAGGGGGAACCGCCGGACTACCTACCGCTCGTCCTGGACTTCGCGGCGGCGCATCCCCGGGGCGAGGGGCTGCTGCGCGCCCACCGCGCGGACCTGGAGCTCCTGTTGCGTGGGTTGCGCGCTGCCCAGTCACCGTACGCCGACGTCGTCGAGGCTGTTTGCGCGCAACTCCCGGCGCTGCGGCAGCCGGACCTGGCAGTTGTGGTGACCCACGCCGCCGACGGTCCCGCCGGGCCTTAGCCGGGGCTCGGCGCGAGCAGTGACTGGAGGAGGGACCAGCGGTCTTCCTTCGGTGGCGGCGGTGGCGTCGGTCGCGACTCGCCCGGGCGGGCGCAGGGAAGGTCCGAGATCAGCCTGGCGATCTCGCGCAGCGTGCGGGCGGACAGCACGTGCTCGAGCCGCTCGTCGAGTTCCGCCAGCGTGAGGCGGCCGTCGGCGACGGCGGCGCAGAGGATGTCCGCCGCGACGTCGCGATCGGCGTTCGATGCCCGCACGTCCGCGCCCAACGCCATCTCTCGGGCGGGCGTAGCAAAGACAGGCAGCGGGACGATCATCGCTCTCCTTTCCGGCCGCGGTCAGACCGTGGCGCGGCGGATGGTGGCCTGGCCGCCGGCGAGCAGCGCCACCGCGAGCACGGCGAGCAGCCCGGTCAGCCCGGCGGCGGTCAGGTGGGTGAAGAACCGGCCGACGCCGGTCCAGCCGTGGGCCACGCTGACGAGGGCACCGGTCGCGAGCAAGGCGGTGACCTGGGCGGCGATGAACGCGATCGTGCCGAGCAGGCCCCAGCGGCGATAGGCGATCCCGAACCACATCCCGTACACGTACAGCAGCGTCAGCCCGACGAACGACGACAGCCAGGTCAGATACCAGGGCCCGGCGAGCAGGTAAGGCACACGGAAGAAGCCCATCCGCGTCCCCCAGCCGTCCGTGGCAACCTCGATTGCCTGGAGTCCGGCGAACACCAGCCCGCTGGCGCAGGCCAGCACCGCGGCGAGCAGGGCGGTGCCCGCGTAGAAGGACCGGCGGCTGACGCCAAGGGCCAGCCCGAACGGCAGCGACCGGCCGATGCTCTGCACGCCGAGCACGAAGAAGAAGATGAAGAAGCTGGAGAGCGAGCCGGTGTACCTCACCTTCGCGACCGGCGAGAGACCATGCAAGGTCAGCGCGGCGGCGTGGCCGCTCGGGGTCATCGCGATGGTGGCGAGCGACACGGCGAAGGCGAACGCCAGGATGCCCCACGGCACGATCAGGTACTGGTACGGCTGCACGAGGTGGTAGCGGGCCACCTTGACCAACGTGCTCACGCGCTTACCCCTTCCAAGTTTGCCGTTTCCGGCGCGCCCGGCCAGCCGGCCGCGTGCACCACGAGCTGCTGCAGTGTCAGCGGGACGAGATCGAGGCCGAGCGCGCGGGCCTTCGCCCGTGCGGCCTCGTCCAGTTGCCCGACCGTGACGACGGACGCCTGCGACCCGAGGCGGCGCCGGTTCCATACCGGGCGTCCGGTGGTGAAGTCGTCGACGGCGAGTACCGGGCCGCTCACCGTGGTAGCCACGCCCCGTAGGCCGTCGGCCGCCGCGTCCAGCACGACCCGGCCGCGGTCGATGACCACCACTCGCTCGAAAAGAGCGGCGGCCTCGTCGATCAGGTGGGTGGACAGCAGGATCGTCCGCGGGCGTTCGGCGTAGTCGGCGAGTAGCCGGTCGTAGAAGATCTGCCTGGCCACCGCGTCGAGGCCCGCGTAAGGCTCGTCGAACAGCGTCACGTCGGCCCGCGCGGCGATGCCGATCGCGATCCCGAGCGCGGAGCGCATGCCGCGCGACAGCCGCTTGATCGCCTTGTTCGGTCGCAGGCCGAAGTCGGCCATCAGCTGGCCGGCGAGCTCGCCGTCCCAGTTGGGATAGAACCAGGACGCGGCCCGCAGCGCGTGGCCGACCTTGAAGTCGGGGTAAGCCTGGTCTTCGCGGATGAAGACCATGCGGCGCAGCACGTCCTCGTTCTCCGCGGGCGGCGCGCCGAGCACGCGGACGACGCCGCTGGAAGGAAACTCCTGGCCGGCGAGGATGCGCAGCAGCGTGGTCTTACCCGCGCCGTTGCGGCCGAGCAGCCCGCAGATCGACCCTTCCTCGATCTGCGCGCTCACCTCCTCGAGCGCGACGTGGTCACGGTAACGCCTGGTCAGGCCGGTCACCGAGATCGCTGGCCTCATACCGCGACACCTCCGGGTGAGTCGCTGAACTGCTCATGGCCGCTCTGCTCGATCAACGCGGCCAGTTCACCGCGGTCGATGCCGAGCATGGCCGCCTCGGTGAGCAGCGGCCGCACGTAACGCTCGACGAACTGCTCGCGGCGCCGCGCGAGCAACTGCCTGCGCGCGCCGTCCGCGACGAACATGCCGATTCCGCGGCGCTTCTCGAGCAGGCCGTCGTCGGCGAGCAGGTTGATGCCCTTGGCCGCCGTCGCCGGGTTGATCCGGTAGTAGGCGGCCAATTCGTTCGTCGATGGCACGCGGTCGCCCTCGGCGAGGCCGCCGTCCGCTATCTCGGCCGCCAGCCGATCGGCCACCTGTGCGAACAGGGGCGCTCCCTCATCGAGACCAGCCATCTCGCGCAACGGCTCCACCCTTCCGAACGGCTCATTGGCTCATTAGTTGAGTAATGTACCGACGAACGATCGCGCGGTCAAGGGGGCCTTACCCGGCGCGGGCTAGCCGGCTGCGGCCAGCTCCCTGAGCTGCGCCAGGGCGTCCCTGGCGAGCTGGGCGAACGACGCCCGGGCCGGGTCGTCGACCCATTGCTCGTAGGCGACGTGCAGGACGGTCGTACCGGTGAGGGCGGCGAGGGACGCGACCGTGTCGTCGAAGCCCCTGGCGCGCAGCGCCTCCGCCATGGCGGAGGCCAGCGACGCGGCCTTGATCAGTTCACGTTCCTGCAGCTCGTGGCTGGAGGCGATGATGCGGTGGCGCAGGCCGGCGAACTCGCGGGCCTCCTCGAACCTGACGGCGCCGGCGTCGAGCGCCGCGCCGATCAGGCCAAGAGCCGAGTCGGACCCGGGCGCGGCCTCGATGGCGGCCACCATCCGCTGCTCGAGCACCTCGGAGCCCCAGAACAGCACCTCGCGCTTGTCCGTGAAATACCGGAAGAACGTCCGCTTCGTGAGCCCCGCTTGTCCGGCGATCTCCGCGACGGTGGTCTGGTCGTACCCGCGCTCGCCGTAGAGGGCCATGGCCGCCTCCTGCAACCGCGCCCGCGCGTCAGGCTGCCATCTACCCATGCGCCAAGACTAGCCGATGTCACCTGGTGTCATGCTCGTGCTATAGTCATGACACCAGGTGACATGACTCGTTTCCAGGAGGGTTTTCATGCATGTTTTCGTAACCGGCGCGTCCGGGCACGTGGGCTCGGCGGTCGTGCCCGAGCTACTCCAGGCCGGCCATCGGGTCGTGGGGCTGGCGCGCTCGGACGGCTCGGCCGCGGCACTCGCGGACGCCGGCGCGGAGGTCCGGCGCGGCGACCTGGACGATCTCGATCGGCTGCGCGACGCCGCCGCGGCGGCCGACGGCGTCATCCACCTCGCGTACAAGCACGAGGAGATGGGGGCCGGCAACGTCGCGGCCGCGGTAACCGCCGATCTGGCCGCCATCGAGGCGCTCGCCTCGGCACTCGAAGGAACGGGCAAGCCGCTCGTCACCACCTCGGGCACGGCCATGATCACCTTCGCGGGGATCACCGGGCGGCCTGCCACCGAGACCGACATCGCGCCACGGGGCAGCGGTCCGCGGGTCGACGCGGAGCACCAGGTGCTCGGGTTCGCCCAGCGCGGCGTGCGGTCGTCCGTCGTCCGGCTGCCCCCGATCGTGCACAGCTCGCTCGATCACCACGGTTTCGCGCACATCCTGATCGGCATAGCCCGGCAATCGGGCGCGTCCGCGTACGTGGGCGACGGTGCGAACCGGTGGCCCTCGGTGCACACGCTGGACGCGGCGCGGGTCTACCGGCTGGCCCTGGAGAGCGCTCCCGCCGGAAGCATGCTGCACGCGGTCGCGGACGAGGGCATCCCCTTCCGTGACATCGCCGGCACCATCGGGCGCGGCGTCGGGGTGCCGACGGCCAGCATCTCCGCGTCGGACGCGGCCGCGCGCTTCGCCTTCCTCGGCGCGCTCGTAGGGGTCGACAACCCGACGTCGAGCGAGGTGACCAGGAAGGTACTCGGCTGGGAGCCCGCGCATCCCGGGCTTATCGAGGATCTGGAGCACGGGCACTACTTCGCGCGGGACTAAGCCGGTCAGCCGCCTGGCAACGACAGTGCCTGACCCGCTTTCTTACATGAAAGAGCATTCATGTAAGGTGGCTGTGGGCTGGTCAGGCGGAGCCCGAACAGAAGCAGGTGACTGGGAAGAGTAAGCCGATTCCGTTCGGGATAAATGTCGGGCCGCGTTGCCTTCCGGCGAGGGTAGGGAGACCGGACATGCCGCTTCCGGCGCGTTCCGTGGGCCACGGCGGGCCTCGGCCCGCTGACATCTAGCGTCGGCGCCATGACAGCCTGGACTAATGGGGAAAGCATCCAACGTCTGGGTTAGGAGGCGCAGATGACGATGACACCCGCATCGGGTCCAGCCAGACCCGATGCCGCGACTAGTCACCAGGCCAGGCTGCGATTGTCCCGGTTGCTCGGCCGGCCAGTGGCCGACCGCACCGGGGAGTCGCTCGGCAAGCTTGCCGACGTGATCGTGCGGCTCCGCGGTACCGACTACCCGGAGGTCACCGGCCTGGTGGCGACGGTCGGCCACCGGGAGGTCTTCGTGCCGGCCGAGCAGGTCAGCGACCTGGAGGCCGACCCGCTGCGGCTGTCAAGCGCGAAGCTTGACCTGCGGCGCTTCGAGCGGCGGGACGGTGAGGTCCTGCTGCGCGCCGACGTCCTTGGGCACCGGCTCATCGACGTCGCCAACGCCCGCCTGGTCCGCGCGGCCGACCTTGAACTCGCGTGGGACGACGGCGGCTGGTCACTGGCCGGGGTGGACACCCGGCGCCGCCCGCGCCGCCTGTTCGGCCTGCTCGGCCCGGGGACGGAGCCGGACGACGCCCCGTTCCGCGACTGGCATGACTTCGAGTGGCTGATCGGACACCAAGGCAGCGCGCTGCTGCGCAGCCCGTTCGCCAGGATCCGCAGGCTCAAGCCCGCCCAGATCGCCGACCTGCTTGAAGACGCGTCCAAGGAGGAAGAGACCGAGATCCTCGGCCGCGTGCACGACGATCCTGAACTCGAAGCGGACGTCTTCGAGGAACTCGACGAGGACCTTGCCTCGCGGCTGCTCGGCGCCCGCACCGACTCCGAGATCGCCGCGGTGCTCACCCGGATGCGGGCCGACGACGCGGCCGACGCCGTCGCGGAACTGCCGCAGAACCGCCGCCAGCCGGTACTTGACCTGCTGCCGCCCGGGCAGCGGACCAAGGTGCTCACCCTGCTCGGCTTTAACAGCACGAGCGCCGGCGGCCTGATGGGCGTGGATTATGTGACGGTGCCGACCATGGCGACCGTCGGCGACGCACTCGAGGCGGTCCGCGTCGCGTCGACACTCCAGCCCGAGGCACTGACCAGCGTGCACGCTGTCGACCAGGACGGCGGGCTGCGCGGGGTGGCCAGGCTCGTGGCGATGGTGCAGGCCGACCCGGGCGGCCCCCTGCTCGACATCTGCGACACCGACCCGGTCCGGGTCGGCGCGGACGCCGACGCCATGGACGTGGCCGTGTTGATGACCGACTACAACCTCATCACCATCCCCGTGGTCGACGAGGAGCGGAGACTCCTCGGCGTGATCACCGTCGACGACATCCTCGAGGTAACGCTGCCGGACGACTGGCGGCGCCGGGAGGCGGCCGAACCGCCGGACGCGCACCACGGAGAAGCCACGTGACCACGCGAGACGGCTCCTCGCACCAGGCGGGCGCCCAGTCGAAGGCAGCGGCAGGAAAGCCGACGACGGGAAAGCCTGGCGCGGTGAAGGGCGAAATCCCGAAGCCGAAGCTGGCCGCGCCCGGCGCCGGCGCGGTACTCGACGACGCGCACCTGGGTGACATCGAGGGCGCGTTCGGCCGGATCAAGATGGACGACGAGCGGCGGACCGGCCTGCGGAACCGGCTCGTCACCTTCCTCGCGATCATCGGCCCGGGCATCATCGTGATGGTCGGCGACAACGACGCCGGCGGCGTTTCCACTTATGCCCAGGCCGGCCAGAACTACGGCTACAGCATGCTCTGGACGCTGCTGCTGCTCATCCCCGTGCTGATCGTCAACCAGGAGATGGTCGTCAGGCTCGGCGCGGTCACCGGCGTGGGGCACGCCCGGCTGATCAACGAGCGGTTCGGCCGGTTCTGGGGCTGGTTCAGCGTCGGCGACCTGTTTATACTCAACTTCCTGACGCTCGTCACCGAGTTCATCGGCGTGTCACTCGCACTGCGGTACTTCGGGATAAGCCAGTACATATCCGTGCCCATTGCGGGGCTGCTGCTTATCGCGATCACGGCGAGCGGCTCCTTCCGCCGGTGGGAGCAGGCCATGTTCGCCTTCATCGCGGTGAGCCTGGTGCTTGTCCCGCTGGCGTTGATATCGGGTCCGCATTACGGCGACATCGCCTACCACTTCGTCGTGCCCGGGGTGCAGGGCGGCGTCACCTCCGACGCGGTGCTGCTGATCATCGCCATCGTCGGCACTACCGTCGCCCCCTGGCAGCTCTTCTTCCAGCAATCCAACGTGATCGACAAGCGGATCACGCCGCGGTTCATCGGCTACGAGCGGGCCGACACGACGCTCGGCGCGTTCGTCGTCGTCGGCGGCGCCACGGCCATTCTCGTCACCGCCGTATACGCGGCGCGCCTTCCCGGGGTCGCGGGGCACTTCACCGACGCGCTCGGGGTGGCGAAGGCACTCAGCCATTACGGCCAGGTCTACGGCTCGCTGTTCGCGATCGTGCTGCTCGACGCCAGCATCATCGGCGCGTCCGCCGTCACTCTCTCCACCAGCTACGCGTTCGGCGACGTGTTCAACATGAAGCACTCGCTACACCGGTCTTTCAAGGACGCCAAGCCCTTCTACGCCAGCTACAGCGCGATGATCGTGATCGCCGCGGGCATCGTGCTCATCCCGGGAGCCCCGCTCGGCCTGCTCACCACGCTGGTACAGGCGCTGGCCGGCATCCTGCTGCCGAGCGCGTCCTGCTTCCTCCTGCTGCTGTGCAACGACCGCGAGGTGCTCGGCCCCTGGGTCAACCCGCGGTGGCTGAACATCCTCGCCGCGTTCATCGTCGGCGTCCTGGTCATGCTCTCCGGCACGCTGGTCATCACGACGCTGTTCTCACACCTCAACGCCTTGCTGACCGCGATCTGGCTGTCGGCGGCGCTCGCGGCCGGCGCCCTCATCTACGTGGGCTGGCAGCGGGTGACGCGGTCCCGCAGGCCGGCCAGGCCGCCCCACCCGACAGCCGGGATGTCGCCGGCCGAGCGGATGAACTGGCGGATGCCGCCGCTCGCGCTGCTCAAGCCGGTCCAATGGTCCTCGAGCACCAAGCTGGCCATGCTGATGCTCCGCGGGTACCTGATCATCTCCGTCCTGCTCCTAGTAGTGAAGGCCATCCAGATAGGCACCGGGTGATTCCGGTGCCTATCGTTTGCGGCGGTTGTTTACCAGCCGTTGAGGTTAGCGTGCGCGGTCGTAGATCAGGGCGATCTCCCCCAGCTCGCCGGTCTCCTGGTGGGTGAGCCTCCACTTCGACGCCGGCAGGCCGTCGTCGAACAGACGCCGGCCACCCCCGGCGATCTCAGGGCAGACGATGAGATACAGCCGGTCGACCAGGTCCGCGGAGAGCAGCGGCTTGATGACGCTCGCGCTGTTGTTGACGACGATGCCGCCCTCACCAGTGGCCTTGAGCCCGGTGACGACTTCGGCGGCGGGTGCGTTCACGATCCGCGTGCGCGGCCACGGCGCCTCGGTCAAGGTCGTCGACAGGACCACCTTTTCCGTATCGACCAGCCATTTCGCGTATCCGCGGTCGCGTGGATCGGCGTTCTCGGCTTCCGCTACGGGTGACCAGAACCCGATGAACCCCTCGGCGTTGAGCCGGCCGAGCAGCGCCGTCGTGCCGCCTTCGTAGACGCGGGCGAGTTGATCCCTGGCCACCTCGGTGGTCATGTACGGGACGATGGCGCCGAGATCGCCCGGCCCGCCAGGGCCGCTGAGGCGCCCGTCGAGGGTGAGGCTCATGTTCGCGATTACCCTGCGGCTGGTTGACGTGGTCATGACTGTCGTTCCCTTCCCTTGGGTGTGCGGGTGGATTTATCGACGAGGCCGGCCAGGTTGCCGAGCACCTGGTCCCAGCCGGGTCCGATCCCGGCTATATAGGGGGCTGCCTCGACGCTCGAGTCGGTGATGCGCAGGCCGAGCCGTAGCCGGGTGCCCTCGGGGACCGCGGCGAGGGTCAGGTCAAAGTGGCAGGTGAACGAGACCGCCCCAGCCGGGTTGAGCACCGAAAGGTCGAATGCGAGGTGTTCCGGCGGCTGCGCGGCGTGTACTTGTCCCTCGGACCGGAACCGCTCTCCCTCGGGGTCGCGGTACTCCAGAAGGGCGCGGCCGCCGGGCTTCGGCTCGAGGACGCACTCCGTGATCGTCATGGGCGGCGGCGCCCACCAGGACGCGAGCAGCCCCGGGTCGACCCAGTGCCGCCAGACGGTGTCCGGGCTGGCAGCAAGCACACGTTCGAACGAAAAGGTGCGTCCGTCCGCCCACTGGTCCCGGTCCGCGGCCGCGGTTTCCTCCTCGATCGCGGCGCGGTACCGCGCGATGACGTCGCGCTCGCCCTGGTGCGCCTCGGCGGTCTCGATCAGTTCCCGCAGGCGATACTCAAGCGCCTTAAGCGGCGCCGTCTCGATCGCGCAAACGCGACGCTGCCCCAGCGGGAAAACCGTGACGAGGCCGGCCCGCGCGAGGGTCTGAAGGTGCTTGGTGGCCTGCGGCTGCCGCAGCCCGGCCAGCTCGGCGAGCTCGCCGACGGACCGGGGCCGCTCCGCCAGAAGCTCGACGATGCGCCAGCGAGCGGCATCCCCAAGCGCCAAGGCGATTTGATCCATGACTCGAAGTATTCTCTATGAAGAATATTCTTGTCAAGGAATAATTTGAACGACTCGCGACATCACCTCGGCCCGGCACGCAGTGCCTGAACTTTCACGCCGACCGCCGACATGATCATGGGTCAAAGCAGGGAAAGGACAGCGAGAATATACATTACAGCATCATAAAATAGAACAAAATACCAGCTTTGACGTCCCGATAAGGTTGATCGCGGGTCAAAGTTGGCGATATTCGCCACGGATGACCCACGATGATGAAAACAGTCGATCAGAGTGCTCGACAAAACGGGACGAGGTACCGCAACCCGGACGGCTGTGCGGGCCTGCTTACCCGGGTGACCCGCAATCTCCCCAACGGAGCGGTGCGCGGCACTGCATCTCAGTCGGCGTGGAGGATGCGAACGCGACCGGGTTCCGCCGGATCGCGGTCGACGACTTGGATCGGCGCCCAGGCCCATTGCCAGACGCCGATGCCGGGCGTCCGAGCGAACTTGATCGGCCCACGGGTACCCTCGACCGCGACGCGCGGCCAGGATTCGGCAATACGCGCCCGGTCCGTGCCCCGAGAACGCAGCACATCGGCGAGGACCGCGACCGTATCGTAGCCCTCGAAGGCGACGAAGGAGGGCCCTTCGTCCAGCCGTTCGCGGAGGGCCGCCTCGACCCTTGCGCCGAGCGGGCTAAGGCGCTCGGGCCGGTAGCGCAAGAACGGGATCGCGGCGCCGTCGCCGCCGAGCAGCCTCGCCCATTCGGCGAACTCTGGTTGCCCGGCCGGAGCACCAATCATGACCTCGGCCAGGCGCTGGTCGCGGCGGACGGACTGCACGATCGACACGGCCGGCTCTGGGGTACCGACGAGCAGAAGGAGGGCAGTCGCGCGATTGCGGACGAGTTCGTCGCCCACGGCCGCCGGGGCGAGCGCGCGCAGGTCGAGATCGACGACGGTGCCGCCGCGTGGGGCGAGGTGGTCCCGCAGGATCCGGGCCCCGGACGCCCAGTAGACACTCGGCTCGGCTGCTACGGCGATTCGACTGTGGCCCGCGCCGAGGAGGAAGTCCGCGTAGATCTGCCAGCCGCGGGACTGCGCCGGGGCGAGGCGCGCGACCCACTCGGTCGGCTGTTCGGTGAGCGCGTCGAGGACCGCGGACGAGCAGAGGAACGGCAGGCCGAGGGCGTCGGCCCGGGCGGCAGCGGCGCGGGCGACGACGCTGTGATACTCCCCCGCCAGCGCAGCCACGCCCAGGCGGGCCAGTTCATCTACGGCCGCCGTGGCCTTCTGCGGATGGGCCGCGGTGTCCCGGACCACCAGCTCGAACGGTCTTCCGGCGATCCCGCCGGCGTCATTGACTTCGCGAACGGCCAGCTCGAGTCCGCCGAGCAAGTGCCGGCCGGCCTCGACCCAGCCCGGCCGGGTGAGCGGAACGAGAGCACCGATCTGGATGGCTGGCTCGTCATTCATGCGTTGGCGTCTCCCGCGTCATGCTGACGCCTCAGCCCAGGGCGCGGGCGCGCTCCAGCACCTCGGGTGATGCCTTGGCCATCGAGCCGCTGTCGAACGGGGGCTGCGGGTCGCACTCGGTGTAGAGCTGGATGGCCTGTGCGGTGGTCTCGTCGGCCAGCGCCCGGATCACGGCATTCACTCGGACTCTTCGGCGGGCGTACTCGACGGCCAGTGCGCGGGCGACCAGTCACCCTTCGGGTCCGTGGTCTGCCCCACTTCGATCAGGTGGCCGTCGGGATCGCGGATGTAGCAGCGCTTCTCGTACTGGTGCTGTTTCGGCGGGGTCAGGAACTGGGCCCCCCGGGCGCTCCACTCGGCGTACACGGCGTCGATGTCTTTGACCCGGATGTTGAGGAAGCTGCTGACCCGGTCGGGATCGGGTGGCGTCTCCAGGATGACGGTCGGCTTGTCGTCGGTCGGGCCTCCGCCGCCATTGATGACGATCCAGCTGTTGGCTAGCGCAACATTGACTGGATCTCCGGGAAAGGCCACCCTTCCGCCGAGCACTTCGGTGTAGAAGCGCCGGGAGCGCTCGACATCGTCCGAGACGATGAAGTGGGTCAGCACCATTCCCTCTGGGGGCGATGGGAGCTCAGCCATCCGGGCACCTCCGCTGGCCTAGGTCTCGCACCCCGCTTCGCGACGGGGCCCGCCGCCCACGTTACTACGAGTTAAGCGTCCGATCTCCTCCCACGTCCGCGTGGGGATCCGGACCGCAGGCGGCGGGTGTCTCCGCGGTGTCTACGGTGGAGAACGCCGTTCGCCGCCTAGCTGTCGAGCCCCAGGGTGAAGGTGGGCTTCGGCGAGGTCTGGGGGAGCCGGTGCTCATCGGCGAGGCGCCGGATCGCGGTTCCGGTGGCGAGGAACTCGGTAGCGTGCTCGCCCCAGACGTGGTTGCTGACCGCGACGTTCACGCCGACGATGCCCGAGGCCTTCGCCTGCGCCGCCTCCACCTGCATCCTGGTGAGCGCGAGTTCGCGGGCCTCGTAGATGCCCTGGGTGAAGACCACCATTTCCTGGTTCTGGCCTGCCTGGCGCAGGGACTGCATCGCCGACTGATGGGCGATGTGGTAAACGCAGGTCCCGAGCACGAACGCCACCGGTACGGCGCCGGCCGCCAGCAGCCGGAAGAAGTCCTGAGCCGACAGGTCCGAGGTGAACGCCCGGCCGTCCGGCGCGCGGTGGGCGCCTTCCGTGCCGCTTCCGGCGTTGCCCAGCGCGCGCACCGCGGTCCCGGTAGCGATGAACTCCAGGACGCCCTGGCCCCACACGTAGCTCTGCATGCGCAGCTGGACACCGACTATGCCGTCAGCGCCGAGGTCGTCGGCCTCAGCCTGCATCCTGGTCATGGCCAGTTCCCTGGCGTTGTACATCGCCTGGGTCAGTACTTGCAGTTCCTGGTTCTGCGACCATCTTCCGACCTGTATGCCGATGTGATAAATCGACGACCCGACCACGAAACCAAGCGGCTCGAACCCGGCCTCGCCGAGCAGAACGTACTCGGAGACCGACAGGTCGGAGGTGAAAACGCCCGACGGACTGGCGCCCGCGGTGTTTGCCAGCCTGCCGGCCGCGGCCTGCGGCTCCCAGGCGGCCGTGTCGCCGGCTGGCTTGCTGCCGAAAACTGGCATGTGTGACTCTCCTCCGGCTGGATCCACCAGACACGCGCGATAGTACGCGAAGCCTACCTGCGGACGCGCTCACGCCGCCGTGAGCCAGTCCCCGCGTCCGTCAGATGGTCCAGTTGATGGGGTAGTTGACGATCGGGATGAACGTAACGCCAGCCGCCTCCGTCTCCCCGCGCGCGTCGACGGTCATCTCCTTCAGCCTGTCCATCTGCGCCGCATGCTCCTCGGAGTCCCAGACGCTGACGTTCACCATCGAGCCCTCCGGCGAGACGCCCGCGTAGAAGTGAACGAGGCCCGGCAGCCGCTGGATCGCCGGGATCAGGTATCCCGAGACCTTCTTGTTCACGGCATCGACCTCGGCGAACCGGCCGGGGTCGAAGCTACCGCGCGAGACACGCTGCTCCGGCAGGCGCTGGCAGCGGGCGACCTCCCGGACTCCGCTGACCTCGACGCGCTCACCAGCATGCTCATCGGCTCGTTCTACGGCCGCTACGTCACCATCGCCGGCATCCCCGACGACTGGCCGGACCGCGTGCTCAACGCCATCTGGCCACCCGACACCAGCCCCGCGTTAACGGGTGACTATTTCGGGCATCCCGCGGACGCCTCTTCTGATGCGCCTCATGAGCAGGTTGACCCTGGGTACAACAATCGTTATGGGCCGTCGTGGAGGCGAACTCCCATCGACCCGGAGTGCGCTTCGGAGGCTGCTGCGCCCACCCGGCCGCCAGGTGAACCAGGCGCTGCTTGTCGTCCTGCTGTTCGCTTTCGGCACCGGGGTCGCCGCGATCGCGATCGGCTCACCAAACGAGTCCTGGGTGGCCGTCGGGCACGGTATCTGCGGAATGGCCGTCGTGCTGCTCATCCCGTGGAAGTCCCGAGTCGTTCGTGGCGGGCTGCGGCGCGCACGCCTCAGCCGGTGGCTGTCGCTGCTGCTGGCCGCGTTGGCGCTGATCACCCTCATCGCAGGAATCGGTTATGCCAGCGGGTTGGCGCGGTCGGTCGCTGGCGAGACCGGGCTTTGGCTGCATATCGCGGTCGCCCTGGCGCTGGTGCCCCTCGTGGTGTGGCACGTCTTGGCCCGGGGCATCCGAGGGCGCCGCACCGATCTCACGCGGCGGACGCTGCTGCGTGCCGGTGTGCTGGTAACGGGCGCGGTCGCGCTCTTTGCCGCGAGCGAGGCCGCGATCCGCGTGCTGGGCCTACCTGGGGCCAGACGCCGCTTCACCGGCTCGTACGAGACGGCCTCGTTCCGACCGGAGGCGATGCCGACGACCAGCTGGCTGCTCGATGCCGTCCCCAGCGTCGACCCGGACCGGTGGCGGCTGACCATCAAGGACCCGCAGGGCCGCCGAGAGCTGACGTTGGTGCAGCTGGGCACGCTCGCCATCCAGGTGAGAGCCACGCTGGACTGCACGTCCGGCTGGTATTCGCAGCAGGACTGGACCGGCGTGCCGCTGGGTACCTTGCTCCACCGCGGAGCGGGAGCGCAAAGCGTGTACGTGCACTCGGTCACTGGCTACTGGGTCCGTTTCCCGATTCACGACCTGGACCTCTTGCTGCTCGCCACGGGGGTAGGCGGTGCCCCCCTCTCGGCCGATCACGGGTTCCCGCTGCGCCTCGTGGCCCCCGGACGGCGGGGCTACTGGTGGGTCAAGTGGATCGACCGCATCGAGCTGCAGACCACGCCTTCGTGGTGGCAGCCGCTGTTCCCCGTCGGCTGATCCGATCTTGCCGGTCCCGTGAGTCGCGTACCCGCACAACTCAGGACGTCTAGGCGGCAAGGTTCCACTTTGAGCCGGCTGTCTTCAGGACGGCGCCGGCGAACGTGTAGCCGCCGAACGGGACGCCGAGCGCCGTAATCCCGGGGGCGCTCCACACCCCAGTGTCGCTGGTGAGCTTGTGAGGGCCTACGGCGAGGAGAACCTCCTGGCACTCCTTCACGCTGACGTAGGCGGTCGCGAGAACTCTCCCCTGCGGGGCGGCCAGGAATGTGAGCACGAGGGCGAGCGCCCCGCCCGAGATGGGCGGGCCGCACTCACGCGGGCCGGGTGGGAAGATCGGCAGGGAGTTGACCAGCGTGGCGATGCGGCGGACCACCTCCGGGCTGGTGACGGTCACCGGCCGCGGCGCCTTCACGCCCGGGCCCGGGTAGGGAATCACGCTCAGGGCGACGGCCGTTGCGGCAGGCGGGACCATCTGGCTGGCCTGGCGGGCCGGCAGCCAGGTGACCTGGGCGTCCACCCGGATGGCGGTCTGGCCGCTGCCCGCGTCCGCCACATGGACGGTCAGCTCTCTGGTGTCCTCGACCGCGGGGACGGGCGGGAGCGCGTAATCGCGTTCCCAGACGGTCTCCGGTTGGCCTGAAACGGGAAGGTTGGTGATCACTCCGAAGGACGTATGGCTGCGCCCCACGTGGCTGGCCGTCCAGGCGAGCACCTGCTGGGGATCGCCTTTCACCTGCCAGAACCCTGCCTTGTCGATGCGGTTGGGCGACCCCGAGTCGGCGATGTACTTCAGGACAATCGCCTGTCCCTGTGGCACGCCAGGGAGCTTCCGCGCGCCCGGCGGGACCACGAAGGCAGCGAGGATCGCGGCGGCGTCCGCCTCGGCCCGCTGCTTGGGCGACAGCCCCGTCGCGGCCACCGGGCGCACGGTGGTGGTCGCCGCGTGGCTCGCTGCCGTCGCGGGCGAGTGGGCGACGGCGCAGCCGGCCAGTGCAAGGCCAGCGGCGAGCAAGGCACCAAGACGGCGACCGGCCATCAGCGTCATATCCATGAAACGGCGCGTGAGCATCGCTGGTTCCGGCGCTGCGTGATCCTTCACGGCCGGGCTCCGCGAAGATCGTTCGCCTTCGTATACCTGGCGACCATGATCAAGTCTGCTTCAGGGAAACCTCGCGACACAAGCTGGCGCCCCCAGAGGAGAGACAGGTCACAGAAGGCTGCCGACGAGCCACCTCGTCCGGTTCATAAATTCGCTCTGGGCAGAAAGACAGCTCCACCAGGCCACAATAGGCGGGTCTGCGCGCATCGCAACCCTCCGGCCAATGCTTTTATGCTAACGCCGATCCGCGGACGCGGCGACCGTTCCATTTGTCTGATTTGTCGCGCATCCCGGTAGTTCAGATTCATGATCGCGAAGGATTTTCATCTCATTCAATGAAAATCCTTCGCGAAAGGAAAATCCTTCGCGATCACGGCGCGGCCCAGTAGTGTGAATTCGGATCTCTGCCTAGTCCAGGCTAGCTGAAAGAGAACGTTCCCCAGCGCCCGGGGCTCAAGAGGCCCAGCTAGAACCTCGCCATCCATCGATACCACCCACGGGAGGCATGGAGAGATCTACTCTGGCCTGGTGCTGGACTTGAGCGACCTCGACTTGGAGGAAATCGGCAACGCACTGGCCGACCAGACCGACTACGAACACCAGTGGCTGATCAACCCGCACACCGGAGAGATCGCGTACTGGACATCCGGCACCGGCATCGACGGCCAAACACCAGTCGACCTCGACGACCGGGACCTGATCGGCATCCATCCGCTGCCATCCTGGGTCTGGTACCAGGACATGGCCGACTTCGCCGAAACCATCACCGATGAACGCGTCGCCCGCAGGCTGGCCCGCGCCATCCAGGGCAAAGGCGCCTTCCGCCGATTCAAGGACGAGCTCCGCGAGGAATACCCAGACCTCCTGCCAACGTGGTACGCATTCCGCGAAACCCGCGCCAAGCGCCGGGCCGTCCAGTGGCTGGCCGACAATTCACTCATCGACGACGACGTCGCCAGTCGTTTCCGAGCCGACCACCCAGACCCCGACTTGCCCTGATCCCCAGCACATAAGAACAAGCTCGATATGCGCTGTGCACTTCGAGCGGACGGCGCAGCGGGTTCCGCTAGGTGGAGTAATCAGCTGTCGGGACGGGTGCGTTCCTCAAGAGAATGCAGTCAGTTGGTCTGGACGGCGTAGACAACCGTGTTGCTTAGGTACGAGCCCAGCGCCGGGTCGAAGGTTCCGCCGCACGTGATAAGGCGCAGCTCCGGATCGGGAGTCGGGCTGTAAACGGCTGATGTGGGGAAGCTGTCCTTGGCGTATTGGCCGACGTTCGTTACCCGGAAGACCACGAGCGTCCCGTCCGCACGGCGCACATACACAAGGTCGCCCGAGTGAAGCGACGACAGCCGGAAAAAGACCCCCGGGCCAGCCTCGGAGTCAATGTG
>Ga0207416_1002072_pt1 | contig 23297 bp, 21 predicted proteins | sample PaiPotPPM11metaG_FD_184107 | JGI IMG/M metagenome (GOLD analysis project Ga0207416, IMG submission 184107) | Iron sulfur acid spring bacterial and archeal communities from Banff, Canada, to study Microbial Dark Matter (Phase II) - Paint Pots PPM... ...
CACCAAGGAGGCCCTGGAAGCGGCTCTGACCCAGGCCATCGACCTGATCACGTCCCAGGACGCGCACGGCTTCTTCAAACACTGTGGCTACCCGATTCCGGCTCAACCTTCATGAGGAGCGCTCTAGAGCTAGCCATGATCTGTTCGTCCTCGTCCGGCGTGTTCTATTTTGGCGTCGCAGCGACCAGCTCACGAACCGCGTGGCCAGCCTTACGGATGTCCGCGACCTCGTCGTCGGCAAGCGGTGGTGCGAAGACCTTCTGTATACCGCCTGTGCCCAGTTGCACGGGGGCGCCTACATACGCATTTCTAACGCCCCACTGGCCCGTGAGGAAGGCGCAGCAGGGAAGAATCCGTCGCTCGTCGCGAAGAATGGCATCGACCATCTGGACGGTCGCGGCCGCCGGAGCGATGAAGGCGCTGCCCGTCTTGAGCAGCTCCACGATCTCGGCCCCACCACGCTTGGTCCTGTTGACGACCGCCTCGACACGCTTGGACGTCATCAGTCGTGAAAGGGGCACCCCGCCGACCGTCGCGTTCGAGACAATCGGCACCATCGTGGCTTCGGTGTGGCCACCAAAGACCCAGGCGGTGACGTCGCGCACCGAAGCGCCGGTCTCCATGGCGATGAACGTTCGGTAACGTCCGGTGTCGAGCATTCCGCCTTGGCCGACGACGCGCTCCTTTGGAAGTCCGCTCGCTTCCAAGACCACGTGGCACATGGCGTCCATCGGGTTGGCAAAGACGATCAAGACCGCCTCGGGCGAGTGCTCAACCGCTTCGGTTACGACACTGCGCACTATGCTGGCGTTCGTGCCGAGTAGGTCCTCGCGGGTCATACCGGGCTTGCGAGGCACACCCGAGGTGATCACCACCAGGTCGGAGCCGGCCGTATCCCCCCAGTCGTTGGTCCCGTGCACCGACGTGGAAAACCCGGCCCAAGGGCTTGACTCGGCTATATCGAGCGCCTTGCCCTGTGGCAACCCCTCAATTATGTCGACCAAGACCACATCCGCGTAGCCGCGGAAGGCCATCATCTGAGCCATGGCGCTACCCGTCATACCGGCGCCAACGATTGTCACTTTCTGACGCAAACAGACACCCCCTGATCTAGGCTACGGGCGAATGGGCGACAACATGGATGATCGGTAAGCCGAACTTTCTCTCCGCTTGGCGGACCAGGTCCAAACGGAGCCAGCGTGACGCGCCTGGCGGCAAGGTACAGATGACGAGAGTGTCGTAGGCAGGGTGCGCGCTCAGCTCGTCCCCGATAGCCCGGAGCGGGTCGTACGACCCGACAGAAGTGCGAACTACCTTGGCATTCAGCGTTTCCTCCAGCAACAACCGCGCTGATTCGGCGCGCTGGCCGGCGACGTCCACACTCTTGCCCTCCCACGAATAGTCAACGCTGAGCACCTCCGGTACGAGAATTGCGAACTCGGCCGAAGCATCCCTGGCGACCAGCTCTTCTACCTTATCCCGGAGCTCGGCGGAAAAGGCAGTCTTATGCGTGACGATAAGATAGCGGGACACCTTGCCCACCTCCCTACGTAAAAGCCACGACTCCGGCCCATATCGTTCCGGCCAGTGCTGCCAGGTTGCAGGCTAATGTAATCGGCCGAGCGAACCGCTTCAGGCCCACTTCGGCCAGGGTGTGCCGCAAACGGTGGGCGGAGAAGAAGAAGGTGAAGAACGCCAGCCCAAATACGACCAGACGGCCGACAGGATTAGTAAAGATCTCGTGAAGACGATGGAATGCGACTTGATTTCCTGGCACGAGAAAACCGACGACTATTATCAGCACCGGCGCGAGCAGCGCCGTTATGACCCCACCAGCAGAGAAAAGCGACCAATAGAATGGCTCGCTTGATCGGCGCATTCTTAACTCCTCTCCCCCGGTCACACCAGTACAATGACGAGTACGACCGCCGTCAGCGCCAGCAGAATGAGATAGTTGACTCCGACGAGTGCCAGCGCTAAACGATGTTCCCTTCCGTATCGTAGGGGCAGCACCTTCGGCATGGCCTGAAACCATGTCACCGTGTGTAATAGCGCAAAAAGAAACGCCACGGCATTGAAGACAATGAGCGCGGGTGACCGCAGCGTATTGCGAAAGTCGGTGAAGGCATTGGCGCCGTCGTGGACGTTAGCGACGAGCAGCACCAGCAGGATCGTGTACCCAGCGAGGAAGACCCCTGACAACTCACGAAGCATAAAAATTCGATACGGCCAGCTCGTCATAAACCAGGTCTTGGATGTCTGGCGTGGGTAGGTCATCACATCGTCTCCCCCGCTCGTTTGCGTCGAAAGCGTGGCAGAAGCGAGCGATACCAGTTCATGGTGCTCTCCACCTTGGCTTGCTGGATCGCGCCTGCGGGGTCGACGGCCTTCGGACAGACAACGCTGCACTCGCCAACGAAGGTGCAGTCCCACGTAGCGTCGTCCAACCAGATGCGCCTCTGCCTCTCTCCCTGTCCCTGGTCGCGCGAATCGTGATTATAGCGCTGCGCCAGCGCAAGTACCGCGGGTCCGAGGAAATCACCGTCATTCTGGTATACCGGGCAGGCGGCATAGCAGAGCATGCAATTGATGCACAGGCTGTACTGCTTGAAGTCTGCCAGTTCCTCGGGAGTTTGTCGGTATTCACCTTCTTCGACTGGCTGTGGATGGGAGCGGACAATCCACGGCTTTATTTCCGGCAGCTTTTCCAGAAAATCGTCGAGAGCTGTTATGAGATCGCGTTCGATGGGAAAGTTGGCCAGAGGTTCAACTCGGATGGGGCCCGGAAGATAATCCCGTAGAAACGCGGCGCACGCCAACTTCGGGACGCCATTCAACATTATGCCGCAGGAACCACAGATCCCCATTCGACACGACCACCGGTAGGAGAGTGTGCCGTCGACGTGGTCCTTCAGATAGTTCAGGGCGTCGAGTACTACCCATTCTGAGCGGTTTGGCACATCATAGCGTTCAAACGTGGGCCGCTCATCCCGCTCCGGATGGTAACGGGCGACCTCCAACGTGACCGTAGGGGCTGTGGTGGCTGCGACTGTCATTAGTGCCCTCCCTCACGTCGCTCCAGTCTTCTAGTGTTCTCGGCCGTAGACCCGTACCGCCGGCGGCCAGTTGGTGATAACTACGTCTCGGTACTCGATGCGGGGCACATCGGTGGTGCGGAACGCGAGCGAGTGCTTCAAGAATCGCTCATCGTCCCGCTCAGGGAAGTCGATGCGCTGGTGTGAGCCGCGCGACTCCTTCCGCTCGAGTGCGGCCTGCACGACCGCTTCTGCGACGTCAATCATGAACTCAAGCTCCAACGCGGCAGTCAGCTCGGTGTTGAAGCTCAGGCTATGGTCGTCCAGCTTGGTGCGGGTGAAGCGCTCCTTCAGCTCCGCCACTTTGTGAGCGGCCTCACGAAGGGTTGCGTCTGTACGGTAGATTCCGCAGCCCGCCTCGGCGGCCCGTTGCAGTTCGGTCCGAATCGTGGCCAGCCGCTCCGTGCCGTCCAGCTTCTTGATAAAGGCGTTCGCAATACGCCTCTGCTCGTCCTCCGCCTGCTTCTCAAGCGACGCCGTGTCAAGCTCAGGATGTTCACGCGCGAACAGGGTGGCGTTGCGTCCGGCCCGGGCACCGAACACGAGCAGCTCGGGAAGAGAATTGGAGCCAAGCCGGTTGGCGCCGTTGATGCTGACGCAGGCACATTCACCAGCCGCGTACAGGCCCGGGAGCGGCGACGCCCCCTCCAGCGTGGTGTCGATCCCCCCCATCATGTAGTGCACGACGGGACGAACCGGGATGGGCTCGTGCACCGGGTCGATGCCGACGTAGTTCTTTGTCAGTTCGCGGACGAATGGGATCTTCTCGTCGATTTTCTTCTCGCCGATGTGGCGGACATCGAGATGCACGTAGGTCCCGTATGGCCCGTCGAAGACGTTTCCTTTTTCCTCCTCTTTGATAAAGGCCTGGGACAATCGATCCCGGGGGCCAAGCTCCATTGCTCGGAAGACCGGGTGGCGCTCATCGTTAACGTCGAGCGGCTGCCCGAGGTCGTAGTGCCGGAGGTAACGGTCACCGTTCTTGTTGACGAGAATGCCGCCCTCGGAACGCGCCGCCTCAGTGATGAGAATTCCTGTACCAGGCAGTCCGGTCGGGTGGTACTGAACGAACTCCAGGTCCTTCAGCGGCACGCCCGCCCGGTAAGCGAGGCCGAGGCCGTCCCCAGTGCTGATCGCGGCGTTCGTCGTAAACGGGAAGATGCGACCGTAGCCACCGGTACAGAGAATGACCGCCTTGCTCAGGATGGCGCACACCTGCCCCGTGCGCAGTTCCAGCGCGGCCACACCCTGACATCGACCGTTCTCGACGAGCAGTCGGGTCACGAACCACTCGTCGTAGCGCTTCGTGCTGGCATATTTCAGAGACGTCTGGAAGAGCGTGTGCAACATGTGGAAGCCGGTCTTGTCGGCGGCGAACCACGTGCGCTCGATGCTCATGCCGCCAAACGGGCGCACCGCCACCGTGCCGTCGGGATCGCGGCTCCACGGACAGCCCCAGTGCTCCAGTTGGATGAGCTCGTTCGGAGCCTCCTCCACGAAAACCTCGACCGCGTCTTGATCAGCAAGCCAATCCGACCCAAAGACGGTGTCCCGGATGTGGTCCTCAGCGGTGTCGCCCGCTTTGATGACGCCCGCCGCTCCGCCCTCCGCCGACACCGTGTGGCTGCGCATCGGATAGACCTTGGAGACAACTGCTATATCGAGGTCGGGATTGGTTTCTGCAGCGGCGATGGCCGCACGCAAGCCGGCACCCCCTCCGCCGACGATGAGGACATCGTGCTGGAAGGTGCCGGACACTCGATTCACTCCTGGCCGGAATTCTCTGTTCGAACGGTCATCCCTGAGTCTCGATTGTGAAGAGGCTTGGCAAAGGGCACTCAGGTGACGCGTCGGACGTACCCTTGCCACATAACATAGCAGAGACAGCGACAAGGGCAGAACTCAGCACTCACCACTCAGAACTCAAGACTCAGAGCGCCGTCCTGGTGGCCAAGGGCGCCCTCGACCCACCCGTTCCCATCCCGAACACGGTCGTGAAAGGGGGCAGCACCTACAATACTGCCCGGTCTACCCGGGTGGGACGATCGGCCGCTGCCAGGGCGGTGCTTTGTCTCAGGACGCGGTTTCCTGGCCACCTCGAAACCGGCCATCGTCAGTGCTGGATGGCGCGCCCGCGTCGATTTCACTCTCTTTCGGCCGAAGCTTCTTGCCCACAAGCTTCCGCGCTGCCCAGCGGACGGGATCGAAGTAGACATCTGCCACCCGCTCTTTGAGCGGGATGATCGAATTGTCGGTGATCTTGATGTGTTCGGGGCAAACTTCCTGGCAGCACTTGGTGATGTTGCAGAGCCCGACGCCACCCTTGTTCTTTACAGCTCCGCGCCGGTCGAGCGTGTCCTTGGGATGCATTGCCAGATACTGGTACCGGACCATGAAACGTGGACCGAAATACGAGCTCATCTCTCCATGATTCCGCAACACGTGGCACACGTCCTGACACAGGAAGCATTCGATGCACTTCCGCGGCTCGTATAAGCGGTCGACATCCTCCTGATACATGATCCAGGGACTCTGCTCCGCTTCATCAGGGGTAAAAGGAGCGATCCTCTTATTCGCCTCGTAGTTCCAGGAGACATCGGTGACGAGATCCTTGATGACCGGAAAGGTGCGCATTGGATGCACGTAGACCACCTGACCATGAAAGTCATCCAGGCGGGTCTTGCACATGAGCTTGGGAAACCCATTGATCTCGGCACTGCAAGAGCCGCATTTAGCAGCCTTGCAGTTCCAGCGCACGGCCAGGTCGCCATCGACGTGCGCCTGAATCCAGTGCATCGCGTCGAGCACAACCATGCCTTCGACGGCCGGTACGTGATACTCTCGCTCCTCGCCTCCGTTTCGGTCGCCGCGAAAGACCCGAAAAGTAAACTCGGCTACGTCAGCCACTCACTGATTCTCCTTCAGAATCTTAGCGAGCTCCGGCGGCATGGGCGGAATCGGAACCGGCTGCACCTGCATGCCCGCCTCGGTCTTGCAGACCGCGAAATTGACCCTGCCGAGATCTTCGCTCTTTTCAGGATAGTCTGTTCGGAACTGCGCCCCACGGCTCTCCCTCCGAGCGATAGCTGCTCGAATCACCGCTTTGGCCACCGTCAGCATGAACAGGTCGTCGCGGGCCATATGCCAACCCGGATTAAACATTCGCGACCCGAGCACTTCGATGTTCTTCGTCCGCTCCTGGAGATCAAGCACCTTCCGGAGACCCCTCTGCAGGGTTTCTTCATCTCGCGTGATTCCTGCATGCTCCGCCATGACCTCCTGAAGCTCCTCATGTAACAGATAGGGATTCTCTTTGCCTCCGCTCTCGAAGGGACGAAGCAGAAGCTCCTTTTCCTCCTGTACCTGCCATTCGTCGACATACAGGGGGCCGGATAGCGCGTTTGCGCAGGCGGCCGCGGCGTCTCCGGCTCGGCGCCCGAACACAAGGAGGTCGGTCAACGAGTTTCCGCCCAGTCGATTTGCTCCATGAAGACCTGCCGCCACTTCACCGGCGGCGAACAAGCCGGGCACGGTGGTGGCCCCAGTCTCTGCCTCAACACGGACGCCTCCCATCGCATAATGGACGGTCGGCGCCACTTCTATGGCTTCCTTGGTAATGTCGACATCGGCCAGAGCGTGAAACTGCTCGTACATGGAGGGCAACTTCTGCTTGATGAAGCTCGCCGGAAGGTGGTTGATCTCGAGAAAGGCACCGCCATGCGGGCTGCCGCGGCCTGCCAGTACCTCGGAATTGATGGCCCGCGCCACGACATCCCGCGAGGACAGGTCCAATTTCTTGGGATCGTAACGCTCCATAAAGCGCTCACCTTCGGAGTTCCTGAGTATGCCTCCCTCACCGCGCATGCCTTCGGTGACGAGAATGCCGCGCACTCCGGGTGGCCAGACCATACCGGTCGGGTGAAACTGCACCATCTCGGCATCTTGCAGCTCGGCACCGGCCTCGTACGCCATGGCCACGCCGTCTCCCGTGCTCTCCCACGAATTCGAGGTTACCTTGTACATCCTCCCCCAGCCACCACTTGCGAGAACTATGGTTTTGGCTCTGAAGAGGACGAAGCGGCCGTCTTCCCGCCAGTAACCAAAGGCCCCGCAGACGCGATCGCCGTCCTTGAGGAGGCGGGTGATGGTGCACTCCATATATACGTCAATTCCACTATGAACGGACTTGTCCTGCAGCGTCCGGATGAGCTCCAAGCCGGTTCGGTCACCAACGTGGCACAGCCGCCTATAGGTGTGGGCGCCGAACGCACGCTGCATGATTTTGCCGTCGGGCGTTCGGTCGAAGAGCGCCCCCCATCGCTCCAGCTCGAACACCCGGTCGGGAGCCTCTTTAGCAAAGAGCTCTGCCATCTTCCAGTTATTGATCATCTGGCCACCCCGCATCGTATCTGCGAAGTGGACTTCCCAGCTGTCTGCCTGGTCGAGGTTGGCCAACGATGCCGCCATTCCACCTTCAGCCATGACGGTGTGCGCTTTGCCCAGAAGTGACTTACACACGACGCCTACCGACGCACCGGCAGCGGCCGCCGCAATGGCGGCGCGCAAGCCGGCTCCGCCCGCTCCGATGATCAAGACGTCGTGCTGGTGTGTCTCGTAATTTTCGATCATCTCAGCATCCTGCGTGGGCTCCGAAGCACGATCCAAGCGCGCCCGACGATACGAAGCGGATGTAGATGTCCACAACCGCGACCGATACAAGGCTGGCCCAGGCGAACGCACCATGGTACGGATTGATCAGAGTTGCAAGGCGCCAGAGGCCGTGACGAGGGCGACCCGCCCGAGCGCACGAGAAGCAGTCGACGCTTCCTCCGATCAGATGGCGCAAAGCGTGGCACGAGAACGTGTACGACGTAAGAAGAATGACGTTGGCGAGCATCAAGACCGATCCGACACCGATGTACAAGCCATTGGTGTAGTGGAAGGCATTGACGGCATCGATCCACAGTATGGCGAGGATGATGACCGCAAGATACAGAAAGAATCGATGGAGGTTGTTGAGGATCCAGGGGAAAGCGCGCTCACCGTTGTAATTCTTCCGAAGCTGTGGTTCGCTGACCGCACAGGCCGGTGGATCCCAGAAAAAGGCCCGGAAGTAGGCCTTTCGGTAGTAATAGCACGTGCCACGGAAGGCGAGGGGGATCCAGGCTACCAAGAACGCCGAGGAAAAAGGCCACCAACCGAATTTAAGAAGCGGCGAGTAAAACGGTGACAGATATGGACCATGTTCCCAACCGTGTCCGCCGGCCTGAATCACAGTCCAGAACGAATAGACCACGAAGAGGGTGAATCCTACAGCAACCGAAACGGGCTGGATCCACCAATAGCCCCGTCCCGGGACGGTTCGCCTGATTGCGCGCCGGGCGCTCTGTACTTCGGCCGTCATGTTAGGACCCGGCTGCCCTGGGCGCTTCGCGCCGAGCCGAGTCGGGTCCGTGGCTGTTCCCGTTGAATTGCTCTTTGGATGGCTGCATCGGGAACACCCCGATCAGCACGCTGGCGTCGAACTCGACCGAGAACTCCAGACCGATCTTTCCCTGCTTCCACAGTTTTTCAATTGATTGAGCGGTGCCCGATGGCAACCCTACGTACACGCGCCGATGATTGCCTGCATCGATAAACGCGCCGTCTTCCGCGTCAATGTAGAATCGTCGCCGAATCTCTGAAATGGGGACATAGGACTTGTGGCGTATAAACCAGAGCAGAGTGCTGGGACTCTGCCGCTTCTCCTTGCCCATAGCTCCTCCCTGCAAGCTGGGACCGAGTGCCTGCCGGCGGTCGGTGCAGCTTCACGAACAAAATGATGCGAGGAGACAACGAGACGGCCAATCACGGCTCTGCTCGAGGCGAGAAAAGAGCCAGGCATAGCACTGGCTCCAAACAAGATCCGCCACAGTAGCAAGACGAGCTTGTACGGGGGCGAGGCCATCACGTTGACTCCGCTGTAACTTTTTCCTAACCCACTATATAGCAGAAGAAATGTGAACGTACCACGTACACGTAGCGCGAAGATGTAGGAATAGCCTCGAAGGAGCTCTGGTCCCCCCAGGCCGACCAGATAGCGCATCAGCGCGGCGTGCTTGACTGCGGCCCCTCCATTACCCATTCGGCGGGACTGACGATAACTCTGCGAACAGAACTTTCGCCCGGTTGCACGAATGGAACTATCATTGTCTTGACACCCGGCCCGACGCGAGTCGAGATAGGGTGCATCCGGGCCACACCAAGTCTGCGGACTGCGACGGCCCAGGCCGCGGGACGCGGGACGGTTCGACCCTGGGCACCGGGGAGACGCGCCACGACGACTGTTTTGAGAATTACATGGAATGTTGAGCAGACAAGATTACATCGAAAACATACTTGATCATCATGATCATCCAAGAAATAAGCGAATTCTCGATCCCACTGACATAGAGGCGAGCGGTGGCAACCCGGGCTGTGGCGACATCGTGGTGATGTACGCCAAGTTGGACGACGAAGGTCGCATCGAAGAGGCTTCGTTTCAAGGTGAAGGGTGCACGATCAGCCAGGCGGCGGCTTCGATGCTCACCGAGGACCTCGTGGGACGCACGCTCGACGACGTCCAGGGTATGAGTTTCGAGGACGTGATCGAAGAAATGGGTAAGGAAGTGGTCTCTACGCGCACGCGTTGCGCCACTCTCGCGCTTACCATCATGAAAAGCGCGGCCAACGACCATCAGCGTGAAAGGCGAACCAGGAACGCCGAAGCGGTTTAAGGGAAGGCGTTATACCAGCTCTAGCTGAATGAGGTCGACCTGCGGCTCACGGATGCGGTGCGCCAGCCGGGTATTGCGACGCTCGCGTTGGTCTCGGTCGACGGCTATGGCGAGCGCCTTGGGGGATCCAACCAGCACGCAGAGCTGCCGGGCGCGCGTGATGGCCGTGTACAGTAGGTTGCGCTGCAGCAAGATGTAATGCCGGGTGAGCAGGGGCATGACGATACACGGATACTCGCTGCCTTGCGCCTTGTGAACTGATGTTGCATATGCGAGCACGAGCTCATCCAGGTCGAGCGCCTGGTACTCGACCGCCAACGTGCCGGTTCCTGTGGGGAAGGCAGCAACTAACCGCTGTTCTTCCGGGTGAATGGCCACCGCCTTTCCGACATCGCCGTTGTAGACGTCTTTGTCGTAGTCGTTCCGAATTTGCATAACTTTGTCACCCAAGCGAAGCGTACGCTCGCCGCGGCTGAGCTCGGGTATGCCGGTTCTGGGTGGGTTTAGGACAGTTTGCAGCTCACGATTTAGCGCTGCAACTCCGGCGGGTCCGTCGTGCATGGGCGACAGCACTTGCACGTCGTCGACCGGATTGAGCCCAAACCTTTCAGGGATGCGCTCCGTGACCAGCCGCCGAATAGCGGTCAGCACACTTACTTCGTCATCCACTCGCACGAAAAATAGATCGTGGTTCGCGGCATTGTCGATCTCTGGGACCTTTCCTTGATTAACGGCATGCGCAGCCAGAATTATGTCCGAGCCACGAGCCTGCCGAAAGAGATCGGTCAATGTGACTGTCGGGATTACCTGACTGTTCAGCAGGTCGCGCAAAACATTCCCCGGACCTACCGCCGGGAGCTGGTCCGCATCGCCGACCAGCAATAGATGCGACTCCGGAGGCACCGCCTTGAGCAGGTGATAGAAGAGTAGCGTGTCCAGCATGGACACTTCGTCGACGATGACAAAATCGTATGACAACGGCCGGCTCTGGTCGTAGCTGAAGACGTTGAGGCTCGGTTGGTACTGCAGAAGTCGATGAATGGTAGCGGCCGGGCGGCCTGTTGTCTCGGCTACCCGTTTGGCAGCTCGTCCAGTCGGAGCGCAGAGACAGAAGGATATCTCGGCCTGCTCCAATGCGGTGATCACGGTTCGAAGCGTCGACGTCTTGCCTGTGCCCGGACCACCGGTCAGGATGCTGGCCTTCTGGCGGAGAGCCAGTTCGGCGGCAAGCACCTGCTTATCCGCCAGCTGAAGACCCTGCGAAGCGCCCGCGCGCTGGATCGCCGCGCCCGGATCAAACCGCGCGTCAAGGGTCAGCGCAGACGGAGTCTCAGCTAGCTTCCGCAACAGACGCGCCGTACCGGCCTCAGCGCGGTAGAAGGGGGTAAGGTACACGGACTCGCCGTCCACGACGGCATCCCCTCGTCGGAGCAGCTCGAGCAGGGCCGGCTCTAGATCATCTGTAGCAGCCTCGAGCAGCCGTGAGGCACGGTTGAGCATGTCCGAGCGCATCAGGAAGACATGGCCATCGTCAGTCGCCTGGGACAGGGTGAACTTCAGGCCTGCGACATAACGCGAGTTGGAATGCTTTGGGATGCCGAGCTGTCGCGCTACAGAATCGGCAGTACGAAATCCGATGCCATGGATGTCGTGCGCAAGCTGGTACGGATCGCGTGTTATCACGTCCACGGCATCAGCCCCATAGGCCTGATAGATTCGAGCTGCCAAGGCGACACTGATTCCATGTCCCTGGAGGAACATCATGAGCTCTCGAACCCTCTTTTGTTCTTCCCAGGATTCTTTGATGACCTGCAGCCGCCTGCTGCTGATACCTGCAACGCGTCGCAACAGCTCAGGCTGCTCGTCGATTACCGAAATGGACCGATCTCCGAATGCCTCGACGATACGTGAAGCCGTTACCGGGCCGACACCGCTGATGACCCCTGAGGCCAAGTAGCGCTCAATGCCATCGGCCGTGCTCGGCAGCTCCGGCTCGAATTGCTCGACCCGAAAGTTCCGGCCGTGCACCGGATGCACCTGCCAGTCGCCCGTGAGACGCAGCATCTCACCGACCTGAACCGTCGGCATCGTTCCGACGGCCGTGACCACCGCCTGGCCTCCGCGAGAGTGATCAATCAGGCGGAATCGTGCAACGCAAAACCCACTCTCAGGGTTGCGGAAAACAATGCGATCAAGTGATCCGGCAATAGTTGCCATCTAGTCGAAGAGCGATACCTGTCGTGCGGCCAGCGGCTGATATGCCGACCCGACTTTGCGGCCTCCGGCGGTACGCACAACCCAACCACGCTTGAGCAGGTACGGCTCAATGACGTCGGCCAGGGTGTCCTTTTCCTCGTTGATGGTCGCCGCCAGCGCCTCGATTCCCACCGGTCCGCCGCCATAGAAGTCGACAATGGTCTGCAAATAGCGCCGGTCCAGGTCATTCAAACCGTATTTATCCACCCCTTCGCGTGCCAGCGCAATATCTGCGACTTCCCGAGTGATCGCGCCGTCGCCGCACACCTCTGCATAGTCGCGCACGCGCTTGAGTAGGCGATTGGCGATTCGCGGCGTTCCACGAGAGCGTCTGGCAATTTCTGCCGCTCCCGCGTCGTCAATGGGCGTATCCAAGAGCTGAGCCGAGCGTTTCACCACCTTGGCCAGCTCCTCTGGCGCATAGAAGTCAAGATGGTAGACCAAACCGAATCGGTCGAGCAATGGGGCGCTGATCATGCCGGTTCGAGTTGTCGCACCTACTAGGGTAAATCGCTTCAGATTGAACTTAATGGTATGCGCGTGCGTGCCCTTGTCCAGCACGAAGTCGACGCTGAAGTCCTCCATGGCCGAGTAGAGGAATTCCTCGACGGCCCGTGGGAGGCGGTGGATCTCATCCACGAAAAGCACGCTGCCGGTTTCGAGCCTGGTTAAAATGCCCATCAGATCGCCCTGACGCTCAAGCGCAGGACCAGACGCTGCGCTGAGCGCGCCTGCCATCTCATTGGCAATGATGTGAGCCAGTGTGGTTTTGCCGAGTCCGGGTGGCCCGTGCAGCAGCACATGGTCGAGTGGCTCGCCCCGCTTTTGCGCCGCTTGAATCGCTATGTCCAGGTTCTCCACGACGGAGCGCTGACCGGCATGACCATATTCCTCGAGCGTGCGCGGTCGAAGATTCGTGATCAGTGCGAGCTCTTCAGCATTCTCCTCGAACGCTGCCGAGCCACTCGATTCAGTTAGCGCCGGTGTGCGTGGCACGACATTTTCTTTCTATGGGTCACACTAGACTACTCTGGATGATCTTCTGGCTGCGCACCGAGCTCGCCTCGATAGATCTCGTTGATTAGATCCTCGGGCGATGTGATCCCAGGGCTGCGCTTGAGGGCGCGGTCAACTTTGTTTGCCGCCTCCGACCGCCGATGGCCGAGCTTCATCAGAATTTCGATGCCATCGTCGCGAAGCTGAGAAGATGGCACCGGTCCTTCCGCTGTCGGCGGGAGCGTGCGGAAGCCTTCGTCTTGCAAGAGCGCTTCCTCTGCCACCTTGCCTCGCAGCGTGGCAACCACCTTCTTCGCCGTCCGGTCGCCGATTCCCGGGAGACGCCGCAGTAGACCAATGTCTTCGGTTTCGATCGCCTGAGCAATGGTTGAAACGGAGAGAATCAGTGCCCGCGCCGCCTTTTGAGGCCCGATGTCCTCCACAGTTATGAACTTTTCAAAGAATCGGCGTTCGTATTCGTTGTTGAACCCGATCAATGTCGGTCGGATCTGGCGCTCCGTGACGTGGTAGTAGATGTCGAATTCGATCTGCTCGCCTTCCGGACGCTCATCGACCGTCCGCATCACGAACTGGGGCAAGAAGACGTCGTAACCAACGCCATGGACATCCACCACTACGCGATCCGGAAATTTTCGCTTAAGTGTTCCATGAATGTAGGAAATCACGAGCGTGACTCGCCTCTTTGCACCCCGATCTGCTTCCAGTATCGCTCAAAAAACGGCTTACAGTCAAGGAAAATCAAGGGGGGGGGCAACCCTGAAGACGCAGGTCCACAATCACGCGGAACATTGAACATATGTTCTTCAATCCTACCGCGCGGTCCCTGCCCGCTCGGTTGCGCCTCCTCGCGTCCATGCGACGACGGCACGCGAAGGAGGCTGGGCGGGCACGGCAGGAGCCGGCCCTATAGGCATTGTGCCGCAGCGTCAAGAAATCACGCCTGCTAGTTGGTCGCGGCGAGCTATCCGAAGGTGTACACGATGTTCACGTCCGCCGACACGGTGAGCTGACCGGCCTGGATTGGAGTGGAGCTTGGTGCGCCCCTGACAGGGGCCGCGGCGACTGGCTCCGGTGGGGCTACTTGATAGGTCGCCTCAGATGCAGAACCCACGCCGCTGACATTTACTCCCAGGGCCGACGCGATGCTGTTCGCTCGAACCCGTGAATCTGCCACGGCTGTCTTGAGCGCCTCAGCGCGCGCCGCCGACGGATCTTTGAGTCCAAAGCTAACCCCCCAGGAATTGTTGGCACCGGCAGCGACCGCCGCGTCCAGCACCTGGCCGGTCCTGTCCACGTTGTCCAGCCGAGCCGTGATGGAGTGGCTCACCACATAGGTGTTGTGGTCGGAGTCATACCACATCGACAGCTCGCTGGTTTGTATGTGACTCGATGGGACTCCCTGTGCCTGTACCGCTGCGATCACGGCGCTCATCTTGCTTGCGTTCGCGGCGAGAGCAGCCTGCGCGTCGTTTCCTTGGGTCTGGACGCCCAGGGCGATCGTTGCCTCGTCGGGCGGAACGTTTACTTCGCCATGCCCTCCCACGCTGATGGTGTGACTTGTGTTTCCCGCGTTGACCTGAGCTCCCACATTGTTCCTGGCGGATGCGGCCGGGGCGACGGCCCAAATGACAGCCAGCGCCATGACGGTGGCCACACCTCCTGCCACCATGAGAGATCGCTTACCCATAAGTCGCATGTCGTGCCTCCCTTCAAATGTGCGATTGGGATCTCTCCCGTCTGTAGAACGGCATGAGGACTTCGTTGTGACAGCGAGCCGGGTTTTTGTCGCTCCGGCGGGCCATTCCGTACTATTGACGCACGGAGTGTCACGCTATGTCCCTCATACTGGCGAACGCGACGCTCGCGAGCTTTTATCCCCGCATGGTGCGGCATGGACATATCGCCGTCGAGGACGGGCGGATCGAATCAATCTCGGAGGAGCTGTCCAGAGAAGCCGGCCATGTGGTTGATTGCTCGGGGCGCGTCGTCATGCCCGGTAACGTCTGCGCGCACACGCACCTTTATTCGGCTCTGGCCCGTGGCATGCCTGCGCCGAAGAAGACGCCTCGCAATTTTCCTGAGATCCTCGAGTACATCTGGTGGAAGCTGGATAGAGCGCTCGACGAGCAGGGCATTGAGTATTCGGCAGCCATAGGAGCTCTCGATGCAGCCCGGTGCGGGACGACGACTTTAGTCGATCACCACGCCTCACCGAATTTCATTGATGGGTCTCTGAGTCTCCTGGCCGGTATCATCAGCAAGGTGGGACTCCGCAGCATTCTCTGCTACGAGGTTACCGACCGCGGGGGGAAGGAACGCCGCGAAGCAGGTCTTCGCGAAAACGAGCGCTTCTTGCGAGAGAATCAAGACCATCCGCTGGCCGCTGGGGTCGTCGGAGCACACGCCAGTTTTACGCTCGAGAGCGAGACATTGGAGGAGCTCGCAGGCTTGGCACGACGATTCGAGACGGGAGTGCACATTCACGTGGCCGAGGATGACTGCGACGAGGACGACTCACTGCGCCGGTGCGGGGAGCGCGCCGCCGTTCGGCTTTCTCGAGCCGGACTGTTGCAGCCGAAATCTATCGCTGCTCACGGAGTACATCTCGATGCCGACGAAATTGAAACCGTGCAGAGCCGTCGAACGTGGCTGGTTCACAATTGTCGGTCGAATATGAATAACGGAGTGGGGCGGGCGCCGGTGCTGGCCTTCGGTGAGCGATGCGCACTCGGGACCGACGGCATAGATCAGGACATGTTCTCAGAAGCGCGAACGGCGTATTTTCGCGGGCGTGAAGACACGATCGATCTGGGAGCCGATCTGTTTCTAGATCTGCTCGCGCGCGGCGGACTCCTGGCCTCACAGTTTTTCCCCTACGCGATCGGAAACCTGGAGGTCGGCAGCGCTGCAGATCTGATCGTCCTGGACTACGATCCGCCAACCCCGTTGACGCAGGAGAATCTTGCCTGGCATTGGATGTTTGCAATGACACCGAGGCATGTCGAAAGCGTTATGGTTCAGGGCAACTGGGTTATTTATAGACGCGAATTTCGGACGATTGACGAAGAGAGGATTCGCGCCGAGGCACGCGGGGAAGCCGTGCGAATTTGGGAGCGCATGGACACGCTGTGAGATGAAAGATCTACGGGAGTATTTTCGTCCTCGGACCCCAGAAGAGGCGGTAGCGCTCAAGCGGGAATTTGGGACGCGCGCCGTCTATCTTGGTGGTGGGAGCGATCTTCTGGTGCATCGCCCCGCGCAGGTCGAGGCAGCTATCGATATTCGGCGTTGCGGCCTCGACTACGTACGAGAGGAAACGGATGCGTACGTCATCGGCGGCGGCGCCCTCTTACGTGACGCGGAGCGACTGGTGAGCGCGATTGCCGACGGGATGCTGACCGAAGCGCTCCGCCATACAGCGCCGTGGCTGATTCGGAATGCGGCGACGGTGGCCGGAAACATCGCCAACGCATCACCGGCGGCTGATAGCGTGCCTGCGCTTCTCGCTCTTGACGCGGAGCTGATACTGATGAACTCACTCGCCGAGCGCGTCGCTCTCGAAGACGTGTTCGAGGGACCACACCGAACCAAATTGGGCGATCGCCTCATTCGCGAAATTAGGCTACCCAAGCGTGCGTCAGACCGGCGTTCAGTCTTTACCAAATTGGCCAGAAGCGCCTCGGACATAGCGCTCGTCAACGTGGCCGTGAGCCTGGATCTCGATAGACAGGTGGTCCGTGAAGCACGAATTGCGCTGGGTGCAGTCGCGCCAACTCCGATGCGAGCGCGCAACGCCGAGAACCTATTGCGTGGACGGCCTATGACGTCTGAGCTGCAAGCTGCGGTAGAGCAGCTGGTGCGCGAAGAGGTCCGCCCGATTACCGACTGGCGGGCCTCGGAGGGGTATCGCCGGCGCATGAGCGGACTATTGGTCCGCCGCGCATTGGAACGTTTAGCTTTGAGCCATGAGCTATGAGCCCTGAGCCCTGAGCCATGAGCTACGAATTATGAGGAGATAGGTGAAATCGCATTTTGCACAACTCGTTCCGGAATCTTGCAGTTGGTTTCAGGCTCACCACTCACGGCTCACGGTTCCAAGGTCACGGCTCACGGCTCAGGGCTCATGAGGGAGAAGGCATGTGAAGATTGATCTGAAGGTCAATGGACGTTCCGAAAGCTGGGACGTGCGCGTGAATGAGACGCTTCTGGACGCCATTCGGCGCCATGGTCTGACCGGCACAAAACGGGTGTGCGAGTCGGGCGAATGCGGCGCATGCGCTGTCATCCTGGACGGCCTCGCGGTCGACAGCTGCATTCTGTTGGCGCCTCAGGCCGACGAATCGGAGCTGGTTACGGTCGAGGGACTCGAGCACGAAGGCGAGCTGCACCCCGTCCAAGCGGCGTTCGCGGAGAATGGAGCGATCCAGTGCGGATTCTGCATTCCGGGGATGGTGGTCACCGCTGCCAATTATCTTGAGGAGAACCCCCAGCCGACCGAGGAGGAGATTCGACACGTCTTCGTGGGCAATTTATGCCGATGCACCGGGTACAAGAAGCCGGTGGAAGCGGTTCTCAACGCTGCCCGCTCCATAGGGCCAAGCGTATGAAGACCGAGCTGTCTCTCGTTGGTCACAGAGCTCCCAGGGTCGATGCCGTAAAGCTGGTCACAGGCCGTGGCGCCTACACAGACGATATCGCGCTGCCTGGACTTCTCCATGCCAAGCTGGTGAAGAGCCCACATCCGCACGCCCGGATTCTTCGAATCGACACCCGTCAGGCCGAACGTCTGCCGGGCGTTCATGCGGTTATTACTCACGAGAATGTGCCTCGCATTCCATATACGAGTGCCGGGCAGTCCTGGCCGGAGCCGTCTCCGTATGACATGTACATTCTCGACCGCAAGGTTCGCTTTGTAGGAGATCCGGTGGCGGCGGTTGCTGCCGAGACAGCGGAGATTGCGCAGGATGCGGTAGATCTCGTTCAGGTGGACTACGAGTTGCTGCCGGCAGTTCTCGAGATGCACGACTCAATGAAGCCCCACGCACCGGTAATTCATGACGAGGAAGAGAGCTACGGAATATACGACCCCTCGCGAAATATTGCTGCCCACATTGACACCGAGATCGGCGACGTAGAACGGGGATACGAGCGAGCGGATCTGGTGGTAGAAAACGAATTCTTCGTGCAATACCAGCAGCACACCTGTTTAGAACCGCACATTTCAATCTGTTTTTTTGATGAGGACCAGCGACTCGTCGTTCGAACCAGCACCCAGATTCCCTATCACTGCCGGCGCATGCTGGCGTTCGCACTCGACATTCCGGTTCGCAACGTTCATGTGATCAAGCCGCGAGTCGGAGGCGGATTCGGGAACAAGCAGGAGATGGTCACCGAACCGATCGCCGCCGTGTTGGCCATGAAAACCAGGCGGCCGGTAAAGCTGGAGTATACCCGGACCGAGGAGTTTACCATCGCCCGGATGCGCCATCCCCAACACATTCGGATGAAGACGGGTCTGCAGCGTGACGGCACGATCACGGCGAACTCGATTCATGTGCTTACAAATACCGGGCCCTACGGAACGCATGCCCTCACCGTCACGGGGAACACGGGCACCAAGCCGCTGCCCCTCTATCGCGCACCGAACATGAAGTTCTACGCGGACATCGTATACACGAATCTGCCGATCGCAGCCGCCTTCCGCGGCTACGGTTGCCCTCAGGGCTTCTTTGCGATGGAGGTGCACATGGACGAGGTGGCCGAGGCTGTCGGGATGGATCCGCTCGAATTCCGGAAGCTCAACCATATTCGCAAAGGCGACACCGACCTCATGAGCGCAGCGGCCGGCGAGGGCAGCGGCAAAAAACCCCGGGTGATCCATTCGTCCGGGCTGCCGCAATGTATCGAGCTGGGCGCTCAATCCATCGGATGGAAGGAAAAGCGAGGCAATCCGGGTACCGGTGTGGTGACGCGCGGCGTCGGCATGGCGATACTCATGCAGGGCAGCGGCGTAGCCGGTGACGAGCTGGCTGCGGCCGCTCTGAAGATGAATGAGGATGCCTCGTTCAATCTCATGGTCGGCTCTGCCGATATCGGTACCGGCAGTGACACCACGCTCTGTCAGATCGCGGCGGAAGTGCTTGGCGTGCCGCTTGAAAACATCATTATCCGGTCCGGGGACACCGACGATATTTCTTTCGACTATGGCGCGTACGCAAGTAGTACGGCGTACATCACGGGCACCTGCGTACTGAAAGCAGCAGAAGACGCCAGACAGCAAATCGTTGCGTTGGCCGCTCGGATGATGGAGGAAGATCCCGAGGGACTGCTGGTTCATGACTGCAGAGTGTCGTCACTCAACGGAAGGAGCGTGACGCTTCAGGAAGTCGCGATGGAGTCACTCTATGGGGCGGAGAAGCAGCTCATCAGCGGTCGCGGTTCTCACGCCACCAAAGAAAGTCCGCCACCATTCTGCGCCATGTTCGCCGAGGTCGAGGTGGATACCGAGACGGGTCAGGTGCGGCCCGTTCACATCGCAGCCGCGGTGGACGTGGGTAAGGCAATCAATCCCGACGTCTGCGAAGGCCAGATAGAAGGCGCGGTGGCTCAGGGGTTGGGCTACGCCCTGACGGAAGAGATTCAGGTGGGCCCGGACGGACGTGTGCTGAATCCTACGTTCATGGATTACAAGATATTCTGTGCCGACGACATGCCGAAGCTGACCACGATTCTGGTGGAGGCAGAGGAACCGACGGGCCCGTTCGGAGCGAAGAGCGTAGCCGAAATTGCGATCAACGGGCCGGCGCCCTGCATATCTAACGCGATATATGATGCGATCGGCGTGCGCCTGCATTCGCTACCGATGACGCCCGAGAAGGTGCTGGCCGCTCTCGATGCAAGACAGAACGGAGCGTCACGATCCTGATTCCCGGAATGGCTGCGGGGCGATCAGCCGGAGGCTGAGTCCTGGGTTTGCATAACTAGTCAAGGAGAAATGGTTGGCTGAAGCAGTGGATTGGTCGGCGCGCCGCAGTCCGTCAGGCTCGATTTTGGATACAGCGGGCTTCACTCCCATGGTAAGGCTGCAACGCGTCGTAGACGGAGAAGCAGCGGAGATCCTCGTGAAGCTGGAATTCTATGGCCCCAGCGGAAGCGTCAAGGATCGAATATTGCCTTACATGGTGGCAAGAGCTGAAGCGCGAGGGGAGCTGAGGCCTGGGATGACGATCATAGAGGCAACCACCGGCAACACCGGGATTGCCACGGCCATGGTGGGAGCGGCGCGCGGCTACCCGGTGGTCATCGTCATGCCGGAGGGAATGAGCCAGGAGCGGCAGCGAACCGTCGTCGCGTACGGCGCAGACCTCATCCTCACTCCCGGTGGTGAGAGCGACGTCGATTTGGTGCTTGACAAGGTATCCGAACTCAAGTCGGCGAACCCCGGGAAGTACTGGGAAGTCTCTCAGTTTGGCAATCCCGACAATATTGAGGCGCATTACCAGACTACGGGCCCCGAGATCTGGGAGCAGGCCGAGAGCCGTCTCGACGCCTTCATCGATGCGCAAGGCACAGGCGGCACATTGACCGGCGTAGCGAAGTATTTGAGGGAGCAAGATCCACGAATTCAGATATTTGCAGTCGAGCCGGAGGAGTGTCCAATCCTGGCAGGAGGCGGCTGGGGACCCCACCGCATTGAAGGCATAGGCGATGGCTTTATCCCGGATAACTTGCACCTCGACGTGCTAGACGGTGTCGTGGAGGTGAGCTCGGACGACGCGATTGCGATGGCGCGCCGACTGGCGCGCGAAGAAGGCATCTTCTGCGGCATCTCATCGGGCTGCAATGTGGTTGCGGCACTGAAGCTTGCCGCTTCGCGTCCGGATTTGAAGCGAATTGTGACGCTCATCTGCGACAACGGGCTGCGCTATCTGTCGACCGAACTGTGCGGCGCGGCCAAGCCGCTCGAAGTGCCTGACCGCGAGCATCCCTCCAGCGAGATCGATCGCCAGAAGCTGGCGGAGCACCCGCTTGCGGTCGTGCGCTAGCGAGGCATGATACGCCCCGAAGGTCGGGTAGCTCGGTGCTCTGTCCCCTCCTGACGCATCAACCCTTGGTCCCCGTTGGGCCGGGGTATACTGCCCACAGAGACGGAGACAAGGATTATGCCGCGTTGGAGATGGTCCTACGGAATGCAAAAGGGGGAGACGCAGCGAGGTCCGAGAGTTCGCTACGCTTGCTCGTTCTGTGCCAAGAGCCAAGAACAGGTGAAGCGGCTTATCGCGGGCCCCGGTGGCGTATACATCTGCAATGAGTGCGTCGAGCTCTGCAGCGAGATCATCCAGGAAGAGAAGACTTTCCCGCCGGAAGACCGCTTTTCGAGCGGCGACATCGCCTCAAAAGTAGAGGAGAACAGCTTGCTAACGACGCTACGGGGCAAAGACTACATTGCGACGCAGGAGTGGACGGTAGAAGAGCTGGAGACTGTGTTGGATGTTGCGCACGACCTGAAGCGGAAGTTTGCGCTGGGCGAGCCCAGCCGGCTATTGCCGGACAAGACGCTGTTTATGATTTTTTTCGACAAGTCCACGCGAACCCGTAATGCTTTCGAGGCCGGCATGACGCAACTGGGCGGACACGCCCATGATCTCACTCCCGAGGTCATGCAGATCTCGCACGGCGAAAGCCCAAAGGATACCGGGATTATCCTCTCGCGCTACGGCCACGGCATCGCGATCCGTCATGATCTCGAGCCCGGAGCAGGCGACACGTACATACGCGAAGTCGCGCGGTGGGCAGACGCCCCGGTCATCAACCTGCAGTCCGACGTGGACCATCCAACTCAGACGATCGCCGATTTGATGACAGCGCGGGAGAAGCTCGGACAGAACCTGCGGGGCCGGAAGATCGCGGTATCGTGGGCGTATGCGCCGAGCTATGCCAAGCCGATGTCAGTGCCGCAAGGCCTCGTCTGGCTCATGACGCGTTTTGGTATGCATGTGGTCCTGGCGCATCCGCCTGAATACAAGCTGATGGACCACATTCTGCAAGATGCTGCGCGCAATGCTGAGAAGTCTGGCGGGTCATTTCAGATCGTTCACGATATGGACACGGCATTCGAGGGTGCCCATATCGTCTACCCCAAGAGCTGGGGCATCGAAGAGCTGTTTTCGAGGCCGGAGGAGGCGCTGGCCATCTCGGCCCGATACAAAGACTGGATCTGTGACAGCCGGCGCATGCAACTGGCTGCAGAGGAGGCGGCGTACATGCACTGCCTTCCGGCGGATCGGGGTTATGAGGTCACGGATGAAGTCATTGACGGACCGCAGTCCGTGGTGTACGACGAGGCGGAGAACCGACTGCACACGGCGAAAGCGCTCATGGCTTTGACGATGGGTGGCAAAGGAGGCCGCCTCGAATATGCGTAGGCGGTGGGTGGCAATCGCTCGTGGAGACGAGCCGGCAGATCTGGTCCTGAAGGGAGGCAGCGTCCTATCCGTTTTTACCGGCGAAGTGTTTGCGGCTGATGTCGCGATCGCAGATGGCCACATCGTAGGCGTCGGCGTCTATGACTCGCCCGAAAGCTATGACGTTCGAGGCAAAGTGCTGGTGCCGGGCTTCATAGACGGTCACTGCCACATCGAGAGCTCCAAGCTGAATGTAGATCAGTTTGCGCGCGCAGTTTTGCGCAACGGCACCACCTCAGTAGTGGTCGATCCGCATGAAATGGCCAACGTCCTGGGAACGGCCGGTGTGGACTACATGCTGTCGGCAAGCAAAGGCTTGCCGCTGGGCGTGTACGTCATGATGCCCTCGTGTGTACCGGCAAGCCCCTTCGAATCCCCGGCTCAGCCTCTGGAGGCCTGCGACTTTGCCGAGCTGTTGAAGCGGCAGCGCGTGGTGGGGATAGCGGAAATGATGAACTTCCCGGCGGCGATCGCCGGTCAGCCTGAGGTCATGAGCAAGATGGCCATGACCGAGTACGCCCACATAGATGGACATGCGCCTGGTGTTCGAGGAAACGCACTGAATGCCTACCTGGTCTCGGGACCTTCCAGTGATCACGAGTGCACTTCTCTCGATGAAGCGCTCGAGAAGAAGCGTCTGGGCATGTGGATCATGATGCGCGAGGCATCCATGATTCGAAATTTGGTCGACCTCTTGCCTCTGGTCACGC